>Ga0316201_10002469_pt1 | contig 13159 bp, 10 predicted proteins | sample CS6wburrow_MG_FD_204516 | JGI IMG/M metagenome (GOLD analysis project Ga0316201, IMG submission 204516) | Coastal sediment microbial communities from Delaware Bay, Delaware, United States - CS-6 worm burrow | ecosystem: Environmental > Aquatic > Marine > Coastal > Sediment | place: USA... | reverse complement strand
AGACACGCGCTTCCGGCGAACCCTATCTTATGCACTGTCTGGCGGTTGCCGAAATTGTTCATCACCTGAATCTCGATCACAAAGCCGTTGCCGCTGCCATTCTGCACGATGTTGTCGAAGATACCGATGTGTCGCTCGACACGCTCGAACAGACGTTCGGTGCCGAGCTTGCCGGCCTGGTCGATAGTGTGACCAAGATGGGATATATCGATGAGTTGCGCGGTGCCTCAGCCGCTGGCAGCGCGGCACATATGAATCATGCTGAAAGCGTACGCAAGCTACTGCTGGCAATGGCCAAAGATGTGCGTGTCGTGTTGATTAAGCTTGCCGACCGTCTGCACAATATGCGTACCCTGCGCTACCTGAGCGAGCAACGCCAGCGTCGTATAGCACGCGAGACACTTGATATCTATGCACCGTTGGCAAACCGCCTTGGGATCTGGCAGGTCAAGTGGGAACTGGAAGACCTGGCGTTGCGTTATCTCGATCCCGAGGCCTACCATCGCATTGCCTCTTTACTTGATGGCCGCCGGATTGATCGGGAGCGTCACATCGAGCTGGTCAGGGAAAGTCTGTTCAGGGAGTTTGATTCTCTAGGCGTAACGGCAGAAATCGCAGGACGGCCAAAGCACATCTTCAGTATCTGGCGTAAGATGCGGCGCAAGAACATCGATTTCCATCAGATATTTGATGTGCAGGCAGTCAGGGTGCTGGTCGATTCCACTGCTGATTGCTATACCGTGCTGGGGGTAGTGCACGGGCTGTGGCACCATGTGCCGCATGAGTTCGACGACTATATAGCGAATCCAAAAGCCAATAACTATCGTTCCCTGCATACAGCGGTGATCGGGCCTGAGGGGAGATCTGTCGAAGTGCAGATTCGTACCCACGAAATGCACGAACACGCCGAACTCGGCATTGCGGCGCACTGGCGCTATAAGGAAGGTGTACATTACGACGAAGGGTTTGAAAAGAAGGTCGCCTGGTTACGCCAGTTACTGGAATGGAAAGAGGAAGAGCCATCGGCCGACGAATTCGTCAATCGTTTTAAGTCAGAATCGGTTGAGGAGCGTGTCTACGTACTGACACCGCAGGGTAGGGTTATCGATATGCCGGCTGGTGCCACCGCTCTGGATTTTGCCTATCATATCCATACTGACGTGGGCCATCGTTGTCGCGGCATAAAGGTCAATGGTCGTATTGTTCCCCTATCCTATGAGCTCTCGAGCGGTCAACAGGTCGAAGTGCTGACCGCGCGGCAGGCCGCACCCAGCAGGGACTGGATCAACCCGCACCTGGGTTACCTGAAGACATCACGTGCACGTGCCAAAGTCCGTCACTGGTTCAGGCAGCAGGATCGCGATATTAATGTGACTGCTGGGCGTGCGTCGCTGGAGCGCGAGCTGCATCGCCTCGGTGTGTCAGGTCGCCAACTCGAGGAAGTTGCGAAAAAGCTCAAGTTTCACGATATTGACAGCATGATGGCCGCACTGGGTGGGGGTGACTTGCAGACTGGACAGGTTGTCAACGTGTTATTGAGCCTGACCGGCGCGACGGATGACCAGCCGCCCACACTACCATCGCACAATCGACGTGCGGTTCCCAGGCACGAGCCCGGCGATTTTAGAATTCTTGGCGTTGGCAATCTGCTGACAAACACAGCACGCTGCTGCCGGCCGGTCCCCAACGACGCCATTGTCGGTTATATTACCCGTGGGCGTGGTGTGACCATACACCGCCGTGACTGCGCCAACGTTTTGCGTCTCAGGGATGGAGATCGTGACCGCCTGATTGATGTTGAGTGGGGTGCGTTACCGGACCGGGTGTTCCCGGTGGACATACATCTGCAAGCGTATGATCGTCCCGGGTTGTTACGTGACGTGTCGGCCTTGCTGGCCAATGACAGAATCAATGTCCTTGGAGTCAAGACATACACAGACAAGAGGGATATGATCGCCAACATGGAACTTCATGTCGAGGTCACCGATATCGGACAGCTCAGTCGCATTCTCAGCAGAATGGGGCAATTGCCAAATATTATTGAGGTCAAGCGAAAGGTTCGGTGAATACGGTCCCCGGACGGACTGGTGTACTGTAACTCTTGAAACAGGCAAGATCTAAACTGTTTGCCGATGGACGCGCCATTACAGGGTCAGTGAGCTGAATTCATGTGGTGATAAAAAGCGGGGGTCTTCGGACCCCCGCTTCCGTGGTGGTAGCAGCGACAATCTAGTGACTTACTGCCAGACTACCGTGCCCAGGGAACCCAGCACACTGGTGCTCTTGTTGGCGAGCTTCAGATGCAGGTCGTTATCATTCAGAACCGCCGAAGGTGCGTTGACCGGGGCGCTGACGATGGTGGTAGGGCTGCCGAAGCTGAAACCGCCACCGGCGTTTGCGACCGGGGCGTACACACCACCCTGTTCGATGGAGTTGCGGCCGCCGCGCACAGCGGACAGGGCGTCACGGTCGAGGTCTTTGCTCATTTCCAGGTCTTTGATCATCATGGTCAGTCTCTCCTAAGGTCAGGTACAAGTTTTTCAAGTAACGGTGCCCTGTTGGGCTTCGCATGAACACTCAAAGGTTCATGCCTTCCGTTATTGCAGTGACCGTGCCAGGGTGATTGAATCTGGGTAAGAAGCTACGCAACTCACTGTCATCACTGACTTTGTTTTTATCGTTGCCTGCGGCAGTCGGGCTTTTACGGTGCCGGGGCTGGCTTGGGTGGTTGGCTCCAGAGCAACAGATATTCAATGATGTTTGTGATCAGGCAACGATTCCTTTCCATCGTGCCATCCAGTTGAAGACATGTCTAGGTGTCGGAATTCTGTATGCTTGTGCCTCACACTCCGCTGCAGTGGCAGTTCGGTAACCCAGCTATCTTACAAGCCAGTTTGCAGCCGCCCGGTCCAAACAGGCCTTCCAGATGTTTTCTGGTGCATGGAGCGTCGGGGTTGATTTGTTTGCTGAGGTTTTTGACGATTATTCTTGGCTCAGGTGCAATACCATAATCTGTATAATAGTCCCTTAAATACTGAATGATGAGCCAATGGCAATCCGTCAGTTCCACACCGTTCTGTTTTGCCAGGTCTATGGCAAATTCTTTGTTCCATGCAGTGAAATCAAGCAGATAACCCTTGCTGTTAAATTCCAAACCGGTACTTTGATTTAACATATCACCCTCCCGAGCTGGGTTTATGCTGAAGACCAAGCTGAATTAATGAGCTACTGACTGATTGATTCAGCTTAACGCGTCAGCCGTAAATACATACCATGATTTAAAGTATTGCTGCTTTTTTTATTATTACCGAATGTTAAGCCCTTCGCGTCCACATGGCACTGAGGGCCGGTTCGGGTTACTCTTTGACTCAGCGAAAACATCGTTCTCCATTTCAAGGTAGCAAACTATTACAATTTGTCTAGGGATATCTCTGCAGAACAAAAATATTTGTGCTGTCGGCCAGTTCGCATACAGAGGGTCTTTTCAACAAGGCTACCGGGTTCGAGTCTTGAAGTATTAACAGCCCCGGGGGCGGGGAGTGGCGGCAATTATCCTGTGAAAACCAGGCAGAGGGTATTGATGAGATCACCAAATCTGGACTTCGACGCTTTTAAATCCATTCCTTCAATTATTGCCCTGGCCGGCTTGGGGGTGGCGTTGCTGGTGTTCACCATGATCGCTTGCGCTGCAGAGCCTGTTGTCGCAGCGGAGTCACCGGACTGGCTACAGCTTGGGCTTGGGCTATTTGGCGGACTTGCCCTTTTCCTCGGTGGTCTGCAGCAGCTTTCGGATGGCATGAAGAAAGCGGCAGGTCAGACCCTGACAACGGTTCTGGGAAGGCTAACGACAAACCGGTTGATGGGGGCATTGACCGGGGCTTTCGTCACCGGGGTGCTCAATTCCTCGACAGTGACCACCTTGCTGGTGGTGGGTTTCATCAGCAGCGGCATGATGACTCTCACCCAGTCCGTCGGGGTGATCATGGGGGCTAACATCGGCAGCACCGTGACAGCCCAGTTGCTGGCCTTCAATCTGTCAGCCTATTCTCTCGGCCCGGTTGCGGTAGGTTTTTTCATGCTGTTCAGCGCCAAACGTGAAAAGGTCAAACACTACGGTATGATGATTATGGGTATCGGCCTTGTGTTTTACGGCATGGGGCTGATGGGCGATGCGATGACACCGCTTCGCAGCTATGAACCCTTTCTGGAAATTCTTAGAAGTCTGGAGCGGCCGGCGGCAGGCATTCTTGCCGGAGCGGTGTTCACCGCTATCGTGCAATCATCCGCCGCCACGGTAGGTATCGCCATTGCCATGGCCAGCGAAGGACTTCTCGCACTACCCGCAGGTATCGCCCTGGCACTCGGAGCCAACATCGGCACGGCGGTGACCACCGGGCTGATGGGTTACCTCAGCAGTAAATCGACACAGGCCGTGCGCGCGTCGGTTGTGCATGTCGCTTTCAATATTGTCGGCGTTCTGTTGTGGCTGCCCCTGATCTGGCTGTTGGTAGACATCGCAATCTGGATCTCGCCGTCCAGTCCGGAGCTGGAGGGTGCGGCCAGGGCCGCATCGGAAGTACCCCGCCAGATTGCCAACGCAAACACATTCTTCAACGTTATAAACACTCTGTTGTTCATCGGCTTCACCGGCTGGTTTGCACGTCTGGCGGAATGGCTGGTGCGGGAACGCGCTCCCCGGGAGGGCGTCATTATCGAGCCGGAATTCCTCGATGAAGTGGCTCTTGCGGTACCGTCGATGGCACTTCAACAGGTGCGCCTGGAACTGGGGCGTGTCGGGGAAATAACGCTGGGTATGTTGCAGGAGATCAGACCGGCATTCAGGGCCCGGGATATGGGCCACCTCGCAGATATCGCACGTCGAGATGATGAAGTGGATATACTGGAGGTGGAAATACTCAATTATCTTGCCAAGGTTCGCCAGAGATCGCTCACAGAAGCAGAAAGCCTGGAATTCCAGGGATTGATGACAGCGACAGACAATATTGAGAGCCTGGCGGATGTCATTGAGACAGATCTCGTTTCTTTAGGGCGCAAGCTGGTCGATCTGAAATCCTCGCCGGGAGAGGAAACCCGAAAGATGTTGGTGGACTTCCACACGACGGTCGTTAAGTCGGTTGAACTCGCGGTGCGTGCGATCCGTGACAATGATCAGCTGGCGGCAGAATCTGTGCTGACGATGAAAGACGCCATACGGGAGCACTCGGAGCTCCTGTTGGCCAGGAAGGCAGAACGATTGACGGCGGAAGATCCGGATTATCTGGCATTGGTGAGGTTGGAGATGTCGTATGTAGACCAGATGCGGCGAATCTACACACTGACCAAGCGCATTGCCAAGGTGGTATTGCCGCCGGTGCTCGCCCAACGCGATTGAGACCCTGAGATTGCCTCGGGGTGAGGTCAAATCTGCCTGCTAATGCAGCCGGTATTACAGGGTCAACTGGCTGATTTCGTGTGCCGGTAAAAAGCAGGGGTCCGAAGACCCCCGCTTTCGTGGTGCCAGCAGTGCAAACCAAACGCTTACTGCAACACCACCGTACCCAGGGAACCCAGCACGTTTGCGGTCTTGTTAGCGAGCTTCAGATGCAGGTCATTGTCATTGAGGACCGCTGAAGGCGCGTTAACCGGGGCGCTGACAATGGAAGTCGGGCTGCCGAAGCTGAAGCCGTCATTGACATTCGCTACGGGTGCGTAGACGCCACCCTGGGTAATGGAGTTGCTGCCGCCGCGCACAGCAGACAAGGCGTCACGGTCGAGGTCTTTGCTCATTTCCAGGTCTTTGATCATCATGGTCAGTGTCTCCTAAAGTCAGTTAAAAGTCTTACAAGTAACGGTGTCCTGGTGGGCATCGTATGAACTTTCAAAGGTTCATGTCTTCCGTTACTGCAGCGACCGTGCCAGGATGATTGAGCCTGGATTGGAAATTTCGCAAGCTGTTGTCACTAGTTGCTTTATTTTTATATTTTTCCGAATCGCTCGACTTTTACCGTGCCGGGGATGATCTTGGTGGTTTGTTGGCAGCCAACAGCGATTCAATAAAGTTTGTGGTGAGGCAACAATTCCGGTTCCGGCACCACTGTAAGCCTTTGCTTCAAGTTGGCAGGGTTTGCGTAATTGTTTTGTGGTGGGAGGGTCGACCGGACAGCGCTGCAGGGCGCGTGGTGACACCGTGACTGAATGACTTTCAGCCTGACGTTAAAAATCATGCGAACCCGCCGGGAACAGAAGCGGCACGGCGTGTGGTGAACTCGATTCCGTTGCCAGCGGGTAATCTGACAGTAATGGATTCGCGCGAGGTACGGCTTGGGTGATAACTAAAACTAAGCTGTTATATGTGGCGTCCCGGAGAGGATTCGAACCTCCGACCTAGCGCTTAGGAGGCGCTTGCTCTATCCAGCTGAGCTACCGGGACCCTGTTTCAGCGCAGGCACATACTAACAAAGCAATTACGCAGCAGCCAGTGAACTTTTATCAACAGCACAAATTTATTCATCTTATTTAGCGAGTTAAGTGTTCTGTTGCTGTTATGAACGAATCCATTGTACGCCACTTATCAGGTAGGCTATATTCATTGTTATGAAACCGCCGCGTGTCACCCTGTCGCTTCTCGATGCATCAGAGCCGCTCCGCATGCGCGCGCCGACTGTCGACGAGGATGGCAAGACAGTCACTGATTTCATGGTGATATTTCCGGGTTTGCGTAAGGAGCCGCAGATCCAGATTCAGAGAACGACCCGGGAGATTCATCGTATACTGGCGCGCTTCAGCGATACTGTCGTTTTTGCTGAACTCAATCTGGCGCTGAATCTGTTATGGGTTTCCACCAAACCGATTAACGGCAAGCGCTTCGAGATTGCCGATGCGATCAGATCCAGTGTTCCGAGCGCACGACTGGTGTCACATTTCTAGTACACACTGCCATTACACTTGCTCCATTCAGGGCATCCCTGCGAGGTGAGTGCAAGGCAGGATCCGCAGCGTATGGCGGGCCGCTTTTTTAAGCGATACGGAGCTTTAACATGATCACTTATTTATACTGGGCGCTGATAATCGGCCTGGTCATCGCAGCAGTGCTGGTTATCGGCATTAAGATGAACAACCGGATGGTGGCGCTCATTAGCGCCGCTGTGATACTGACTTCTGGCTGGGCGGCCTATTATTTCCACTTTCAGCAGGTCTTTGTAAAACGCTGGGGTGGTGTCATGACCATCAGCGTGCCCGCCGGACAGTATCATATGGGGGCTACATGGAAGGATGAGAATCTGTGGATTGAGAATTACGATCCCAAATCCAATAGCTGTCATTTCAGCGAGTATTCCAAAGGGAATCTGCTGCAGGGCAGAGTCACCATTAAAAACTGCAATCCTCTGATGCCTCAATAAAACAAACCCCACTGATATGTTCCAGATCAGAGGTTTCCCCCCCCTCCCGCCTGACGAGACGTTGCGCAGGATTACAACGGTCTCCGATGCATGGACTCTTTAAAAGCTGCACACACCCACTACAGCAAAGCACTGGTCGCAGGGAGGTTCAAACCCGCTGCAGCGGATGTGCGAAACTCAGTAAGGCCCCGTCTTAACAGGGCGTCAATCAATGTCACTATGGCCTAGGTGAGGTTGAGTTTAATCTGATCCACTACGTCCGCGCAGGCATCGGCACAGGCCTTACATTCGATATGTTCATCGTGTTTTCTGCACTCCTTCTCACAGTCTTCGCAAACCTTTGTACACACACCGGCAAACGCCTTGGTATATTCGGAGTTTGCCGCAAGTAGATACGAAAACGCATCGCAGACGGCCTGCATTTCGTGTACCTTGCTGGCACAGTCTGCCAGTTTCAGGTCCCCTTCCTGGAAGGAGACCAGGCAGTGTGCTATGCAGCGTTGGCCTTTATCCAGGCAGATATTGGTTGCACTCAACAAATCAGGAAGTTGCGCGGTGTGCTTGCTGTGATCATGGCCCGGGGCGGCGGAGACGGCCGCTCCTGCATAGGCCGCAGTGGCCGCAGCACCTAATCCCAGCAGTATTTCACGACGGCTGATACCTGGTGCAGACTGTACGGGTTCCTCTGATAAGGTCTTCGAATCTTGCATGGCTATATATCCCTCAGTGGTTGGAACGTAAAATACATCTCTTTACATGTTGTTACCCGCCGGAAACTATGACATTTTATCTCCGTGACTACAAACCGGAACGTCAGTTCGTCAGGCTGTTTTGTGCATTCTGGTCGAGTTTCAGCGTCGCGTAATCACCCATTGCTGTCTGGATATCCTGAAGCGAGGGGTAATCGGTGAAGGCCGGTTCCTTGAAAGCTCCTCCACACACGAAGTAGGTCACCTGTGGTTGCCGCTCGGAATGGAGGGCCATAAAGTAACTGTACATCAGCCGGCTCTCACCGTTACCGCCGCCACCGCCACCACCGGCGATATGGCTCGCACCGGCGGCGGCCAAACGGACAGGCTCATTGCTGACAACTTCATCAAGTGTGCCAAAGACTTTGTCAATGGTGAAGCGGTCGGCCTGAACCATTTGAGTCTGTTCGAGGATATTCCGCACCCGCAACTGACAGTGGGGATGGTATTCGTTGATTCCAGACAACAAGCGTCCATCCTGGAAGAAAATCCTTGTGCGGTGGGCCGGGATGGCGACATCCCGGTGCAGTTCGAGGACTCCACGCTGGATGGGCAGAAAGGACCGGGTCGATGTGTCTTTTATAGTGAGGGGACCGCAGGCAGACAGCCAGTGGCAGCTGAATATCAGTATGATGAGAAACCATCGCCGGGGTACCATGAACTCTCTCCCAGTGGCTACTGTCGACCGGATCATCACTTGTTTACTGTTATCGAGTGTTATAGCCCGGCCGTGAGTAGTCTCTGTAGCTCGTACCCGGCACTCTGGGGAAGGCGTTGGAGTTGCCGCCAGACCGCTGTTCGATCCGATAACGGGGCGGAGACTGATTTCTATAACTCGTGCCCGGTACGGCGGGGGCGGGGTTAGGGTCAGCTTGAGCGTTATTACCGGTACCGGTGCCAGGTGTGCCGGGGTCCAGCTGGTCGGCATCCGCCATTGAGCTTGCTGAAACAGCGATCAGAAGTGCTGCCATTGCTGTGAACAGCTGTGATTTCATGAAAACACCTCCAGAGTGCATTTTTCGCAGCAGGCAGCTTACCTGCAAGGCGGCGTGTGCACGACTATAATTCTAGCACCATCCTGAGGGAAAGCTGCATCAATCAGGCGGTCTGCCGCCGTTGCGTTTGTGGAAATCCTTGCCACCGAACACGACTTCAATCTGAAAGGTGATGCCGGCTTTGGGCTCGAAGTCTTCGTCATTACGCAGCGCGATCTGAGGATTGATTTCGTAGAACAGCCACTTGCGCTTGAGATTGCGACGGTAGCGGAGTAACAGGACAGAGCTGTCAAGCCGGTGATTGGGGCTGGTTTTGAACAGTGTATTCCATTGATATTCTATAGCTTTCTTGCTGTGAAGTTGTTGGATAACAGTTGGCCTGATTTCATAGCGGTAACCATCGTCCTGCTCGCGCCACCTCCCTTCCACCGTATGACGGAAAAACAGTTTTTCATTCAGCAGGCGTTCGTAGTCGAAGCGAGTCGTGGCTTCCCAGCCCTTGCGGCTTAAGCGGCGAATCCGCTGTGTGAATCTCAGGTTCCAGGTGTCGAACTTGAAAGTTCGTCGGTAGCGTGGACCGATGAAGTATTCAATGCTGTCAAGTTTAATGCCGGCTGTAAGGCTCAGGTTTCGTTTCTTAGAGGTTTTTGCAAAGTACTGAACACCGGCGGCAGAGGTCTCTTCGCTGTTTTCAACGCGGTTGAACAGGGTGTCGGGTGTTTTATTGGTATCTTCCTCACTGGCTACAAATACCCGGAGTCTTTTTTTTGTCTTGGGAATGTCGATTGATAGACTGACCTTGGTTTTGTATTCAGGGCTCTCATCGTGTTCCAGGAAGACTGATTCGCCCAGCCGCAGTTTTGTGGTGGCATCTTCGGCGACAAAGCGCTCATCGTCAAAAAACGAGTCTATCCACCGGGCCGCGCTGTTGATGTTTTCCGAGATGGTTATCTGCGCCCGGTCGGTGATATCGTAATCGCCCGGCGTGTACGTGTCGGGCTCGGCAGCGGTTATCCATCCTGGAAATGGCGCAAATACGATTAACAGATACCGTCCGGTTTTCATACGAGTGAGTGGTGGTCACATCATCATTGCCCAAAGCCATAAACTAGACAGTCTTGTCGCCCAAGGCAACGTTTCTCTAGTCAGGGCAGGACTATCGTCTGAGTGTTATCGCACCAACAGCGGACATGCCGTTGTTCGGTTCTGCAATTATGACCCGGTCTCTGCCGTTCTCTTTTGCCTGATAAAGTGCCTGGTCCGCTTTTCTCATCAATTCGGCAGATGTCTCACCAAGCTCAGGATAGATCGAAAGCCCTACGGATATGGTGATTTCCCCCATGTCGCGTCCTTCATAGTGCAGATTCAGACGCTTGAGGGATTCGCTGATGTCGGTCGCTCTTTTTACGGCGATGTCGCGGCTGGCACCCGGCAGGCAAAGTACAAATTCTTCACCCCCAAAACGGCAGGCGATATCATATTTGCGGCTTTTTCTGCTCAGGATGTGGCCAAGTTCACGCAACACCATGTCTCCGGCATCATGACCAAAGGTGTCATTGATCCTTTTGAAATGATCGATATCGATCATCATGAAGGACACCGCGGGTGATTCGCTTCGAGCTGCACGGTGCAACTCGCGTTCGAAAGATTCTTCCATATAACGGCGATTGAAAAGCCCGGTGAGTGGATCGCGTATGGAGCGATTCTGCAACTCTTCCCTGGACCTGAGGCTTGCCAGCGCCATCGACACCTGTTTTGCAATGGTCTCTGAGAATTCCGGCCGCGGTGTAGTAGCGATGTCATTCTGCTGTCGGCTTTCAGCCGCGGTAACGGCTTTGCCTTGCAGGTGCAGCAGACCAAATGTTTCACCCTGTGCCGCGAGGGGCATGCAGAACGAGCGATCCGGTCTGTGTTCCGGCAAGTGACGGCAGAACAACGCGGATTCATCTTTTCTCGACTTATAGGGCAGGCCGCGCCGCACGGCAACGCAGTCTTCGGGCGCAAAAACCATCTCGGCCGGTGGTTGCGCTCCCCAGCTGCCGACCGACTGAAGATTGGCCCCGGAGTCGTCGACAATATACAGAGCCCCCGATAGTTCCGGCAGCAGCATAGGCATAAAACGAGTGACAACTTCGTAGGCTTCGCTGACGTTGTGGCAGGAATAGAGTAAATCGGCCAGTTCGCCGAGCAGGGTGATCTCCTTGGTGCGCTGCGCCATTTCAGCGATAGTGAGGTTTAGCCTGCGGGTAGCCTCCCGGCGTTCTGACACGTCGCGCACAATCGCGACGAAACGCGGAGATTCCCCCGGCGGATTGATGTATTGCAGGAAAATCTCTACCGGTATTCTTGTGCCGTTTTTATGCTGATGGACGGTTTCGAAACCCAGAGACGGCTGTTTTCCGAGGATCAGTGGATTGATCATGTCTCTGAACGCCTGTTCAGAAATCTCCGGCTTGATGTCAAACGGCGTCATATTCATGAGTTCGTTTTCGGTGTAGCCGACCTGTTCCAAGGCGCCCTGATTAACGTAGAAGAACTTCAGGGAGGCGGGTTCGAACATGAATACACAGTCCATGGTCTGATCAAGCGTGGTCTTGAACTGACTGAGGACTTTCTCGGATCGGCTTCGTGACATTTCATTCCCGATCCATTGAGCCAATAGCTGAATAAGCGATAATTCGTTAGTCGAAAAAGGCTGTTCGTGAACTTCCGGTGAAGAATAATTAAGCGTGCCGTAACGTTTGCCATCGACGATGATTGGTGCGCCGATGTACGATTCAAGTTTGAAGTTCTGATAACAGGGATGATTGCAGATTTCGCTGTGTCCAGCGTTTTCAAATGCCTTGGCGCCATTAGCGGCGTAGGTATGGACACAATAGGTTTCACGGAAACTGAACGTGGTGCCCGCAAGGGGCGTTTCCACGGTTCCCTTGATATGCTTTATGGTATAGGTGTCGTTCTCGATATGGCTGACGATGGCCATCGACAACTGAAAAGTTTCCAGTCCCAGATCCAGCAACTGATGAATCTTTTCCTCAAATGATGTTGCCGGATCGGCGGCTACCTCGTTCAGGCGTGTCAGCGCCTGTGATTCTTTCAGCAATTCGTTTTCAGCATGCTTGCGATCGCTGATGTCCTTTATCAGGCCGGTGAATATTTTTTCGTCACCAATGGACATTTCGCTGACTGACAGTTCAATCGGGAATGTTGAATTATCCCGGCGGCGTGCAACCAGTTCGCGGGCGATCCCGAGTGCATGGGTTTTGCCGTTCTCGAGGTATTGTTTCAGATAGCCATCGTGTTCGCTGTGGTAGGGTTCAGGCATCAACATCGAGACGTTGTTTCCCAGCATTTCATCGATAGAATAGCCGAACATGGTTTCCGTTGCCGGATTCGCTGATTCGATGATGCCCCGTTCGTCTATGGTTATCAGTGAATCGACAACAGACTCGAGAATGGTTCGTTGCCTGATTTCACTTTCCAGCTGATTCTGGATCGCGTGTTCCAGGTCGATGGTGCGTTGTCGGACGCGTTCTTCGAGTTTCTCGTTGAGTTCCTTGATTTCCTTTTCCGTTCGCCGCCGCTCGCTGATATCGGCATGAGTGCCGACCAGTCGTGTTGCCTCATTGGCTTTGTTTCTAACGGCGAAAGCGCGTGACAGGATATCGATCCAGTGTCCGTCCTTGTGGCGCATACGGAATTCAACTTCGTATCTGTCACGTCTGCCGCTGATAAAGTCTTCCAGTAATGGCGACAGTTCTTCCAGGTCCAGCGGGTGCACTAGTTTCCGCCAGGTTTCCGGACGGTTCTCCAGTTCGGATTCTGTGTAACCCAGCATTGACAGCCAGCGTGGAGAGAAGAATATTTCATTACTGTCGAGTTTCCAGTCCCACAGGCCGTCATTCGCTCCCTGCATCGCCAGCGAAAACCGTTCTTCACTTTCTTTCAGAGATACTTCGCGTGCTGTGATCGAGTTGACCATTGTATTAAAAGTGTCGGTCAGCTCCGCCACCTC
>Ga0316201_10002467_pt1 | contig 13163 bp, 9 predicted proteins | sample CS6wburrow_MG_FD_204516 | JGI IMG/M metagenome (GOLD analysis project Ga0316201, IMG submission 204516) | Coastal sediment microbial communities from Delaware Bay, Delaware, United States - CS-6 worm burrow | ecosystem: Environmental > Aquatic > Marine > Coastal > Sediment | place: USA: Delaware... | reverse complement strand
ACGCCATCTTCATGCTCCATCCCGATGATGGACGCCGCCTGTTCATCTATCCGTGGGAAGGACGGACCATTGTCGGGACAACCGATATCTACCACCCGCAGGACCTGGATATCGCCGCGAGCATGACCGCGTTCGAACTGAAGTACCTGTTGACCGCCGCGCGCCAGCTGTTTCCGAAACAGCCGCCACAGCGGAGTGACGTTATTTCCACCTGGTCCGGAGTGCGACCGATCATCACGTCGGGTAATTCACGCAATCCTTCAAAGGCCAGCAGGGAGCACAAGGTCTGGGTCGAAGAAGGAATGGTCAGTTGCAGCGGAGGCAAACTCACGACTTTCCATCACATGGCGAGGGACGTGCTGGGCAAAGCGGAACAATTTCTGCCCGATCCGGCACCCCCCGCCAGCGAGCGCATTTTCGCCCGCCCATCGGCCACCGGAGCCGAGATTCTGCCGGAAGACGCGGAACGCGGAGAACGGCTATTGGGACGTTATGGGCAAAATGCCGTTGCGCTGATGACCGCGGCACAAGCGGGTGAACGGGCAGCCATTCCCGGCACTCAGACCTGCCTCGCCCAGGTGCGATGGGGCCTGCAGTATGAATCCGTTCTGCACCTGGATGACCTGATGCTGCGACGCACACGGCTTGGCATTCTGCTGAAAGACGGCGGAGCCGAAATGCTGGAGCCCATCGGAATGCTGTGCCGCGAGATACTCGGATGGGATGACGATGTATGGCGCGTTGAGGTCCAGCGCTACCGTGACGTCATCGGTCACTACTACATGATTCCGGACGAAACCTGAGCGGATAGTGCGCTTGCGTTGATTTTCAGTGCTGGCTGATCAGGAGCTGACAATGCTCGCCCAGGTTCTGGGTAGCAGCGCCAAACGTCCTGAATCGCTCGTCCTGGGTCTGGCCGTTGAAGTAGCGGTAGTAAATCTGCTGCAGAATGACCCCGATACGCCAATAGCCGTAGACCATGTAAAACGTGAAGTCGGATGTATCAAGCCCCGTTTCATCCTGATACAGATCCAGAATCTCCCGGCGGGTCAACATTCCCGGAGCACTCGACGGCTGCATCAGCAGCGCTCTGAGTCCGGGCGGATCATCCGCCTGCATCCAGTAAGCCAGGGCGCTGCCCAGGTCCATCAGCGGATCGCCGAGCGCGCAGATCTCCCAGTCCAGCACAGCGAGAATTTCACAGGGATCAGCTTTGTCGAGAATGACGTTGTCGATCCGGAAATCGCCGTGCAGAATCGCATGTCGTCCACTCTCTTCGGGCAGATTGGCTTCCAGCCACAGCCGCACATCGGAGAAAGCATCCACGTCCGGTGTAATCACCCGCTCGAACCTGCGGTTCCAGCCCAGAATCTGCCGCTCAACATAACCCTCCGGCTTACCGAAGTCCCCCAGCCCGGCCGCGACAAAGTCCACCCTGTGCAGCGCGATCAGTTTGTGCCAGAAAGCGATACAAAACCGCCTCGTGTCCTCGTTTGTGAAGCCCCAGGCCGCCGGCAGTGTCTGCTTGATCAACTGCCCTTCCACCTTCCGCATGACATAAAACTCGGAACCGATAACAGATTCATCAGCGGTGTAATACAGTGTCTCGGGAACCCATGGATAAACCGGCTTGAGTTCTTTCATGATCCGGTATTCCCGAATCATGCTGTGCGCTGTGCGTGCCTTGGTGCCAAACGGCGGGCGACGCACCACCAGGTCGTCGTTTTCGTACTTGAGGCGATACGTCAGGTTGGAATTACCGCCGGCGAACTGGCTCACTTCCGGCGCACCGCGCAAATGCGGAATCACTTCTTTCAGATGCCTGTCCAGCGCCGGCCAGTCGAGTTCTTCGCCGGGCCGGACAGCGGTGGCCGGATTGTCCGTCATCCCAGGGTGGCTCCGCCATCCATGACCAGCGTGGTGCCGGTGGTATAACCTGCCTGGTCGGACACCAGGTACAAAACACCTGCCACCATGTCCTCGGGCTGGCCGGCCCGGGGAACCGGCAAGCGGGATATCCATTTCTGCACACGCGGATCCTCGGTCAGGGCCGCGGCAAAACGGGTCTTCACGACCCCGGGCAGGATCGCGTTGACCCGGATTCCCTGCTGGCCGCATTCCTTGGCAAAAGCCTTGGTCAGGCTGATTAGCCCCGCCTTGGTCATGCTGTAAACAGCCTGCCCCTGCAGCGGGTTCAACCCGGCGATGGAAGCGACATTGACGATGCTGCCGCCGCCGCTCTCAGCCATCAATGGAATGGCGGCGCTGGACATGAAGTAAGGCCCTTTCAGATTGACCTGCACGGTCTTGTCGAAAGCTTCCGGTGAAAGACCCGTGGCCGGCCCGTAGTACGGATTGGTCGCGGCATTGTTGATCAGGACATCCAACCGGCCGAATTCATCGCTGACAAAAGCAAATAAAGCCTCGATGTCCTGCATGTTGCCTGCGTGGCAAGCCCTGGCAACAGCCAGCCCTCCGTTGTCGACGATGGAGTCTGCGACTTCCTGCACACTTTCCTGGCTGCGGCTGGTCAACACCAGTTGCGCTCCGCAAGATGCCAGTCCCCGGGCAATCGCTTCGCCGATACCTCTCGAGGCTCCGTTGACTACAGCCACCTTTCCTTCCAAATCAGTCTGGTTCATTCAGCTTCTCCGGCGAGTTGTCTTTTAAATCGCTTCATTCCGCTAATCCAGCGATCGTGGTCCGCTGCCTTGCGTTGAAAATAGTTTGAAACCTGCGGGTGCGGCAAAACCAGGAACCGCTCGTTTTCAATACCTGCGAGTATGCAGTCCGCCACGTATTCCGTGCTCAGGATGCCGTCTACGTCATTACCGCCGAAACCCGTGCTGCCGTCCTCGAGTTCCGAGTCCTCATCCACACCGATCATCCGGGTCGCAACCGCCTGGGGGCATACCAGGCAGACATGAATTCCATCATCGTTATGAGTTATTGCCAGCGACTCGGCGAAGCCCACTGCCGCATGCTTGCTCGCCGTGTAGGCCGCTTCACCCACCTGGCACAATAAGCCGGCTGCTGAAGCGACGTTGACCAGGCAGCCGCCTCCACGCTCCTTCATTCGGGGAATCATCGCACGGGCGGCATAGACGTGCGCCATCAGGTTAATGTCCAGGCAGGCGCGCCAGTACTGATCCGGGGCTGAGGCGGCGCCATCGGGCCCGTCGCCGAACGCAACCCCGGCATTTGAAACGAAAATATCAATGGGACCCAGTTCTTTTTCGGTCCGTTCCACCGCTGCAACGATGTCGGCTTCGCTGGCGACGTCGACCTTGAGCGCAAGGCCGCCGATTTCCATCGCGATGTTCTTGGCATTTTCAAAATCCAGGTCGGCAACGGCTACCCGCGCTCCCTCTATATTCAGCGCCCGGCACAAGGCCCGGCCTATTCCGTGGGCACCGCCGGTGACCAGGACAACGCGGTTTCTTACCTTCATTAATCTGCCTTGAAATCCGATTTCAGTGGACTTTCCATGCTAACAAGGTTGGCGACGGGGGTACAATGAAACCTATGAACTCAGACGATCAAATGCACATTCTCCTGACCAATGATGACGGTCACCAGGCCCCGGGAATACTCACGCTGCAATCCGTGCTGAAGTCGAAGGGTTACCGGGTAACCATGGTTGCCCCGAGTGGCGAACAGAGCGCCACCAGCATGAGCACGACAACCCGCCGGAATATTGCGCTGCAAGACCTGGGCGACGGCAGTTGGCACCTGGATGCCCAGCCCGCCGACACGGTGATGGTCGCCCTGCGCCATCTGCTCAGTGATGATCCGCCTCACCTGGTCCTGTCAGGCATCAATTTCGGTCCCAACCTGGGAGTCGGCCTGCATGCCTCAGGAACCGTCGGCGCCGCGGTCACCGCCCTGTTGAACGGTTATCCGGCAATTGCCGTATCAGCCGGCGTGCTGTTCGAGGAAGCGCGCCAGTCTCCACCGACGTTTCCCAGCACGCACAGGGCACTGAAGCCGGCGGCGGAATTTACCTGTTCCGTTATCGAATCGCTCAGGTCGTCACTCACGCCCGGCGGACCGTTACTGCCGCCAGGCACGCTGCTGAACATCAATTACCCGGCACTGCCCAGGGAAGCCATCAAGGGCGTGGTGTACCCGGAGGTTTCGTCCGGACACATGATTGAACTCGGGTACCGCCGCTGCGAAAACACCGGTGATGTGATGCCGCGTTATTACGCCGGCGTGAATCCCGATATGCCGCATGAAGAGGAAGGAGACGTGCGGGCGCACATGGAAGGCTACATCACGGTGTCGCTGGTGAAACCCAACTGGAATCCTTCGGCTGCTGAAACGGCTGACCTGATGAAAAAGCTGGATCACTCCAATCTGACGTTTTGAACTGGGATTCGGCTCTCTACTTCACGATGTCCTCGACGATCAGCTGGCAACTCTCGTTGCCCCGCCAACGGTTGACGGTCAGCCGGTACAACAGGCGCACAGCCCCTGACCCCGGCAGATCTTCCGGCAGCCGGTTGAATGCAATCGCGTCTACCGGCTCGCTTCCATCCACCGGTTGCACGATCATTTTCAGGTGAGAACCGCCCAGCACGCGACTGTCGATGACTCGAAACAGCCCATCGAATACGGGCTCCGGAAACCGCTGTCCCCAGGGCGCCAGTTCCTCGAGACCCCTGGCGAAGTCCAGTGACACATCGCTGGCCTGCAACCCGCCATCCGTCAGAATCTCCGCATTCAGCTCCACGCCTCCCAACACTGCATTCACTGCACCGGGCAGCGCCTCGACGAAAGCCGCGTATTGTGCCCTGTCCAGCGTGAGTCCGGCAGCCATGGCGTGGCCGCCGAACGCCTGCATGACACCCGGGTGGCGCGCATCCAGATAAGCCAGGACATCCCGGATGTGCAGTCCTTTGACGGACCGCGCGGACCCCTTCAAAAGGCCGGCGCCTTCCGATTCGGGCGCAAAAGCGAAAACCGGACGATGAACGGTGTCTTTAACCCGTGACGCTACCAGGCCGACAATGCCCTGGTGCCACGATTCATCAAACAGGCAAAGTGCCGGAGGCAGATTTTCTTGTTGCAGTGTCTGCACAAGCTCCTCCACCTTGCCCATGGCCTCCTGTTGCATCTGCTTCTGCATGCCGCGCCGTTGGTGATTCAGTTCATCCAGCTGCGAGGCGAGCCCTTGCGCCTCTACGGGGTCTTCAGACAACAGGCAGCGGATACCCGTGCTCATGTCTTCCAGGCGGCCTGCGGCGTTGAGCCGGGGCCCTGCCGCAAAACCCAGGTCCGAGGCACTGGCGAAACGGTAGTCCCGCTTACCCAGCCTGAGCAATGCCATAAGACCCGGCCGCGCCAACCCCCTGCGAATACGCTCGAGCCCTTGCCTCACCAGCACGCGGTTATTGTGATCCAGCGGCACCAGGTCTGAAACCGTTCCGAGCGCCACCAGGTCCAGGAACTGGGCCAGGTTCGGTTCCGGTCTTGATTTACCGAACCAGCCGCGCTCGCGCAACACCCGGCGCAGGACGCTCAACAGGTAAAATACAACGCCGACACCCGCCATCGCCTTGCTGGGGAACGGGTCGCCTGTGCAATTGGGATTGACGATGGCATCAGCCATTGGAACCACCTCTCCGGGCAGGTGATGATCGGTCACGATTACTCTGCAACCGAGTTGCCTGGCTCGCTCAACGCCCGCGATACAACTGATTCCGGAATCCACAGTCACCAGAAGGTCAGGCGGGGCTGCCGCAAGTGTCTCCACCAGGGGCACGGTCAGGCCATAACCGAATTCGAAACGGTTGGGCACCCGGAAATCCACCTTGCGGCAGCCCATCGCACATAGGGATAACACAGCCAGCGCCGTCCCAGTGGCACCGTCAGCGTCGAAATCTCCGACGATCAGGATCCGTTGCTCTCCGGTGACCGCATCGGCCAGTATGGCAGCGGCGGCGTCTATGCTGCCCAGCCCGCCGGGGTGCAGCATGTCGCTGAGTTGCAGTGACATTTCGCCGGGGTCCGTGACGCCGCGGGCCAGCAAGACCCGGCGAATAACAGGATGCATATCGTCCGGAAGATCGGAAACAACGGCGGGTAGCACCCTGGGCTTTATTACCCGGGGTGTCATCATGCCCCTGCTGGCGATTTCAGGCTCGAGACCAAGGGTTGACTGCGCCGCCAGAACCGTCGCCGGGCGCTTCGGTCATAAACCTGGCCGTGGCCACTGCCATCAAACAGAGTCAGCTCGGCCCTCTTCTGATCGACCAATTCGAGCAATTGCCGTGTGAGAATTTCCAACAGTTCCAATTCCTCTAGCGGGTAGCGGGAAGCCGGCATCCAGTCAATCAATACCGAACGCCCATCACTGCTGAAATCATCTTCGCCTGCAAGGTTCTGCTTCTTCAGCCGGCAGTCATTGATGATCGCCAGGCCGCGGGAAACCGGGTTGTTGGAGTAGACCGTATCGATCGCGTTGTGCGGAGCAGCATCAGGGATGAAGCCACCGCCCCAGAACCAGACCGAATTGATTTCCTGCTTGCCGCTGTGGCGACGCCGGATATTGACCGGGCAATGATGCAGCGCCACCTGGACTTCATTCAGAATACGCCTCCAAAAACGGGCCTCGGGGTGACTGGGAAGGGCATCCGCAACGTCCATGCCAAGGGCTTGGTCCAGCGGAGTGAATTCAAAATCCAGGGGTTTATTTAACGCGATACACCAGCGTTCCGGATGATCGGAATGAAAGTCGATGCCTTCTTCAACAAGAACCAGGCGAATGCAGTTTTCGATTTCATTGCGCTCGTAGGGATCGAGGTCGGCAAATCCATAACTGGTCATGAAAACCTGCGCCATGTCGGCCCACAGAGTTACCGGGTCGCTGCGCAGCCAGTAGTAGCTCTGCTGTTGCACCTTTGTCCGGTCACTCACATGGGTCAGAGCCGCAACCGGCAAATCTCCTGTCGATTCGATTCCAAACAGCAAAAACCGGAGATGGTTGGGCGTAGCGGACGGCAAACTTCGTTCCCGTCCCCTCGAAAATACTTTTTCCAGCGCAGGAAAGCGGTGTTGCCGGTCGACTGCCCCGATCATTTGCCGGAGGTCTTCAATCAAGAGCGTGATATGGCTATCTGTCACCTGTACTCGACATCGACGATTTCATACTCCCGGTCTCCCACCGGCGCCCGAACTACGACGACGTCACCGACCTCGTGGCCGATCAGGGCCCGGGAGATAGGAGAACTGACAGCGATACGGTTATGCTTTATGTCTGCTTCGACATCACCAACGATCTGGTAGATCTTCTCCTCGGCGGTTTCTTCGTCTGAAAGCGTGACCGTGGCGCCAAAAACCACTTTTTCACCTGGGTTCAGTTTCGCCACATCGATAATCTGGGCGTGAGAAATGGTTGATTCCAGGTGCTGTATGCGCCCTTCGATAAAGCCCTGTTGCTCCCTGGCCGCGTGGTATTCGGCATTTTCCTTGAGGTCGCCATGCGCACGAGCTTCGGCAATCGCCGCAATAATCCTGGGACGCGCAACTTTCTTGAGGTTTGCCAGTTCTTCACGCAAACGCTCGGCGCCCGCCTTTGTTAATGGATGTCTTGTCATGTATCCAGTCCCCGGTGCAATTGCTGCAGGCTGTGCACCGTGTAGTCATTTTCGTGGTCCAGGGCGCGTAGCGTAGCCCGTCCGCCCGCGATGGTGGTTGTATAGCTTACCTTGCGCTGAAGGGCCTCGCGCCGGATTGAAAAAGAATCCGAAATGGCCTGGGCGCCTTCCGTCGTATTCACAATGAAACTGATCTCGTCATTCTTGATCAGATCGACTACGTGCGGACGGCCTTCCAGTACCTTGTTGACCGAAGCGCACTCAATTGCATTTTCCATAAGAAACCTGGCGGTTCCGCTGGTGGCAACCAATTGGTAGCCACGGCCGATCAGTTCCCGGGCAATCGGAACCAAAACCTGCTTGTCGGCATCGCGAACACTCAGGAAGGCCTTGCCGACGCGTGGCAAAGCGTAACTCGCCGCCTTCATCGACTTCGCGCGGGCACCGCCGAAACTCCAGCCTATGCCCATCACCTCACCGGTAGAGCGCATTTCCGGGCCCAGAATGGGATCCACACCGGGGAATTTCATGAAGGGGAAAACCGCTTCCTTAATAGAATAGAAATTAGGTATGATTTCTCTTGTTTGTCTTTGTTCTTTAAGGGATTTACCCGCCATGACTTTGGCGGCAATTCCAGCCAGGGGCAGCCCTGTCGCCTTGGAAACAAAGGGCACGGTACGCGAGGCCCGCGGGTTCACTTCCAGCACGTAGACGTCGTCCCCGCGCAGTGCGAACTGCGTATTCATCAGGCCGACCACTCCGAGTCCGAGCGCCATCAGCTTGATCTGGCGACGCATTTCATCCTGGATTTCCCGTGACAGGGAATAAGGAGGCAGGGAACAGGCAGAATCGCCGGAGTGCACCCCGGCCTGCTCGATGTGCTCCATGATCCCGCCGATCAGAACATCCTCGCCGTCACATATCGCGTCGACATCGACCTCCTTGGCGTGGTCCAGGAACCGGTCAAGCAGCACCGGCGAATCGTTTGATACCTTGATGGCTGTGCGCATATAGCGCTGCAGTTCTTCTTCGCCATGTACGATGTCCATGGCGCGCCCGCCAAGCACATAGGAAGGACGGACCACAATGGGATAACCGATTTCCTCCGCCAGCCCCACTGCCTCTTCCGGATTCGTCGCGGTTCGATTGGGTGGCTGGCGCAGCTCCAGTTTTTCCAGCAATTTTTGAAAGCGCTCCCGGTCTTCGGCAAGGTCAATGGAATCAGGAGTGGTGCCGATGATCGGGACACCCGCTGCCTCGAGGGCGCGCGCCAGTTTTAAAGGGGTTTGTCCGCCAAACTGGACAATGACCCCGCCAGGGTTTTCCTTGTGAACAATCTCGAGGACGTCTTCCAGTGTCAGCGGCTCGAAATAAAGCCGATCCGAGGTATCGTAGTCGGTGGAGACGGTTTCGGGATTGCAGTTGACCATGATAGTCTCATAACCGTCCTCACGCAGCGCCAGAGCGGCATGAACACAACAATAATCGAATTCGATGCCCTGACCGATGCGATTGGGACCGCCGCCCAGCACCATGATTTTTTCCCGGGAAGTCGGTTCTGATTCGCATTCCTCCTCGTAGGTTGAGTACATGTACGCCGTGGACGTTGCAAATTCCGCCGCGCAGGTGTCAACGCGTTTGTATACCGGGCGGATACCCAGTTCATGGCGGCGGTTACGGATATCGGTTTCCGGCACACCGAGCAACTCAGCCAGTCGACTGTCAGAAAACCCTTGCCGCTTTAATTGGAAAAGCTTCTCTTTTTGAAGGGATTCCAGCGAACAACCCCGAATCAGCTGTTCGCTGCTAACCAGGTCTTCAATCTGGTCGAGGAACCAAGGGTCAATGCCGGTCAGTTCATGCACCGCCTCCAGATCCATCCCCTCCCTGAACGCGTCAGCCACGTAAAGAATACGCTCCGGCCCGGATTCCCGCAGCTCCCGGCTGAGATTAGCACGCCTGGTCTCAGGCTCATCTCCCTCGAGGATTTCATTGAATCCATCGCGCCCGGTCTCCAGGCTGCGCAGCGCTTTCTGCACCGATTCCTGGAACGTGCGGCCGATGGACATGGCTTCGCCCACGCTTTTCATCTGCGTGGTCAGGACTGCGTCGGCAGCGGGAAATTTCTCGAATGCAAAGCGCGGTATCTTGGTCACGACGTAATCGATGGCCGGTTCGAACGACGCCGGCGTCGCACCACCGGTGATTTCGTTTCGGAGTTCATCCAGCGTGTAGCCAACCGCCAGCTTGGCCGCCACCTTGGCGATGGGAAAGCCGGTGGCTTTTGACGCCAGCGCGGAAGAACGTGAGACGCGCGGGTTCATCTCGATGATCACGACCCGGCCGTCCGCCGGGTTGATCCCGAATTGAACATTGGAACCACCGGTATCGACGCCGATTTTACGAAGTACCGCAAGGGATGCGTCGCGCAGGCGCTGATACTCCTTGTCGGTCAGCGTCTGAGCGGGAGCGACCGTGATGGAGTCCCCGGTGTGAATTCCCATCGGATCGAAATTTTCAATCGAGCAAATGATGATGCAGTTGTCCTGGTGATCCCGGACCACTTCCATCTCGAATTCCTTCCACCCCAGAACCGATTCTTCGAGCAATACTTCAGTCGTCGGAGACAGCTCCAGCCCGCGGCTGACGATGGCTTCAAACTCTTCGCGGTTATAGGCAATACCGCCGCCGGAACCACCCATCGTGAACGAGGGGCGGATGATGGTGGGATAGCCGATCAGCGGCTGTTTCTGGAAAGCTTCTTCCATGCTGTGTGCGATGGCGGCTGTCGGACATTCCAGGCCGATTTCCAGCATGGCGTTGCGAAACTGCTCGCGGTCTTCAGCCATATCAATAGCTTCACGCGACGCTCCGATCATTTCCACACCGTATTTCTCAAGCACGCCTTCGCGGGCCAGATCAAGGGCGCAGTTCAGCGCAGTCTGTCCGCCCATCGTAGGCAGCAACACATCGGGCCGCTCGGCCGCAATGATCTGCTCCACGGTGCGCCACTCGATCGGTTCGATGTAAACGGCATCGGCCGTATCCGGATCGGTCATGATCGTGGCTGGATTGGAGTTGACCAGGATGACGCGATAACCTTCTTCGCGCAGCGCCTTGCAGGCCTGGGCGCCTGAATAGTCGAATTCGCAGGCCTGGCCGATCACGATCGGACCGGCACCGATAATCAGGACACTCTTGATGTCGGTCCTTTTTGGCATGTTCTCAGGCCTCCCGCAACACGGTGACGTTGCCGTTGGCGCGCGCCCGGTCAATGTCCCGGATAAACCGGTCAAACACGCCGGCAATATCGTGCGGACCCGGACTCGCTTCAGGATGCCCCTGGAAACCGAAGGCCGGGGCATTATTCAATTCGATTCCTTGCAGTGACTGGTCAAAAAGGGAACGGTGGGTTGCTTGGACGTTATCCGGCAGCGTGTTTTCATCGACCGCAAAACCATGGTTCTGACTGGTAATCATGACCTGTCCGCTGGCCAGGTCCTGGACCGGATGATTGGCGCCGTGATGGCCGAATTTCATTTTCACCGTGCCCGCCCCGGCGGCCAGACCGAGCAACTGGTGGCCAAGACAGATGCCGAAGGTCGGCACTTTCTGATCAATGAACTGGCGAATCGCCTTGATCGCATAATCACAGGGTTCGGGATCCCCCGGGCCGTTTGACAGGAATACCCCGTCCGGCTGCAGGGCCAGCACTTCGTCAGCCGGCGTGGTTGCCGGAACCACCGTAACGCGGCAGCCCCGATCCACCAGCATGCGCAGAATATTCCGCTTGACGCCGAAATCATAGGCGACGACATGCCGTTCCGGGGTTGTTTCAATCCATCGACAGCTGTCGAGGTCCCAGCTGCCTTCTGCCCACGGGTAGATCTTGCGGGTCGTTACTTCACGCGCCAGGTCCATGCCTTTCATTCCGGGAAACGCCCTGGCGAGTGACAGTGCCGCTTCGGCATTACAGCCCTCACCCGCCATGATGGCGCCGCCTTGCGCACCCTTTTCACGTAAAATCCGGGTCAGGCGGCGGGTATCGATATCTGAAATGGCGACGATGCCGTTGCGAACCAGGTAGTCAGGGAGGCTCTCGGTGGCGCGCCAACTGCTGTGCCGGCGTGGACAATCCCTTACGATCAGGCCCGCGGCCATCGGCTGCAATGACTCTTCGTCTTCGGCATTGCAGCCTGTATTGCCGATATGGGGAAAAGTCAGGGTAACGAGCTGACGGGCATAGGACGGGTCGGTAAGGATTTCCTGGTAACCGGTCATGGCCGTGTTGAAAACAACTTCACCTGCGGAATCACCAGCCGCCCCGATACTGCGGCCGAGAAAAACGCTGCCGTCTTCCAGAGCCAGCACTGCCTGTTCAGTCAAAATCCTTACTCCAGATACGCAAAACGGGAAGGCTTATGCAGCTTTTCCCGCTTAGAAATTCATCGATTTGGCACCATCCGCTTGACGGCTTCCGGTTGTGTTCTAAGCATCAAGATTTTAACGGAGCACGCCGCCTCTTGTCTAACGTTCTGTCTGAAACGGGATGATGTGTTCAGGATGTCATCCTGTCAAAAAATTCACGCACGCCGGTTAACCAGGACTGTGAGCGCGGATTGTGCAGGTTGTTGTTCTGGGTGAATGTCTCCTGGAACTGCTTAAGCAGATCTTTTTGTTCCCGGGTAAGTTTGACCGGTGTTTCCAGCACTACCCGGCACATCAGGTCGCCGGTGCGGTGGCTTCTGACGGACTTAACCCCCTTTCCTTTCAAACGGAACATCCTGCCGGTCTGGGTTTCAGACGGTACCTTCAACTTGACCTGCCCGTCCAGCGTGGGTATATCAAGCTCGCCGCCCAGTGCAGCCAGCGAGAAGCATACCGGCACTTCGCAATACAGATCATCGCCGTCCCGCTCGAAAATGCGGTGCGGCCTGACGCGGACTTCCACGTAAAGGTCCCCGGCCGGTGCCCCGTTCGCCCCGGCTTCGCCTTCTCCAGCCAGCCTGATGCGGTCACCATTGTCTACGCCAGCCGGTATCTTGACCGACAGGGTGCGGGTTTCACGAACCCTGCCCTGACCGTCACAATCAGCGCAGGGGTTGCTGATCTGCTGACCCGCGCCCTGGCAGGCAGGACAGGTTTGCTGGACTGAAAAAATTCCCTGCTGCATCCGGACCTGGCCAACACCTCCGCAGGTGGTACAGGTTTGCTTTTTACCGTCTCTCGCCCCGCTGCCTTTGCAGGTTTTGCACTCACCGAGCGTGGGCACCCTGATCTCCCGGTCGATGCCGCTTACGGCCTCTTCCAGGTCAAGATCAAGAGCAAAGCGTAAATCCGAACCTCGTTGACGAGTGGGTCTCCTGCGTCCGCTGCCGCCGAAAATATCGCCGAAAATATCGCCAAAAATATCGCCGACATCGCCATGGAAACCGCCCGGACCGCCGGGGCCGCCTGCCGGGTTCACACCCTCATGGCCAAACCGGTCATAAGCAGCCCGCTTTTGAGGGTCCTTCAATACCTCGTAAGCTTCCTTGGCCTCTTTGAACCTTTCCAGGGTCG
>Ga0316201_10002466_pt1 | contig 13163 bp, 11 predicted proteins | sample CS6wburrow_MG_FD_204516 | JGI IMG/M metagenome (GOLD analysis project Ga0316201, IMG submission 204516) | Coastal sediment microbial communities from Delaware Bay, Delaware, United States - CS-6 worm burrow | ecosystem: Environmental > Aquatic > Marine > Coastal > Sediment | place: USA... | reverse complement strand
ATGATTATGACGGGACTTACACCGCCGAAAAGTATGATTTAACGACTTTCTACCACGTACCGCGTTTTCACTGGGGCTATGAAGGCGATTTCTTCGGTCTGCTAAGAGAAACGACGGACATGAAGGGACAGGACATCTGGAACGCCAAGGCCCCATTCGGCGCCGAGTTCGCTGGTAAGCAGAACCTCGACGGTTTAAAGTTCCTGCTGGGACCCGAGGTGTACTGGGGTGCAAATCCCAAGTGGATGCTCAAGTATGAATTCGATATCGGCAATAATGAACTGGCTTTCATCCATTCCGAGGATGTCGCCCGCAATGACGATTCGGCGACCGCTACCGCACCTACAGAGATCCAGACTCGCCAGACCACACTGTATTCCAAGAGCAAGATCACTTCCGGTTCGACACTCGAGCTCGGTGGAATCATGGCGAGTACCGAAAAAATCGATGACCCTTATGAACGCATCGAAAACGGCAATGTCATTGCCGATCAAATCGAGTTCGAGGACACGCTCGGATTAAAGGCAACATTTGCTTTTGATGTTCTGGCTGCGTCACGCGGCTATCTTACCCTGAATTACGGCGGCCTGGTTGCGGACGGGGGTGAACCGCTGACCAATTTCGGTGTGAGAAATGGTATCAACAATTTTACCGAGCTGCCTTTATCAGAGTACGGCAACAAACAGGAAGTCGAAGCCGGCATACAGATGCAATTCGGTGACGTAACTGTGTTGCCGCGCGTTCTGTACCGTGAAAACCTGGTCGATGCGCTACCACTGGTTGAAGCGCAGACTGTCGGCACAACCCTGATCCCGGGCACCACGCCGAGAAACCGAGACGATAATGCGTTCGCGGTTCTTGGCAACCGTGAGGCCAGGTCGGGCGAAATATTTCTGACCTACGACCCGACACCCGAGACCCATTTTTACGAGTGGGATAATTACCGCCGGGAAAACGCTCCTTTTGCATTCAACATCGGCGGGGTGTATACCAGCTATCCTACTGACACGGATTCACACCTGTTCTTTTTCGAGCCGACTAACTCGAACGCAGCATTCGGTGAAGGTCTGATTGCGGAAGACGTATGGAAAGTATTGAGCAGGATGATGTTCAACACCAAGGGTGGGAATAAAATTGAATTGAAACTTGAGGGTGGATTCCAGCAATCAGCTCGTTCGCCCGAGGGACCAGCAAGGGAATACTACAAGGCCGAGTCCAAGTTTATTACAACGAACAACCATATTATCGAAGGCTACATATGGAAAGACGCCTGGGGTCCTTATGACTTCTATCGTGATTTCAACGTCACCTACCCCTGGCAGGCCAAGCTTGACTATTCGGTGTTGATGGGGCCCTTGAAGTGGCCTAGTCGGGGTGATGCAAGAGGAACGACCAGCAAGTGGGGAGTCAGGGGGCTGTTCAGAACGCTGGATGAAAATTCCCCTGACGGCGAGTACCAGGATGGCAAAAATGACTGGATGTTTGAAATCATTGGCTACGTTAATTTTGCTTTCTGACGTTCAGGCGAGCATCACCAGGACAGATATCATGAAAACACTCATTCCAAAGTTTATTGATTATCCAGCGAAGAATCCGGGTTTTCTAGCTGGACTCATACTGACGACCTCGCTGCTTGTGTTAACTGCCGGTTGTGATGTGGAAGATTCGGGGGTGATACGCAACGAAGTGCCATTGCCAACCGATTCGCAACTGAACTTCTTGTGTGAAGACGAGGGAATTTTTCCTGAAGAATGCGTTCTCGAGAACCCTGATAATCCTTATCGTACAGCCAATGTTACCGATGACACCAAGTTTGAATTGAGTGATGATGCACCATCTGCAAAATCACGATACTACGTTTGGGCAACGGCACTGGCAAGGCAACCAACAGGAGAGAATCAGTACTTTACCGCTTTGTCGTTGCATCAGGTATATGGAGAAAGCGGCAGTCCGACCACTCGTGAACAGGCGATAAAAGCCTATCGTTCAGTCCTTGATAACTTCTTTTTCTCGGCAACATTCTTCGTAGTTCCTCTCTCCCAGGGCGAAACTGCAGTTGCTATTGCCATAAAAGATGAGGTCGGTATAAATCTGGTAACGCCGACCGCTTCCAGTCTTGTTCCCCTGTATAGCGATCCGCTATTCGCAAGGGATGATATCAGCTCATGGGGCTACATCTGGGATCCCGATAACGAGATCATGTCATTTTTTGAATAATAGTGTTAACAAAAATCATGCTGTCAGGCGCGGCATACGCCAAAAAGCAAACTGCCCCCAAGAACCGGCCCGAACTTCAGGCTGACAAGTCCTGACAAATTAGCGGGGACGGTGATATGGAGAATGAACGTTATTACGATCAACGATCCATGGTCGAATTCGAAAATACCGTTGAAAATCGGGAAGAGATCATGCACGCAGTATCAGGAGAAATCGTCGACCTGGATGGCGAGCGATACTACACTATACGTAACGTCGACAAACAGGCGCCGTTTTTCATCAGCGTTGTCTCTGACGGCGATCATTGGTTATTCATATCCTCGAACGGCGGCCTGACGGCAGGGCGGGTTTCACCGGAGACTGCCCTTTTTCCCTATGTGACAGTCGACAAGATACACGATAGCGCGGTTCATACGGGCAGCAAGACCCTGTTCCGGGTCAATGCAGGTGGCAGACAATATGAGTGGGAGCCGTTTAACAAGGAACATGACGGTCTTTATGTAATCCATCGTCACATCTATAAAAACCTCCTCGGCAACAAGATACGCTTCGAAGAAATCAACCACGATCTGCAGCTGGTCTTCCGTTATACCTGGTCAAGCAGCGACAGCTACGGATTTATTCGGTTGTGTGAATTGCACAACCGGGGTGATGAAAGCGTAAGCGTGGATATGGTCGATGGCGTGCAGAATGTTCTTCCTGCGAGTACACCGCGCATCGCTCAGACCAATTCAAGCAATCTTGTCGATGCCTACAAGTGGACAGAGTTTGACCGGGAAAGCGGGATGGGCCTGTTCACCCTTTATTCAGGCATTACCGATCGGGCCGAGCCGTGCGAGTCGCTGAAGGCCAACACCGTTTTTTGTCTAGGCCTGAATCAGCACAAAACACTTATCTCATCCGAGCAGCTCGACAGCTTTCGATGCGGCGAGAAACTGCACCAGGAAGAATTCAAGCGGGGTGTACGTGGTGCCTACTTCGCTAACCAGACCCTGCAGCTCGAACCGCATGCCTCGCAGTACTGGCAGTTCGTGGCGAATGTCGAGCAGAGCCAGTCCCAGGTGGTCGAGTTGCGAAGAGAACTTGAAAAACCGGATTTGATTGCCGTGAAGATTGCCGACTCGGTGAATGAAGGCACAGACAAACTCGCGCATATCATCGCTAGCGCGGACGGCTTTCAGGTCCTGTCTGAGGAAAATGTCGCTGTTCATCACTATGCAAACGTTTTGTTCAATGTCATGCGTGGCGGCGTGTTCAACGATCAATACCGGGTGGCGTCGAGCGATTTTCTTGCAACGGTCAGGAACTTCAATCGTGATCTTCAAAAAAGGCACGAGGAGGTGTTTTCAGCTCTGCCAGAGAGACTGGAATTCAGTGAGCTGCTACAGATCATCAAACAGCAGGGCGATCTTCAACTGGAGCGTCTTTGTCTCGAGTACCTGCCCATTACCTTCGGTCGCAGACACGGCGACCCCAGTCGCCCGTGGAACCAGTTCGCGATAAAACTCAAAGACGAACATGGTAACCGGCTTCTTTCCTATGAAGGTAACTGGCGTGATATTTTCCAGAACTGGGAAGCCCTGGCATTCAGTTATCCTGAATTTATCGAAAATGTGATTGCCAAGTTTGTTAACGCGTCCACCATAGATGGCTACAATCCCTACCGGATTACCAAGCAGGGCATCGATTGGGAAGTAGAAGAGCCGGACGATCCGTGGAGTTATATCGGCTACTGGGGCGATCATCAGATCATCTACCTGCTTAAGTTGCTGGAACTCTCCCACAGTTTTCACCCGGCCATATTAGGTGCTTTGCTTCATCGGCCAGTTTACAGTTATGCCAATGTACCCTACCGGATAAAACCCTTTGAAGACTTGCTCGAGGACGCCAAGAGTACAGTTGAATATGATGAGGATCTTGCTGAACGCATAGAGCATCGGGTCGCGAACATGGGCGCTGACGGCAAGCTGGTACTGAATGTTAATGGCGATGTGTACCAGGTCAACCTGCTCGAGAAGCTGCTGGTGCCGTTGCTGAGCAAACTCGGTAACCTGGTGATCGAAGGTGGAATCTGGCTGAACACGCAACGCCCGGAATGGAACGATGCCAACAATGCTCTTGTTGGCCAGGGTCTGTCGATGGTAACCCTGTATTACTTGCGCCGTTACATCAGTTTCCTGCAGCAATTACTGGAAGCGGAAGCAGGAACAGAAGAGGTTTTCCTGTCCAGGGAAGTGAGCCTGTGGATGGCCGAAACTTTTGCTGCCTTGAGGAGAGTGCGCCCGCTATTGGGTGAAAGCCAGATCGGTGTTGAACAACGGTATCGTTTACTGGTGGAACTTGGTCAGGCAGCAAGTCGCTATCGCCAGGCTGTTTACCAGCAGCAAGTGTTCACGGGTAAAGTTGTCCAGCCTCTCGACGCGATCAGGGTGCTGCTGGACGATGCATTGGCGGCCATCGATCACAGTATTACTAACAACTTGCGAAAGGATGGCCTGTACCATGCCTATAATCTGCTGAATCTGCAGCAGGATGCAGTGGCGATAGACTCGCTGTATCCGATGCTGGAGGGCCAGGTTGCAGTGCTGAGTTCTGGCGCTATTTCACCTGTGCAGGCGGTTGCGGTGCTGGAAGCCCTGTTTGATAGTGATGTATACCGTGCTGATCAGCATTCCTTCATGCTCTATCCTGATCGGCAGCTGCCGGGATTCCTGCAAAAAAACCTTGTCCCTTCAGAGCAGGTTGAGACAATACCGTTGCTGCAGGAAATGCTTGCAGAAAACGATGAAAGTATACTGTTGCGTGATGCTGACGGGAACTATCGCTTCAACGCAGAGTTAACCAACGCAGGCGAACTTAACAATCAGCTGGACAGTATGACCGATGTATACGGTGATTCCATCGAAGCAGCGCGTAATCCCTTGCGGGAACTGTATGAAAACGTATTCAACCACCAGGCATTTACCGGACGCTCTGGCGGCATGTTTGGTTTTGAAGGTCTGGGTTGTATCTATTGGCACATGGTGTCCAAACTGTTGCTGGCAGCACAGGAGAATTTCTTTACCGCACTCGATCAGGGTACTGATGAGACGGTCTGCAGGCAACTGGGGCAGTTGTATTACCGTGTGCGCAAGGGTATCGGCTTCAACAAGACCCCGGCTGAATATGGCGCATTTCCAACCGATCCTTATTCCCATACGCCCAGGCATGCCGGTGCACAGCAGCCGGGTATGACGGGACAGGTGAAGGAAGAGATACTGACCCGTTTTGGCGAATTGGGGGTGCGTGTAAGTGGTGGCGCAGTCAGCTTTCAGCCAGGCCTGCTACGCAGTCGTGAATTTGTGTCAGAACCCCGCGTTTTACGTTATCTGGATGTGGCGGATAACTGGCAGACGATTACCGTACCGGCGCGCGGTCTTGCTTTTACCTGGTGTCAGGTGCCTGTGGTGTATAAGCTGGATGATGATGTTGATGCCGTTCTCAGCATTCAATGGGATGATGGAACACAACAGTCGCTGGTGCAACTGGAGCTGCCCGCGGAGTACAGTGCCGAACTGTTCCGGCGCAGTGGTCGTATCCGCCAGCTTTCACTGTCACTGGGAACAAACCAGCTGTTATCTGAATAGCATGAAATTTCCACGGGATTTTATCTGGGGCGCGGCCACATCCAGTTATCAAATAGAGGGGGCAGCCTGCCAGGACGGTGGCGGCAGTTCTGTATGGGACATGTTGGGTCGCCAGGCCGGAAAAATAGCCAATGGCGATACCGGAGAAGTTGCTTGCGACCACTATCACCGTTATAAAAATGATGTTGCCTTGATGGCGGAAATCGGGTTGCAGGCTTACCGCTTTTCAATAAGCTGGCCTCGCGTACTGCCTGACGGAACAGGTAAAGCTAATCCACATGGCCTGGATTTTTATAGTCGGTTGGTGGATGCCTTACTCGAAAAAAATATCACGCCATGGATCACATTATTCCACTGGGACTTTCCGTATGCCTTGTTCTGTCGTGGAGGCTGGTTAAATCGAGACAGTGCAGACTGGTTTGCAGACTATACAGCGCTGATGGTAGACAGGCTCTCAGACCGGGTTTCCCACTGGAGTACATTGAACGAGCCGCAATGTTATATTGGATTGGGCCACCAGGATGGTGTTCACGCTCCCGGGTTGAAGATGGGTATTTCAGAAGTGCTGTTAGCCGCACATAATACTTTGCGCGCTCATGGTAAGTCTGTTCAGGTGATTCGTGCGAATGCTAAAAATGGATCATTCATCAGTGCATCGCAAGCGTGCAAGGTCTCTATACCTGCTTCAGACCGGCTGAATGATGTAGCAGCGGCCCGCCTGCATATGTTTTCTGTTCGAGAAAAACACGTATTCAACAATGCCTGGTTCTCAGATCCCATGATATTGGGGCATTATCCGGAAGAAGGTGTCAAATTATTTGCCGCCGAAATGCCAAAAATATTTCCGGGTGACATTGAATGCATCAATCAACAGCTGGATTATTTTGGCACCAATATATATTCGGGAATTCATGTTCGAGCCTCTGAAGATAATGGTTTTGAATCTCTGGAAACAAAAAACCTGCCTTTAACTGCAATTGGCTGGCCGGTGACGCCCGAAGCACTTTACTGGGGGCCAAAGTTTTTTCATGAACGTTACCAGTTGCCTATCGTGATCACTGAAAATGGAATGGCTAATGACGATAGTGTGAACAACGGTAAAGTTAATGATAGAGAGCGTATCGAATTCCTGGACAAATATCTTGGTGAATATGCTCGTGCAATTGCAGATGGTGTGCCTGCTCTGGGTTATTTAGTCTGGTCGCTAATCGATAATTTTGAGTGGGCGGAAGGTTACCGCAAGCGCTTTGGAATAGTGCACGTAGATTACGAAACTCAACAACGGGTCCTAAAGGATTCGGCTTACTGGTACAAGAATCTTATTGCCATGCATGAATCCGGATCTTCAAAAGATACCAAACCAGCAGCTGATAAAAATCAGACTATCGAATGTGTGTAATAGCAGACATCGGCGGCACCAATGCACGATTTGCGATAGTAGAGCAGCAATACACCTATCTGGGTGTCACCAGCGTTTCGCACTAGAGTATTCAAATAGAATTGACTACCTTGGTTAACAAAATAAAGTATACGGAGGTATAGGCATTGGGTATACAACACAAAAACCAGCATTTGGCGGGTATTGATTTTTCATCGCTATCACATGCCGATAGCAGATCAATGCTGCGGAAAATACTTGAAAGCAAGATACATGGTATTTCATTCAGCCCCTATATGGATGGCCAGGGCCCGGGTACAGAAATCAGTGAAGCCCAGATAGAGGAACGCCTGAAAATCATTGCGCCCTATACGAACTGGATAAGGACATTCTCCTGCGTAGAGGGAAACCAACACATACCCCGTATCGCTAAAGCGCATGATTTACAAACCATGGTTGGTGTTTGCTTGAGCGATGACAAGGACAAAAATGAAGTCGAACTCAATAATGGCATTGATATTGCCCGCCAGGGATATGCCGATATTCTTGCGGTAGGTAACGAGGTATTGCTTCGGGGGGAACTGACGGAGCAGCAAATAATTGATTATATATCCCGTGCAAGGCAGGCAGTGCCCGGCTTGAGTGTTAGTTATGTTGATGCTTATTTTCAGTTTGAAGACCATCCGGCATTAGCGGAAGCGTGTGATATTTTACTTATTAACTGCTACCCGTTCTGGGAAGAATGCCCGGCTGATTACGCTCTGCTCTATATGAAAGATATGTATCATCGCGGGATTAAAGTCGCAAATGGTAAGAAAGTTGTTATTAGTGAAACTGGCTGGCCCACTTCCGGTGCTGCCTCTGGAGCAGCTGTGCCTTCTTATGAAAACGCGATGCAATATTTTATTAATACTTATGTGTGGGCAGGGCAGGAAGATATAGAGATATTTTATTTCTCGTCTTTTGATGAAGCCTGGAAAACGGGTGATGAAGGTGATGTTGGTGCCTACTGGGGGTTGTGGGATAAGGATGGCAACTTTAAATATTTATAAATTTTGGTGAATAAACATGAAGAGCAATACATTACATCTTGGGTTCGAACATGCCATTTGTTATTCCGGCTATAGAGAAGGTCAATCACCGGTTGATGGTATCTTTCCTTCCTATCAGGAGATCCATGAAGATCTTAATATCCTTAAGCATAACTGGAAAGTTCTCAGGCTTTACGATTGCAGCTGGCATGCCGAATTCGTACTCGAAGTTATTCGTAATGAATCACTGGATCTTAAAGTGATGCTTGGTGCCGACATGGCGGCCGAGCAAAGCAACTATAATTGTCCCTGGGGCGCCATCTATGACGAGAATATACTTATTGCGAACAGACGGGAAAACAGTCTTGAAGTGGACAGGCTGATCAAGTTGGCGAGTCAATACCCGGATATAGTTTCTTCCGTATCTGTTGGCAATGAGGCAACTGTTGACTGGAGTGACCATCTGGTACTGGTCGATAAGTTGATCAGTTATGTTCGCAGGGTAAAGGCGGCTATTGATCAACCAGTCACTTTTTGTGAAAACTATGTGCCGTGGATTAAAAAACTGGAACCTCTGGCGGCGGAACTGGACTTCATTTCATTGCATACCTATCCAGTGTGGGAATACCAGATAATTGATGGCGCCCTGGACTATACCAGGCAGAATTATTACAGCGTTGCCAACCATTACCCTGAAAAACCAGTGGTGATAACCGAAGCAGGTTGGACGACCTGTTCAAACGGCCGTGGTATACATCACTGGAATGCTTCACAGGAGTTACAGGCCACGTACTATCGAGAGCTGCTGGATTGGTGTAAGGAGGCGGATATACTTACTTTTGTGTTCGAAGCATTTGACGAGCCATGGAAAGGTTCGCCTGATCCCCATGAGCCTGAAAAACACTGGGGTGTTTTTACCATAGATCGAAAACCAAAGCTGGTGATGCAGGATATCTATCCGCACATGTAAACGCTAAACCAGATAGTGGCCAGAGTGGAAAACGCCAAAAGCACACTTAAGCTTCTACGTCTGGTCCATGTATGGTGATGTTGCCGATTTCGGTGAATGGAAATACAAGCGACGAACCACTACGCTGGTTTTCTCCTCGGCGCAATTCGCCCAGAAGCCTGGCTTGACTATCGGAGGATTTATGCCCACACCTGTTCTGACTTATGTTGGCTACGAGGCCAGCATGGCACAATCAGAGAGTGCCTTGCTGGATATCCGCTTTATCTTTACCTGGCTGCCTGCTGCCTTTGCGATAATCGCTGGTCTTGCCTTCATATACTATCCGCTGAGGGATTCCCAACTTGTTCAGATAGAAAAGGACCTGATGGGTCGCAGGATCGGCATTGCACCAGCGATAGGCTGACGTTTACTGAAATGAACGGATACTGATCATGCATGAATTAAACCCGCGGCGTTTCGTCAGCCTGCTGACCCGAAAGACACTTGCACTTGTGATGGCAGGCGGCCGTGGCTCAAGGCTGCATGAGCTGACAAGCTGGCGAGCCAAGCCTGCTGTTTTTTTCGGCGGCAAGTTTCGTATTATTGATTTTGCGCTGTCGAATGCGGTCAATTCGGGTATACGTCGAGTCGGCGTTCTGACCCAGTACAAAGCGCACTCACTTGTCAGGCATATCTCCGAAGGTTGGGGTGGATTCAAGCGCGAACTGCAAGAGTTTGTTGAAGTGCTCCCTGCTTCGCAGCGTATCGACACTGAATGGTATCAGGGTACTGCTGATGCGGTGTATCAGAATCTGGATATTATCCAAACGTATAATCCTGAGTATGTACTGATTCTCTCGGGAGACCATGTGTACAAAATGGATTACGGTGCCATGCTGGCTTTTCATGCCGAGAAACAGGCTGACCTTACGATTTCCTGTATCGAGGTTCCTGTCAGTGAAGCTGCCAACACCTTTGGTGTCATCGAGATCGACGTGAATAACCGTGTCATCGGTTTTGTTGAGAAGCCTGCTGCGCCAAAATCCATACCTGGTCAGCCAGATATGTGCCTGGCCGCGATGGGTAATTATGTATTCAACACAGATTTCCTTCGTGATCAGTTAATTATTGATGCCGCTAACGGTGAGTCAAAACATGATTTCGGCCATGACATCATCCCGGGCCTGATTAACTCTAACATTGTTGTTGCATTCCCATTCCGCGATGCTGATAGCGGTAAACGTGCCTACTGGCGTGATGTTGGTACGCTGGATGCCTACTGGGAAGCCAACATGGAGCTACTTGCGATTACACCGGAACTGAACCTCTATGACAGCGACTGGCCGATCATGACTGACCAGCCGCAACTGCCATCAGCCAAGTTCGTACACAACACCGATGACCGGCGCGGTATGGCAGTTGATTCCATCGTCTCAGGCGGCTGTATTATATCCGGTGCAAAGCTGAATCAGGCAATACTGTTCTCCAACGTCAGGGTTCATTCCTATGCCTGCGTCGAACAAACTGTGGTGATGCCCAATGTAAGCATAGGGCGACATGCACGCATATTCCGCGCCATTATAGACCGTGGATGTGATATACCTGAAAATATGGTTATCGGAGATAACCACGATGAGGATCGCCAACGCGGTTTTCGCATTTCAGATAAAGGCATCGTGCTGGTGACGCCAGACATGCTAAACCAGACAACTCACTCGATAAAATGAACAGCCTGGATAACACCCTGGAGATCAAGACAATCTCTATTGCAGCCTTCAATAAACAGTGGCCAGAATCAGCCGTCCAGCGCAAGAAAGTAATCGTGTTCCAGTGTCGCTTTACCTGGCGAACTGTATGTGGTCGGTTTTAATGCGTTTGAAAATCATAACGGGCAGGCGTTTATTGTCGGTGCTTACACTCGGACTGGCGCTCAGCACGGGTTCGTGCAGTAGTCTTGTCAACGAAAAGTAAATGGAGCAGTTCTTCTCCGATCTCGGGAACACCTCGATGACAATCTATCCGACCTATATTAAAAGGATGGCAAAGGATGATTCGGGCAAACCTTTGGGCCACGACGCATGGAATTCCGGTTATGAATACAAAGAGACGGAACGGCTCGCCGCATTCCTGCGCTGCAAGTGCCTGGCGCAGGTAACGGTCCTGGCCGAGGAAGTTCCGCTGGGCGGCAAATGGCAAAAAACCCAGTATGGAATTTTTAAAGCCAGCTCACGTGCATTCGGTGATTATGTCGCCGCCCATCCAGTCGATACTGAATACGCAATGATGGTGGAGTACGCAATTCCATTCGACAAAGTCTGGGCCGTGCACGCCTACGTAGTCAATGCAAGGGGTGAAATCGTATGGATCCTTCACCTCAACGAGCACTTCGACGTTTTCACTGACATCAACCCTCAGATACCTTCTGAGGGAACGGACGTGCTTCTTGAATTTTTACGCACCGGCTGGCCGGATACTTCGGCGAAATGCACCACGCAGGCGACGGAAACACGCCCGATGAATACACCTGCCGGTATTCTTTATGATTTTGAGTCAGAACTCCCCACAGGTTTCGACAGCAATGGTATTCCACTGGGTTTCTCAACGTTTAGTGACGGTAATAGCCCGGTCAGTCTGTCCCGGACAAGTGATCATCCGCCAAGACCAGGCGAAGCTGCTGGTAATAAGGTGTTGAAGCTGGATTTGAATGTTGCGGAATGGGCTGGTGTTGTAAACACCTTCGAGAATCAACAGGTCAATACCTGGACTCCCCGCGATTGGAGTGCACATGATGGTTTCAGCTTCTGGTTGTATGGCAAAAACAGTGGCACATCGTTGTACGTTGACCTGATCGATAACCGAAAAAGCTGCTCAACATATGATGACTGCGAACGCTTCACTTACAGCTTTATTGATAATTTTTCCGGCTGGAAACAAATGACTATTCAGTTTTCTGATATGAACCGCAGGGATATCGGGAATCGCGCTCCGAATGATGGGCTAGGTCTAACCCATGTTCACGGATGGGGATTCGGTGTTTTAAAAACGGGAGGCCCGACAACTTATTATATCGACGACTTCGAATTGCATTCCGGCAAGCCAGGACACTGAAATTACATGTAAATGTCTAATCAGGTATTGTGTTACTCTGCAGGAACACTTCAAGAAACTTAACAAGATTGCCGTTCTTAACTAACTGTGATTTCATCGGATGATGGCCGTCTCTTATTGCTGAAAACAGAAGTTGATAGTGGATTGAGGTCAGGCGCTTATTGACAAAATAATAAATTTGAATAACGTGTGCATGCTGATTTGCGTTGGCTCCCAATCAGCGATAGATCGCAATGATCAGAATATAACCATTAAAGTTAAATCAAACTCTATGCCTGATGAGGAGCCTGAAGGCTCATGCACCGTCAGGGACTATTGGGATGGACAGCTTCAACAAAAGTTCTACCCGTTCACAGAAAAACAGCGCCTGTTTAATTGTAAGTACTTTAGGCCAATCACACCATTGCCGACTGGAGGCGAGGTACCATCAGCCGTTGTCAGTCAGGGTAATATCGTTGGCACCATTGGTGGCCATCCGTTTGAGGCCAGCTTAGCCTGCGCAAGTTTAACCAACTGGTACCAGGATTCATGTGCCGATTCTGCAGATCCGAATATGTGCAGTTTTCAGCTGGCTCAGTTATTTCTTAAGCAAGGACTGCCATATCCAAGGGTTGAAGTTCGCGAGTATGGTCGTTGTCTCGGGTACAAGACTGATTGTCAGATTGACGGCGACCGTATATCCAAGGGTATACCCAAGATTATTCGGAACCCCGCTGGTAGCGACAATGTCAACGCTACCCGTTATGGTTTCACCAAGTCCCTCGGTGTCACAATTGGTAAATTGTAACAACGCAGTATCTCCCAACGACAGGTCACCGCTGGTATCAGTATTGGCCCAGCTTAGAATAGAATCA
>Ga0316201_10002465_pt1 | contig 13167 bp, 13 predicted proteins | sample CS6wburrow_MG_FD_204516 | JGI IMG/M metagenome (GOLD analysis project Ga0316201, IMG submission 204516) | Coastal sediment microbial communities from Delaware Bay, Delaware, United States - CS-6 worm burrow | ecosystem: Environmental > Aquatic > Marine > Coastal > Sediment | place: USA... | reverse complement strand
CCACATCTGCAAATCAAGTGCTACTGAATCCGCTCTTTCAATTCCTTTAAGTTGAGGTTTAACCTTATCAGACAACATAGCAATGGCGCCAATGGCACCATCAATATGAAACCAAAGGTCTTCCTGATCACATAAATCGGCAATTGCATTTAAATCGTCTATGGCCCCGGTATTAACCGTTCCAGAACTACCAATCACACAAATAGGCTGAAGCCCCTCATTCCGATCTTGTTGGATTTGCCTTTTCAAGGCATTGATATTTATGGTGTAATCTTCATTTACCTCAATTTTCTTCAGCCCTTTGGTACCTAACCCTAACAATTCAACAGCTTTGGTATTACAACTGTGTACTTCAGTGGAACCATAAAACACCAGATTATTTTCTTTAAGTCCTTCTGACCTGATATCGTATCCCGCTTTTACATTTCTGGCTACTGCCAATGCAGCATAATTGGCCATAGAGCCACCACTTACAAGTAGTCCACTTGCTGAATCGGGAAATTCTACTATCTCTTTGATCCAGTTGACTACCTGCTCTTCAACTTTATGGGCTGCATGGTTGCCTCCTCCTAAATTAGGGTTAAGTACGGAAGCCCAAAAGTCTCCCATCACCCCAGAAATGGTTCCATTACCCATATACCAGGCCCAGAAACGAGGATGTACATTCCCCATAGGATAAGGCAATACATTTTCCTGAAGTTCAGAATAAACCTCTTCCGCATCACTTGCTTCTTTAGGAAGTCCAGTCTTAAAGCTTTCCAAAACTTCATCAGGTATCTCCTGCCAGATCTTACGTTTTCGTATATCGCGAGTATAATCAAAAGCATCATCAACCATTTTATGCATTAATGCTCTGGAAATTTCCCAATCCGCCGGGTCCAGGCTTTCGAAGTCATCTAATTGGTCCATCATTGATCTCTCATATTATGTATAAATAATTGCTGCTGTGAGTCCTTCCACCGCTCTTCGAAGTTTCTAACTTCGAAGAAATATCATCACAAACGCCTATGCTTTAATAAAAAAGTTATTTAAATCAAGATAGAAAAAATGTCCATGTCCTTCCTTAAACAGACAAGACAAATATGGGTTTGAAGTCACAGACTTCAAACAGCAGCTTAAATATTTATTGATTGGAAATAAAAAAAAAGTCCAGATAGCAGGGGATTGCTACCCGGACCGAAATCGAGAGTGTATATTAGAACTTTAGTTAAACTGCAAAACTTTCACCGCAGCCGCACGTTCTGGCTGCGTTGGGATTATCAAAATAAAATCCCTTTCCATTTAAACCACCTGAAAATTCCAGTGTGGTGTTGCAAAGATAAAGGAAACTTTTTAAATCTGTAACAATTTTAACACCATTATCTTCAAAAATTTGGTCGTTTGGGCGGCTTTCGTTGTCAAAATCCATGTGATATGACAATCCTGAACACCCACCACTGGTGACAGACACACGTACAAAGTATTCAGGATCAAGACCTTCTGACCCTTTCAATTCGTCAATCTTTTCTTTAGCACTATCTGCAACAAATAACATTAGAGGTTATTTTTTTATTCCTTATGCTTTAGTTTCCGCAGGAACATCAGCATTTTTTGTCTTATAATCTTTGATGGCACTCTTGATTGCATCTTCAGCAAGCACTGAGCAGTGAATTTTAACCGGTGGTAAGGCAAGCTCCTCTACAATAGTCATATTATCGATGGCCATTGCATCATCTAAACTCTTTCCTTTCAGCCATTCAGTAGCCAGTGAGGAAGAAGCAATAGCAGAACCACAACCGAAAGTTTTAAACTTAGCATCTGTGATAACTCCTGAATTGTCATCCACTTCAATCTGCAATCTCATAACGTCTCCACATTCAGGAGCACCTACAAGACCTGTTCCTACATTCTTTTTGCTTTTATCAAGTGTACCTACGTTCTTAGGATTTTTAAAGTGTTCTAATACTTTCTCTGAATAAGCCATTTTCTTAAAAATTTGATTGGTTAACGATTAACAAATAAAATAATTCTAAAGTTTCTAATTATCAATGTTCTGCCCATACAACAGAATCAAGATCAACGCCTTCTTTATACATTTCCCATATCGGGCTTAAGTCTCTCATGTGGTTGACGCCTTTGACCAATGCATCAATGGCATAATCTATTTCCTCTTCAGTTGTAAATCTTCCCAGTGAAAATCTAATAGAAGAGTGTGCAAGGTCGTCGCCAAGTCCCAATGCAATTAATACATAAGAGGGCTCCAGCGAAGCAGAAGTACAAGCAGAACCTGATGATACTGCAATGTTTTGATTGAAAGTCATCATTAATCCTTCACCTTCAACATGCTTGAATGAAATATTGGTTACGTGTGGCATGCGGTGTTCAATATTACCATTGACATACGACTCTTCTAATCTCTCAACCAGGGTATGTTCTAACTTATCTCTTAGCTTACTTAATCTTTCAGCATCCTGGGCCATTTCCTTTCTGGCCAATTCAGCTGCTTTTCCAAGGCCGACAATACCAGGAACATTCAGCGTACCTGATCTCATTCCCCTTTCATGACCACCACCATCCATCTGGGCGGTAACTTTTACCCTTGGATTCTTTCTATTCACAAACAAAGCTCCAACTCCTTTTGGACCATACATCTTATGACCTGTAAATGCCATTAAATGAACTCCTACTTCTTTAGGATTGACAGGAATCTTTCCTACAGCCTGGGTGGCATCACTCATAAATAGAACGCCATGCTTTGCGCAAATTTCACCGATTTCCTTCATGGGCTGGATTACACCAGTTTCATTATTGGCCCACATGATAGAAACCAGAATCGTCTTATCAGTAATTGCATTTTCCAATGCTTCAAGATCAACTAATCCATCCCTCTGCACATCTAAATAAGTGACTTCGCCACCCATTTTCTCTACTTTTTTACAAGCATCCAATACTGCTTTATGTTCTGTTTTAGCAGTAATGATGTGATTTCCTTTCCTGGCATACATCTCGAATACACCCTTGATCGCAAGGTTATCAGACTCAGTTGCTCCAGAAGTGAAAATGATTTCTTTAGAGTCCACACCGATCAATTCAGCAATCTGATCTCTGGCGTAATCTACTGCTTCTTCGGCTTTCCAGCCAAATGGATGATTACGACTGGCAGCATTGCCTGGGATCTCATGGAAATAAGGCAACATGGCTTCAACCACCCTGGGATCGGTAGGTGTAGTTGAATTATTATCCAAGTAAATTAATTTTTCGTTACCCATTATTTAGAATTTGTCTAATTATAAAAAAGATTCGCAAATATAACGAATAATGAACAAAAAAGTTCTATTCTGTTATAAGTTGAGTACAGAGGATTTCTTTATTATTTTAGTCCCTGAATACCCATTGTCAATAACACATATATAACATTAGGGTTTATGGAATTTCCTAAAATTTCTAAAGAAGAATGGAAAGCTAAGATTGAAGCTGAATTAAAGGGCCGAAAATCCCTGGACGACCTTAAGTATCAAATCGGGGAAGAGCTCGATGTTGACATACTTCTACAAGAAGAAGACAGGATTAATTCAGAAGAATTATCTACATTCCCGGAAACCCCTTCATATGGAATTTACTTTGAAGGCCATCCCAGCAATCACATCATCCTGGAATCATTAGCAAAAGGTGCCTCTTCAATATTTCTGGATGGAAAGGCTTCACCTGAGTGGATCAAATGGCTGGATGGAGTCAATTTGAGCTACATCACTCTTATCGTCAATGATGTGTTGCAAGTAGATAATACTGAGATCAGCTCCATATTATCCAGAAAAAATACCAAGGAATTACAGGAGCAAAGGATCATAGACCTGGATCTTAACCTTAAAGAAGGAACACTCATTGATTCATTAATAGAATTGATTGGATCAGATGGTAACATTGGAATTAAGATGAACGATGCTGTTGTCCTGAACATCTCTTTATTGAGAGCGTTAAGAAGCCTTTCAGAAAAAAGAGGAAAAAAGAATAAACTGATTGCATTTATCGGAAGAGGTGACGAAGTGTTAGAATATCAATTGATCAGATACACAACTCAATCCATGGCAGCGATTTCAGGAGGGTGTGACCACATTTTATTTCCCATTCATGAAGATTGTACAGAACAAGACGCATCTAAGATCATCCATATCTCCAATGTCCTTACTCATGAATCAAGATTAACAAGATTTAATGATCCCTGGAAGGGTGCCTATGTCATTGAAAAGATTACAAATGAAATAATAGAGAAAATAGAAAAAGGTGGTCACTGAGGTAAGAGAGTCAAATATTACTTCAATAAGTAAAACATATACCTCCTGACCACCCAATTCTTAATTAAGGAAACTGACTGGCCAGAATCCTGAAATCCACCAGCTCCCTCCCAAAATCAATCGTGTAGTCCAATTGCAATGTACCTTGAAAGTAAGATCCGTCACCCCAAATAAATACTCCGGGTCCGATCTCTTGCTCATATATATTTATATCCTTGACACTGTCTTCCTGATCATCTACATCAGCAAATACCTGCGTCCATACAAATCCATCAAATGGTGCCTCAATAACTATTTCGTCCCCTCTGTCATAGGAAACACTCATCGTGTGAGGCCCGGTAACTCCCACCACATTCCCTTCATATATTCCCGTCATCTCCAGAACATCTTCATCATAACGCTCACACGCTGAAAAGAGGCCTGCAACTAAAAAAACAAGTAAAATCTTTTTCATAAGCAGACAATTAATTGGTTAATAAAATTGTTTGGGTCAAAGAACAAGTCTTTCAATTTCATTTATTTGTTGCAAATGGAATTTATTATCCTGTTCCTATTAAAAATACGTGAGAAATGAGGTTTTGTAAACAGTGGATGTAGCATTTAAAGGGGATTTAACGATGACCTTATTGAAGTCTTAATGAAAACCATAATTAGATCATTTTTTTAAGAAATCCTTTGATCTGAAAGGATTGGATTACCTTTGCTGTAATACTTATTTCAATTATTGATGTCTTTCAATCCAAGGATACAGACTGTTAAAAAACACAAACTTAAGCCACTGGAATACTATCTGGACGGCCTGGCTGCGTCTAATCGATATGTCCTCAGTGAGTGCATTACCCTTATTGAAAGCAATAGACCTGAAAAGAAAAACCTTGGATATGAAATCCTGGCCAATATTACTCCAACCCATACCAGTATAAGAGTAGGGTTGACCGGATCTCCAGGTGTAGGCAAGAGCACTTTACTTGATAATATGGGTTTGAAGTTGATCCGAAAAGGCCATAAGGTAGCCATACTCGCAGTTGATCCCAGCAGTGGTTCTTCCAGGGGAAGTATCCTGGGAGATAAAACGAGGATGGAGTCACTCGTTAAGGAAGATCATGCTTACATTCGTCCTACAGCAAGTGGAACTTACCTGGGAGGAACAGCGGCTAATACACGTGAAGCCATTATGCTTACTGAAGCTGCAGGTTACGATTTTATTATTATTGAAACCGTAGGCGTAGGTCAATCAGAAACCCACGTATCTTCATTGGTAGATGTATTTTTACTGTTGATCCTTCCTGGTGCCGGAGATGATATTCAAGGCATTAAACGTGGAATCATGGAGCTTGCAGATATCATTTTTATCAATAAGGCGGATGGGGAGCGAGTGGAACTGGCCAACTTAAGTAAAAAACAACTTAAAAGTGCCATATCATTGATGCAGCATAAGATGGAAGGCTGGAAACCTCATATTCTCACTGGATCAGGATTGAATGATTCAGGAATTGACCATTTACTGACCAGCTTATTTGATTTTATCAATCATTCTAAAGATGTAGGTTACTTTGATTACAACAGGAACGAACAAGATTTACAGTGGTTTGAAGATCAGTACCGCAACATGGTCTTACATGAAATCATGACAAAAACAGATATTTATCCTGAGGTATTAACTATTAAAGAAAAATTACAATCTGGTGAAATTAATCCCATTGATGCCATCGTTAATACCAGAAATCTTATTTTATCAAAAGGAATCAAGTGAGGAAATTAATAGTTGCATTGAGTGGTCTGATTCTTATGGTGTGTGCAAGCCTGCTGTCTGGCCAGGGAGCAGCTCCGGAAGCCGGATACTTCGACAGTCCGGTTGATTATTCCATTACTCTTGCCGGATCATTTGCTGAATTGAGGCAGACACATTTTCACGCAGGCATAGATATAAAGCCTAAGTCTAAAACCGGTATTGACACCATAAGGGCAGCAGCTGATGGATTTGTTTCGAGAATAAAGGTTCAGACCGGAGGATATGGTCAGGCTTTATACATTGATCATCCCAATGGATATACAACTGTCTATGCCCATCTCGATGAATACACAGATACATTGACCCGGTTTATCAGGAACATACAGAAAAAGACTGAATCTTATCCTCTTGACATTTACCCCGATTCAACCGCTTTTTATTTCAGGAAGGGTGAACCGATAGGATTGATGGGTAACACAGGCAGGTCATTTGCCAAGCATTTACACTTCGAGATCAGAGAGACAGAATCTGAGATACCGGTCAATCCTGCAATATTTGGCATCAAGCCGAGGGATACCCGTCCTCCAGTCGTATTATCACTGGACATTCATCAGATATCACCGGATTTCTATGAGCATCATTCCTCAACGTATTATCCTATCGGATTGAAAGATGGATCTTATACCATCAATAATGGATCAGTCTCTTTTCCGGCCTGGACGTGTGGCATTTCCGTTCAATCTTACGACCTGATGAATGGAGCCTCCAACAGGAATGGGGTCTTTTACCAGAAAACATACGTAGATGATACACTTTTTCATTCATTTACATTGGATAAAGTATCATTTGATGAATCGAGGTACATCAATTCCCACGTTGATTATGCTCAAAGAGTAAAAAATAAAAGAACGCTCGTACGTACATTTAAACTACCGGGTAATCAATTGTCGGTGTATGATTCTATTAAAAATAACGGACTTATCAGCCTGTTCCAGAATAATTCCAGAGCGGTAAGAATAGTACTGGGAGATGTCGAGGGTAATGAAACTGAGGTAAGATTTAATATAAAAAGAACGGATCAAATTCCTCCACCTGAAACTAAACCCTTCAATTTTAAGGTAGCACAAGGAAAAGCTGATACGATATCAGCGTGGGGGTCCAGGGTTATTTTCAACCCTCAATCATTGGATAGGGACCTGTATATTACTGTCAAGAAAGAAGAGGATGGATTTCTGATCGGACACAACTCCAACAAACTATTCTCATCCGTTCAGCTGAGCCTCCCGTTGAACAATGCTGAAACTGATTCTTTAAACCATCTCGGAATCTGGTATCAGGAAGAAGACAAGTGGATAAACCTGGGAGGAAATATTCAGAATGGTAAAATCACTACAAGAACCGCCGCTCTAGGCAAATTTTCTTTGGGCTATGACACCATTCCACCGACAATCAGTATTCATACTTCAGCTGCCTCCATTGTCCCTGGAAAAAAGATTAAAGCTACTCTTGATGACAACATTCAGACAGGGGGTCTTGCTGATGAGGTAAAATATTCTGTCTTTCTTGATGGATCCTGGATTATTGGGGCATATAAAATCATGACACGGGAACTGGAAATAAGTGTTCCGGAAGATATTTCACCAGGCCCGCATCAACTTACCATTCAAGCGATAGACCACCATGGCAACACCACTGAAAAGAATTTAAGTTTTAATATCACCATTTAATTGTCCCATGAAATCTTGAATTTTTTAAACCTTGACAGGTGTATCACGTTATAATTGAAAATCTAAAACAATGACACATCTAGAAATAGGAGATAAAATACCTCAATTCGCTGCAAATAATGAAAAGGGAGAATTAATAACTTCAGATTCATTGATGGGAAAGAAATATGTATTGTTCTTTTATCCTAAAGATGATTCTCCTGGATGTACAAAAGAGGCTTGTAGCATCAGAGATAATTATCGATCCTTGTCAAGAAAAGGATTTGAAATATTTGGCGTAAGCCCGGATAACGAAAAAAAACATCAGAAGTTTATCGACAAATATGAATTTCAATATTCTCTTCTAGCAGATCCTGAGAAAAAGATGATCAATGATTTCGGTCTATGGGGACCTAAGAAGTTTATGGGCCGTGAGATTGTTGGAGTTCACAGAACTACCTTCATCATCAATGAAGAAGGTAAAATTGACAACATTCTTAAAAAGATTAAAACCAAAGAGCACGGAAAAGAAATCCTTGAAGCGCTCGAATCTGTGAGCCAGCCTCAATAAATCAGGCATTTTTAAGGTCGAGGATATTTCCCATGTTGTAACACAATCTACAACGTGGTTCGTATTTATCCTTTTCCCCCAGTACAACCGTATCAGTCTCAGAAGTTAACCTATATGAGTGGGTTGCGAGGTTTCCGCAGTGCGGACATATCGCATGTACCTTTGTAATGTATTCGGCTTTCGCTAAAAGTGAGGGTATAGGTCCAAATGGCTCACCCTTAAAGTCCATATCGAGTCCTGCAACGATCACCCTGACACCTCTTATAGCCAGTTTTTCACATACGGATGGCAATTTATCATCGAAAAATTGGGCTTCATCGATTCCTACCACATTGATGTCTTCAATATGATTAAAGATTTCCTCACTATTTCCTACTGGGATGGACTGTATACTATTATCATCATGAGAGACCACTGCCTGGTCATCATACCTCACATCTCTTTTGGGCTTGAATATTTCAACTCTTTGATTGGCAATCTTTGCTCTTTTCAATCGTCGCAGCAGCTCTTCTGTTTTACCTGAAAACATAGACCCACATACTACTTCTATCCAACCACTTCTTTGACCTTTAAAACTGGGTTCTAAAAACATTTCTCATCAATTGTGATAATCAAGGCAATTATAAGGTAATATTAGGACATCAATCTATATAACTTGAACAAAACTTTATCGACTTTAATAATTTGTTAATCATTGGATCTGAATAATATAATTGCGTGTAAATGGGTTATTGATATTATCTTTGAGGTAATATAGGTGATTTACATTACTGAAAAACTGAGTCAAAATGAATATTAAGAAAGTAAGAAAACAACTTAAAAAGATCAACACCCTTTTCTCAGCCATCGAGGAAGAAGGCCGTGCCAATGCTATTGAGACAGAGTTATTCAAGTCTTATGTCCTTTCACTCTATGAGCAAGTCATTGTTAAGGGTGAAAAGAATGAAGTAAAGCCCCAATCTAGGGTTGTCGTAAAGAAAGAAAAAAGCAATAAGAAAGACCCTGAAAGCATATTTACGGAAAGCGTTGAAGAGCTGGTGGCTGAAAAAGAGCCCATAGAAGCAATAGTGGAGCAAGAATTTAAAGCTGTTAAAAATGGTGCGATGGCTACCGGATCTGCAGAATCAGTAATTGATCTGGAAGAAAAAGAAGTAGAAGAGGTTGAAGATATTGCTGAACCAATCATGGATGATCAATACGATGTATTATTTCAATCTGACAACTCCAATGAGTTATCCAATAGGCTCAGTAAATTACCAATTACTGATCTGAATAAAGCTTTTGGGCTCAATGAGAAGATCTTCAATATCAATGAATTATTTAACGGTGATACAACCGTGTACCAGCAAGCTATAGATCAACTCAACAGATTAAATTCTATTGAAGAGGCCAAGGACTATTTGGTAAAAGACATTGTAAATCAATATGAATGGCTTGAAGATCATAAAATCAAGAAAGCTGCTCAATTTATCCGTGTGATTCACAGAAGATATATGTAGATGGAACAATCTGTGGAGGCCTCCATTCAAAAACTTAAATTTCCCATAATTCTTCTTTTGCTGATCTGGGTCGTTGAGATCTATGAGTATCTGCGTAATGTAGATTTCAGTGACTGGGGAATCTTCCCAAGGGAATGGGACGGCTTTATAGGGATTCTTACTGCCCCTTACATTCATTCAGATTTTGAGCATCTGATGTCTAATTCTGTACCCCTTGTGGTGCTGACAACCATTATGATGTTCTTCTATTCCAGGGTTGCAATTCCTTCCTATTTCATCATTCAATTTCTGACAGGATTTTCAGTATGGCTCTTTGCTCGTCCGTCCTACCATATAGGAGCGAGTGGTGTGGTTTATGGATTGGTTGCTTTTGTGTTTTGGTCAGGAATTTTCAGAAGAAACCTGAGATCAATTGTTTTAGCACTCATTGTAGTCGTCTTATACAGTGGATATTTTCATGGAATTGTCCCCAATAAAGAAGGGGTTTCCTGGGAGAGCCATCTATTTGGTGGATTGGTAGGGATTTTTACTGCTTTTTTATTTAAAGATATAACCGAGGCAGGAGATGAGAAAATTGATCCATGGGCAGATGAAGAAGAACCCGATCAATACTACCTGCCACGGGATACTTTTGAAAAGACCAAATGGGAAAAGGAACAGGAACGATTGCTATCAGAAAGAAGATGGGATAGCGATTCTACCCTTTCTTAGCCTCATAGGCTTCAACTGCCTTCCTTACACTACCATATTCAACCAATAGATTTCTTGCTTCATCCGCTGTAACATGAAGCTTTTCAACCAGCATTTTAGATCCTCTATCCCATAACTTATTGTTACTTAATTGCATATCTACCATCTTATTCCCTTCAACCCTTCCGAGCTTTACCATTACAGATGTGGTGATCATATTCAGGATAAGTTTCTGAGCAGTACCTGATTTCATTCTGGTGCTTCCAGTAACAAATTCAGGACCTACAACCGCGATAATCGGGTGATCAGCATATTCAATTACCGGGGCTTTTGGATTACATGTGATACATCCCGTTATGATTCCCCTACTCTTACAATCTTTTAGGCCATGCACTACATAAGGCGTCGTGCCGGATGCAGCAATACCTACCACCACATCATCAGAAGAGATGTCATACCCTTCGAGGTCCTTCATTGCAAGATGAATATCATCTTCTGCAAATTCAACCGCTTTTCTTATGGCTCCATCTCCACCCGCAATTAATCCGATGACCCATTCATGTGGAACACCATAAGTAGGTGGGCATTCCGAAGCATCAAGGATGCCCAATCTTCCGCTGGTACCAGCTCCCATGTAAAAAAGCCGGCCTCCATTTTTCATTTTTAAATAAGTTGCTTCCACCAACGATGAGATGTAGGGGATGGCATTATAAACTGCCATTGACACCTTTCTATCTTCCTGGTTGATGGCCAGAAGGAGGTCATCTGTTGACATTTTCTCCAGATGTTGGTGATGGGAAGCTTGCTCAGTTATTTTCTTTTCCATTTACTTTCTTGAGATGAAATAAAGACCTAAGAAGGTTAAAAAGCCATTTAAAGCAAGATTGGTAAATCCGAATTGAAAGCCATTGAACCATTCCTGTGAGTTACTATCCAGGATATAAGTAAGAATAGGGGCCAGGATAGCCACCCATATCACTCCTTTGTTCATGACTTTACGCCTGGTCAGAATTCCAAAAGCAAAAAGCCCTAGTATAGGACCATAGGTATAACCAGCAGCCTTAAATAATGAATTAATAACCGCGTCATTATTGAGTGCATTGAATATCACAATAATAATGAGGATCAAAATCGAAAAACCCACATGCACCTTCAATCTGATCTTCCTTTTCTCCACTTCACTTTTATCAGATTTTTCAAAGTTGAGGAAGTCAATACAAAATGCTGTGGTCAGAGATGTTAAAGCTGAATCAGCACTTGAATAAGCAGCAGCTATCAATCCGAGTATAAAGAATATACCCACTACCGGGGGGAGATATTCCAGAGCAATGGTAGGATATACCTGATCCGTCCGAACGGGAAGATCTATACCTTTGCTGGAAGCATAAATATAAAGGAGAGCTCCCAGGGAAAGAAAGAGAATATTGGCTATAATCAGAATTACGGAAAATGTAAACATATTTTTCTGGGCATCGCCAAGGGTCTTACAAGTAAGGTTTTTCTGCATCATATCCTGGTCAAGTCCCGTCATCACCACTGCAATCAAGGCCCCACTACTGAATTGCTTGAAAAAATTATTGGGATCATTCCATCCTCCTTCGAAGAACCACATTTGACTGAATTCGCTTTGCTTGACCGTAGCGATGATACCACCGATCCCTCCCAGATCCAATTCTTTTCCAATGTACCAGATCGTGAAAGTGACAGCAGCCAGCATACATACCGTCTGCAAGGTATCCGTAATCACAATGGTTTTTATGCCTCCCTTGTAGGTATAAACCCAGATCAGAATGATTGTAAACAAGACCGTAAGAAAAAAAGGAACCCCCAGAGGATCCATTACAAATTTTTGCAGGACTATAGCAACCAAAAACAGGCGGAAAGAACCTTGAATCGTCCTTGAAAGAAGAAAATAAAATGCACCCGTTTTATAGGCGTTAAATCCCAATCGTTCTTCCAGGTATCCATAAATGGAGGTAAGATTAAGCCGATAATAAATGGGCATCAACACGGTGGCAATCACAAAATATCCCACGAGATACCCAAACACCATCTGCATATAGGAAAAATCCATGTTATACCCATCACCACCTACGACTCCCGGAATAGAGATGAAGGTAACACCCGATAAGGAAGCGCCTATCATTCCTATGGCCACCAGAAGCCAGGGAGAATTTCTATTGGCCAGAAAAAAGGTCTGATTATCAGCATTCCTGGAGGAAAACCTGGAAATGAGAATGAGGATTGCAAAATAAATGGCGATGATCAGAAGAATGACTCCTGGTGTAACTTGCGACATATGAATGGTATTATCCTGTAAAAATAGAAAACTGATTGACCTATTATCTGTTGATATCGTTGTAATAAATATAAATATGCTTTTAGATTGTCACAGGGAATACGATCTTAATGCAGAATTAAGTAGAAAGGCAGTACCAAAATGCATATATTTATATTGTAGCTTGATATTTAGATGAAGAGGTTTATTTATTTAATATTTTTTCTTCCTGTCGTTCTTGCAGGACAAAATACATTTCAACCTAAGCAGATTGAACGTGATCTGAGAGGTGTGATCTACAGGCAAGAAACAGGCGTTGACTTCAGACTCCACACCAATGGATTTGCATTGGCCTTGAATCTCGGAAAGATCCAGACCTTTGATAAAGTTAATTATCTTCACTTCGAGATCGGGTATATG
>Ga0316201_10002464_pt1 | contig 13172 bp, 13 predicted proteins | sample CS6wburrow_MG_FD_204516 | JGI IMG/M metagenome (GOLD analysis project Ga0316201, IMG submission 204516) | Coastal sediment microbial communities from Delaware Bay, Delaware, United States - CS-6 worm burrow | ecosystem: Environmental > Aquatic > Marine > Coastal > Sediment | place: USA... | reverse complement strand
CTCCCAGCGCCGCGCGGCAGCCTGCAGGCGTTGGTAGATTTCCCCCCGGCCCGCTTCATCGGCGGTGACATCGTGCAGTCTTTGCCATTGCCGGATCAGGGCCTCATGGGTGACATCCAGCACCGTCTCTCGATCCAACACAGTACCCGCTGGGGGCATGAGAAAGCTGCGCCCGGGTTTGCGCAAGACCTCGACGACCTCCGCGACCGCTGCCGGTTCAACCTGCGCCAGCTCTGCCACCTCACCCAGTGGCACGGGGCGGCGCGTGTCACGTTCGTCCGCGCCACGTTCGGTGAGCGAACGCAGCAAGACCTCGCCGATACCCTGCTGGTCCGCGTTCAGTTCAGAGAACGCCTCTTCTGCGTGATCCTCCAGGGCCTGGCGAAGACCGCCCAGATCGACCAACCCCTGCAGGGTGAGCTGGTGCTCGCCACCGGACAGGTCCCAAAGACGCATCAGAGCGTGTTGCAGCAAAGGAAGCTGATCGTTTTCTTCTTTCGCTTCCGCGAGCAGGCGTCGCACGAGTTCGGGCGTTACATCGCCTGCAAACAGGCGGGCCGGAAGCTGGATGGCGTCAGCGATCTGTTCGGCGCTCAGGCGCGGCGTAAGGAACAGGCCGGCGTTGATAGCCTCCGGCAGGTCTGGGAACTGTGAACAGTCGCCAAGAAACTCCGAACGCATAGTCATCACCAGGTAGACCTGCGGATGACTTGCTGCCCCCAACAGCAGCGACACGAAGGCCGCCGCCTCCGCGCTGTCGGTGCGGCAATAGCGAAACAATTCCTCGAACTGATCGACCAGGATCAGCAAGCGGGTACCGACAGGCAGCGGATGAACACCAAGACGCCAGTTCAGTGCCAGATTGCCACGGCGCAGGTCGCGTTCGAGATCGGCGACGACCTGTTCGGTGAGCATCCCCCCGGGCGCGGCGTCGAGCACCTGCCCCCAGGTGGTATCCCGCACCAGTGACGCAGCCAGACGGGTGAACGGCCTGTCACCGGGGCGCAATTCGGCGATCGTCCAGGCTGCGCCCGCACCGGCCATGAATCCACTGGCCAGTGCCGGCAACAGACCCGCGCGCACCAGTGACGATTTGCCTGAACCGGAGGTCCCGATCACTGCCAGGAAATGCATCTCCTGCAGCTTGTCCAAGAGGTCATCGACCTGACTCTCACGACCGAAGAATATGGCATCCTCGCCCCGGTCGAAGGGGCGCAGGCCGGGATAGGGGCGCTCTATCATGGCGGCACATCATCGAGGAACCAGTCGACGCATTCGTCGGCACAGGTTCCACTGACGACGTGGATGCGCATGCCGCGCGGGTGCAGCCCCAATGCCAGAGAATCACTTCGAGTCTGGCACAGATCGATGGTCGGAGGAGTTCGGCTTTTCGGGGCACGAGCGGCAGCCTTCAGACACTCGATCAGGTGCTGGCTGACCTGATCGAGCGGACCCCGCCGGAAAACCATCAGCACCGAATCACACAGACTGAGCTTGGTTCTCAGATCACGCGTCAGGGTCGAGCTCTTTATTCCAGATTGGTCGGCCACCGCACAAAGCGGCACGGCGACGCCCAGCTGGTGTTGTTCCAGCTGTTTGGCAACGGCATGGATCAGCTCGCAGTCTTCCTCCCCGCCGCTGACCAGCACCAGCCGGTCGGCGTTGCCCTCGTCATGGCCGGCCGGCCGGGACGTCTCCCGTTCCGGCAATGTTTCGGCAGGGACCGAGCTGGGGCTCGGGTCAGGCGCGACACCGGGCGGAGCCAGGTCCGGCAGCAACGGCTCCTTCAGCTTGGCCGCCAAGTCGCGTGCCAGGCTTTGCTGTGCCGGAGCATACTCTCGGTCGGTGGGGTCGATAAGCGGGAACCAGCGGGTCCGTGGTTCGTTTTGTTCATCCATAAACCAGAAGCTGTACTTGACCAGATCGCGCAGCGCCTCAGGCTCCTCATCCACCGGGGCCATCTGCACCACGAAGATGCGGCCGGAATCGACACCGGCATTGGCGACAAAGGTCTCCAGCTCCTGGCGACACCAGGCTGATGCCAGGTAGCCATTGGACAGGAACATCACCAGTGTGCGTGAGGCCTCTACATGCGACCGGATCGCCGGTGTAACGCTTGCATTTCCACGCATCTGCTCATAATCGAGCCATAGGCGCTCGGCCTCGTCACGGCGCCCCAGTTCGCGCGCGAGGTGCTTGCGCAGACCGTCGACGAAGGTGCTGACCCAGCCTTTTTCACCGCCCGGATAGACCTCGTTGTCCACCCACGCGTAGCTGATAAAGATGTTGTGTTCCATGGCTGCGGGCAATCGCACCTCTCAATAGGGAGACACATGCTTACGAATGTTAGACCAAGCGCGGGCAGACAGACGTGCCCCGAGGCCGCGGGACCACTCAAGCCCGGCGCTGTGTGGCCGATAGTACCCGGCAGTACGTCCCCGTTTTTGCACAGGCCAGCACGATGTCAGCAGCCCTCCAACTAGACGAACTCATGTACGACTCTCTCGAGTCGCTCTCGCTACCGGATGTATACATCCGCCTGCGCGAGGTGATGGAATCTGACAATGCATCGATGGCCGATGCGGCCGAGGTGCTCACGCTCGATCCCGCCCTGGCGGCGCGAGTGCTGCGCATGGCCAACAGCGCTTTTTACGGTTTCCGCTCGCAGGTGGACACAATCTCACGTGCCACCAACATCCTCGGCATGCAGAAGATTCATGACCTGGTCCTGGCCGCCAGCGTATCCAAGGCATTCGAAGGCGTGACCAACGAGTTGATGGATATCGACACCTTCTGGTACCGCAGTGTCCATTGCGGCTTCCTCACACAGGCAATCGCCAAAGGCGCAGGGATGCGCAATACCGAGAGCATGTTCGTGCGCGGACTGTTGCACGACATTGGCCACCTGGTCCTTTTCAGCCGTTACCCGGACGAGTGCCGGCAGGCACTGGCGCGTTCAGACGAAGGCCTGGACGCGCGCCTGTACGAGGAACATCACCTGATCGGCATCGATGCGATGCAGTTTGCCGCCGAGCTGGCACACGTTTGGCAGCTGCCCGCGTCCTTCGTGGACTCTTTCCGTCATCTGATGCGCCCGGAAGACGTGGCCGGCGATATGGCGCGTGAGATCGCCATGCTGCACATCGCAGTACAGTTCAGCAGCGGGGTCGATTCCGACCTCCTGATCGAGGATGTCGTACAGCGCATCCGGGCACCGATCTGGCGCTTGGCCGAGTTACCCCCGGAGGTCGGTGCAGCCGCACTCGATGAATCGACCATGGGGATGGTGGATGCGATGTATCTGGTGCTGACCCAGCATGAAGGGATGATGCCCTGACTGTCTGATGCCGGCTCGCGGCATCCGGCGCGATACCCCCGAGCAGAAATCAATCAGCCGGCTCTACCACCAACACCACCCCATCGGTCGCGGTTACGCGCACCCGTGTACCGGCCACGGCATCCTCACCGCGGACCCGCCACAGCGAGTCACCCACGCGCACCTTGCCGAAGCCGTTCTCGATCGGCTGCTCGAGCACGAACACCCGCTCAACGTACTGCTCGGCGCGGCGGTTCAACATGGGATGGTCACTTTCGTCGGGATGCTTGCGCTGCCAGATGCGCCAGCCGACGATACTGACCAGAGACAGCACCGCAAACAGCATCAGCTGCGTCTCCCAGCCCATAGCGGGTATCATCCAGACCAGAACGCCCAGTACCAGGGCCGAAATCCCCATCCACAGAAAGAAGGTTCCCGGCAGCAGGGTCTCGGCGATGATCAACATCAACGCAAGTATCCACCAGTGCCAGAAATCGGGCTGGTAACCGTTCATCCCTGATTTTTCTCCATCGCGCTCTTGGCCAACTCGGCCACGCCACCGATCGCCCCGATCACACCGCTGGCCTCCATCGGCATGAATATCAGCTTCTGGTTGGGTGCGCTGCCGATCGTCTGCAGGGCCTCGACGTACTTCTGCGCAACGAAATAGTTGACTGCCTGTACATCGCCGTGGGCGATTGCCTCAGACACCATGCGGGTCGCGTTCGCCTCGGCCTCGGCCAGCCGCTCACGCGCCTCGGCCTCGCGGAACGCGGCTTCTTTCTCACCTTCCGCCTGCAGGATCGCGGCCTGCTTGTCACCGTCGGCCTTGAGGATCTCGGATTGACGTTTGCCCTCGGCCTCCAGGATCGCGGCTCGTTTGTCACGTTCTGCCTTCATCTGCCGGCCCATTGACTCGACCAGATCCAGCGGCGGGCTGATATCCTTTATCTCGATCCGGGTCACCTTGACTCCCCAGGGCGTCGTCGCCTCATCCACCACGGTCAACAGACGAGCGTTGATCTCATCGCGCTTTGACAGCAGTTCATCGAGGTCCATGGAGCCCATGACCGTACGTATATTGGTCATGGTCAGGTTGAGCGTCGCGTACTGCAGATTACTGACCTCGTACGCCGCTTTCGCTGAATCCAGCACCTGGTAGAACACCACCCCATCGACCGACACCATGGCGTTGTCCTTGGTGATGATCTCCTGGGTCGGGACATCCAACACCTGCTCCATCATGTTTAACCGATGGCCAATCTGGTCGACCACGGGAACGATCAGATTGAGGCCCGGGCGCAGGCTGCGCGTGTATTTGCCGAAACGCTCGACCGTCCATTCGTTGCCCTGTGGCACCGACTTGACACCGAGAAACAGGATGACGGCCGCAAGGCCGAACAGCAACAGCGTAAAGATACCGAATTCACTCATCTGCACAGTCCTGTGGAAAGTTGGTTGCCCGCCAGTATAACCCTGCCCGCGCAGCGCTACGTGGCAGGGGTCCTGTAGACCCTGTGAGACGGATCCGCCGACGCGCCATCAGGCCCGAGCGCATCCTGATTCCGCACTGACTGCGGGCCTTCCCGGGCGGAAAACCCGCTACAATCCCGCACACACCAGCCAGGGCCCCGCCATCATGCCAAGTAAAACCGACAACGCGCCCTCGCGCAGTCAGCCGGATACCCATCAGCGTGGACACGACAAGGTCAGCCGGATCCCGGTCAAGGTCGAGCCCAGCACCGAGGTAAAACGCAAACCGAGCTGGATTCGTGCAAAGGCCCCCGGCGGCCCCGGTATCAGCCGGATCAAGCAGATTCTGCGCCAGCGCAAGCTGAGTTCGGTATGCGAAGAGGCGCAGTGTCCCAATCTGGGCGAATGCTTCAGCCACGGAACCGCGACCTTCATGGTGATGGGCGATATCTGCACCCGGCGCTGTCCGTTCTGTGACGTCGCTCATGGAAAACCCGAACCCTTGGATCCCGACGAGCCACGCCAGCTCGCCGAGGCAATCGCAGAGATGTCCCTGCGCTACGTGGTCATCACCTCGGTGGACCGTGACGACCTGCGCGACGGTGGTGCCGGTCATTTCGCGGCCTGTGTGCAGGCGGTACGCGCCCTGACCCCCGACACATCGGTCGAGATCCTGGTGCCGGATTTTCGTGGCCGCATGCAGGTGGCGCTGGAGCAGTTCGCAACCAGCCCTCCGGATGTCTTCAACCATAACCTCGAAACCGTCCCTCGCTTGTACCGCCAGGCACGCCCCGGCGCGGACTATCAGTGGTCGCTCGATCTGCTGCGAACGTTCAAAGCGCAGCACCCGGCGGTGCCGACGAAATCTGGCATCATGCTCGGCCTCGGTGAAACGCTCGAGGAGGTGGAACAGGTCATGCGGGATCTGCGCGATCACGATTGCGAGATGCTGACCCTCGGCCAGTACCTGCAGCCGAGCCGTGACCATCTGCCGGTCGATCGATTCGTCACGCCCGCGGAGTTCGATCAGCTGCGGGTACGTGGCGAAGCCATGGGATTCTCGAATGTTGCCAGCGGACCCATGGTTCGTTCTTCATACCACGCCGACCTGCAGGCCAATCCGCTACTCGGTGTTTAACTCAGGGAGATTTGCCGGCCAATGGATATCGATGTCGGTACCCGTGCAACCCTGAAGCTGATCCTGTTGCCCCCGGGCAGCCTGCTGATCATGCTGTTGCTCGGCTGGCTGTTTGCGCGACGCTTTTTCGGACGATTCCTGATCCTGCTCACAGGCATCCTCCTATACGCCCTGTCGACTCCGGTCGTACTGAATCTGCTGGCCAGTCAGCTCGAGACAGTGCCGCCGCTGACATCGCACCATATTGCAAACACCAAAGCCGACGCCATCGTCGTCTTTATGGCAGGAGTCCGGCGGCACAACCCGGAATTTGGCGGCGCGGATACGCTGGGGCCCATGAGTCTGCAGCGTCTCAGTTACGGCCTTTTCCTGCACAGACAAACCGGTCTGCCAATCATTCTCAGCGGTGGCAGCGTCAAAGGGGATACCACGCCGCTCGCCCAACTGGGCAGCGAATGGCTTCGGCAACAGGCCGGCGTCAACCCCCTGGGAGTGGATAGTCTCAGCCATGACACGAGAGAAAATGCACTCAACGCTGCGGAACTGCTGCGCGCCCGAGGTCTCGAACGAGTCCTGCTGGTCACCCACGCATTCCATATGCCGCGCGCGTTGCTGAGTGCGCGCGCTGCCGGCATCAATGCCATCCCCGCCCCTTTTGGGTTTGAAAGCAGCCCGCCCGAACTGCAGGGGGCAACGAAACTCCGCGACTGGCTGCCGCTTGCAGGATACCTGGGGCGCAGCTACCTGATGCTGCACGAAATGCTGGGCTTGGCCTGGTATGGGCTGAACCAGCGTTAGCGGCGTTCCGACCCAAAGCGGCATTACAAAATGCTTACAACGTGCGCTTGTCAGCTGCACTTTCCAGCAGGCTGAAACACGCTTTTCATGGGGGTGCAGAACGGGTTGCCATCACGGCTTGAACCGATCGTCGAACGGCTGCCTCGGGTGCGCCACCTGGTGCCGCTGGTGCTGCTGGTGCTGCTGTTTGCACAACAGCCGTGTACCCTGAGTGAAGATTCGGCATACCTCTACGGGACCTGCTGCTTCGGAGGCAGCGATTACATCGGCGACCCGGCGCTTAACAGTGCCCACCAGCAGGCCGCCTGCCGCATCCGCAAAGACGATGCGCTCTGGAACCAGAATCACTGCCGCTACAAACGCATGCGCCTGTGGCATTTTAAAGGATGCGACCGCCTCAATACCCTGATGCGAGCAGATTACGATTCCTGACAAATGGCCTCATGTTTACCCCACCTGCTGTATCGACATGCTTTGACCCCAGTCAATCTATCGCTGAGCACGCTAGAATTAAGGAATGTGAGAACCGGACGTTATCCGTTTTTCGTCTTTCCGGGCTTTCTTCCCGGCACACAGGCCACAGCACATGGAATCGAATACCGACTCGCAAATTGAGCAGACAGCCCGTTTCAGTCGGCCCGTATCGCGCTGGGCGGGGGTCTTCCTGCGCGAGTTTGCTCAAGGCCATCTGGGCGAATATGGGCAACAGATCACGGATCATCACCAAGACAAGAATGAGGCGGCGGTGCAGAGAATAGTTACGCCCTGGTTGATCACAGTACCGGTTTACTGCCTCTTGGCCGCAATCCTGTATCTCACCCTGCCTGGAATGCTGCTCCCATGATGGCGTCTCGTCAGAGCGCGTCTTCGGTTCTGGCTCTGGGGTGTCTCGTGCTCTCCCTCGGCCTCAACCCGGTCATCGCCGATCTCACACAACGCCAGCATATTCTGATCGTCGGTTCTTCAACCGCCTATCCTATCGTGGCAGCGGCGGCCGAGCGCTTCGGCAGACAGAACGGCGTTACCACACCGGTCGTGGAGTCGACCGGCAGTGGCGGTGGCATCAAGCTTTTTTGCGCCGGCAATGGCCTGTCCACTCCGGACATCGCGATGTCGTCGCGCAGCATGAAGGACAGTGAACGTGCCACCTGCGCCAGCAACAATGTCTACGATATCCGCGAGATCAAGATCGGCTATGACGGCATCGTGATTGCCAACAGCAAGGATGCACCCAGATTCAGTCTGTCGAAGAAGGATCTTTATCTCGCCCTCGCGCACGACCTGCCATCACCGGCAGACCCGGACAAGCTAGTCCCGAACCGTCACAGAACCTGGGACGAAATCAACGCCTCCCTGCCGCAGATACCGATCAGAGTACTGGGTCCGCCACCGACATCCGGTACGCGCGATATCTTTGTGGAGAGGCTACTGAAAAGCGCCTGCCTGGAGATGCTTCCTGCTGAAACCGCGCGGAGTTGGAATTCCACGCAGTTCAATCAACGTTGCCAAGCACTGCGCGAGGACGGTGCCTTTGTCAATGCCGGCGAAAATGATGCACGCATGGTGCGCAAACTCATCAATGATTCCGAAGCCCTGGGGATATTCGGTTACAGCTTCCTGGACAGAAACAGAGACCGTCTGCAGGCAGCCAGTATCGACGGCATTGAGCCGCGCTTCGAGCTCATTGAATCGGGGATATACCCACTCAGTCGACCGCTCTACCTGTACGTGAAACCACGCCATTCGGCCGTGTTGACGGACCTAGACGCCTTTATCGATGCACTGGTTTCTGCGCGGGCATCCGGCCCCGACGGTTATCTGATCGATCATGGGCTCATCCCGCTGCCCGCCCCCAACGGGAAAACACGCAAACCGAACGCGGGCGACCAAGGTGCTCAGGCGGACGACTGACCGAGCCGTCTCAAGGTCTCCTGCAGGATACGGGCGTCACCGCTGGCGCGGTGTCGCTGTAGACCCATCTCCCCAGCCACCTGCCCTTTCACCGCATGCCAACGGTCTCGTTGCTGTTCGTCCATCAGTTCGACGATACCGGCAATGCGAAACCGCTGTGGAAAATCTGCCGCATCGAACAGCTTGCCCAGCCATGACATGTCGAACGACCAGGCGTCGCTGTAAACAGTCTTGTCGTGCAACAACTCGTTCAGGCGCCAGGCCACTTCCTGCAGGGGGCGCCCATGATCCGCAAGCACCTCACGACTGATGCCATGCATCGTTTCCGCATGTTCATCCCAGTGTTTCCAGTTGTAAGCAGGGGCGATCAGATAACAATGCGCGGAGCCGTCAGGCAGGACCAGGCCCACTTCGATCGGATAACTGCCGGCACCGAAGCCCGAGGCCTCGATGTCGATGACAATGGGCAGTGCAGCCCTGCCCAGACCATCGAGCATCACATCCGCTCCTGGTGCTCAACCGGCATCCGCGAGGTGGTCGTTGTATCTCTCCATCAGATAACACAGGCAATCCTGACGTATCACCTCGGGGTCGCAGGTCAGCATCGAGGGCATAACCGGGACACGTGTTGCCAAGCGGCCCTCTTCAAGGATGAAAAAATCGTCCGCCACCGGCCTGTCCCGTTCATCACGCACGTCCAGCACCTGGCCCGGCTGTGCATCACATTCGGCAATCAGGCTGCCAACCGGGAGCTCGCGGAAATTCATCTTGTCCAGATCCCGCGGAAAGCGGATCTCGCTGCCGTGATCACCGAATGAAAAAGACCGCTCAGGCGGGACCCTCACCACGGCCACCGTGTGATAGAGGTCAATGTCATGGCGTGGGACTGGATGTCGCGGGATCTCGGAAAGATGCAGGCAGGCGCGCAGATAGTCGGCCGCATGTTCGGTACCGTGCTTCTGCCCCACCTTCCCACACTCCATGGTGACCGACGGTCCCAGTGCGGCCATCGCCATGGACGCAACGCCACGTGGCCGCACGAAATAGACTACGGTGCGCCCGAACAGCGCGGCCAGGTGCAGTGACTGATGCTCCAGCACGTTGACGCACGCATAGTGCGGATTCAGCCCGGTGTTGTTGTGCAGATCGATCGAGGCAAAGATCTCACGATCAGCCATCCGATCCATCACGTCTCTCATCAGGTCGTGCTCCGGCGTGCCGTGAGTTTCACTACCCGGCCAGACGCGGTTGTAGTCAGGCTGGCCCGGCAGATGCCGCACACCCTGCTGCGCCGCAGCCGTGTTGCCGATGAACAGGCTGAGCGAACGCGGCAGGTCGAATCCATCGCTTGTGAGGCAGGCCCGCAACACCTGTCGCAACGCGTCCCAGCCGCTGGTCTCATTGCCGTGCATGAGCACGCAAACGAAAAGTGCCGGCTCGCGGCGTCCGCGCAGATGAAAAAGTGTTGGACCGCCGAGCACATCATGTAGACCGTTCGCCCCGGTATCCAGTAGGGACAGTGGCATTTCTTCCAATTCGCGTAACAACTCGCTCACTTCAGGCTCCATTCATGCACAGGCGCATTGCCTGCCTGTCTTTGTGCATAGGCATCAACCAGCGCGGCATAGTCGCGGCCATGTCGCGCCACCCAGGCGATCTGCCAGTCCGCACCTGTCATTCGGCGCAGTACGCGCGCGCGGATCAGGCCCAGCCAGTCTTGGATCTCCGATTCGTTCAGCCCGGCCAACGCCAGGCCGTGCATGGCCACGTCGAGCAACTGCTCCGACAACAGCTCGGCGAGGCAGCGTGTCTCGCCATCCAGCCAGCGCACTTCCGCTACCAGGCCATATCTGGCCGCGGCGTAGAAATTGTCGCGCGCCACGCTAAACGGCAATAGCGTTTCCAGCGGCTGTGCCGAACGCATCAACGCCTCAAAAAGCCCAAGAAACAGGGCCATATTCGCAATCGCGTCGCGCAGAGTCGGCCCCGCTGCCACCACCCGATGCTCGATACGACAATGTGGCACACCTTCCGAATCGAAGCCGATCAGCGGCCGGTTCCAGCGCCAGATGGTGCCATTGTGCAGCCGTAAGTGTGCCAGCTGCGAGGGCGGCGCATCGATCAGATCCGGCAGAATCACCGGGTAACGCGCACGGTTGGCCTCGAAACATTCCAAAATACTCTGTTGTGCGTAGGCGATGCCAAAGGTCACGCGCTTGCTGTAATCGCTAGCGCCTACCGACACTGCCTGTTCGAACAGCGGAATCCGCGTCTCATGCCAGAGCTGCCGGCCAAACAGAAACGGTGAGTTGGCCGCAACCCCAACTGTGATCGCGGAGATCATCTTGCATACATTGAATGCGCGCGCCGCCTCGGCCGCATCCACCTGAACATGGATCTGCAATGAAGTGGTGCCCGCCTCGAGCATGACGTCATCGTGTTGATGCCGCAGGTGCTCGGTCCCCTCGATATCCACCTTGATCGGCGCACCGTGACGTAACCGAAATATCTGGTCGTTGATCGCAAGATAGCGCTGCAGCGGCGACATGCACTCGAGTGACAGGTCGGTACTGCGCACTGTCGGCAGAATTCCGGTCAACAACGGTCGTAACCCGAGCCGGTCTGCCGCAGTTTCGCAGCGTCGCCAGCGCGCAAGGAGGGCGTCGTGCATTGCATCCAGCGCACCGGACGCCAGTGTCAGAGGGTCGGAATTGATCTCGAAGTTGAAACGCGCAAGCTCCGGCACCACCAGGGGATCGTTCAAGGCCGCGAGAAATGCCTGATTCTGCGCCGCTGGCCGCCCTCCGGCATCAATCAACCAGCCCTCGATCTCGAATCCGAAACGCCGTTCGCGCGATCGCAGCCTCCCTTGCGCCAGCCAGTCCTGCAACAGCGACGTCTCCTGGTCCAGGCGCCGCCGAAATTCGACGAAGGCCGACTCATCGAATTCGCTATCGGTGATCTCCTGTCCCATGTCGACAAGATTAACCGCTTTACGCGCTAAGCGTATGCTCGAGTTCGACCAAACGGTTCGGTGTACCGACGTCGATCCAGTAACCCTGGTGATGTTCGCCCGTCACCTGGCCGGACCTCATCGCCTCGCGCAGCAAAGGCGCCAGGGGAAACGGCCCGGGCTGACAAGCTGCGAACAACGACGGCGAGTAAACGCCGATACCGCTGAAGGTCAGACGCGGCTGGCCAATCCCGTACAGTCGTCCCTGCGCGAGATGAAAGTCGCCATCGGGATGATGGTGGGGATTGTCGACCAACACCAAATGCGCCAGTGCGTGCCCCGGCAGCGCCAGACGCCCCAGGCCCACATCACTCCAGACATCGGCGTTCATGACCAGAAACGGCCGATCACCGAGCAGCGGCAGGGCACGAAAGACACCGCCTCCGGTCTCCAGCGCGCGGCCTTTCCCCTCGGCGGAATAGCGGATGTTCACTCCCCAGGCCGAACCGTCACCGAGCGCATTCTCGATCTGTTCCCCAAGGTGTGAATGGTTGATCACCAGGTCGCGGATGCCCGCCTGCGCGAGGCGTTCGATATGCCATACGATCAGTGGTTTACCCGCCACGGGCAGCAAAGGCTTGGGCGTAGCGTCGGTGAGCGGTCGCATACGTTCGCCGCGCCCGGCAGCAAGAATCATGGCCGAGTTGACCGCTGGTCGGGTCACGTCTTTGCCGGTTTAACCGCGAGTGTAACCACTGAAGACATTTCCCGGTTGCGGGGTGGTATCAGGCCTTGGATTTCATGGAGTCAAAGAACTCCTGGTTTGTCTTGGTCGACTTCAGCTTGTCGTACAGGAATTCCATCGCAGCCAGTTCGTCCATGGGATGCAGGATCTTGCGCAGAATCCACATCTTCTGCAGCTCGTTCTCCGGCATCAGCAACTCCTCGCGACGGGTACCGGAACGATTGATGTTGATCGCCGGGAAGATGCGCTTTTCGGCAATACGTCGATCCAGATGGACTTCCATGTTGCCGGTACCCTTGAATTCCTCGAAGATCACGTCGTCCATACGGGAACCGGTCTCAACCAGCGCAGTGGCGATGATGGTCAGGGAACCACCTTCCTCGACGTTGCGCGCGGCACCGAAGAACCGCTTGGGCTTTTGCAGCGCGTTGGCGTCCACACCGCCGGTAAGCACCTTGCCGGAAGATGGAATGACAGTGTTGTAGGCACGCGCCAGACGGGTGATCGAATCGAGCAGGATCACGACATCCTTCTTGTGTTCGACGAGGCGTTTCGCCTTCTCGATCACCATCTCCGCCACCTGGACGTGACGCGCCGCCGGCTCATCGAAGGTTGATGAGATCACCTCGGCAGCACGCACCGAACGTTTCATCTCGGTCACTTCCTCGGGCCGCTCGTCGATCAGCAGCACGATCAGATGAGACTCGGGGTGGTTGGCAGCGATCGATTGTGCAATGTTCTGCATCAACATCGTCTTGCCGGCCTTGGGTGGTGACACGATGAGGCCGCGCTGGCCCTTACCGATCGGCGCGCACAGTTCGATGGTTCTTGCGGTGAT
>Ga0316201_10002463_pt1 | contig 13175 bp, 22 predicted proteins | sample CS6wburrow_MG_FD_204516 | JGI IMG/M metagenome (GOLD analysis project Ga0316201, IMG submission 204516) | Coastal sediment microbial communities from Delaware Bay, Delaware, United States - CS-6 worm burrow | ecosystem: Environmental > Aquatic > Marine > Coastal > Sediment | place: USA... | reverse complement strand
GGTGTGGGCCGACTATCAGGTCCACAAACGCAACGAGGCCGGCAACAAGCCGACCGCTGCGGACACACTCAACCGGTGCTCCGCCACCGGGTCGTGCCTGCGGCAACGTGCGTTCGGTGCGCTGGAAATCCCCGAGACGCACACGATCGAGTCGGGCACGCTGCTCGCGTTCGACGTGGGCAACACCATCCACGAGTCGTTGCAAGAGGCGGTCATGTGGGCCTACCCGGACTCGGAGATCGAGACACCGATCGACCTGTCCCAACTGGGACCGTCGCTGTCGGGGTCGTGCGACGGGCTGATCCGTCGAAGCGGGGAACCGTGGGCGATCCTGGAGATCAAGACGGTGTCGGGGTACGGCGCGAAGATTGCCCGCGAGTCGGGTGTCCCGAAGCGGGAACACGTCGCGCAGGCTGCGTTGTATGCCCTCGGGACGGATGTCCCGAACGTGCTGATCGTGTACGTCGCTAAGGAAGGCGACTTCCGGTCCGGTACGAAACCGGGCGACATGTTCGAGTGGCTGATCGGAATGGACGACGAAGCCGTCGATGGCTGGTCGCCTCGGATGCTCGCCCAGCAAGAACTGGACCGGTTCCATACCGTCGAAGAAGCGATCGAGGACGGAAAACTACCGGATGCGTTGGCTCCCGACGACGACGGCGAACTCGTGCTGATCGACGCTCCCGGCCCCTACGGGAAGCCGGCGAAGGGCAAGTATTGGGGGTGCCGGTACTGCCAGTGGCGGGATCTGTGCGTCGAGGTCGGCCCGACCGACGTGTACCTCGGGGACATCCGATGACCCGAAGCGACGCGCTGCGAGAAGCAGCGGCGATTGTTCGTCGTCTGCTCGCAGACAAGATGCCAGAAACACCCGATGAGGACAGCGGCATCATGCCAGCCATTTTCGATCTGGAAGATGGGAGCCCGATGGTTGCGGGCGAAGTTGTGTTGGCGCTGGTGTGGGTCATCACGGAGAAAGCGCCCGAGATCGGAACGGATTCTTGGGCACCGTTCGTCCTGTCGCTTACGGACATGATGGAAGAAGGAGCCGACGTGTTGGAGGTTGGAGAATGAGTGGTGAACAGTTGCGTGCGCTGGCGAAACGGGTGCCGGCGCATTACATCCAGGAGAAGCCGGGCGGGTTTGCTGCCGATTACATCTCGCATTCGGAGATCACGCAGATGCTTCTGGCGAAGCTGGGTCCGTTCGATCAGCGGATCGTGGAAGTGATCCGTAGCCCGGAGGGTGTGGTCGATGGTGTCGTGCTGGAGATGACGTTCGAGATCGACGGGCGCACGGTGACGGTGCAGGAGGCCGGGGATTGTGACCATCCGTCGAAGCACAACGGGGCGAACTTGAAGAACGCGGTGTCGTCGGCGGTGAACCGGTGCGCGATGCGAGTCGGGCTCGGGTTGGAACTCTGGTCGCGCGAGTTCTATGTGTTGGACCAGGCGTTGGAAGCGAAGCACAACAAGGAAGGGGCCGATGATGGCGCTGAATGAGGGGTACACCTACCTGCACGGGAACCTCGTGCGAGGGTGGGAACAGAAAACCACGAAGGACGGGAAGCTGCTGTGGGAGAACACGTTGGCCTATCAGCCGAAGAAGGACGACGTGACCGAGTGGGTTCGCCTCACGATCTGGCCGTCGAAGGAGGACTCGTCGGATGATTCCGAGGGTCGTGCCGTTGCGGACGGGTCGGGCAAGGGGACGCGTGTGCTGGTGCGTGGTGTGTTGAAGAAGGGCGGCTACACGAACAAGGCCGGTGAGGCGGTGACGACGTGGGATCTTTCGACGTGGGCTGTTGGGGTTGTGCCTCGTGTGCCGCAGGGTGAGCGTCGTTCGGATCGGCCGGCGGCGGCTGCTGTTCCGGTGTATGCGGCCGACGAGGAACCGTTCTGAAATGAGGCTGGACAGCAGGCGACCCCGGCAGTGTCGGTTGACACTCACACCGGGGCCGTCTACTGTTCACGCACCACACACAAACGAAGGCCAGCATAGCAGGCCGGGGCACGGGCAGCGAGTCGAAGTAGCTGCGAAACACTTACCGCGGGAATGCGGATCGTGTCGGTGCGCCTCGCCAACAGTTGGAACATGCCGAAGCGTGGCGCGCCACCCCCACCTTGGGGGACTATGGGGGGGGCATAAAAATGGTGCGCCCGCCAGGGCACAAACCTGTCAACAAGTTGCGAAACACGAGAGCCATGACTGACTACGAACCATGTACCGAGAACGGATGCAACCGCCGGCAGCGCCGTGGACACGAAATGTGCGGCTTCCACCTGTACGGTCCCACCACCAACAACGAATCTGTATCTGTTGATGGTGCAACGGTGCAGCCGACATGTGTGGACTGCGGCAAACGATCAGGGTTCCACCCTGTCACCGGGCAACCGGATGAGCGTTGCAAACCGTGCTACGTCGCAGCGAAGACGGCACCGAAACCGGGCGAACGACGCGACTACCTGACCGCCGAACAGACCGCCGAAATGCTGGCAGAGTCGAGAAGCATCCCACGCGACTTGCACGCTGTGGAGAGGGTGGGTAGTTTACGGGCACTGTTGAAAGGCAACCAATGAAACGAACCATCACGGCAACAGCGGCAGCACTCCTGCTGACAGCTTGCACCCCGACCGAAGTAGCAGACTGGTACACCGCCCACGGCTACACGATCAACGACGAACAAGCGACCGACATCGCAGAACTCGTGACCCGCGACTGTCTCCCCGGCTACAACTCCGACCCATACGTCGAATGCGCCATCGCAGACGCCGCCAACGCCTACAACCTGCCGGTAGACGACCTCGCTACGGTCGCCTGGTGCGAGTCACGTCACGACCCCGACGCACGCAACCCGCACTCGACCGCTACCGGACTGTTCCAGTTCCTGATCGGCACATGGAACTGGGTTCGGGATCTCGGAGCACCGCACGCTCACGAGGACCGCACTCATGCGAGGGCGAATGCGTTCACTGCGGCGTGGCTGATCGCCCGCCCCGACCTCGGCGGCATCTCGCATTGGGTGTGCCAGCCATGACCGCCGGGATTGTGCAAGCCGCACTGTGGTTCGCTTTCGGGGCCAGCTTCGCCTGGACCTATTCGGGTCGGCTTATCGACAGCGCCCACCCCGGTCTGTCGTGTGGCGAAGCGCAGGAGCTCATCGACGAAAGACGCGAACAGTGATCGTCGGTAACACTCCTCGGGCCGGTGACGGGCAGACGCTCCCGAACCGTCAACCGCTCATCCGCCGCTTGTTCTCCGATCGGATACCGCCCGACCCGGACCAGCACCTGCCCGTCGTCCGTTACCGCGGCCGCATCTACCGGCAAGCGGACCGTGACGGCGGTTTCTGGCACGACATCACCGAAGCGGAGGGCGACCAGTGACCCACCTGTCGCTGTGTTCCGGTATCGGCGGGCTCGACCTCGCCATCGGCACGCCCACAACGTTCGCTGAGATCGACCCCGCACCCGCCGAGGTGCTGGCCGAGTGGTTCCCCGAGGTACCCAACCTGGGCGACTGGACCCAACTCGACACGTTCAACGACTGGCCGCACCTCATCACCGGCGGACTCCCCTGCCAACCCGTATCCGCCGCAGGCAAAGGCCGCGGCGACACCGACGAAAGGTACCTGTTCGATGACTTCATTCGCATTCTCCGATCCTCAGACGTGCGACCAACCCTCGTGCTCGAAAACGTGCGAGGGATTCTGTACCCCCGTAACGGCGTCGCCTTCTGGCGGCTCATCTCCGCGCTGGCCGACCTCGGCTACATGGGGCGATGGGAAGTTGTCCGCGCTTCCGACGTCGGAGCTCCTCACCGCCGTGAGAGATGGTTCTGTGTTGCTCGCCACGCCGACAGCATGGCTGGGGAGACGTCCTTCGAAGTCGGTGGTGGGTTCCTCGAACGCCAATTCGGGCAGCGGCAAGGAACTGGTGCGGGATCTAGAATGCTTGCTTCCCACCCCGACGGCAAGGGATTACAAAGACGGCGGATCGAAGAACGCTCCAGTGCCGGAGAATGGGCTGCTGGGAAGAGTCGTGTGGCGCTTCTCTCCTCCCGATACGGCCCCGCAGTCGAACGGTGGGAAGCTTTGACCCGACCCTGCCCTGCCCCCCTCGACGACGGCCACCGGCTATCAGTTGCGTTTGTGGAGTGGATGATGGGCTACCCGGACGGGTGGACGGCCCCTCTGAGTCGTGCGAAGGCGCTGAAGGCGTTGGGCAACGCCGTCGTGCCGCAGCAGGCCAGGCTGGCTGTTCAGATCCTTAACGAGCCGCTGCCGGCATCCCCGCAAACACTGTTGGACAATGAAAGCGAGACAGCATGACCAACTATCACGACGACGTCGAGGCCCTCGATGACCGCTGACACCCCGACACCCGACCTCGTGATCGGCACGACCCTCGACGAACAATACTGCGAGGTCGCTGCGCAGCGTATGGGACAGGGCGTGCTCGAGTTCGGCGACGCATCATGAGCACCGACACACCGCCCGCACCCGACCTCGTGGAACGGTTGCGAGTCAAGGTCCACGGCGGTTATCCCGACGCAGATGCAATCGCTGCCGCCGCCGAGATCGAACGGCTACAGGCGGAGATCAACCTCGCTCGATCGTCAGACATCCCGCACCTGTTGGGAATGTTGGAAGCGTTCAACAGGCCCGCCCCGAAGTTCATCCAGACGAACCAAGACCGGTGGAGAGAGGCCCTGTCCGATGACTGACATCCCGACACGCACAGAAACAGGAGAACCATGAGCCAACTCAACAACGTCAACCCGCCCCAAGCCACCGTCAAAGAAACCAGCCTCTCCAAACGCCCCAACGAAACACCCTCCCAATGGGCCAACCGCGTCGCCCAAGCCGCAACCACTAACATCAAAACATCATGACACTCCCCATCAGACAACCAACCATGCCCGCCGGCATCGAGTGGTACCCCAACGGCAAACTCTCAGCCAGCCAACTCGTCACCACCCCAGGCCAAGCGGGCGGAGCCGACGTTCGCCTACTTGCACCCGCCGCACGCGCATGGAAAGCACTCGTCGCAGCCGCAGCACGAGACGGCCACGTCCTGAAAGTTGCCACACCCGACCGCTCATACCGGCCCTACGCTTCGCAAGAAGCAATCTTCCGGGCACGGTACACGCCGCACCGGACGCCCAGCTACGGACGCCGATACTGGCAAGGCCGCTGGTGGTCCAAGAAACCCGGCGTCGCAGCAGCAGCCAAACCCGGCACGTCCAACCACGGATGGGGCATCGCCGTAGACGTAGGCGAAGAATCCGACGGAGACACCGGAACCGAATCGCTCGACGCCGGCACGCTGACATGGTTGAAGATCCACGCCCACCGATTCGGCTGGTCATGGGAACTCCAATCCGAACCGTGGCATCTGCGCTACTGGGCCGGCGATGCGATCCCCGAATCTGTTCTCGAGTACGAATCCCGACACGCCCAAGGGGGCCAACCAATGCTGATCCAATACGGATTCTTCACCTACCTAAACGAAGGATGGCGCTACCGGTTCCTTTCCTCGCCGTCATCCGTCAAACAGTTCCGAGACGCCGGGCTTCCCGTCGTGAACCTTTCCAACGAGAACGCTGCCACCTGGCGTGCGTTGCGGGAAGAAGCGATCGCTGACGGTCGCCTCGTGGGCGAGCCCGAAGAAGTCGCTTCGACCTACTCCTGATGTCAAACAGGAAGAAGGCCGAACGTGGCTAACCCCCCAAAGCAAAAGGGCACCAAGGCAGAGAACGAGATCATGGCGCTCCTACACGGGCACGGCATGGACGACGCTCACCGCACCGAAGCATCCCGCGCTTCGCACGACATCTGGTGCGACCCGATCGTGGTCGAAGTCAAGTTTCGCAAAGCGTGGGCGGTCATGGACTGGATACGCAAGATCCGCAACGCCGCCCCTGACAACCGGTGGGCGATCTACGCGATCCACGGCGACCGCCGCACCGCCGCCGGCAGCCAGGTCGGGACGGTAGCGATCATGGATGCGGAGTTCGCTACCGAAGTGTTGGCGTTCTGGCGGTCCTACGCCGTACCGCTACCTGTCACTCGGCCTGAACTGGAGCGTTGAAAATGATCCCGCGATCCGGGGCCACCGCATACAACGCCTGCTGCGGACGCTCAGGCTCAAACGACATACGCCTCGCATACTCGTCATAACCCTTCCCCGAACCATTCACCAGCCAGCCACGGCCAGTCACATACTGATGCCAATGCCCCATGTTCACATGGTCAATCGGCAACCCCTGCGCCTGCTGCGAGTTCCGAAGCTTTGTCACGTACCGCATGATCGGAGGCCAGATACCGCCGATCCCGCCACCACCACGCGCCCCATCGCCATGCACAAACAGATGGTTCTCGTCATAGATCGGAACCCGCACATCCGACGACCGAGAGATAGCGAAATGGAACCGGTCATCGTCGTCCAACATCATCGCCACCATGTGATAGATCAGCCAAGTAAACGACGACTCGGCCCGACGTTTCATCGGCGTGCGCTTATCCAACCGGTCATGGTTGCCATCGACACACGGCACCACAATCCGGTCAATGCCCGTCTCATCGGCCAGGAACCGTAGCCCGGCAGCGATCCGAGGCACCCACCGGGTGATCGTCTCCGGTGTCGTGAACTCGTTCGTTCTCGCCAACTCGTCGTGAATGTCGCCCGACACCATGTCGCCCATCAACGCCGCCACAAGATACGGCATCTGGTATCCGTTCAGGTGCCGCTTCAACATCTCCGGCGTCTGATGCAACACCCGTTCCCACCGCACATTCGCAATCTCATCGTTGTACGCGTTGTAACCCGACATCGTGCGAGGATCAACAACCTCACCGAAATGCCAGTCTGACAACAACAACACCGGGGCCGCTATGTGCTTCGACGCCGGCCTACGTTTCGGGGAAGTCCACTTGGGGATCTTGGTAAGCCTCGCCTCCAACGACGTAGCGATACGAAGGTCACGTTCTAACCGTTCGATCTCTTTGACCAGTCTCCGGTTCTCGGCACGAAGCGTGTCCGGGGGAGGCCCTTTCGCAAGATCACCCATCGCACTTGCAATCGCCTCGACGGTGCCGCTGGATTGAGCCGGAAGACAAGTCGATCCCATGATCGGAACAGCGTCTCGACAACGCTTTCGCCTCGATGCCCCTGTCGGCCACCCACTCCCGCAGCGCATCAGCGTCCTCGGCGTCAAGCCCGCCGCTTTCCAACACCTTCGCTACCCGACACTGCGTGCCTGGGGTGCCCCCCACAATCGGGCGGCTGTCATCTGCGAACGCTCCCATATGGTTCCTTTCGTTGGTTGAAACCATTCTACAACAATCACGGCCCGTGACCGGACGACCTCGGCCCGGAGAACCCTTCCGGGTAACGAGGACCGTTCGGTTCAACAGGCGGCTTAACTTCGTTCTCAGCAAACCACGCCAGATACGTCTGGATCAGCGCCTCCGCATAGCCGAGACGATCGGCGTACACCCGCAGCCGCGTGTCGCCCGCTGCCGCTTGCGCCTGAACCCGTTTCAACTCGTCCTGCCAGAACGGGGCCACCGCCTTCACCGCCTCAGCCGCAGCACCCAACACTTCCGCCGAATCGTTGTTCGCACGCCGAAGCCACACAATCACCGCGGACAGCCCGGCAGTGATGACCGCCCCCAAGAGCGCCCCGATGATTTCCGAGGTCATGCCAGAATCGCATACGTCGCAGTCGCCGCTGCCGCCCACCAGTGCATTACGAACCCGTGGTGAGAAGCCGCACAGTCAACGTGCCCTCCCACCAAGCCCCGTCATCGGTCAGCTTCTCCACCGCCATCGACAACTGATCCACAACAACCTGCTCAGAACGCGACCCTTCTCGATACGTCACGACCGCCTTCGACGAAGCCAACGCCGACAAAGCGTCGTACTCGGCCATCGTCCCCAACGTCGCAGCCGCACCCTGCGAACGGGAAGTCGCCACCCGCCGCCTCATAACCAACGGCACCACGATCTCGTCAACACGGGTCGGAGCCGGGAACGCCTCAATCTTCCACGACTCCAGACTCGGGCCGGCAGTCGTAGCCGACGCATCCCGAGACAACGTGAACGTCACCGTGAACGAATCCGAAACCAGCTTCGGAGAAACGTCCGTCCGAACCCGGTTCTCCAACGTCTGCAACGACGACGCGATCCCCGTATCCGGCGTCACCTGAGCCTGGAGCGTCCCCGAATACGAAGCCCACAACCCGTCGTAGAACAGATCAGCGTCGTCGTAGGTGTACCCCGAATTGTCGTAGGTGATCCCGCCGGCGATCGCCAACGAAGGTTCAATTCGCGCCTCGATCGTCTGCAACGCCTTATCGAACTGCGAGTTCCACCGGATCGAACCAGTGTCCAACGTCCCCGACGCAACCAACACCCCCGTCGATTCCTCCCCCTGGATACCGTTGTTGGCGTCCACGAACACTGTCTTGCCCGACTGGCGGATCAGGTCCGTCACGTTCCCCAACGAGTTCCCGTCACCGACCGACACGAGATCCGAAGCAAACGCCGGGACAAGCGTCTCCGTGAACACCGACAGATCGGCACGCCACACCTGCCCGGCAGACCCGCCCCACCACACAAACCGTTCATCGGCAACTAGGCAGTTCGCAGCGCCGCCGTCGTCGATCACCGGGCCGTAAGTGACACCGCCGGATTGCTGGTCGATCGCCCCCAACCGCAAACCCTTCGACGTAGCCAGCACAAGGAACCCGCCGTAGGAGATCATCTCGTTCAGCGTCTCGCCACGAGGCAGATCAGCCACCTGCTTCGGAGAGTCCAACAGGCCATCGGCCGTCTTGACCTCCACGAAAAACACCGAGCCCGTCGAGTTCACATTCGCAGCCAGGTACACACCGGCAGGGCCGGTAGCCCCAGCGACGTAGGTGCCGCCGTGCGGGAGCGTCCACGCCAGCGACGACCCGACCGCCACACCCGAGGCGTCGATCTCGGTCGCGGTGTCGTTGTCGAACACGATGAGTCGTTCACCGATGATCCGGCAGTAGTCCGGGGTCAGCGCACCCAACGCCGTCGGCTGGGTCGTTACGCCCACGCCGGTAGAAGTCAACGACCGGGCAGCCCCGTAAGCGATGAACACTGTGGTTCCGTCGGAGCAGAAATCGGTGATGGTCTGAGGCGACGCCAACGCCGTCACTTGCGCCCACGTCACCGACGCATCAGCCGCGTCAATGTTCGCCGTGTAATACAACTCGGTGCCGGCAGCGACGTAGGTGTACCCGCCGACCTGACGCATAATCGCAGTCGTCCACGAGTTCGCATTGTTCTTCGACTCGCAGATCGGCAACAGCGACAGCTTGCCCTTCGTCCACGGATCGACCCCCGCCGACGTGTTGAACCTCAACCGGTCCGAATCGGCGTTGTCATACACCTTCTGCCCGGCACCATGCGACCAGTCGTTCTGCGACCGCACCCACATCTGCGTCAAAAGGGTCTGCTCGCCAGGGTTGTCGGCGTTATCGAACTGTTCGCGCAGAACCGGCACCGTCGTCCGACGGTACTCCTCCGGCACAATCGCATACGACCGGCCGTCAATCGAAACCGGCAACCGTTCCGCAAAGTGGGACGCCATCAGACACCACGGCCTATCCCGCCGCCACGAGAACGCATCCAGAACGTCGGGTACTTCGCGTCCAAACGGGTCGCCTCAGCATTCAACCGAGATGCCCGTTGCGCCCGCAGATCCCGCATCGACGCAGACACGCCACCCGACGGCACTTCCTCGGCACGTCTCGATGAGCCCTGCTCGTCAATGAACTCACGCCGGATCGGACGGGTAGACATCAGCTTCAATGCCGCACCCAACGGCGGAAGATCATACGCCTCAGCGTGCAACCCGGTCGTAGACAACGCAGCCGAAGCCGACGCCAACGACGTAAACCCGGCCTTGTACGTCACCCGCACAGGGTTCCCTGGGTACGCCTCGTCATGCAACACAAGCGCATATCCCGAAGCGAAATCGGCGGTGTCACGGTTGCGGCGCAACGACCACGAATCGACCTTCGGTTCCGACTTCTCCGAACCCGGATCGGTGTAGGTGACCTCGTGAATCTCCAGAATGTCGGCGGTCACATCCGTCAAGTTGTAGCCGTCAACCGCAGCATCGAACGTGACCTCCACCGTCGCAACCTGAAACAGCCCGTTCTGTGGAGACGACAGATCAGCCATGTCGTCGTTCAACGCCTTCAAGATCCGGTACGCAGGGATCTTCGGGTTGACCGTCACAACCGCACCCGACGAATGAGTCGCAGCCGTCGAACCCCGATAGCCACGAGACACATACGCCAGCCCGGCATCAGTCACCGAATAGACATACATCAACTCGGTGCCAACCTCGATCGTTGCCCCCGGCACAACCCCCGCCACCACGGACGCCGGCGACGCACCAGGCGTCACCAGGGAAACAGTCTGGGTGCTGGTGTCCGAAACAGCACCCGCAAGTTCGCAGGTTTCCTCGACGTAATCTGTCAGCAACAGATCCCGTGTCTCGTCGATCCAAATCTGTGCCGTCATTTCGCACTCACGATGTCGTCAATCAAAGAACTCGTCCTGCGACGTGCCGCAGCCGAGTTGAACGTGTGCCCCGAGGTTACCTCATGCACCGATTCCGCCTTGGATTCCAACTTCGCAGAACCGTTGATTGCCGGCGGCTGGACCCCGTTGGCACGCAGACGCTTGTACGCGTCCATGTCTTTCGCCTTGTCTTTCTCGGCCCGACGGGTTGCTTCCATGTCGATCCCCGAACCCGACCGGGTGGGGGTCGTTGACGGAGACACCATCGGCATCCCGATCCGTCGCCTCATCTTCCCGCCGCAATCGCAGACGACCGCAGGGTCATCACGGAACCCGTGGGTTACCTCTTGCGTATGCCCGCAGTCGCACCCGTAGTCATATCTCGGCATCTCATACCCCGTTCACCACATAGCCAGCATTAGTCAACGCCGTCACCTGAAAGGATGTCAGATCGTGAGGCGAAACGTGCCCACCCGCAAACAAACGGTTGATCGTTGTCTCGTCCTGCGGCTGAACCTCGGTGCATGTCCCGTCGTTGAGAACCCACACGTTCACGCCCCGCCACATCGGCTGGTAATGCCGCATCAGCCTGTACGCAGGATCGTTCTGCCTGGACCGGCGGTGAGCGTCAGTCATCGGAACAGTCCGCACGACAGGCGTCGTGAACTCGGGGCCCGACTTTGTGCCTGAGACGATCAGAGACGCCGTGCCGGTGAGCGATGCGGCACCGCGGGCGACCTTACGGCCCGACGCGGTAAGAGTCGCCAAACCGGACAGCGACGCCGAGCCGGTTTGTGTGACCGACGCCGAACCAGACACGCTGAGAGCCGCCGTAGCGGTGAGCGACGCCGCACCGCGCGCAACCTTGCGGCCCGTCGCCGTCAACGCAGCAGAAGCGCTTAGGGCGGCGCTACCGGTTTTTGTGCCGATCCTGGTGCCAACTGCGACGATCGTGGCGGTACCGGTGATCGACGCCGCACCCCTCGCAACCTTGCGGCCCGTAGCGGCAAGTGTCGCCGCGCCCGAGAGCGACGCCGCGCCGGTGTGGGTGGTCCCCCCGCCGCCGCCAGCCGCACGAAGAGCGATGGTGACGTTCTGCCAGTCAGCGAGCCCGGAACCGTTGCCCGTGTGCGTCCACGATCCCGGATCTTCGAGCGCTGCCGTTCCGGCGTCGAGCAGATAGGCCCCGTAGTTGTAGCCGCGCTGAGCGCCTGACCCGCGGTCGATGCCGACGTTGAGGGTGTATCCCGACGGGGCACCGAACGCCGAAAGGTCGTCGTGTGACTGGCCGCCGAACACAACGATCGCGCAGTTGTCATTGACCGGAGTGATTGTCGGGAGCGGCGGAGTTTCGTCGTTCATGCCGCCGTTGCTCGTTGTGGTCACATCGAACGGAGTAGTGGTATCGACACCACGAAACACGGCAATCTGGACCGTGTGAACGGCGCTGACGTCAACAGTGAAAACCGGGTCTGTCTCAGATGACGACGTGGCCTTCTTGTACCACAACGAAAACGACGTGTCGCGACCGTCGGTGTTGAGTTCGTCCTGGTAGAGGTTCGTCCACCCGGTAGCGGTAATCAGCGCAGTTGTCGGGGCGGTAGGCGTAGCGTCGCACCACATGAACGCCAACATGAAATCGTCGGCGGCGTGGGTCGGAAGCGTCGGCGTGTTGTTGTTGGTGTTCGCACCCTGCGCGTCAGACGCAGAGCCGACATAGGTGATAGCCATGTCAGCCCCCTACGAGTTCAGAGAACGTGGCCGAGATGCCCTCACCAAAGAACTCGCGCAACGGGCCACGAATGACCGTCCAGTTCAACGACTCGACCGAATCAGACACGTACCGGGCGGCGATCTCGCCGGTGTACCCAAACCCGCAAACCGTGCCGGTGCGGGAACCGACAGGACGGAGATCAACCACAGCAAACCGTTGCGGGGTCGAAGCAGTGACACGTTCGTCGTCGGTCCCGGACCCTTCGATGGCGTCAACCGTTGACTCCACGAAGAGTCGAACCTTGCCGCCGGCAAGCCAGGTCTGACTTGTGAACAAATCACCGACGATCATGGCGGTTACTCCTGCCGAGATGGTGCTTCCACTGGATCAGGATCTCGGCCATCGGCCCCCGCCCCCATCAAGCGAACGTGATATCGAGGTCACCCGCAGCGATCTCAAAATCGTCGCCCGCCGTCACCGCAACCGACGACGTGAGAGCGCCGACAAACAGGCAATTCCCGGCGGTGGACGCGTCCCAGATCGAGATATGCGAATACGTCTCCGTGGTGGACACTGACGACCAAGTGATGGCGGCATCGTTGTCGGTCGTGCCAGACGCAGCAGCCGAGAACGCGCCAGTCACGACGCGAGTCGTTTCCGTCGCAGCGTTGGCGGTGCCGGCCTCGCCAGGGTCGCCGGTGTGGAGCTTCACGTACACGTTCGTGGGGGCGGTGAACGAACCCGTCCCAAGCGCGTGGTCGAGAAGTTCGTTCTCAAGGTAGTCAGACATTGCGGTCATGGCGTGCCCTCCCAGGGCGTCGGTACGGGTCTACCGGCAAGTGTACGCGACACCGCCGAAATGATCAAAGATCCACGAGCCAATACGCCGA
>Ga0316201_10002462_pt1 | contig 13181 bp, 9 predicted proteins | sample CS6wburrow_MG_FD_204516 | JGI IMG/M metagenome (GOLD analysis project Ga0316201, IMG submission 204516) | Coastal sediment microbial communities from Delaware Bay, Delaware, United States - CS-6 worm burrow | ecosystem: Environmental > Aquatic > Marine > Coastal > Sediment | place: USA: Delaware... | reverse complement strand
CCCGTCCATTATAATCATTTTGGCTGCCTCTTTTTTAAACTCGGCACTGTAGCGTCGTCTCTTCATTTTTGAATCCTCTCGTTAAGAGAATCCAGTGTCCATTTTTATCAGGCCAGATCAGTTGGGACCGAAAAGAAGTATTTATTTGATTTAGAAACGGATCCCGACGAGTGGAATAATTTAGCTCTTAATCCTGAATACCAAGATGTGATCAAAGATTTTGAAGGGAAGTTGAAGACTGTTGTTTGGAATAAGGCAAAGTAACGAAGGGGCAGGTAGTAATTAAGGCGCGCGGAAGAAGCTTTCGACGGTATTCAAAAACTCATTACAGAGAAAACCGACTACCAGATCCGAAAGTAACTTCTGGCTTAGCCCTTTCCCTCTTTGCTATTGGGATCGCTGGAAGAGTTGGGACGGGTCGTAGTGCGGATTTTCTGACAGGGTTTGGGGGTTGATGGCACTTAGATAAGCCTCGAGCTTGGTTTGTAGTTTTAGAGCTTTTTCCGGCATTTTCTTAAAATTGGTCGAAGGCTTGCATTTTTATTTTTGTCTGACCTGAATCGGGCATGCAATTTTCTCAAAAGTCTAAGTTGATGCGTACTCCGTTGAATTGGTTGGCGCCTGCTGTTTGTTTGACGCTCGGTGCGACCGGACTCAGCGCGCGGTCGCTTATTTCGGAGGATTGGAAATTCGTCCGTTTTGAATCCGTGGCGACGGAACTGGCATCTTTGGAATGTGTGTCGGCCGACGACGGCAGTTGGCGCGACCTCGATCTTCCTCACGACTGGGGCATTGAAGGCCCGTTTATGGCGGAGTTGCCGAATCGTACGGGCAAACTGCCCTGGCACGGGATCGGGTGGTATCGGAAGTATTTTGAAGGGCCTGAATTGTCCGCAGGTGAGCGCCTTCTTATCGAATTCGAAGGAGCCATGTCACATCCGAAGGTCTGGTTGAACGGCCAACTGGTCGGCGAGTGGGCCTATGGATATAGTTCATTTATCCTCGATTTGACTGGAGCGTTGATACCTGGTCAGGAGAATGTGCTGGCTGTACGTCTGGATAATCCGCCCGAGTCTTCCCGTTGGTATCCCGGTGGCGGTCTGTACCGTGATGTGTGGCTGATCCGTAAGCCGGCCGTTGCGGTGGAGGAATGGAGCACCTTTATCACGACGCCGGAAATTTCTGCCGAAAGTGCTCAAGTCTCGATTTCGACGACCATTCAAAACAACTTCGCGGAGGGTGTTGAAGCACGGGTGCGACATGTCTTGCTCGGGCCCGATCAAAGGGAGGTCGCGGTCGCTGAAGGTAAGCCGGTTCAGATTTCCAGTGGTGACGCCGCTGAGGTGGCCGCTTTAACGGAAGTTCAGACCCCAACCCTTTGGGATATTGACTCGCCGCTCATGCACACCTGCCGGACAGAGGTTTGGGTGAATGACAAGTTGGTAGACCAAGAAGAGAGCCGTTTTGGCATTCGGTCAATCGAATGGAAAGTGGATGAGGGGTTTTTGCTCAACGGGCGAGTGGTTGAGATCCAAGGTGTTTGCCAGCATCATGACCTTGGTGCGCTGGGTGGGGCTTTTAACCGTCGGGCTGCTGAACGGCAATTGGAGATCCTGCGTGAGATGGGCTGTAATGCCATCCGCATTTCCCACAATCCACCGGCTCCGGCGCTATTGGACCTTTGCGACGAAATGGGCCTTCTGGTGATGGACGAATTGTTCGATTCCTGGGGGATTGCCAAGACGGAAGGTGATTATGCCAGCGATTTTGATGCTTGGCATGAACGCGATGTACGGAACTGGATCTATCGTGACCGAAATCATCCATCGGTCATTGCCTGGAGTCTGGGCAACGAGGTCGTCGAACAACATATGAGAGGGGACAGCCGTGCGCGTACGGAACGCCTGATTTTCTTAGCCAAGCAGGCGGATCCGACCCGAGCGATTACGGCTGGAAAGAGCAAGGAGTTTACGATGTTTAACGGCTTCACAGAGCTCTTTGATATCGCGGGCTACAACTACAAGGCTGTAGGAGCAAAGACGCCTAATTACGCGACTCACATGGAACGCCATCCGACACTCCCCGTCTATGGTGCGGAGACCTCCTCGTGCGTCAGTTCGCGGGGGGAGTATTTCTTTCCCATGAGCGAAGATCAGGAATCAGGATTCTATGATTTTCAGGTTAGTTCCTATGACTGGTATGGGCCACAATGGGGCTATCGTCCTGATATTGAGTTTGATTCCCTGGACCGTTTTCCAGCTTTGGCGGGTGAGTTCGTTTGGACAGGTTTCGATTATCTGGGTGAGCCCACGCCTTATAATCGGGACCAAACGAATGCTCTCAACGTTTCCGACCCGGAAGAGCAAGCGGCTCTTTTGGCTGAGTTGGAGCGCTTGGGTTCGGGCGCTCCCTCGCGGAGTTCTTATTTTGGAATCATCGATCTCGCTGGTTTTCCGAAGGATCGCTATTACCTCTACCAATCGCGTTGGCGTCCGGATTTTCCAATGGCGCATATTTTGCCGCACTGGAACTGGGAAGGTCGCGAGGGCGAACGCACGCCTGTGCATGTTTACACGAATGGCGATGAGGCTGAGTTGCTTCTCAATGGTGAATCACTGGGACGAAAGTCTAAAGGGCCGAGGGATTACCGTCTAATCTGGCCGGACGTTGATTACCAACCAGGTAAGTTGGAGGTGGTCGTGTATCGAAACGGACAGCCGTGGTCCCGAGCCGTACGTGAGACCAGTGGGGTACCTGCTCAGTTCCGAGTCACTGCCGACCGTTCCAGCCTTAAGGCCGGCGGACTGGATCTCGCTTTTGTCAGTATTGATGTTTTGGACGCCGAAGGTCGCACTGTCCCCGACGCCAATGTTCTCGTGAATTTTGAGGTCGAGGGGGCCGGCGAGTTTGTCGCCGCGGACAATGGCGATGCCACCGATTGGACCACTTTCTCAGATCCGAGCCGCAAGACCTTTAACGGGCGTGCTTTGGCGATTCTTCGCGGAATCAAAGGCGAGTCGGGCAGCGCGGTCCTGCGCGTGAGCAGTGAGGGGCTTGAGCCTGCAGAAGTGACTGTTGAATTTAATCCTTAAAGGTATTTTGCAAATCGATCCTAGTTGTCATACTTTGCATCGTTACGAAGATACCACTCTTTCTATTAATCACCTAAGTCTATCCATTATGCTCAAAAAACTGATCTCACTTGCCCTGTTTTCACTCACATCGCTCAGCCTTTCAGCGGCTCCGGCGACTTTTGATTTTAACGACCCGAAAGGAGTCAATCATGTGATGTTCATGTTGGATGCACCCTTGGAATTTATAAGTGGGACGGGTAAAGACATCACTGGAACGGTTGATTTCGATGTCGAGGCGCCTGAAGCAACCCAAGGTGAAATTATCGTAGGGACGACATCGCTGGCCGTGACCAACCCGAAGATGACAAAGGTCATGCTTGGTAAGAAGTGGCTGAATGCGAAGGTGAATTCTGATATCCGTTTCAAATTTGACTCATTGACCGTTGATTCTCATGAAGGCGCAATCACGAAGGGGCATGTCACTGGCGTTCTGAGTTTTCTCGGTGTAGATAAGGAAATCACCGCGCCAGTTTTGATCTCTTTCGTCGAGGGTGGTGCGAAGCAACGTGGTATGGCTGAAGGCGATCTACTCGTGGTGCGTTCAGAATTCTCAATCAAGCTGGATGAATTTGGTTTGGATATTAACCCAGCCAGCCGCCTCAAAGTCTCTAACGAGCCAGTCATCAAAGTGGTCATTGCCGGCTATCCGAAAAGCGCGGAGTAGTTTAATATAGCGAAAATTAGGCTATGCTAGTTGAACACTGGGTGATTTTAGCAGGCTCCAATCTGCGGATTGAAGTTTCATTTTTATTTCGGATAAGCATCGAGATTTTCAGTACGATGATAGCCCGAATGAGCGATTCGAACATTATCCCTGTGGTCGCTGTGATTGGAGTGAATCAAGGCACCTCTTGCGAGACATGGATCAATGGCTGAGTAAATAATCAAGAAACAGGTCGGCACCTTTAGTTGAGTCTATCGATTGCGATCAAAGACCTGTTATGAAGGTTAAGTAGCTTATGGCTTCTTACATACTTGGATCAGTCTTGGCGCAATGTAGTTTGACTCTGAAGGTGGCGCGGAGTCAGCCAACTCCATTCATGTCATCCTATCAGTCTGAGGTTTTTCCTAAGCGGTGTGATCTGTTGCTTTAATGACGCCACCGTTTTTCATTTTTCGAATGCTTTATGCTAGTGTCAGTTGTAGTGTAGCGATCGTTTTGAACCTGCCCGTTCGTTCTTGACGGTAATGATTAATACAACTACTTAAATTACCTAACTTGTTTAACCCTAGTAACCTCAAATAAATAGTAAACATGACGAATTATCGAACCCTTACTTCTAGGTTTGTGATAGGATGCGCGGCATTTGTTCTCCTAGCTTCTTATTCTCAAGCACAAACAAACTTTACTGGTGCGACTGACACTAGTTTACTCGACGCTGGCAACTGGGATAACGGCCTGCCCACGAATGCCAATCCTGGTTCTGTAAGTGGTTTTGACACGACCTCCCCAGGCAATCAAAGCATGGATGGCATAACTTATACCTTTGGCGGTGTGGGGACGTTGACTACAGCAGCAATGCGCTGGAACAACAATACCATTACTTATGAAGGTTCCTATAATCATACCGCGACTGCGGCACTGGTGCTCGGTCGTGACGGTGACGGTGCTGCCACCGTCAATTGGGATTCAGCAGGTACAATGACCACTGGTGTGGCGAACTTGCAGATTGGTCGTCAGTCGGATGGTACATTTAATCAATCAGTTGGTAACGTTGTTGCGGGCACATTGTTATTGGGTGGTGTTGACAGCCAGAACGGGAATGGACTCTACACATTATCGGGAGGTAACATCACTGTTGATGTGTTTACTTTGAACACAACTACCACAGGGTCTAAGATTTTCGATTTTACCACGACCAGTACCGGTATGTTGATAGTTCTTAATGGAGGAGCTGATTACACAGCAATCCTGCAAGGTTATATCGATTCGGGTAACATCACTGTTGGCGGTGTTGCCCAGACTCCTGGCGATTACTCGGCATTCGACATCTCATTTGATGGTAACGCTACAACACTGTCGCTGGTTTCGGGACCGACTCTACCCGCGGCCTTCGCAAATGCGGTGGCTTTGAGTGGTGATTGGTATTGGCTCGAAAATTTCGGCTACTTTTACTTCGATGGTACTTCGACATTTGCTTACAGTTTCACCTTTGATTCATGGATTTATGTGGATCCAGCAGGCACAACTGCGGGCGTTTGGTTCTGGGTGGAAAATCCCCCCTCTCTTCCCTCTACATGGTTCTGGACTGAAGAAGCAGCCCTACCTTGGGTCTGGAGTTCAGCAACTCAGTGGATTAACCTTAATAATCTTCCCTAGATAACAGGACTGTAGTTTTTAGTCACAACCTTGGGGTCTGATTTCTGGAATCCTGATTATTGAATTAACAGACTGAATTCTTTAGCAATCAACTCTACGTCTCTTCGAGGCGTAGAGTTTTTTTGTTTATGGATAGGTTTATGTGAGGCTCAGCTGAAATAGGGGGTCGTTTTTGAAAAACGCTGAATTCGGGAATGGAGATTACGGCCGATTAAACCATGCAGTCTGCTTTCAATGATGAAAAGGCAGTGTGTAAGTCCCCATCCAGCCATTACCATGCGGCACCCAGAGTTGGTTGTCGCTGTATTCGATAGGGCATCCAGACGATCCCGACTGATTGTGTGCTACAGTTTTTCTTGAGGGGGGAGAGCCGGAGCTCTTCAAGCTTCTCGGACATCGGATCCATCGCCTCATTCAGTTCGGCGACTGCCTCTTCGCACTCGCGCTTCAATGCTTCGAGATCTTCCTGAAATCCTGCCACTTTTTCTTCGGCCCGGGCGACATCGCGGGATTCCTTCAAAGCCCGTGAGGCGCCGGACATGCTGGTGCGGCTTCGACTGAGGATGCTGCGACCGAGTATCGCGCTCAAGATGGTACCTCCGATACGCATCGCGGTGTCCAGCTTCGCAGTGGAGGCCTGGGCTTTTTGATCGTCGACTGCATGCATCGCGCGCTCGACGCGGTCTTCAATCGCCTTGAATTTCTTCTTGTAGCTTGCACGGAGCTTTTTGACTTTCTCGTCACGCACTTCATGCGCAGCGTGGACCAAGCGGGCGCGAAAATCGCCTTCGACTTCGCCGAGTTTTGAGTACAAGCCCGTCATCGGACTTTGGTAAATGGTCACTGAGTCGTTGGCATAGAGCCAGTCCTTGAATTCGTTGCGAATCGCTGTCCAAGTTTTCGATTCAATCGCGGCTTGGGGTAATTCTCCAAAGGTAGCTCCAGCTAGCGGCTCGCGGGAAAGTTGGCCGGCATTCAGTCCGCTTGGCAGTTCGAGATTCTGTTGCCAGTCGGGTGCGCCGCGCTCCGGATCGATCTTATTCAAAATCGAAATGTTCCGGGTGTCATGGACGCCCTTTTTTGCATCGCTGTAGCGCACCTCGCCGAGTCGTATAATACTTGGCTGATAGTTAATCTCCTCCGCCGGAATCCCCACTCCCACAGGAACAAAATACTCGTCAGCGCCTTTCGGGAGTCGCGGCCGTAAGGTCTGAGGTTTCGGTGGAGCGGGGGCTTCAAGAGCGGGAGCCGATTTCGCAACTTCGGCGGCGGCTTTTTTCGCTTTGGTCCGCGTCGGATCCATCAGTTGCTTAATCTGGCGGCGAGCCAGCGGTCCTCGTAAGTAACTCAAGACCCAGCGGACATGAAACACAACCGGGGCATCTTCGTGCACGTTGTTCATCAGGAAGATTCGACTGCCGAGGCCCGCGAGGAGTTGCTCCATCTTCCGTCGATCAAATCCAGAGTCATTGTCTGAAGCGGCGCCTTCGAGCCCGTCGAGGACGCGCATCTTGTCGCGTTCGGTCTGTAAGCGTCCGAGGAACCAGGTTCCGATATTGGAGAGTGCCTTGTAGTCGAGATCGACTGGGTTCTGCGTCGCTAACAAGACTCCGAGCCCAAAGGCCCGTGCCTGTTTCAGCATGGTCATCATCGGCTTCTTCGACGGTGGATTCGCCGATGGCGGTAGGTAGCCGTAGATCTCATCCATATAGAGAAGGGCACGCAGACTGGTCGTCCCCGACTGTGAACGCATCCAGCCGAGCATCTGGTTCAATAAAAGGGAGACGAAGAACATCCGCTCTTGATCGTTCAAGTGGGCGATCGAGAAGATTGAGATTCGCGGTTTGCCTTCAGGCGTGTGGAGCATTCGCTTGATGTCGAGCGGCTCCCCCTCCAGCCAGGTTGAAAAGCCCGGGGACGCCAGCAAGTTATTCATTTTCATCGCGAGTGCCTGACGCTCTTTCTCGGGGCAGACCATATCGAGTGCCATTACCCCGATCTTATCGAAAGGAGGGACCTGGATGCTTCGAATCAGTGTTTCGAGCGTCACCCCTTGCCCTGCCCGCCAAGCGTGGCTAAAAATATTCGACAGTAGAATGTGCTCCGGATCCTGAATCGGATCGGCCTCCACCCCAACCAGGGAGAGGAGGCTGGAAACCGTCGACTCGATGCGCTCCGCGAACAGTTCGTTATCATCGAGGATTTCAAACTCGGGCACATTGAGCGATGCCAGAATGGAAACCGGCAAGCCCGCATTCGAACCCGGCGTATAAACAGCGAGATCCACCTTGTCGCGGAAACTTTGGATGCGCTCGGGCGACTGCCCCCATTGAGCGAGGCCCTTACGCCAAAGGTCGGCCTGTTTGCCAGCAAACTCATCGGGTGTGACGCCTTTTTTCTTGGCGTCGTCTTCGTTGATCCAGGGCCGGAAATCTTGCGCAGCGAGGTTGGGAAAAGTCAGTAGCAGGTTGGCAATATCTCCTTTCGGATCGATCACGATCGCTGGGATGTTATCGAGCGCAGCTTCTTCGAGTAACGCGACACAGAGCCCCGTTTTTCCAGAACCGGTCATGCCGAGGACGACGCCATGTGTGACGAGATCCTTGGAATCATAGAGGAGCAGTTCGTCTTGCAGTTGCTTCTCGCCGAGGTCGTATTCGCGCCCGAGATAGAACGCGCCCATTTTTTCGTAGTCTTCGGTGCGAATGTCCATTTTGAGAATTTTTCTTCAGAGGGATCAGTTATGAATCATTGATCTGTATGAAGTCCGATTGCAGGCAAGTGTAGGGCGCGGCGATCAATGATAGGGGGGATTAATCACTAACGGCGTAGCTCATCAGGATCAAGACGCTAATGTTTCAGCGACTCCTGCGGCCTCACCACTCCAACTGGTAACGCAGTCCGCCGCCGAACGTATCGAAGCCACCTTCGTCAAAAACGTGGGCGCCGGAGAAATGGTGGTTGAAGAGCAGTAGCTGTAATTGTGGGTACTTGGGGAGCGCGAACGTGAGCTCAAGGGGGAGCGAAAATTTAAAGTGTGAGCGCTCTTCGCCAGGATGTCGAATACGGTCGATTGCGAGCACTTTTTCCGAATAGAGGAGGCCGCCACCGATACCAAACGAAGTGGCTACATACTCGTTCCAGGGGAAATCTCGCCAGTGAAAAACAGCTTCCGCCGAATAATTCATAAACGTTTTCCCGCTATTTTCGTCCACGAATCCGAGGCCTCCGCGTAATTCAAGGGTCGGGTGAAAGATATGATCACCTACTTGAAAATTGAATACCTTTAAGCGGTAGGAAGCATCGAGTTGGTAGATGAGGCCACCCGCGTCGCCGTCGGCGTCGTTTCCTTGATTTCGTAAGAGCCCGAAAGTGGTGTTATCGGCAATGACCGCCACGCTCGTACCCAAGGTCCATTTACCATCGCCCGCAACTTCGCTGGCCCTGAGGAGTGGGGCGATTACGGCGCCCACGAGAAATAAGGTTCCGATCTTAAACATGATCCTACGGAGTTGAATATTACAAAGTCTAGAAGACTGCATATATGCTGTAGCTATCCATCGTTATGGCAAGGTTTCTCTTACTGCACTGAGAGGGATTGATTGAGCTTTTACGATGAATTTGCTTCCACTTCATGCTTCTATATAGGTCGCCCTATACCTGATTCTATTTGCACCGGCCTGATCCGCTTACATTTCAATTATCGGTTGGATTCTGAGGTTGCCCGAAACGAAGTGCCTGTCTTTGGTCATTATTCAGTAAAGCTCAGCCCTACTTATTAATTTTAGCTATCATGAATCAGAAATCTCATATCGACATCGACTATGTTGCCAATCTGGCACGGCTCGACTTGACCGCGGAGGAGAAAACCAAGCTCGGCGGTCAACTGGAAGACATCCTCGGCTACTTTGATAAACTCAGTGAAGTCGACGTCGAAGGCGTCGAGCCAATGGCCCATGCGCATGCGGTGTACAATGTCTGGCGCGAGGGCGATACGCCCGGTGAGACGTATGCCCCCGAAGTCCTTACGAAGATGGCTCCCGAGTCCCGCGACAACCAAGTCGTTGTCCCTAAAGTGGTGGAGTAGTTTACGTATTGTTTGCCCACGAATCTCACAAATAGACGCGAATGGAGATAACTGTTTTCAGTCTGATTTGTGTACATTCGTGAAATTCGTGGGCCAAATTTTTTCTTTTTAGTATCATGTCCGACATTTTTTTTAAAACCATTTCCGAACTCTCTGCCGCACTGGCTGCAGGCGAGACGACTTCCGTTGCCATTACGAAGGCTGTGATCGACCGGACCACTGCGGTGGACGGTCAGGTGAAAGCCTTTCTTTCGACTGATGCGGCTGACGCACTGGCCCAAGCCAAGGCCTCTGATGAGCGTCGTGCCTCAGGTCAGGCGCTTGGTCCGCTCGACGGTATTCCCATCGGTATTAAGGACACTCTAGCGGTTAAGGATCAGCCGCTGCGTTGTGCGTCCAAGATGCTGGAAAACTACGTTTCGCCCTTCGATGCGACTTGTATCGTCAAGCTGCGTGAAGCGGGTGCCGTGATTTGGGGTCGCCTCAATATGGACGAGTTTGCCATGGGTTCCTCCACCGAGAACTCTGCATATCAAACCACAGCCAATCCTTGGAACCTCGAGACCATTCCCGGGGGTTCTTCCGGTGGCAGCGCCGCTGCATTGGCAGCGGGGGAGGCGATCGCCACCCTCGGAACCGATACCGGTGGTTCCATTCGTCAACCCGCCGCGCTCTGTGGGGTGGTCGGAATGAAGCCGACTTACGGACTGATTTCCCGCTATGGTCTTGTCGCTTTTGCTTCCTCGCTCGATCAAGTCGGCCCGTTTACCCGCACGGTTGAAGACGCTGCGCTGCTGATGCAGGCCATGCTTGGTAAAGATCCGCTCGACTCCACATCTATCGCGCCACAGGGCGAGACCAACTACGTTGCGGCGCTCAAGGAAAACAAAGGCCCCTGGAAACTCGGCGTCCCGCGTGAATTTTTCGGCGAGGGCATCGACCCCGAAGTGAAGGCCAATATCGAAAAGGCCATCGACTGGTATAAGAGCCAAGGTTGCGAGATCGTGGATATTTCGCTCCCACACTCCGATCTTGCGGTGCCCGTTTACTACATTGTCGCGACTGCGGAAGCATCGTCCAATCTCGCTCGATTCGATGGGGTACGTTACAGTCACCGCAGCAAAGAAGCGAACGATGCCCTCACGCTCTTTACGAAAAGCCGTGGCGAAGGCTTCGGCGATGAGGTGAAGCGTCGCATCATTCTCGGTACGTACGTGCTCAGTTCCGGTTACTACGATGCCTATTATCTGCGCGCCCAGAAAGTCCGTCGTTTGATCCTTGGTGATTTCGAAAAGGCTTTCGAGCAAGTCGACGCCATCTTAACGCCGACCTCGCCCACACCCGCCTTTAAACGCGGCGAACGCGCCGATGATCCACTCGCGATGTATTTGAGCGATATCTACACCATCTCGGTCAACCTCGCCGGCTTGCCCGCGATCTCGGTTCCCAGCGGATTCACCGAAAGCGGTCTGCCCATCGGTCTGCAGGTTATCGGTAAAGCCTTCGGTGAAGCCGAGATGTTTGCCGTAGCGAATGCCTTCGAAAAAGCCCACGACTACGCGCAACAAACCCCGACACTTTAACGCTGTAATTTGCCCACGAATTACACAAATAATCACGAATCCTTGTATCATATAATTCGCGTAAATTCGTGCCATTCGTGGGCCAAAATACGCATCTAAAGCCTTTTTATTATGTCCACCTACGAAGCAGTCATCGGACTTGAAATTCACGTGCAGATCAAAACCCGCACGAAAATGTTTACCGCCGCACCTTATAATTATGGTGCGCCGCCCAATACTCTGACCGATGCCGTTGTGCTGGGCTTGCCGGGCACATTGCCAGTGCTCAACCACGTCGCCATCGAGAAGTGCGCCAAGCTCGGCCTGATGCTCGACTGCGAGATCGCCGAAGTCTGCAAGTGGGATCGTAAAAACTATTTCTATCCGGACTCGCCTAAGAACTATCAGCTCACGCAAAACGACCAGCCGCTTTGCATCAATGGTAAAGTTGAGATCGAATTGCCCGGACCGTCGCGCAATGTCGAAGGCGAGCACCGCTGGGTCACCCTCAATCGTATCCACCTTGAAGAAGATCCGGGTAAACTTACCCACGAAGCTTTCGAAACTGTAATCGATTTTAACCGAGCCGGCGTGCCGCTCGCGGAGATCGTGACCGAGCCCGATATGAGCTCGTCCACCGAGGCTGTCGCATTTCTGAACTGCCTGCGCAATATGATCGTCTACGCTGGTATTTCCGACTGTGACATGGAGAAGGGCCAAATGCGCTGCGACGCCAATGTCTCGATTCGCCCCGTCGGTTCCGAAAAGCTCGGCACCCGCACCGAGATGAAAAACTTGAACTCGATCTCCAACGTCAAAGCCGCGATCGAATACGAGATCGAGCGCCAGACTGAGATATTGGAAGAGGGCGGCAAGATCACGCAAGAAACCCGCCGCTGGGATGTCGAAAGCGGCACCAGCTTCTCCCTACGCAGTAAAGAAGAAGCCCACGACTACCGCTATTTCCCCGATCCCGATTTGATGCCCGTCCAGATGGATCGTGCCCGCGTCGCCGAGCTGGCAACCGAACTACCCGAGCGTCCGCTGGAGAAGCAACGCCGCTATCAGAAAGATCTGAGCCTACCGTTCACGATCACCTCCGTGCTTTGCCAAAACCGCGAGCTCAGTGAGTTTTTCGAAGAAGCTTTGAAGACGCATAACGCGCCCAAGCAAATCGCGAACTATATCACGAATGATTTACTGCGCGAGCTCTCCGCGATCTCGGATCACGGTGAATCGGCACACTCCGTCAGCCAGTCAAAACTGACGCCCGCGCATATCGGAACGCTGGCAAAGATTATCGACGAAGCCGTGATTTCCAAACAGATCGGCAAAGAAGTCTTCACCGAAATGTTCCAAACTGGCGAGATGCCCGATGCGATTGTAGAGAAAAAAGGTCTCAAGCAAAGCAACGACACCGGCGAGATCGAAGCCCTCTGCCGCCAAGCTATCGCCGGCAACGCCAAAGCTGTCGGACAGTACAAAGACGGTAACGAGAAGGCGCTGAATGCCCTGAAGGGGCCCGTCATGAAAGCGACCAAAGGCAAAGCGAATCCTGCGATGTTGGATCAGCTACTGAAGAAGCTGATTGATGAGGGGTAGGGGCAGCCGCTGCGCGACTGCTTGAACTTCGAACATCGAAGGTTGGCGGAGGTCTGCCATAGATGGCGCTAACTAAAGACGATCGGTTTTTGCTGCGACTTTGAGAGTTCTTTCATGGCGTCGGTGCTGGCGCCGGCCCTAACCGGGTTCAGCAACACTGCTCAGAGGCCGTTGCAAGCAACGACGCCACGAATTCAAGGGCTGGAAAAGGGGGGCAAACGCAAAATATAAAGATTGGGTTGTTGTGCTAGATCTTTCCAAGATCGCTTTATGCTTCGTTTGGGCGAAAGCGATGAGTGAGTCCTTTGAGGAAATTACGTAGGAACTGGTCACCGCACTTCATGAAATGCTTGTGGGACGGTGTCCGAAAGAGGGCGCTTAGTTCGCTTTTTGAGATGGAAAGTCCTACACTTTCGATGGTGTTGATGAGATCGGTGTCTCTCATTTCAAAGGCGATACGCAATTTCCTTAGGATC
>Ga0316201_10002461_pt1 | contig 13187 bp, 8 predicted proteins | sample CS6wburrow_MG_FD_204516 | JGI IMG/M metagenome (GOLD analysis project Ga0316201, IMG submission 204516) | Coastal sediment microbial communities from Delaware Bay, Delaware, United States - CS-6 worm burrow | ecosystem: Environmental > Aquatic > Marine > Coastal > Sediment | place: USA: Delaware... | reverse complement strand
TCAAAGTCCTCTTTAAATGCATCGCCGTCGCTCGGATCCATCAGCGAACTCAACAATCGGCTGTCACCCTTGCTCATTGCGGCGTAGACGCAGCGCCCGCCAAGTATGGAGCTGTCCAGATCCGCCAGAATTTCCGCATCCGTGACAGTACCGCTTTCCGCCTGCAACAGATCCGCGAACACCCTCGAGTAGATTCGAACGTGGTCGATGAAAACCTCTTCCTGCGCGTTTCTGACCACGACAATCATGGCGTATGACAACAGCGGCAGAACCACGGCGTGAATCAACAGCACCGCCAGAACCATCCACGACAGCAGCGATTTCAGGTTTCTTGCCATAGTACTTTGATGATCCTTACACGATCGTCAGCTTCGGCATCGCTTTTCCACATATAGCCAATCGCGATTGGCCTGCTCGTCAACATCTGCACAAGCGCATCATTGTCGTTGACCATCACTGGTCGTGGCGTACCAAGCCTGAGTAACAAAGACAGCAGTCGCCGTTCGTAAGACCGTTGCGACATGGCAATGACCGACTGCAGAAAGATCTGGTTGAGATGCTTGTCATCACGGCGCCTGACGGGGTGAACCGTCTTCTCATCAATCTTAACCAAGATGCCGAGGTAGGCCTTACGAATATCGAGCGAGCTAATATGCTCGATAGGACTGCCTTTACCGGTAACCAACACCACGGTTGCTTCGGCCCAGGATGATTCCGCTGATAGCATTATCAAGACGAGGATCAGGAATTTCGCAAGCTGCACTCTCACGGAAATACGGCGCTCCACTGCAAGCGAAACTCTTTGAAACTATCGTGCATGGATTCCGTGCCCTGGGTGCTTGTCTCCGCCAGCTCCAGGGTCAGGCCATGTGAGGCCGCGAAGTCCCAGCGTACGCCGAGCATGTGTCGGTGAGCGATGAACGCCGGCAGCAACTGCAGGTAACGCGAACTATCCTCACCGAAACCGACCTCGACACGGCCAAATATCGTCCAGTCTTCGGTCGCCTCGTACTCGGTCTGGAGATATCCCAGCACAAAGTCTTCACGTACGCTGCCATCGAAGTATTTCATGTCTATATCGAAATACACCCAGTGAGTTGACAGCCGCCAGTCACGTAACTGCCAGTTGGAAAAGATGCCTAATGTGGTTTGGCGAATCGCACTCAGGTCAGCCAGCTCAGGGCTCGACTCTGAGACCACAGCGATATCATTGTGCGCGAGAGAGACACCGACCTGATTCGTCGAGAGAGCGTCAGGCCTGAGGACCAGTCGAGTGCTAATCGACAAATCCTGCCCGGATTCCGGCTCGAGAACATCAAATGGCACCAGTTGGTCCTCGACAAACTTGGGTGCGAGTCCGGCGGCCAGTCCTAACGACAGCGAAGACCTGGCGTTGGGCGAAAAGTCTTTTTCCAGCCACAGGCCTGTGATGTGCGATGGCATAGGCCCGCTCTTATCCTCCCATTGTTCGAGTCCTGGCCGACTGATGCTGGTTTGCATGTACTGACCATGATGGTACTCAGTGGTCCAGTAATTCGAGATCGCGTGAAATCGACCGAACCAGAGAACCGACTGTTCATCGAACTCCCAGCCCATCTTGAGCCTTTCCAGTTCGCTTTCACTGTCAGACCAGATGTATTCACCCAGAACTCTGAAACGATCGCTGTTGTAGACATACAGAAAATCTGCGGTTGCCCGATTGGATAATCCTTCCAGCTCCGGTTCAGAAGCCGAAAACGTCTCAAACCTCTCGGCACTTAGAAACACCAGAAAGTCATGCTGTGAATCAGCACGGACCGCTTGGCTGAACCACAGTGCTGCGAGCAGCACGGTTCGCGCCAACCGTATCGGCCAACGGTGTCGGCACGATGCGCTTCTTCGTTTTCTGATCATGACCCCTCTCATCTGAATTGCTCAGATCCGGATTTGCTGCTATCAATTTCGCAGTCACAGCCTCATAACAAAATGGGGGTTACCCCCTATTTCAGCCATGGAAAACACCCTAGTTTTGTAATCGTGCCGTCAATTTCGCCCGGATACCAGTGGAAAAAAGCAGGCATACACTCCATTTCCGTACCACCACTATTCATCTAGATTGGGCTACTGACTCGTTGGATTGTGTAGCGTCGCAAATTTGCTCGCAACAAACCCGGGGCAATTCAATGGAACCATTTGCTCGCCGCAATCGTTTAAAGCAGTACAGAACGTTGAATCTGTGCTTTTGATACGGAGTCTTTTTGCTGGCCATGAAATCGAAATCAGGCAACAAGGAAAATTCCATTTCCGGATTGTCGGCGGAATTGTTCTTGTCGAAAGATGATTCGTTGGCAGCCCTTGTGGTTAGCCACGGTATAAAAGTGCGCGACTTTATTCTGTTGTCTTTTCTATCCGATCAAGGACCGATGAGCGTGTCACGCCTCTCCAGCATCGTCGGCATTGACCCGCAAAGCACGTTGCGAGGATTGAAGCGGTTGTCTGCCGCGAACCTGGTTTTGCGCAACCCTACAAAAAAGAGCGAACAGTTCGAATCTATAGCGAGACTGACAAGCCGCGGAGAGGAAACTGCAGCCCGGATATGCAATCAGCTCGCATAAGCGAGCGCCTGCTCATCTTGATCACGCTGGCTGAATGACCGTGTCTTACCACCAGGTCGCGTAAAGCGCCGCCAGGATCAAAGCGACCGCAATCCCCGCGACGTTGAAGCCGCGTGTCGTCGAGAAATCAATATCACCGAGGTCCACCGAGCCCGGCTGGTCTTTATTGCCCTGCAGCAACGAGATCACGACTGCGATCACCATACACAACAGAAAAACGAGACCGACGCGATCGATAAACGGTAGCTCTGGCCACAGCATCTTGAAGCCGAACGAAAGTACCGCCGAGCCAATCGCCGCGGTTAGCGCACCGAGTGAAGTCGTCTTTTTCCAGAACATGCCGAGCACGAATATCACGACGATGCCCGGTGTGAAAAAGCCGGTGAATTCCTGAATGTACTGGAACGCCTGGTCGAAGTTGCCGAGCAAGGGCTTGGCACAGACCATGGCAATGAGCATTGCGCTCACCGCGACCGTCCGGCCGACAACCACAAGATTCGCCTGTTTGTCTTCTTTGACCATCGACGAATAAATGTCCATCGTGAATATCGTTGAGATGCTGTTGATCATCGATGCCAGCGACGAAACGATAGCGGCGAGCAATGCCGCAAACACGAGGCCCTTGATGCCGACAGGAAGCAAGGTCATCGCCGATGGGTACGCCTGATCGGGCGCGGCAAGGTCGGGAGTAAGGACGAACATCGCTATGCCCGGAAGCACGACAATGACCGGCATCAGGAGCTTCAGGAACGCAGCGAATGCAATGCCCTTCTGCGCCTCATGGATGCTCTTGGCGGCGAGCGCCCGCTGGATGATGTACTGGTTAAAGCCCCAGTAAGAAATATTCATGATCCACATGCCGCCAATCAGCACTGACAATCCAGGCAGGCTGATGTAATGGGGATTATCGGGGCTAAGGATCATGTCAAATTTCTCGGGCGCTTTGTCCGCCAGTACGGCGAAACCAGCCAGCACGCCGCCGCCGTCCGCTACCTTGTCGAGAATAATCCAGGCAATCAGCAAACCGCCCAGAACCAGCAGCACGACCTGAATGATGTCGGTAAACGCTACGGCCTTCAGACCACCGTACAAGGAGTAACTCACGGCGAACAAACCGAGGAACACAAGGCCGTACAAGAGGTCTATCCCGGCGACGGTTTGCATCGCGAGCGCGCCAAGCCAAAGGATAGATGTCAGGTTGACGAACACGTAAACGCCGAGCCAGAAAAATGCCATGACCATGCGCACGTTGTGGTCGTAGCGCTGCTCAAGAAACTGCGGCATTGTGTAAATGCCACGCTTCAGAAAGATTGGTAGCAGGTACTTGCCGACGAGAATCAGGGTAATCGCGGCCATCCATTCATAAGACGCGATACCCAGACCGATGGCGAAACCGGACCCGGACATGCCGATAATCTGTTCGGCCGATATGTTCGCGGCGATCAGCGATGCGCCGATTGCCCACCACGGCAATGAGCTGCCGGCCAGGAAATAGTCCCGTGCCGTCTTTTGATGACCCACTTGTTCGCGCGACACCCATTGGGCGATACCAAACAATACAAGCGCATAAACAATAACAACGGTGATGTCCGTGGTTGACAGCATTTTCTAATGCTCCATGAATCTGGCGCTGGCCAATGACGAGAAAGATCGACTAAAGCCTCTATCCTGGGGAACTTAATGCTTAGAGTAAATCTAATTTCAGGAATTCTTGAAAAATCTGAATTGACGTCACCTTAGTACTTAAAGGATTACCGACATGGACGCCCTGGCTCTGGCGAGAGTTCAGTTTGCCGCCAACATCACGTTCCACATCCTGTTCCCGACCATCACGATGGGACTGGCGTGGCTGCTCGTGTATTTCAAGACGAAGCATGATCGCACTGGCGAGGCCCATTGGAGCGACGCGTATCGTTTCTGGGTAAAAGTGTTTGCGCTGACTTTCGCCATTGGTGTGGTCAGCGGCATCACCATGAGCTTTCAGTTCGGCACCAACTGGCCGGGTTTCATGGAGACCGTCGGTAACGTCGCCGGACCGCTGCTCGGTTACGAAGTGCTGACGGCGTTTTTCCTCGAGGCGACGTTCCTCGGCGTCATGCTGTTCGGACGTAAACGCGTCAGCAATCGTGTGCATACGCTATCGACCTGGATGGTGGCGATCGGCACCTCGATGTCGGCTTTCTGGATCCTTGCTTTGAACTCATGGATGCAGACGCCGGAGGGCTTCGAGATGCGCGACGGCCAGGCGTTTGTCCTGAGCTGGATCGACGTAATCTTCAACCCATCCATGCCATACCGCGTGGTGCACATGATGCTGGCGACGGGATTGACCGCCGCATTCGTCGTCGCCGGTTTGTCCGCGTTCCGCCAGCTGCGCGGCGACACGACCAGGGCGAACGGCGTCTCGTTGCGCGTAGCAGTCTGGCTTGCGGCAATCCTGATTCCAGTGCAGATCCTGGCCGGCGACATGCACGGACTCAACACGGTCGAGCACCAGCCTGCGAAAGTGGCCGCGATGGAAGGACTCTGGGAAGACACTGAAGGTGCTCCGCTGCTGTTGTTCGCCTGGCCTGATGAAACGACCCGCGAGAACCGATACGAGATCGCGATACCGAAAGGCGCCAGCCTGATCCTGACGCACGACCCTAATGGCTTAGTGCGCGGTCTCGACAGTTTCGAAGGCGAACACCCGCGCGTCGCGCCGGTGTTCTTCGGTTTCCGCATCATGGTCGGCGTCGGCCTGCTGATGTTGCTGGTTTCATGGACCGCCGTTTGGGTTATGCGCAAGGGCAGGAAGATCCCGACCTGGCTGGCACGTGTGCTGGTCGGCATGACGTTCTCGGGCTGGATCGCCACCGTGGCCGGCTGGTACGTCACTGAGATCGGTCGCCAGCCCTGGCTGGTGCAGGGTGTGCTGAAAACGGCCGACGCTGTCGGTCCCGTCGGCGCCGTATCGATCGCGGCATCGCTGACCACCTACGTGCTGCTGTATGCCGGATTGCTAACGGCGTATATCTCGGTAGTGTTCTATCTCGCCTCGCAGGCGGTCGCCGGTAACATCCGGCGCGAGCGCACGCGACTCGATAACCCGATGCAGCCGACCGGAGCGTAATCATGGACTTCTGGCTACCCGTCGTATTTGCAGGACTCATGGCGCTCGCCATGTTGATCTACGTGGTCCTCGATGGTTATGACCTCGGCGTCGGCGTGTTGTTGCGCGGCGCGGAGGACAATGAGAAGGACATGATGATCGCCTCGATCGGTCCCTTCTGGGACGCGAATGAAACCTGGCTGGTGCTGGGCATCGGCATCCTGCTGATCGCTTTTCCGATGGCCCACGGCATCATCCTCTCGTCGTTATACCTGCCCGTGGCCGTCATGCTGGTGGGTCTCATCCTGCGCGGTGTCGCCTTCGATTTTCGCGTTAAAGCGCGTGAACCGCACAAGCCGCTGTGGAACCGGGCTTTCTTCACGGGCTCTCTGCTCGCATCCCTGGCGCAGGGCTTCATGCTGGGGCATTACATCACCGGGTTCGAGGAGACATTAACTGCGTACGCGTTTTCGATACTGATCGGCATCAGCGTCGTAGCGGGTTACGGGCTGCTTGGAGCGACCTGGCTTATTATGAAAAGCGAAGACGAGCTGCAGAGAAAAGCCGTTCGCTGGGCGCAGCGTGCGTTATGGCTCACGGCAGCGGGTATTGCGGCGGTTTCCATTGCAACACCGCTGGTCAGCTCGCGCGTCTTCGACAAGTGGTTTTCGTTTCCGCAGTTTTTGCTGCTGTCGCAGATACCTGCAATTTCGATTGCGCTGATCCTCACCTGTCATTTCCGTTTACGAAAACTGGCGAAACAAATCGATAGTCGTCAGTGGCTGCCGTTCGCGCTTGCCGTTTCGATATTCCTGCTCGCATTTGCCGGACTTGCCTACAGCCTCTTCCCATACCTGGTCATCGATGAGTTAACGATCTGGGATGCAGCCAGTGCGACCAACTCACTGCTGTTCGTGCTCTGGGGTGTAGTCATTACGCTGCCCGCGATACTTGGTTACACGGTGTTTGCTTACCGGGTGTTCTGGGGCAAAACGCGTGAGCTGAGCTACGACTAGTATGTGCGACAACAGGATCTAATCAATGAGAAGCTGGTCCTGGTTACTACTCCACGCCACGGGCGGCGACCACGTCCCAGTTCCAGCCTGTCTCGTCACCACGATATTGCACCGTGTATTTCGCCATGGCCGAGGTCTGCGGCGCGATCTGCACCGCCTCGCTGTATTCCTTGCGGCCCGCTGCTGAGTCGCCATCGTCCCAGACCGCAATGGTCACTTCGGTCAGGGTCAGGTTCGGATTGTCATTGTCGATGGTGACACGATAGGTACTGCCGAAGACCTTGGCCTTGGCGCGCAGCCGGGCGAGTTCGTCGGCCGTCAGGCTGCGTGCGCCCGTCGTATCGAGCGGCGCGGGAGCAACCGAGGCCACCGCTTGTGCGGCCGACGTCACTGCAACGGCTGCGGCAGGTGTCGCGTAATCCTCGGCGGGTGCGGCTTGCGGCGCAGCCTCGGGTTCCGATCCCGGGAACAGGTTACGGCAGCTTTCAATGATAGCGCGCGCCGCCACATCACTCGACACACCCCGCATCGAGTCGGTGATGCATTCATCGTAATTCGACGGACCGAACACGCCGCCGTGGCTGATCGTCGGGAACAACAACACGAGTAGTAAAAGAAGAACGGGCATCTTACGCAACATCATCATCTCCGCGGCGAGTTCGAAACAATCACAGTTATCCCGCCGCCGGGCGCAATTTGCAAGCACAGGTGTCATCACGCCGCCGGACCCGGATCGTATCACCTGGCAAATGGCCCATTCGCATAGGACGAACGCCGACGCCCTAGTCAGTTTCGATCCGATGTTCTGTTCAGTCTTTGTCTCATGTTGCCCGCATGGCACGAGCAATAAACTAACTCCCGAGCGGGATGAAAGCGTGGCGTGGCCAAAGGGAATTCGAAGGCCAGCAGCAAGGAGATATCAATCATGAAGAACGGCTTGATTTTTACAGCGCTAGTTGCGCTGACCGTTACCGCCTGTAGCGATAGCGATTCATCCTGGACTCCCGATCCCTTGCCAGTGGTCATCGACGAGAATGTCGTGGCCGTCGGCCCGATCACGGGATTTGGTAGCGTGATTGTAAATGGTGTCACGTTCGGCACGGCCAATGCGACCGTGACGATGGATGACGAGCCCGGCATCGAATCCGGTCTGCGGCTCGGCATGATCGTGTCAGTGGGCGGGACAATCGATGCTACGACCGGAGAGGCGCGGGCATCCGAGATTTCCTTTGTCGACGACGTCGAGGGCCCTGTTTCCAGTACGGACCGGGCAGCCGGCAGTTTCATCGTGCTTGGCCGGACGATCTTTGTCGATGAGCTCACCGTATTCGAGGACGCTACCTTCGACGATATCGAAGTCGGCCATGTCGTCAAGGTGAGCGGCCTGTGGAAACACGAGCAGCAAATCCAGGCGACGTTCGTGCGTCGCGTTGCATTCCAGTTTGTAGCGGGCATGACCATGCGGGTCAAAGGAGAGATAAGTGATCTCGATATCGGCCAGCAACAGTTCCGCATCGGTACCCAGTCGTGTGACTACTCTGCGGCCATGATGGAACTGGGCGGCGCCGACATCGCCAATGGCATGTACGTCCAGGTGACCAGTACGGCCATGATGCAGAACAACCAGATGATGGCCGACGCGGTGCAAGCACGTGAGCGGGACAGGGACAGGTATCGCTTGTGTGCCGATGAGTGCTTGTACGAGCTGACCGGCTATGTGACGGCATTCGAGTCCACAGAAGATTTCGAAGTTGACGGCCAGGCGGTTATGGCAACGCAAGACACCGTCTATGTTAACGGGACTGCGGATACCCTGGCAGTCGATGTCAAGGTGTCGATCGACGGCACAATCAATGACGCCGGCGTGCTCGTGGCCGATCGGATCGTGTTTCACCTGCCATCGCTGGTCGAAATCAAGGGCAACGTCGACGGGCTTGATCCCGAAACCGAAACCGTTTCGGTCTTTGGCATCGCCGTGCAGACGAATGAATTCACGTTGTTCCGCGACCACACGGCGTCCGGACAGCCAACCTTCGGCTTCAGTGATCTCAACGAAGGTGACCGCGTCGAAATTCGTGCCGTCCTGGACGGTGATTCGGTCATCGCTACCCGGCTCGAGCGAGACGACCCGAACGACGTGGCAACGCTCAAGGCACTGGTCGATACGATCGAGCGGCCGAGCATCACGATGCTCGGCGTCACGGTGACATCCAATCAGGACACCCTGTTCCAGAACGTGGCCCACATTGAAATCGACGCTGACGAGTTCTTCGATCTCGTCGAACCCGGCAGCATCGTGAGATCCGAAGGCACCTATGACGGCACCTCGATACTGGCAAGCAAGATGTTCCTTCGCGAATGCCTGAACGATTGCCTGTGACTCGATGGGGCCTGCTGTGAATAAAGGGATTAGGTAACCACAAGTGAAGATATTGGCGTAACGAAGAGGAACGCCGGGAGGATACCAACATGTGTCTGTTTCAACTCAAGTCGCAACGATTCGCGCTGGCGGTGTTCACCGTGCTTTGCGCGTTTGGCGGCAGCCTCGGCGCTCAAGCCGAGCCATTGTGGCCAATCGATCAGCAACTGTTAACCAAGGACGATGTAACCGATACCTGGTATGACGTCGGGGACGTCGCAGTCTGGAACACCAGAGACGAACTGAAGATCGGGGTTCGTCCGGATGGCTACCTGATCAAGGAACTTAACATCCATGTCGTTCAGGACCCGGCCGAGTTCCAGGCTGTCCTGAACAAGAAGGGCAAGCCGGTCGCCGGGTGGTTCGATTACAAGAATGAATTCCGTGCGCCGGTACCGTATCACGAGCAAGTGATTTCGCTGTCGAACTTCGAAATCTGCTGGTCGGTCGACCCGAGCAAGTGTCCGCCGAATCTTTTCATCGCCGTTCATGCCGAGCTAACCGGCCTTTCTGAGCGGGCGATTGCGGACGGTGACGAATCCTTCGACAGGCTCGACAAGGACGACGGCTCCATTTGGGGCTGGTATGTCGTCTATCCGCTTGCCAAGGTCGAACCAGGGCACTTCGTCGACGCCAATGTGAACGGCCTGGGTTTTTCGACAATCACCCAGTTCGGGAACACCGGTAACGACGGCCAGTTCTGGTTCCTGCCGGACGAATATGTCGCCTTTTCCGTGGGCAACCTGTTCCTCGGCGAAGCATTCGCCGACCGACGTGTCGCGCCGCCTGACCTCTTTGAAGGCGCCGACATGGACGACGACCGCACGATAAATGTGGCCAGGCTGTTGCAGAGCTTCGACGCGGACGGCAACCATGTTCATGGTGCGATCAATATCTCCGAGCCGGTCGTCGCCTGCCTCAACAGCGTACTCGGCGATTTTCCGGAAATTCCACCTCCTGACGTGTTCTTCGCAGACGATGCTGCAGTTGGTGCGCTGATCGATGCAACGATTACCGCCTGCGACGGCATTGTCGCGCTCACAGCCGTCACCAAGGAGGAGGCGCTCGAGAATCTCAACTCCGGCATGCAAGCCGGCAACCTCATGAAGAGGAACATCTCCAAGACGCCTGACATGGCGAGTGACAAAGCGAAGATCGAAATCGTACCGGTCTATGTGCCGGCACTGCGAGCCGATGACAGTCCCACCGACGTGGTCTATTACGACGAGTACGGCGAGGTCATCGAAGAGCGCAATGTCGCCAAACCCATCGTGGTTTCGTACCTTGATGAGATTGAGGGCACAGGTGCGTATGACGTGTTTCTTGCTGTCTCGAGAGATGACGGCGATACCTGGAAACGCAGGAACCTCTCGAAGACCGCCGACAAGTCATCGCTTCTCGGTTATCCCGGTGCTTCCGCGAAACCAATGCTCAAGGTCAAGGACAACATGATCTTCGTGGCGTGGACGGACAAGTTCTGCCGTGGCGGACGACCGGGTTATGCCATAGAGGTTTGTCCCGACACCAACGGTGACGGACTGCCCGACCCGTGCGACATCTGCCGCGAAACTGACGAAGGGACGTTTTGCGCAATCGACTACCAGGGCGATGACGCCTACTGGCAGGACGACATGTTCGGCGTCGCCGGCCCGCAACGGTCAGTGATTTACGAGGAATTCCCCGAGATGGGCGAGATTCCGTACAGCTGCGTCTGGACCAGCCGCGCAACGATCGATCCCAATACAGGCGACATCCAGTGGTTCAAGCCCGAGCGGACCACATCCGGTCGGCGCGATGCCTACCAGCTCTTTGCGGGAGCGGGCACCGGCGTTGCATTCGCCATTGTCTGGCAGGAGGATCCGAAAGGCCTGCGGCCGGGCGAAGGTGAAGGACCCGGTGACGGCTGGAGCGGCGCTCGCTCAACCAACAAGACCGACATCTGGTACAGCTATATCACGTTGGCCGATTTCGGCAAGATCGACTACAACTACCCGGGCGGAGCACTCGGCAACGGCGAGGACATGGTCGATACCGACCTTGAGCTGGCCAACCGGGTCAAGGCGCTGGTACCCATGTCACTACCAGTGCGGATCTCCGACAACGACGTCTGCAGCCTGGAGAACATGAATCCCGCTGGAGGCAACGGCGAGCATGATTACGACGAGGAAGGCCAGGGCACCCACCGGTACTGTGGCACCCTCGACGGCATCGGCACGGCCGAGGCGCCTGGAACCAATTCACTGTGCGCTTACACGGTTGAGAAGATCAATCCCAATGGCGAAGTTCACCACGTCTGCGTGACAGCTGATGATCGCTTCCTGGATGGCAACACGGGCGCGTCCCGGGCCAATATCTTCCTGCAACCGTACAAGAAGCCTGATGGCACCAAGAGTGCCTGGGCCATCCTCGGTTACGAGGAAAGCAAAGGCGTTGGCATCCCTCCGGACCACGGCGACGAACACGACTGTGACACGGACTCGGAGGATGAGCACGACACCAAGTACAAGCCCGACGAGGGCAAGAATGTCATCTACCACAGCTTCGACTTCAGAAATCCGGAGCCTGTCGGTGGCGGCGGCATCGTGAACCTTCCCGAAACCGACGCTGACGGCAACCTGGTCTACGTGGTTGACGAACTCGGTGATCTGCTGCTCGACTGGAAAGGCGACCCACAACTTGCATATGAAAATGCACGTCGCGTGCGTTTCGTCAGTCAACCCAAGTCGAAAGCGGGTGCTTCGGGTACGGTGCTCGTAGCGCTCTACCGGCAAGGCGAAGAGGGCAAGGGCAAACCGGCCGATATATTCATGCGGCGGGCTGTCGCTTCGGCGAAGGGCAATCCCTATGCCTTTGGCAACTTCGTACCTGGTGCGCAGAACGTCAGCAGCGTCGAGCCAACTGTCACGTGGCAGAACCCGTTCGACTCTGAGAAACCCGAGAAGATGCTCCGGTGGACATGGAGTCCGGACAACCTGGCGGATTCGTCCGCGAAGCATCCGCGCCTTGACGCGAAAGCTCAGCGCGGAGCGATCAACGGCGACGACCTGCTGATCGGTTTCGCCTGGACGCCCAATTGGGGACGGTCGGCAAACGACAAGTATGACTTCTATGTCCGGCGCTCCTTCAATGGCGGCCAGGACTGGAAGACCGATCCCAATGGTACGGATATCGAGCACAACGTGGTCTTCAGGGTCCCGATCGAGGATTACGAAACTCAGACCATCACCTGGGAAGAAGAAGTCGTCACGACGGCCTACGGGCCTGGTGCGTTGGAGCCACCGCGCAACGTTTCGAACCTGCGCAACAACCGCGTCAGCGTGCTGGAGCCGCGCCTGGTCAAGACGCCGGGAACCATCAAGAATCTCGATGGGACCAGCACCGGGTACCCGGAAGACATCTGGGATTCGAGCGTGTACCAGCTCGCCTTCGGCCTGGAGTTCAACCAGAACCAGCTGCCGGACGACGTGGAGTACCCGAAGATGCCGCTCGATATTTACTACAGCCGGACCCTGGACAAGGGACAACGCTATCAAAGCGTGGTCGTGACGCCGCAGGGCGGAAGTGGCAAGTCCGAGGAAGGCTGGAATCCGCTGGCGAAGGACAAGCCCCAGCAGGGCGCAGCCCAGCTTCGGCAGACTCCGGACGGTTCGCGGATGTACGGCATCTGGCTTGAAGAGAGTGAACAGGGTAGCGACATCATGTTCCGCAGAGTCGACTACCGAGGTGCCTCGGATTGAGGCGCGAGGAGGATACAATGAAACGAGGTAACCTGATTATTGCAACGATGGCCAGCGCGTTCCTGCTGCTGGCCGGCACGGCGGCGATGGCCGCCAAGGGCGGCATACCGGGTAAGCCGCCACCGAACGACGAACCGGATCCGCCTGAGATGGATTATCCTTTCTACTTCTGGAAACTGGGGCATATGGACGGTCCTCACGATTCCAGCCAGGCCCTGGGTATTTCCCGGGACGGGAAGGTGGCCGTTGGCTCCACCGCCGTGGTGGACTTCACGAGAGCCTGGCGCATGGACATCGACTGGGCCCTCTCCACCGAAGATGACGGGCAGC
>Ga0316201_10002459_pt1 | contig 13193 bp, 11 predicted proteins | sample CS6wburrow_MG_FD_204516 | JGI IMG/M metagenome (GOLD analysis project Ga0316201, IMG submission 204516) | Coastal sediment microbial communities from Delaware Bay, Delaware, United States - CS-6 worm burrow | ecosystem: Environmental > Aquatic > Marine > Coastal > Sediment | place: USA... | reverse complement strand
GCTTCTCGGGACAGACACTCCGCTGGGCCAGGCACTGGCCCGCTGCGTGGTCGGTCTCGGGCGCCACGAACTCGTGCCCATGTCCCGGTCCGCATGCCGCTGGAAAAGTGAACGGCAGGCGAAAAAGTCCGTGCGCAGGGCGGACTGCGACATTGTCGTGGATCTCCGCATCGAGTCCGCCGCAGATGGTAGCGAAGCAATTCACGAGCTTGACCTCAAGCGCTGTCACTGGGTTTCCAAGGCCTGCCAGCGGAGCGGTATCGCCTACCTGTATGTGTCCAGTTCCCGAATTTTTTCCGGCAAACTGGATCGCCCCTATGACGAAGAGGACCTGCCGGATAGTGAGGAGACCGTAGGCGAGTTGTTGGCCAATGCGGAGGAGGCCGTCCGCGCCACTTGCGAGCGGCATCTTATTCTCCGCCTGGGGCTGGTATTCAGTGAAACGGGCCCCAACCTGATCACCGAGATGCTCGGTCAGATAATGGCGGGCGGGAGTCTAGTGCTGGACAATAACCTCCGTGGCTGTCCTGTCGCCGCGGATGATGGCGCGAGGGTCGTATCGGCAATCCTTGACCAGCTGGGCACCGGGCTCGAGGCGTGGGGAACCTACCATTACTGCAGTTCTGACACCGCCACCTACTACGAGTTCGCGGAGGCTCTGCTGGCTTCCGCCTCGCAGTTTTCCGAGTTCAGTTCCTCTGCCGTCGAATTGCAGGAGCAGTCCCAGGGTCACCCCCGACTCAACCGCTCCCTGGATTGCAGCAAGCTCCGCAATACCTTTGCGATCAAGCAGATTCCCTGGCGCAGCGCCATCGCCGATATTGTCAAACAGTACTTTGCAGAGTTGAAACAGAGGGAGGTACCAGAGTGACCAAGGCAACCGACCAGCATCCGCAATCTCTCGCGGTGGCGGTGATGACGGTCTCCGACACCCGCAGCCTGGACGATGATACGTCCGGGCAGTACCTCGTCGAGGCACTGGAAGCGGCCGGGCACCGCGCCGCGGCCAGGGCCATCGTCGTGGACGACATCTATCAGATAAGGGCCGCCCTGTCCGCGTGGATTGCCGATGACGGTATCGATGCCGTGCTGATGACCGGGGGCACGGGGTTCTCGGGGCGGGACTCCACGCCAGAAGCGGTCCGGCCCCTCTTCGACAAGGATATCGATGGTTTCGGTGAGGTGTTCCGTGCCCTGTCCCACGCAGAGATCGGTTCCTCCACCATTCAGTCCCGGGCGCTCGCCGGTTTTGCCAACAATACGGTCATCTTCTGCATGCCGGGCTCGACGGGAGCCTGCAGAACGGCCTGGGACGGAATTATCAGGGAGCAACTGGACAGCAGCCACCGCCCCTGCAACTTCGTCGGCGTGCTGGCGGTTCGGGAGGGTGAGACTTGACCCAGCTAATCCCCGTGGCTGACGCGCTGGCCCGGGTGCTGGCTTGCGCCAGACCGGCCGGGGAGACGCGGGAGGTCGCTCTTCTGGAGGCCCTGGGGCGATACCTGGCCGAGGATGTCCGTTCCGCCGTGGCGGTGCCCGGCGCAGACAACAGCGCCATGGATGGCTATGCCCTTCGGGCCCGCGACGCCGTCGGACCTCTCGTCGTGGGCCAGCGTATTGCCGCCGGCAGTGTGGGAGTCCCACTGGCGCCGGGCACCGCGGCGCGCATCTTTACCGGTGCCCCGGTGCCGCCCGGCGCCGACGCGGTCGTCATGCAGGAGGATTGCGAGGAACGCGACGGACAGCTGACCATCCGCGGGGAAGTATCCGCCGGGCAGCATATTCGCCCCCGGGGACAGGACATCGCCGAAGGTGCGATCATACTGAAGCGGGGCCGGAGGCTGCGCCCCCAGGACCTGGGCTTGCTGGCCTCTACCGGCCGGGACCGCGTGCGAATCTTCCGTCCCCTGCGGGTCGCGGTATTGTCGACAGGGGACGAACTGGTGGAGCCTGGCGCGGCAATACCCGCACCGGGTCAGTTGTACAACTCCAATCGCTACACCCTGGCAGCCCTTTTGCACGGGCTCGGTCTGGAGGTGATCGATGGGGGGATTGTCCCCGATGACCCAGGTGCCACCGCCGGGGCTCTACAGCAGGCTGCCGGGCAGGCCGACTGCGTCATAACCAGCGGTGGCGTCTCCGTCGGCGAGGAGGACCATGTCAAGAACCAAGTGGCGCGGCTGGGCCAGCTCGATCTCTGGAGGCTGGCCATCAAACCCGGCAAGCCCCTGGCCTTCGGCCGGGTGAATGACACACCCTTTATCGGGCTCCCCGGCAATCCCGCGTCTGTTTTTGTCACGTTCTGCCTTATCGCCCGACCCTTCCTCCTGCAGCTGCAGGGCAGCCTGGAGCCCGAACCGCTGCAGCTCACTGCCACGGCTCGCTTCAGCACGCAGCGACCGGGAGGACGCCAGGAGTATCTGCGGGTTACGGTATCCGGAACTTCTGCGGGGCTGGAAGCGACTCCCTTTCCCAACCAGAGTTCCGGTGTGCTGAGCTCCTTGAGTGCGTCCAACGCACTGGCGGTAATACCTCCCGGCACGGTCGTTGCCGCGGGTGACCCGGTTCAGGTAGTGCTGCTGGACCTGCTGAGCGGTTAGCCGGAATATTTCTGGAATACCAAGGAGGCGTTGGTGCCGCCGAAGCCGAAACTGTTTGACATCACACGATGCAGCTCGACGCCGTCATGGCGCTTCCGGGCGATGGGCAGGCCCTCCGCCTCCGGATCCAGATGCTCGATATTGACTGATTCGGCAATGAAGCCTTCCTGCTGCATGAGGAGGGAATAGATGGCTTCCTGGACACCCGCGGCACCCAGTGAGTGTCCCGACAGGGATTTGGTAGAGCCTATCACCGGCGTGTGGTCGCGGTCTGCATAGGCTTCACGCACCGCCTTCAGCTCCTGGATATCACCTGCAGGGGTACTGGTGCCATGAGCGTTGATGTAGTCCACCGCGCCGTCAACCGTGGCCAGGGCCTGCTGCATGCAGCGCACCGCGCCCTCACCCGAGGGGGCGACCATATCGTAGCCGTCAGAGGTGGCGCCATAGCCAACCAGCTCCGCGTAGACCCTGGCGCCGCGGGCCCGGGCGTGTTCCAGTTCCTCGAGTACCAGCATGCCTCCGCCGCCGGCGATCACAAAGCCGTCGCGATCTGCGTCGTAGGCGCGGGAGGCGCGCTCGGGGCTGTCGTTGTATTTGGTGGACAGGGCACCCATCGCATCGAACAGGCAGGACAGGGCCCAGTGCAGCTCCTCACCACCTCCGGCGAATACGATGTCCTGCTTGTCCATCTGGATCTGCTCCATGGCGTTGCCGATACAGTGAGCGCTGGTGGAACAGGCGGATGAAATGGAATAGTTGATGCCCTTGATCCGGAAGGGCGTTGCCAGGCAGGCCGATACGGTGCTGGCCATCGTCTGTGTGACCCGGTAGGGTCCCACCCGGCGCAAGCCGCGTTCACGCAGGATGTCGGCCGCCTCGATCTGGTTGGCGGAGGAGGCGCCGCCGGAACCCGCGATAATACCGGTGCGCACATTGGAAACATCATTTTCATCCAGTCCTGCGTCTTCGATCGCCTGCTGCATCGAGATATAGGCGTAGGCCGCGGCATCGCCCATGAAGCGAAGCTGTTTGCGGTCTATCATCGAGGCGACATCGATATCCGGGGCCCCAGCCACGTGGGAGCGCATGCCGATATCCACCTGCTCCTGCCGCAGGCTGATGCCTGAGCGACCCTCGTACAGGGATCGGGTCACTGACTGCGCATCATTACCCAGGCAGGAAACGATCCCGAGCCCGGTGATAACTACTCTTCTGGACACTAGAAAGACTCCGTCGATGTAAACAGGCCGACGCGAAGGTCCTTGGCCGTGTAGATTTCCCTGCCGTCCACCGAGACGCTGCCATCGGCGATGCCCATGACCAGTTTACGCTCGATGACACGCTTCATATGGATGTTGTAGACCACTTGCGATGCACTGGGCAGGATCTGACCGGTAAATTTCACCTCGCCGGAACCGAGGGCACGACCTCGCCCCGGGTTGCCGCGCCAGCCTAGGAAAAAGCCCAGCAGCTGCCACATCGCATCCAGTCCCAGGCAGCCCGGCATGACGGGATCACCGGGGAAATGACAGGCGAAAAACCACAGGTCCGGATGAATGTCCAGCTCGGCCACGATCTCGCCCTTGCCATACTGCCCCCCCTCCGAGCTGATGTGGGAGATACGATCCAGCATCAGCATGTTATCCGTGGGGAGCTGTGCGTTGCCCGGGCCGAACAGCTCGCCCAGTCCGCAGGCGACCAGTTCCTGTTTGTCGTAAGCGTTTTTTCCTGCCATAGAGTTTCCAGTTATGCCGGGGTGTCAGTGCCGCTGTCCCAGGGTATCGATGGCCTCGAACGGGCGGTCTGAATGGGCCGCGGGTCGGTTTCTTGCGCTTGTCCGGTGCGGATTCTGCCCATTCTAATGCCTGCTTCGAGGTAGTCCAGTGCTAAGAGCGGGTTGCGGGCTTCACTGCAGCTGCCTAGTCAATCCCGGTTGCCTGGGCTAACATAGTGGGTCGTTTATGTCCCTGTAATGACGGCATTGCCATTCACTCATACACTACCGCAGGTGCTGCGGTGGGTAATTCAGGATCAACATGTTAACACCCGTACTTCTCTCCGGCGGCGTCGGCAGCAGGCTATGGCCAGTGTCCCGGGAATCCCATCCCAAGCAGTTCCTGCCTCTGGCCGGTGAGCTGTCCATGCTGCAGGAGACGCTGCAACGCACGCTGGGCCTTGCAGAGTCACCTCCCCTGGTTGTCTGTAATGAGGAGCACCGGTTCATGGTGGCGGAACAGTTACGCCAGGTGGATCTTGCGGCCAGCGCCCTGATACTGGAACCGGATGGGCGCAACACGGCGCCGGCCGTTGCACTGGCGGCTCTGCAGGCGGTGCAGGATGACCCGGATGCCCTGCTGCTGGTGCTCCCTGCAGACCACCTGATACAGGATGTCAGCGCTTTCGTCGAGGCCGTAGGCAAGGCGGTGCCACTGGCACTGCAGGGGCGATTGATGACCTTCGGCGTAGTGCCCTCGGCGGCGGAGACCGGTTACGGCTACATCAAGTGTGGCGCTGCCCTGGACCCCGGCCTCTACGATCTGGAACGTTTTGTCGAAAAGCCCGACGTGGAAACAGCTCAGGCCTATCTCGAAAGCGGCAACTATCTTTGGAACAGCGGTATGTTCCTGCTGCGCGCTGCCACCTATCTGGAACAACTGGGTCAGCACGATCCCGATATCCTGGCCCATTGCCGCCAGGCCATGGAGGGAGCTGCCAGGGATATGGATTTCGTACGCCCGGACGCTGCAGCGTTTGCCGCCTGCCCCAGCAACAGCATCGACTACGCTGTGATGGAAAAGACCGACATGGGCGGCGTGGTCTCGCTGGACTGTGGCTGGAGCGATGTCGGTGCCTGGTCGGCATTGTGGGACGTGGAGGAAGGCGACGCAGATGGCAATGTTGTCACCGGTGACGTCATTCTCGATAACTGCAAAAACAGCTATTTTCGTAGTGATTCCCGCCTCGTGGCGGCGACTGGCGTAAAGGATGTGGTGGTGGTCGAGACCGCCGACGCTGTGCTGGTGGCGGACCGCAACCACGTGCAGGACGTGAAGCGCATCGTCGAGCACCTGAAATCGCAGAAGCGGCCCGAGGCCGCCCTGCACCGGCGCGTCTATCGGCCCTGGGGTTCCTACGAGTCACTGATCACGTCGGATCGTTTCCAGGTCAAACGCATTATCGTCAATCCCGGCCAGACCCTTTCCCTGCAGATGCATCATCACCGGGCCGAGCACTGGATCGTGGTGCACGGCACCGCCGAAGTGACCTGCGAAGAGAAGGTGTTCATGCTGGGAGAGGATGAATCCACCTACATTCCCCTGGGCCACAAGCACCGGCTGGCCAACCCGGGGAGAATTCCGCTCGAATTGATCGAGGTGCAATCCGGCGCTTATCTGGGCGAGGACGATATCGTCCGCTTCGAGGACAATTACGGACGCAGCACTTAAGTGCGCTTTCACAGGGAGGTCCAACACGATGATCAGTAAATGCCTGTTTCCGGTGGCCGGTTACGGCACCCGGTTCCTGCCCGCCACCAAGAGCATGCCCAAGGAGATGCTGCCGGTCGTTAACAAGCCGCTGGTGCAATACGGTGTCGAGGAAGCGATCGAGGCGGGGATGACTACCTGTGCCATGGTCACCGGCCGGGGCAAGCGTGCCATCACCGACCATTTCGATATCAGCTACGAGCTCGAGCATCAGATTTCCGGTACCAGCAAGGAAGTGTATCTGGAGAGTATTCGCAACGTGCTGGAAAAAGGTGTTTTCACCATGGTCCGCCAGCGCGAGATGAAAGGCCTGGGGCACGCCATTCTCACCGGCAGATCCCTCATCGGCAATGAGCCCTTCGGTGTGCTTCTGTCTGATGACCTTTGCCTCAATAGCGATGGGCCCGGTGTGCTCACCCAGATGGCCAGGCTTTACAACCAGTTCCGCTGCTCCATCGTCGCCATACAGGAGGTGCCCGCGGACGAAACCCACAAGTACGGCGTGATTGCCGGGGAGAGTCTCAAAGACGGCATTTACCGGGTCGATGAAATGGTGGAGAAGCCGGCTCCCGAGGATGCGCCTTCGAACCTCGCCATCATCGGGCGCTACATTCTGACGCCGGATATTTTTGAGATCATCGAGGAAACGGAGCCGGGTGCCAATGGCGAGATTCAGCTGACGGACGCCCTGCAGATCCAGGCGAAGCGCGGTTGCGTCATGGCTTACAAGTTCCAGGGGCGCCGGTTCGACTGTGGCAGTGTGCCGGGGTTTGTCGAGGCCACCAACTTCGTTTACGAACACTACTATCGTCAGGATTGAGGATTGGGCATGTCAGAGATCACGTGTTTCAAAGCCTACGATGTCCGCGGCCGGGTGCCGGACCAGTTGAATGAGGATGTCGCCCGCCGCATAGGTCGCGCTTATGCCGAAGTGATCAGGCCCCGTCAGGTGGTGGTCGGCCACGATATCCGCCTCACCAGCCAGGCTATCAAAGCCGCTGTGACCCAGGGCCTGCGGGAGCAGGGGGTGGATGTCTACGATATCGGCCAGTGTGGTACCGAAGAGATCTACTTCGCGACATCCCACGCGGGAATGGACGGCGGCATTGCCGTCACCGCCAGCCACAACCCCAAAGACTACAACGGCATGAAATTCGTGCGGGAAGATTCCCGGCCGATTTCATCGGACACGGGGCTGCTGGACATCAAGGCACTTGCGGAGCGCAATGAATTCACATCGGCATCACAGGCGGGGCAGCTGCACCCGCTGGATACGGACCAGGCCTATGTGGAGCACCTCCTTTCCTATGTGGATACCGCCAGCCTCAAGCCGTTGAAGATCGTGGTCGATGCCGGTAACGGAGGAGCCGGACGGGTGGTTGACCTGCTGGAGCCGCACCTGCCCTTTGAATTCATCAAGCTGCACCATGAGCCCGATGGCAACTTCCCCAACGGGGTGCCCAATCCCCTGCTGCCGGAGAACCGATCGGCAGCAATCGCCGCGGTGCGCGAGCATGGCGCCGACCTGGGGATCGGGTGGGACGGCGATTTCGACCGCTGCTTCTTTTTCGACGAGACCGGTGAGTTCGTCGAGGGCTACTATCTGGTGGGTCTGCTGGCCGAGGCTTTCCTGATCCGTGAACGGGGCGCCCGCATCGTGCACGACCCGCGCCTGGTCTGGAATACCGTGGATATTATCGAATCCCTAGGGGGGGAACCCGTCCAGAGCAAGTGTGGCCACGCTTTCATCAAGGAGGTCATGCGCGCGCAGAATGCCGCGTATGGCGGCGAGATGAGCGCCCACCACTACTTCCGGGATTTTGCCTACTGCGACAGCGGGATGATTCCCTGGCTGCTGGTCACCGGCCTGATTTCCAGTCGCGGGCAGACCCTCTCCGCCATGGTGAACGAACGCGTGAGCGCGTATCCCTGCAGCGGGGAAATAAACCGCACGATCGAAGATCCGGCGGCGGTTCTGGCGCGGGTCGAGGAGGCTTTTGCCGGGCAGGTACAAGCCATTGATCGCATCGACGGTCTGAGCATGGTCTGCGACGGCTGGCGTTTCAATCTGCGCATGTCCAACACCGAGCCGGTGGTGAGACTGAATGTGGAGAGCCGTGGTGACCGGGACCTGATGGAAGCTAAAACCGCCGAGCTGCTGGCCCTCATCGAAGCCTGACCCTGTAGGAGCCCGCTGTGGGAGCCCCCTGTAGGAGCCCGCTCCGCGGGCGACCCGGGGTAGGTTAAGATCCCAATCGCCCGCAGAGCGGGCTCCTACAGCGGGCTCCTACAGGGCGCGCCAGGCCTGCATCAGTCGTTCTGTAGAGGGATCCATGGGTTCCCCTCCCGGGTCATCCCCCGACAGCCGGCCCAGAATCTGCACGCCGATCTCCTTGCCCAGTTCCACGCCCCACTGGTCGAAGGGGTTGATACCCCACAGCTGGCCGCTACAGAACGTGCGGTGCTCGTACAGCGCCAGCAGCGCGCCCAGTGTCGCCGGCGTGAGGGCCTGCATGGTGATCATGCTGTTGGGGCGGTTGCCGGGCATCGCCAGGTGAGGCGCCAGGCGCTCAGCCTGCTCCGGGTCCAGGCCCCGCTGCAACAATGCCGTTCTGGCAGCGTCGGTGGTCCTGCCCACCATCATGGTGCGGCTCTGGGCCAGGCAGTTGGCCACCAGCCGGCAGTGTTGCTCAGCCATGCCCGTGTGCGTGGTGAGAGGCAGGATGAAGTCCGCCGGGCAGAGACGGGTGCCCTGGTGCAATAACTGGTGAAAGGAGTGTTGCCCCATGGTCCCGGCCGAACCCCACAGGACCGGGCCTGTAGCGTAATCCAGGGCGTTGCCATCCGCGCTGACGCGCTTGCCGTTACTCTCCATGGTGAGCTGCTGCAGAAAGTCGGGCAGCCGCTGCAGACTGTTGTCATAGGGCAGCACCACGTGGTTGCCGGCCCCGAAGAAATTACAGTACCAGACTTCCAGCAGGCTCATCAGCACCGGCATGTTGGCGCCCGGGTCACTGGCCGCAAAATGTTTGTCCATGGCCTCGGCGCCCGCCAGGAATTCCTCGAAGCGTGGCCAGCCGACGGCCACCGCGCAGCTCAAACCTATCGCAGACCAAACGGAGTAGCGCCCGCCGACCCAGTCCCATATCGGCAGGCAGTTCTCTGCCGGGATACCGAACCCGGCAGCCGCCTCCAGGTTGGTGGTGATGGCGAGGAAATGTTTGTCCAGATCATCGGCCAGAGCGCCTGCCTGCTGCATCCAGTCGCGGGCCGCGAGGCTGTTGGTCAAAGTTTCTTCCGTGCGGAAGGACTTGGAACAGACGATGAACAGGGTGCGGTCCGGGTCGAGGTTCTGCAGCGTGTCCTGCAGGTCGGCCGGATCCACGTTGGCCACATAGTGGCAGGCGATGTCGCCGTGGAAAGGCTTCAGCGCCTCGCTGACCAGGCGTGGTCCCAGATCCGAGCCACCGATGCCGATGTTCACCACGTCGGTGATGACGGCGCCGGAGTATCCCGTGTGTTCACCCCGGTGAAGCCGGTCAGCCCAGCGACGCATGCGATCCCGGGTGGCAGTCACCTCCGCGAACTTGTCCTCCAGCCCCTCGGGAGCGCTGGCGGCCCGCAGCAGGCTGTGCAGGGCCGGGCGGTCCTCGGTGTTGTTGATGGGGGCGCCACTCAGCAGCTCCCCGATCCTGCCCGGCAGGTCGGCCTGCTGCGCCAGTTGCAGTAGCGCGGCCAGCGCCTCCCGGTCGAGCAGGTGCTTGGAGTAGTCCAGCTGCAGGCCGGCAGCCTCCAGGGTGAAATCCGATGCTCGCTTTCCGTCCTGGTCAAACAGTTGCTGCAGTTCAGCTGAGTGCAGCCTCGCTGCCAGGGCGCGGAGCTCGGCACAGGCGGGGAGGTTGTCTAGTCGAGTAGGTGCCATGGGCTGCTCCGTGGAGGTCAGGAGCACCGAGTATAGGAACAGCCGATTACCGGCGCAATCGCACTGCTGTGATCAGCTGTCCCGGTGAATGGCCAGGTCCGCGATTCTTGCCATGGCATCGCGTGACGTTCCGGGGCGCAGTACGTCGAGGGCAGCCAGGGCCTGATCGTGGTAGAGCCGCGCTCGCTGTCGGGTGTAGTCCAGAGCGCCACAACGCGCAGTCGCCGCGACGATGGCTTCGATCTGATCGGCGCGTTTTTCAGTGATGGCACGGCGTACCATGGCCTGCTCGTCTGTACTGCCGTGTTGCAGGGTGTGAATCAGTGGCAGGGTGGGCTTGCCTTCAGTGAGATCGTCCCCGACGTTCTTGCCCATGGTGGCCGGATCGCCCTCGTAGTCGAGCACATCATCGATCATCTGGAACGCGATCCCGAGATTGAGGCCGAACAAGCGCATCGCCTCGCAGGTGTCGGGCTTTTCCCCGGCCAGCGTGGCAGCGCCAAAGCAGCCGGCGGCGAAGAGAATGGCGGTCTTGCGCGTGATGACGTCCAGGTACTGCTCTTCAGTGGTGTTCGCATCCCCGGCACGGGTAAGTTGCAGCACCTCGCCCTCGGCGATGGTATTGGTGGTGTCTGCCATGTGGCGTAGCAGGTCCATATTGTCCAGCTGCACCATCAGTTGAAACGCCCGCGTGTAGAGAAAATCGCCTACCAGGACCGAGGGGGCATTGCCGAATTCTGCATTGGCCGTAGGCCGGCCGCGGCGCAGGCTGGAGATGTCCACCACGTCATCGTGCAGCAGCGTGGCGGTGTGGATAAATTCGATGACGGCGGCAAATTTGACCTGCCCCGGCGTGCAGCCGCCAAGGGCGGCGCCTGTCAGCAGCACCAGCAGGGGGCGCAGGCGTTTGCCACCGGCGTCGACGATGTAATGGCCGATATTTTCCACCATGGGTACGTCGGAGTGCAGCTGCTCGATGATGAGGCGGTTGACCTGCTCGAACTGCGGGGCGACGCTGGCGCGAATTGCTTGCATAGATGTGATGGTTTGATAAGTGCCCGGGCATGCTAGGGTGCCCCCCAGGGCCTGTCAAGCGGGGCCGGGGCCAGGCAAGTTGCGACGACATAAGCTATTGTTTTTAGATAAAAATAACCCTTGCCCGGGGCAGTGGATTTGAGTAAAATCGCCGCCCTCTGTGCCCCTGTAGCTATGGTTTGCTGCTGCGGCTCAGGTTCATCAACTGTTGGTGCCTGGCTCTGCCCCCTTGATTTACAAGGGTTTTCCCCCAAATGCGAGCAGGCTAACTGAACGGAGCGCGCAATGTACGCAGTAATCGTAAGCGGTGGCAAACAACACCGAGTGATCGAGGGAGAAACCCTCAAACTGGAAAAACTGGAAGCCGCAACCGGCGACACGGTCGAGTTCGACCAGGTGTTGATGGTAGGCGGCGGTGACGATGTGAAAATAGGCACTCCCGTCGTAGAGGGTGGCAAGGTCACTGCAGAGGTGGTTGCCCACGGTCGTCACAAGAAGGTAAAGATCGTTAAATTCAACCGCCGCAAGCACTATCGGAACGAGACTGGCCATCGCCAGTGGTTTACCGAGGTGAAAATCACCGGCATTTCGGCCTGACTGGGAGGGTTTGAACCATGGCACACAAGAAAGCTGGCGGTAGTACCCGCAACGGACGCGATTCGGAGAGTAAACGCCTCGGCGTGAAACGCTTTGGCGGTGAAGCGGTGAGGGCGGGCAATATCATCGTTCGCCAGCGCGGTACCCGTTTCCACGCGGGTGACAATGTCCGGGTTGGTAAAGACCATACCCTGTTCGCCACGGCTGACGGCAAGGTGGAATTCGTGGTCAAGGGCCCGAAAAGCCGCAAGTTCGTCCAGGTGGTGAGCGCCTGAGTCGGGGCCAACCGCAAGGCACGCAAAAGCCTCGTCGACTGACGGGGCTTTTTTTTAGGAATTTCTCAGTGGTCGACAGGTGAGCGGACGTTCCGGAAAGCCATCCGTCCCGACTGGGAAAATCCTGCTCGCTCGGGGAGTTCATTCGCGGGATCGAACGCCGCTGAATGGGTTTACAGCCCAGACAGGTAGTGAGGCCCCAAGAGGCAACAATGAAATTTGTAGATGAGGCAAGTATCAAGGTTTTCGCCGGCAACGGGGGCAACGGCTGCCTGAGTTTCCGGCGGGAGAAATACGTTGCCAAAGGCGGGCCTGACGGGGGCGACGGGGGTGATGGCGGCAGCGTCATCATCCGCGCCGATGACGCCCTCAACACCCTGGTGGACTATCGTTTCCAGCGCAACTATCGGGCCGAGAGCGGCCAGGCGGGCCGGGGGCGCAACTGTACCGGCAAGAGCGGGGAGGACCTGTTACTCAGTGTGCCGGTGGGTACCACCATCCTCGACGAGGATACCGGGGAGGTGCTCGGCGACCTGTCGGTGGACGGCGAGCAACTGGTCGTGGCCCAGGGAGGGTTCCATGGCCTGGGAAACACCCGGTTCAAGTCCAGCACCAACCGGGCGCCACGCCAGACAACGCCGGGTTCCGAGGGCGAGCAACGCGCGCTTAAACTGGAGCTCAAGGTCCTGGCGGATGTGGGGTTGCTCGGGCTGCCCAATGCGGGCAAGTCGACCCTGATCCGGGCAGTATCCTCCGCCAGGCCTAAGGTGGCGGATTACCCCTTTACCACACTGGTGCCCAATCTCGGGGTGGTGAAAGTGGAGGCACACCGGAGTTTCGTGGTGGCGGATATTCCGGGCCTGATCGAGGGCGCGTCGGAAGGCGCCGGACTGGGTATCCGGTTTCTCAAGCACCTGACCCGCAATCGCATCCTGCTGCACCTGGTGGATATGGCGCCCTACGACGGCTCGGATCCCGCCGCAGCAGCCCTGTCCATCGTGCGGGAACTGGAGCGGTTCAGTCCAACCCTGGCGCAGCGGGAGCGCTGGCTCGTGCTCAACAAGATCGACCTGCTCGATGGGGAGGTCCTCGAGGAGCGCCGGGGGGCGGTGATCGATGCGCTGGGTTGGGAGGGCCCGGTGTACGCGGTATCCGCGATCAGTGGGGAGGGAACGGCAGCCCTGTGCGGTGACCTGATGAACCACCTGGAGGAGACCAGGGCCGCAATGGAGGCGGATCCGGAACTGGAAAAGGCGGAACAGCTGCTGCAGGGACG
>Ga0316201_10002458_pt1 | contig 13195 bp, 13 predicted proteins | sample CS6wburrow_MG_FD_204516 | JGI IMG/M metagenome (GOLD analysis project Ga0316201, IMG submission 204516) | Coastal sediment microbial communities from Delaware Bay, Delaware, United States - CS-6 worm burrow | ecosystem: Environmental > Aquatic > Marine > Coastal > Sediment | place: USA... | reverse complement strand
AGGGCATCGCCCCACCGGGTGGAGCCAAAGTGTGCGCATTTCGATATCTGTGGCGGCTGCAGCCTGCAACATCAGGATGCGCGGGAACAGATACTGGCCAAACAGCAGACCCTGCTCGACAACTTGCGCCGTATCGGCAAGGTTGAACCTGAAGCCTTGCTGCAACCATTGACGGGGCCCGTATGGGCTTACCGCAACAAAGCCCGACTGGGTGTGAAAGATGTAAAGAAGAAAGGTCGTGTACTGGTCGGCTTCCGGGAAAAACGTAAACCTTACATCGCGGATATCCAGCGTTGCGAAGTGTTGCATCCGTCGATTGGTGAACGTCTCCACGAGCTGGCGGAGCTGATTTCCCACATGAACGCGCGTGCGCGCATCGCGCAGATCGAGGTGGCTGTCGGTGACGACATAACGGTGCTGGTCTTCCGTAACCTCGATCCCCTGTCAGCGGAGGACAGGGTGAGACTGACTGAATATGGACAACGCAGCGGCCTGCATATTTATCTGCAGCCCGGAGGACCGGGCAGTATAGAATTGCTCTGGCCGGAGACGTCTACGCTCTATTACCGCTTACCCGATCAGAATATCGAAGTACAGTTTCAGCCGACTGACTTTACCCAGGTAAATCCCGCCATTAACAGGAGCATGGTACCGCAGGCACTGGAGCTGCTGGAGCTGCAGGAAAGCGATACTGTGCTGGACCTTTTCTGTGGGTTGGGTAATTTTACCATGCCGATTGCGCGCAAGGTGGCCGCTGTTGTTGGCGTAGAGGGCGATGCAGGCCTGGTACAGAGGGCTCGTGAAAATTCACAACGTAATGGCCTTGACAATGTCGAGTATCACGTCGTTGATTTGAGCGGGGAGTCCTGTAAGCAGTCCTGGATGCAACAGCACTACGACAAAATACTCATCGACCCTCCCAGAAGCGGGGCGCAGGAACTGGTGCCGAATCTGGCCGATCTCGGCGCTGCCCGTATTGTCTATGTCTCCTGTCATCCGGCGTCGCTGGCACGGGACGCAGGCATGCTGGTCAATGATCTTGGCTATCGTCTGATGGCTGCCGGTGTTATGGATATGTTTCCACACACAACGCACGTGGAGTCCATGGCGTTATTTGTAAGAGTCTGAGCCTGACTGTATGTCGTCTGAAGCCACATCGATGAGTCTGCAGAGTGGTAATTACACCTGGGCGAGGGTATGGGTTATTGTGGAAGAACACCGGCGGGAGTTGCTGTCGGCAAATGTAATCGCCGTGTTTGCAGTACTTGTCAGTGTCCCACTTCCTCTGATGATGCCGCTGCTGGTTGATGAGGTACTGCTCAAACAGCCGGGATTCCTGGTACATACCATGGATCTCGTGTTTCCGGCAGTCTGGCATGGCGCAGTGCTCTACATCGGCGTGATTTTGCTGCTGACGGTTATCCTGCGTGTCATCGCGGTGATGCTGAGTGTCTGGCAAACGCGTGAGTTTACCAAGATTGCCAAGGACGTCGTTTACCGTATTCGCCGCGATCTGCTGTTGCGGCTGCAACGCATTTCCATGGCCGAGTATGAAGCGATAGGCAGTGGTGAGGTGACATCGCATTTTGTCACCGACCTGAATGCTGTTGATGATTTTATCGGCATGACCATCAGCAAGTTCATTATTGCCGTACTTTCCCTGCTTGGTGCCGCCCTCGTGTTGCTGTGGATGCACTGGCAGCTTGCCTTGCTGATCCTGTGCTTCAATCCGGTGGTGGTCTATTTCACGGTAGTGCTGGGCAAGAACGTCAAGCATCTGAAACGTCGCGAAAACCAGGCATTCGAGGTTTTTCAAGGCGCGCTGACAGAAACTCTGGATGCGATCCAGCAGATCCGTGCCGCTAACCGGGAGGGTTACTACCTCAAACGCGTGATCGAGAAGGCATTGAGGATCAAGCAGGACTCGGCGGCATTTTCCTGGAAGAGCGATGCCGCGGGTCGGCTGTCTTTCATGGTTTTTCTGATCGGTTTTGACCTGTTCAGGGCGGTCAGCATGCTGATGGTGGTGTTCTCTGATCTCACAGTCGGCCAGATGATGGCGGTGTTTGCCTATCTCTGGTTTATGATGGCACCCGTCCAGGAGGTGCTGAATATCCAGTACGCATTCTATGGTGCGCGTGCCGCGCTCGATCGTATCAACCGCCTGCTGAACCTGCACGAAGAACCACAGTATCCAGCCGTGGAGAATCCGTTTGCAGGCAAGCGCGGTGTATCGGTCAGTGTGCAGGATATCGAGTTCGAATACCGTCCGGAAGAGCGGGTGTTAAATGGTGTCAGGCTGGAGATAGCGGCGGGCGAGCGGGTGGCGCTGGTCGGCGCGAGTGGTGGCGGTAAGTCGACCTTGGTACAGGTGCTGCTGGGACTCTATACACCGCAATCAGGCAGGGTCTGTTTCGACGGTGTGGCGGTTGAAAGGATAGGGCTGGAGGTGGTGCGCGAACATGTGGCCACCGTGTTGCAGCACCCGGTGCTTTTCAATGACAGTGTGCGTAACAATCTGACACTGGGCCGGGCGCATGGCGACGAGGTGTTGTGGCAGGCTTTGCAACGGGCGCAGCTGAAGGATGTCATCGAGGCTATGCCCGATGGTCTTGAATCACAGCTGGGACGATACGGTGTGCGCTTGTCCGGGGGGCAACGACAGCGCCTGGCAATCGCACGATTGCTGTTGAGTGAGCCGCAAGTCGTCATTTTCGATGAGGCCACCTCGGCACTGGATACGGAAACCGAGGCGCGCCTGCACCAGGCATTAAGGGAATTCCTCCAGGGCCGTACGGTACTGATCGTTGCCCACCGCCTGAGTGCAGTACGACAGGCCAACCGGGTTTATGTCTTTGAGGATGGCCGCATCACCGAACAGGGCACGCACCACGAGTTGATGCAGGCCGATGGTCTATACAGCCGCCTTTATGGCTGAGAGACTGATGTGTATGGCGGGTAGCCGACATCAGCCGGAAGGACACGTGGTAAATACATTCCAGTACACTCGACGGCCGCGTGATGTCCTTGGATTCCCGGAGCAGGCGGCCGACGGTCCCGCGAAGCTTATGCTGGCTAACCTCCGTACGCCTTGATACATCGGCAATTACTGAAGATACCAGCGTTTGGACAAGGCGCGGTAGACGCGCTGTGGATACCAGGTTTTACCGACGCTGCCGTTGTAGCGGGCCAGCGCCCTGGTTCGGTTGCCTTTCTCACGGTCCAGATAGTGGCGCAGAATGGTGCAGCCCATGCGCAGATTGGTATGAATATCAAACAGGTCATCGTCCGGACGGCCGATTTCATCCAGCCAGAACGGCATCACCTGCATGAGGCCGCGGGCGCCGGCGTGAGAAATGGCAAAGCGGTCGAAATTGCTTTCGATATCGATAACGGCCAGCACCAGTTCGGGTGGCAGATCTGCCCGGCTGGCCTCGTAGTGCGCCGTTTTGAGAATCTGCATGCGTTCTGTCGGGTCGTCCACCTTTCTGTGCAGACGGTGTGACATGTCGGTGAGCCAGACTTCTGCCTCGAAACGGTCGGTGAAACTGTCTGAAGATTCTATGGCTTCAATGAGGATGCTGCGCAACTTGTTGTCGGGCCGTTCGCGGGTGGCTGCCGAAACCGATCCGCTATGAAAAGCGGCGGCCAGCACCCCTGCAAGGCAGAGTAGCAGTGGCGCCATATCAGCGCCTTGTTTCGTGCTAACACAGCTGTTTTTTGAGGAATGCCAGAATCTCGTTGCGAGGTATGTTTTTGTTCTCACCACCCGCACGCGCCCGGTATTCCACCAATCCTTGATCGAGGTTTTTTTCACCAATCACTACCCGATGTGGTATGCCGATTAACTCCATATCGGCAAACATGACCCCGGGCCTTACATCCCGGTCATCAAAAATAACTTCGAGTCCGGCATCCAGCAATTCCCGGTACAGTCCGGTACAGGCTTCGCGTACCCGCTGGGATTTCTTCTGATTCATGCCAAGCACTGCCACATGGAAGGGGGCCAGGCTGAGAGGCCATGTAATGCCTTGATTGTCATGATTTTGTTCGATAGCTGCAGCGACGATGCGGGAGACGCCAATGCCGTAGCAGCCCATGGTCATGACAGTTTCCTTGCCGTTTTCATCCAGTACGGTCGCGTTCATGGCCCGGCTGTATTTGTCCCCGAGCTGAAAAATATGGCCAACTTCTATGCCGCGAGCGATGCGAACCACGCCTTTTCCGTCCGGGCTGGGATCGCCTTCGACCAGGTTGCGGATATCGGCCACCAGGGGTTCGTCACAGTCCCGTGCCCAGTTCACACCGGTGAGGTGTTTGTCGTCGCTGTTGGCGCCACAGACAAAATCACTCAACTGCGCGGCGCAACGATCAGCAATGACCGGTATGCTGAGTCCGACCGGACCCAGCGAGCCCGGTGCGCAGCCGGCGACTTCCTGCACCTGGCGATCGCTGGCAAACGTCAGGGGATGGGCTATCTGTTCGAGTTTTTCCGCCTTGATTTCGTTGAGGGTATGATCCCCGCGCAGGCAGAGGGCCACAACACCACCGTCTTTACCTTCCACCAGCAAGGTTTTGAGGCATTGCCCGGGCGATACGCCCAATGCCCTGGAAACATCTTCGATGCTGTGCTGCCCCGGGGTATCGACAGCGGCTTGTTGCGCTGAGGGCGACGGTCGGGCACCTTCCGGTGTCAGTGCTTCGGCCAGTTCCAGATTGGCTGCATAGTCACTTTCTGTCGAGAATACAATCGCATCCTCACCGGAGTCAGCGAGCACGTGAAATTCGTGTGACAGCGCGCCACCGATGGCACCGGAGTCAGCCCTCACGGCACGAAACTCCAGGCCAAGGCGGGAAAAAATCCTGCCATAGGTGTCATACATGACCCGGTAAGTTTCATCCAGGGATTCATGGTCCAGATGAAATGAATAGGCATCTTTCATCAGGAACTCGCGGGCGCGCATGACACCGAAACGCGGTCGGATCTCATCGCGGAACTTGATCTGGATCTGGTAGTAATTAAGCGGTAACTGCTTGTAGCTGCGTACCTCCCGGCGCACAAGATCCGTGATGACTTCTTCGTGCGTGGGGCCAAAACAGAATTCACGCTGGTGGCGATCCCTTATGCGCAGCAGTTCCGGACCATACTGTTCCCAGCGTCCGGATTCCTGCCAGAGTTCCGACGGTTGCACGGCGGGCATCAGTAACTCCAGTCCACCGGCACGGTTCATTTCCTCGCGCACGATTGCCTCCGCTTTACGCAACACGCGCAAGCCGAGAGGTTGCCAGCTGTAGATACCGGCAGCGATTTTGCGGATCATGCCGGCCCGCATCATTAACTGATGGCTGACAATTTCCGCATCGGCCGGGGTTTCCTTGGCGGTGGCAAGGGGGAACTGGGAAACTTTCATTGTTATGGGATCTGCCTGGGTGAAAGTACGAATTGTAGCGGCTGGCCAGGTACCGGTCCATGTGGCGCAGGAATGATTGGCGCCTGGTTGGGCCTGTTAACACGATGAAAACGACAGCGACGGCAGCCATTTTCATCGTGTTAACAGGCCCTGGCAGCCTTGGGAATATACTGCTAGAAAGTCCCGCCGTTCCAGCCCCACATGGTGCGCGGGGCATCGGTGAATTCGATATAGATGCGCTCCGCGGGCAGGCCCAGTTCATCATTCAGCAGGCTTGCCAGAGCCCCGGAACAATCCGCGCTTTTCGATTCCGGCAGGCCGATGCTTTTCAATTCAAGATAGGCCAGTGGAGCGTCGGTGCCGCCGAACAGCATGGCGGGATTGTGCTCAATGCTCACCATGACATAACGTTCCGGTTTGCCGAGCATGCCGGCAACTTCCTGCGATGCCCTGTGTATCAGGGATTTCTGCCGGTCAGCGTCAATGAGTTGATTGGTCTGAATTTTTAACAGAGGCATATGGTACTTCTCCCAATTACTGGCAATATTCCTTGATGTGTTTTTCAGCTTCCGCCACCCGCTCCAGCCTTTCTTCTTCGCTCAGGCGGGTGTAGCTGCCGTCAGGCAGGCGTGTCAGGCGGTGTCCCCCCAGCTGTAAGCCGGCAAGATTTTTCTTCGCAATTTCACAGTCTTGTTTTATGTTCGCCGCCTTCTGCTTTTCGGCGGCGGCTTCGGCTTCGTTTTCAGCCTGTTTTTGCTGCTGCTTTTCCAGTTCCTTCAGGCGTTGCTGCGGTGACGGCACGGCTTGCGGCTGCGATGCCGGTGGTGGACTGACGTGAATGCGTTCCGCCTGCACGCCGGCCGGAGGGTATTGCCCGTACTGGGTGCTGCCATCGGCGTCGATCCATTTATACATGGCGGCACCTGCCGTGGTGGAGCTCAGTGTCATGATAATTGAAACTATGGTGGCCAGACGCATATCGATTCTCTTCGCTGTGGTGGAAATTCAATTACTTACCATGCTCTGCAGAGCAGGACAAGTGCATAGGTCTCAACGGGCTGTCAGGGCGTCACCCGCAACCATCGGTCAATCAGTCGCAGGTACTGGATTCTGAGCTTCATCAGTGGCAATATCTGAGAGTTCTAAACCCTGCGTTTTTCGCATCGGCCCGCTACACGGGCTTTTTTTTCTGGTTTTTTGTTTTGGCGGCACCCGGGAGATAAAACAGGTGGAGCTGACTGGCGCTGATATTTTTGTACGCTGCCTTGCGGATGAGGGAGTCGAGTATGTGTTCGGCTATCCTGGCGGCGCGGTTTTGCACATTTATGATGCGCTGTATCAGCAGGAAAAATTCAAGCATGTACTGGTACGCCATGAGCAGGCGGCCACGCACGCGGCTGACGGTTACGCGCGCTGTACCGGAAAACCCGGCGTGGTGCTGGTTACGTCGGGGCCCGGTGCGACCAATGCGGTGACCGGTATCGCAACTGCGTATATGGATTCCATCCCCCTGGTGGTCTTTACCGGCCAGGTGCCAACGCCATTGATCGGTAACGATGCCTTCCAGGAAGTCGACAGCGTGGGTATTACCCGTCCGTGTGTAAAACACAATTTCCTGGTGAAAGATGTCAACGACCTGGCCATGACGATCAAGAAGGCATTCTATATCGCCACCACCGGCCGTCCCGGTCCGGTGGTGGTGGATATTCCCAAGGATGTCACTGCGCAAAAGGCCAGCTACCATTATCCGAAGCGGGTAAGTATGCGCTCGTATAACCCGATAACGAAGGGCCATCCGCGTCAGATTAAAAAGGCCATTGATCTGATGCTGGCTGCCAAGCGGCCGATGCTATATACCGGTGGAGGCGTAATACTTTCCAAAGCCAGTCGTCAGTTGATTGATTTGACCCGCTTGCTGGGCTATCCCATTACCAACACACTGATGGGTTTGGGCGCCTATCCGGCGACGGATAAACAGTGCCTGGGTATGCTCGGTATGCACGGTACCTATGAAGCCAATATGGGCATGCATAACTGCGATGTGCTGATTGCCATTGGTGCGCGGTTCGATGACCGAGTAACCGGTAACGTGGAAAAATTCTGCCCGACGGCGAAGATTATTCACATCGATATCGATCCGGCCAGTATATCCAAGAACGTTAAGGTGGACGTTCCGATTGTCGGTCCCGTGGACCAGGTGTTGCGCGAGATGCTCAAGGTGCTCAGGGAAAGCAAACGAGAACCGGATGCCGCAGCGATGAAAGCCTGGTGGACACAGATCGAGGAATGGCGCGCTATGGACTGCCTGAAATACGACCGTGACAGCGAGCTCATCAAACCGCAGTACGTTCTCGAAAGTTTGTATGAGGTCACCGGGGGTAAGGCCTATGTGACTTCCGATGTCGGGCAGCACCAGATGTGGGCAGCACAGTTCTACAAGTTTGATAAGCCGAATCGCTGGATCAATTCAGGTGGTCTGGGCACCATGGGTTTCGGTTTTCCCGCGGCGATGGGCGTTCAGTTTGCGCATCCCGAAGAGACCGTGGTCTGTGTGACCGGTGAAGGCAGTATACAGATGTGCATTCAGGAAATGTCCACCTGCCTGCAGTATGGTCTGCCGATCAAGATCATCAATCTGAACAACCGCTATCTGGGCATGGTGCGGCAGTGGCAGGAGTTTTTTTATCAGGGCCGTTATGCCATGTCTTACATGGACTCATTGCCAGACTTTGTCAAACTGGCAGAAAGTTATGGTCACGTGGGGATGCAGATCACCAGACCTGAAGATGTGAGGTCCGCGTTGAATGAAGCGTTTGCAATAAAAGACAGGCTGGTATTCATGGATTTTCTGACCGATCAGGCTGAGAACGTTTACCCGATGATTCCGGCTGGTGCCGGTCAGAACGAAATGATACTGGTGTAATCATGCGGCATATCATTTCAATCCTCATGGAAAACGAGGCAGGTGCCTTGTCAAGGGTGGCCGGCCTGTTTTCAGCGCGTGGTTACAATATCGAATCGCTGACGGTTGCACCTACCGAGGACGAGTCCTTGTCCCGTATGACGCTGGTGACCTGGGGGACGGAAGAGGTCGTCGAACAGATCACCAAGCAGCTCAATAAACTGATTGATGTGGTCAAGCTCATGGATATGTATGAGGGGCCGCACATAGAGCGGGAAATGATGTTGATCAAGCTTCGCGCGGTAAACGCGGGACGGGAAGAAATCAAACGCCTGGCGGATATCTTTCGCGGACGGGTTATCGACGTTACCGATACTGTGTATACCATTGAAGTGACGGGTACCAGCGACAAGCTGGACGCCTTTGTCAAGGCGATCACACCGACTGACATTATCGAAGTGGTCCGGTCGGGCGTTACGGGTATCGCACGTGGCGAAAAATCCCTGCGCGTTTAACACGAATTTGAATTTCACTTAGGGTCAAGAACGATGGCGATGAATGTTTTTTACGACAAAGATGCAGATCTTTCCATAATCAAGGCTGCCAGGGTCAGCATTATCGGCTACGGTTCGCAGGGTCATGCGCACGCCAATAATCTGAAGGAATCCGGTGTTGATGTCACCGTTGGTTTGCGTAGTGGTTCCATTTCGGAAGCCAAGGCAAAGAATGCAGGTCTTACGGTCAAGTCAATTGAAGACGCAGTGAAAGATGCCGATGTGGTTATGATTCTTGCGCCCGACGAACATCAGGCCAAGTTGTACCGTGACAAGGTCGAACCCAATATCAGCAAAGGAGCGGCACTGGCTTTTGCGCATGGTTTTAATATCCATTACGAGCAAATCGAACCACGCGCGGATCTGGATGTCATCATGATCGCGCCCAAAGGTCCGGGGCACCTGGTTCGTTCCACTTATACCCAGGGCGCCGGTGTGCCCACACTGATTGCAGTTTTTCAGGATGCCACTGGCAAAGCCAGGGATATTGCCCTGGCCTATGCTTCTGCCAACGGTGGTGGTCGTGCCGGCATTATCGAAACCACATTCCGTGAGGAAACCGAAACGGATCTGTTTGGTGAGCAGGCCGTTTTGTGTGGCGGCGCCACGGCCCTGGTTCAGGCGGGTTTCGAAACCCTGACCGAAGCTGGATATGCCCCGGAGATGGCGTATTTTGAATGCCTGCATGAGCTGAAGCTGATTGTTGATCTCATGTATGAAGGCGGTATTGCAAACATGCGCTACTCTATATCCAACACGGCCGAGTATGGTGATCTGACGCGCGGACCCCGCGTGGTGACTGCTGAGACGAAGGCGGAGATGAAGCGCATACTGACTGAAATTCAGAATGGTGAATTTGCGCGCGAATTCATTCTGGAGAATCAGGCGGGTGCTGCGACACTGAAAGCGAAGCGCCGGCTGGGGCGTGAACACCCCATTGAACGGGTTGGTGAGCAGCTGCGTGGCATGATGTCCTGGATCAGTGCCAACAAAATCGTAGACAAGAAAGTGAACTAGGCTTTAGGCAAGCTAACAGCGTCACCATCTGTTTACAGGCTACACTGAGTCATGGTTGCAGGTCGATACCCCTATTTTTCCCGGGCAGTGCTGTTACCGTTGATGGCCTGCGCCGGTCTTGGTGTCTTAGTCGCTCATTTCCTGGGCTGGGCCTGGTCCCTGCCGTTCTGGGCAGGCTGCGGCTTTATCGTCTATCTTTTCCGTGATCCTGAGCGTGAAATACCTTCCAGCCCGCTCGCAGTTGTCAGTCCAGCCGATGGTGTGATTGCATTCGTGGGCGAAGTGCATGACCGGTATCTTGATCGCAAGGCAATTCTGCTGGTCATCGAAATGGGCCGCTTCGGCGTGTATAGTACGCGCAGCCCGGTTGAAGGGAAATTTCTCGAACCGCCCAACTCCGGGGATGGTATCAATCGGCCGCATGGTGTCTGGATGAAAACCGATGAGGACGATGACCTGGTAGTGGTTATGCATCGCGGACCACTGAATAATCTTCCGCATTGTTATGTACAGATCGGACAGCGGGTCGGTCAGGGTCAGCGTTGCGGTTTTATCCAGTTCGGCGGGCGGGTTGAGGTTTATCTGCCGATCAACAGCCGGGCCCAGGTTGAAAGCGGTTCGCGCGTTATTGCCGGATCTGATGTAATAGCGACACTGGTTCATAAGTAGGGGTAACCTGGGCAGGCCCATATCTGTTCCCGCATAACTATGGACGACGAAGAGCAGCATAAATCACCGCGCCGCAGGGGTATCTATCTCCTTCCCAACCTGTTTACTACAGCAGGCCTGTTCGCCGGTTTCTACGCCATTGTTGCTGCAATGAGCGATAACTTTGAGGCTGCCGCCATTGCGATATTTGTCGCCATGGTGATGGATGGTATTGACGGACGGGTGGCCAGGCTGACCCATACCGCCAGTGAGTTTGGTGTTGAATATGACAGTCTGTCAGACATGGTGTGCTTTGGCCTGGCGCCGGCGCTGATCGTGTTCGAGTGGACCTTGCGTAGCATGATCGAGCAGGGCTGGGTTTGGTCCAAGCTGGGCTGGCTGGCCGCATTTATTTATACCGCCGGAGCTGCATTGAGGCTGGCGCGGTTCAACACCCAGGTGGGCACAGCAGATAAGCGCTACTTTCAGGGCTTGCCAAGCCCCTCTGCCGCAGCTGTGCTGGCTGGATTGATTTGGTTCAGCGAAGACAACGGCCTGGATGGCAGCGATATGTGGATGGTGGGTGCGCTGCTGGCCGCTTCCATGGGTGCCCTGATGGTCAGCAATGTACGTTACTACAGTTTCAAGGAAGTCGATTTCAAGAACCGAGTGCCGTTTTTTACACTGATTATGATGGTACTGCTGTTTGTCGTCGTCTCCAGTCACCCGCCGAGCGTGCTGTTTTTCGGCTTTCTAATCTACGCCATCTCCGGGCCGGTCTTGACTCTTTACCAGATCCGGCAACGCCGCCGGCAGCGCAAGCTTCAGCAGTAAGCTTCTTGATACAGTAATGGGGCGAATATAGTCGCCCGCATTTTTAATTCAAAATTCTATTTCTATTGACTTAAAAATTGGCGTTTAAGGCAATTATTAATTAAATAATACAAATATTAACATATGCGTCAATAATATATTTAGGTTATAATTGACGTTCATGACAATATTGATCTCTCAAAATGAATCTTTGGCCGCCAGTCTGATGGCCGAGATCCTTCGGCATGCCAAAGCACGTGGCTGGTCACAGAATACCCTGGCCCAACGAGCTTCGGTACCAGATTCGAGTATTTCACGGATCAAGCGTAGTGGTCGTGCAGACCTCGATACTCTGTCAAAGCTGGCTTCTGCTGTGGGTTTAAGGCTGACGCTGTTGCCTGACAATGACTACACCGAAAAAGTGAACCGTGGTGAGCTTTTCTGATGCAGGATACCCAACTCTGTATCTGGACGCGAGTCGGTGTCGAGCCGGAAAAAATGGGTGTACTTTATGTCACCGAGAACGACGCACGTTTTTCCTACACAGCGGATTATTCCGCTTCCGGCCTGCCCGGCCTTAGTCTGGTCTATCCACCCGAGCTGTTTCGTGACAGTACCATTGTTCATCGCCAGAGCGGCTCACTGCATCCGCGTTTTCGTGCCCTGATACCACCTGCCGATGAACAGAATTTTCAGCGTAAGCTCATGCTGGCTTTTTTGCGCGAAAAGGGTATTGAACCGGCAAGTCGTTTTGAAGCGGATCTGGCACTGCTTGCACATGCCGGGCACGGCGGGGTCGGGCATGTCGATGCCTTTCCGGATGATGCGGCTGCTGAATTCTGGTATGCGAATGCTGACAGTGGGCCGCTGGTGCCGATCGGTGAGCAGTTCGGTTTTTCCCTGAAGGACATGATCTCTTGGCTGGACGCGGACGCACGCTTTATCCTGGAAAGCTTGGGGCCGACCCCTTCTGTCGGAGGTGCGATACCCAAGTTGCTGGTTGCCATACCGGCAAGTGGCTGGGACGGGCGCATCAGCCTGCCCAACAAGGCATATCATAAAGATCGCATCGACGTCGTATTGAAGATTGAGCGCGCACAGGCTTACCCTGGACTGGCCGGGCTCGAAGCCATGACGCTGGAGCTTCATCGGGAGGCGGGTTTCGATGTCCCGCGTTACTGGCTTGCCGAGATTGGGGGCTTGCCTGCGCTGGCGATAGAACGTTTTGATCGCGATGCACAGGGCAAACCGGTGCCACTGGAGAGCCTGTACTCAATCCTGGCAGCAGGTGCCAGGGATATCGTCCGTCATACGGACGGATCGCTGGACCGTATCGCCAATGTCATCGATCTTGCCGATCCGCTGCTGATAAAGGACAAGAAGGTTGCGCGACTGCACTTATTCAGGCGTGTTCTGCTGGCATTGCTCACCGGTAATGGAGATTTGCACCTGGAGAATCTGTCCTTGCTGGGTGGTGCCGGTGATGCGCGATTCTCGCCCGTCTACGATCCTGCTCCGATGCGTGCTTACAGCATGCACAATATGTTGTGCGCCGTGCCATTCGGTGGTTACGGGGATGAGCCGGCCGATGGCGATCCCCTGGTGAAAGCGTGTCTGAACTTTGCCCGCAAGCTGAGTTTGAATAAAGCCGATATTCAGGAAAATACCAGTAACCTATTGAAGCTGAGCGCTGACTACCCGGCTCGGGTCGACGCAGTTGAAACTTTGCCGGGGGACAACAAGACGCGGCTGATTGATATTCACAAGGATATTTATCGGCGGCTGACAGCGCTTGAGAACTCCAAAGGTTGAAGAGGGCCCTGTCTCGATACAATTTACCCTTCCTGCCA
>Ga0316201_10002456_pt1 | contig 13201 bp, 6 predicted proteins | sample CS6wburrow_MG_FD_204516 | JGI IMG/M metagenome (GOLD analysis project Ga0316201, IMG submission 204516) | Coastal sediment microbial communities from Delaware Bay, Delaware, United States - CS-6 worm burrow | ecosystem: Environmental > Aquatic > Marine > Coastal > Sediment | place: USA: Delaware... | reverse complement strand
CGGTCATCGGACCTCACGACTACGGGCCCTCACGCGTGGGCGAACTCCTTCTCCAGTTTCGCAATCGCAAGGTCCCCGTGAATGTGGGCGGCGCGTTCGACTTCGTCGACGTCCGCGACCTCGTTGCGGGAATGCTCGCCGCCGAACGTTCCGGTCGCACCGGCGAGAACTACCTCCTCTCCGGTCATCGCCACAGCATCGATGAGCTTGCCAAGCTCGCGGCCCAGGTCACTGGCGTGAAAGCTCCGCGGATCTCGATGCCGCTGTCGCTGATCAGTGGCTTGGCCCCGCTCGTCCTCCGGCTGACTCCCGCCGGCGCCATCCCGCTCTTCACACCGGAATCCCTGCACGCACTTCAATACGCACCGAGCGTGTGCCACTACAAAGCCTCGAAAGAGTTGGGCTATCTGGCTCGCCCTATCACCGAGACGGTCCGCGACACCTACGCCTGGTTCGACACCAGTCGGCAACAAAGGGCGACAATTTCCGCCGGATCGTAACGACCCGACCAACGACCCGATCCGGGTGAGCAGAAAGTCGGATCGTCACGGAACAAGGGGCGCGACTGACCGACAAGGGCTGCATTGTGGCCCTGCGAAATCGGACGACGACACCCTGCCTCCTGCTGGCGCTCGCGTCGTGTGAAGAAAAGCTCCGTCGAAGCCGGGCTCTCTGATGGCGGTGACCCCAGCGAGGTTCGAGCTCGCGCTACCGACGTGAGAGAACTGCGCTCGATCTCGGCGACGCAAAGTGAGGTCCTAGCGCCCTAGATGACCCTCAGCGCACGACGCGCCGGGTCGAGGTCTTCGTAACTGACACCGTCCCAGTTTGGCGGAGTCTCGATGCGTTCTTGTTGGCTGTTTTAGATCCAGGCAAAGCGGAATTCCCCGCTTTTTTGCATGGAATTGTCGACTTTTCGACGGCTTCGGAGGGCAGCGCTCTATCCGGGTGAGCTACGCGTCCATGCTCTTTGGGGGCAAAATGCTTCTGACCGATCCTGGCTGCGGCTCCGTTCCAGTGACGGTGGCAGCTGTCGCCCGGATTTCAAGTTGCTGGTCGGCCGCGGTGCGTGCCCGGAGCGCGGCGGTCGCGGAAGAGAAACTCAACGTCGCGCCAAGATGACCTGCGAGAGTCCCTCGAGGCGTCCAACGAGAAACCGCTCTGACGGGCCGTAGTCGGACGCTCGGTTCCGGACAAACTCCAAGTATGGGCGTATGTACTGTGGCCGCTGATACTCCTGTGCTCGCACAACTTTGTGCAGCGATTCGATGGTTTTCGCGCTCATCAGGCAGCCCGTGGCCAGGTGCGTCCGAAACACCCAGTCGATCCACTTCGGCTCACGAAGCCCCTGCGCCAACTCGAGCGCGTTGCTAATGGCGGTGGCAAAAACGGTATCAGAGTCATTGGTCTCGCGGCTACAAAGCGATTTGTTGCGCACCGCTCGCTCCAAGAGCGAGTCCATATACGGAAGCAATATGCGTTCGGCCTCCTCGTATCGGCCCATGCTGATCGCCTTGGCCGCAATGCCCCCCATGACGTCGCGAGCCTTGCCCGTGCCAGTTTCTTCGGGGTCGTTCCAGGAGGGTGGCATCGAGCCGCGCGGGCGTGGCTCCTTGTATGTGGCACTAGCCGGCGACACGAGTCGTTTACCGCACTCCCCGCAGAACCGCCTGGACGCTCCATTGACAGCCCCACAGACCCCGCAGATCGCATGCGGGCCGGTCTCTTGCTGGTCCGTCGTTTTGGCCGGGTCGATCAAGACGAGCTCTTGCGGGCCAATGTAGATGCGATCCATGTGCGTCAAGCGGCACCGACGATCGATGGCTGCACCGTTCACCACAACTCCGTTCCGGCTGCCCAGGTCTTCGATGAACACCGCCGTCGGCTCCACGTGCAGCACGGCGTGTCTACGCGACACCAACTCATCCGTAATGGAAAGGCTGTTCTTCGAGCTGCGCCCGATGGAGAACTCCCCGAGGGGGAGCTCGAGATGGGTCGACTGATATCGAAGTCGAAAGCGTGACATCCCTGCTATTCCTCGCTCGTAGGCCGGTGCCTACGCTTTCGGATGAGCCCCGCGCACAGTAAGTACAGGAGCCATCCCTGGCCGTGGCTGCCTTGTGGTGCGCTTGCTGCGCAGCCACCGCCGCCGCGCCACATGTTCTCGAGGGCGCAAAACTGGTTGCAGCCATCTCCGGGGCCCAGGTTCCCGTCGTCGCAAACTTCGTCGTCGTCGACGACCCCGTTTCCACAGCTTAGCGGGACCGCGCACACCGGGGCTGCGGCCAACGTGTTGCAGACACCGCTCCGACACTGCCCACCGTCGGTGCAGGGCCCGGCGCCGAGTTCCAAGAGGCACTCCGCGTCGCAGCCATCGCCTGCCTCGACGTTGCCGTCGTCGCAGGCCTCGCCCGCCTCGACCGTACCGTTGCCGCAGCTGTTGGCGGGCTCGCAGGTGTCGCTGCCTACGGTGTCACAGATAGCGCTCTCGCATTGAATGCTGTCGGTGCAGGGCCCGGCACCCAGCTCGAAAAGGCACCCCGCGCTGCAACCATCGCCTGCCGCGACGTTGCCGTCGTCGCAGGCCTCGCCCGCCTCGACCGCACCGTTGCCGCAGCTGTTGGCGGGCTCGCAGGTGTCGCTGCCTACGGTGTCACAGCTCGTGCTTTCGCACTGCGCGTCGTTGACGCAGGGTTCGCCGTCCTCGAGGAGACAGACATTGCTACATCCGTCGCCGGTCGTTGTGTTGCCGTCGTCGCAACCCTCTGAGACGTCACGCACGCCGTTGCCACAGGAGCCCGCGGGTTCACACAGCGGAGGCAGCTCGTTCATGTCACAGACGCCGCTCGCGCATTCGCCATTGCGGGTGCACGAGCTTCCATCTTCGAGCTCACATGCAGCGGTGCACCCGTCTCCGTTCGTGTTGTTGCCGTCGTCGCACGCCTCGCCCGCCTCCAGCAAGCCGTTGCCGCAGCCGACGGGGGGCGCACAGACGGGCGGCATCGCCGCGGTGTTGCAGCGGTTCGTAGCGCAGTCCGTGTCACTTGCGCAGGGCTCGCCGACTTCGAGCAGGCAAGCCGCGTCGCATCCATCGCCCGTGTTCAGATTGCCGTCGTCGCAGACTTCGCTCGGATCGTTGATGAATCCGTCGCCGCACGTGGCAGAGACGGTCACCGTGATCACCTGCGAGGTCAGCGTGAGTCCCGTGACGACGGCATTGGTGATCGTGTAGCGGTAGGCACCCGCGTGCTCTGGCGCCACGACGCCACTGCCGAGCGTGACGTCCAAATCACGGGTAGTGCCGTAGGGGGCTGCGATTGGCGCGTTGTCTTTGTACCATTGGTACTGATCGTTGCCCGAAGGGTTGAATGCCACGGCCGACGGGAGCACAGCGGCAGCCCCGCCCGGAAAGCTCTCGGTGCGCGCGGTGTCGACCGTCGCCTGGGGGCTGTATTGAAACGTTTCGGGCGCGCCATCGCTGTAGGCAGCGAACTCGGCTTCGAAGTCCGCAAACACGAAAGCGTTGCTTCCGAAGCGAAGCGAGGTTAGCGGCATAGCGGTAAGATCCGGGATGTCACCCGAGAGCTGGTTTCCGTAGACGTCTAGCGTGTCGAGGTTGGCGAGGTTGGCCAGCCCGGGCGGGATCGGGCCCGTAAGCTGGTTGGCTCCTAAGCGCAGCGTCATCAGGTTGGTGAGGTTCCCTAGCTCGGGTGGGATAAGGCCGGTGAGTTGATTGGTCTGCAGGGACAGCATAGTCAGGTTGGTGAGGTTCCCCAGCTCGGGTGGAATCGGACCCGTAAGCTGGTTGCCGTACAGGGACAGCGTGTCCAAGTTGGCGAGGCCACCGAGCTCGGGCGGGATCGACCCGGTGAGTTGATTGAAGTGCAGGTACAGCGTCGTCAGGTTGGCGAGGTTCCCGAGCTCGGGCGGAATCGGACCCGTGAGCTGGTTGCCTGACAGGAACAGCGTATCCAGGCTACTGAGGTTGCCTAGCTCGGGCGGAATCGACCCTGTGAGCTGGATATTGGGCAGGTACAACGTCGTCAGGTTGACGAGATTGCCGAGCTCCCGCGGGATCGGGCCGGAGATCGGGTTACCGTAGATGAACAGTGAAACCAAATTGGTGAGGTTCCCTAGCTCAGGCGGGATCGAGCCCGTGAACTGGTTGTTGCCGAGATAGAGCGAAGTGAGATTGGAGAAGTTCCCGAGCCAAGACGGGATCGGGCCGGAGAGCTGATTGCCGTAGATATGCAGCGTGCGCAGGTTCGCGAGGTTAGCTAGCTCGAGCGGAAGTGGGCCAGAGAGCTGGTTGCCTCCCAAGTGCAGCGTCGTCAGGTTGGCGAGACTGCCGAGCTCGGGCGGAATCGGGCCAGAGAGCTGATTGCCGTAGAGCTGCAGCGCAGTTAGGTTGGCGAGGTTCCCCAGCTCGATCGGAATCGAGCCCGTGAGAGCGTTGGCGGAGAGGTGCAGCGTGCGCAAGGCGGCGAGGTCGCCAAGCTCCGGCGGAATCGTTCCTGTGAGTAGGTTGTTCCAAGCGTACAGCGTCATCAGGTTGGTGAGGTTCCCTAGCTCGGGTGGGATCGGGCCCGTCAGCTGGTTGGCCTGCAGCCAGAGCGAGGTCAGGTTGGCGAGGTTTCCAAGCTCGGGTGGGATCGGCCCTGTGAGCTGGTTGTCGGCGAGCGAGAGCTGTGTGACTCGCCCACCCGATACGGCCACGCCGAACCACGTCGAGACGGCGCTAGCTGTGTCCCAGTTGGTGTTGTCGATCCAGTTGGTTCCATCGGTGCTCACATAGAGCGCCATCAACGCTTCGCAGTCGATCTGCGGAACCCCCGTCGTGCCGGTCGCTGAACAATCCACCTGCGCATGTGCGGCGCCCGCCGATAGACAAGCACAGACCGTGGCCAGAAACACGAAAGCGTGAGCATGCGGCGAGGCTTTACGCGAGCGCCGGCGCCTGGCGAGCAGCAGCAAGAACCCAAGCACCCCGGGCAGCGGTCCGCCGCCCTCCGGGTCTCGGCTCGCTGCGCGGCCATCTCCTCGTTCGTCTTTCGAAAACAACTGCTAAAAAATCCGCTATATATGTATTCTTATAATAAAGTATCGCGAGATGCACTACTACAGTAATTTTACAATACTGTGAGCCAGACATGCTTTTTTGCTGGGGCTCCATTTCGGCAATGCCAAAGGCTGGGCACCCGGCCCGACGAGTCGGGCGGAGGTGCATGCGCTTGCTGCTGTTCCTCGCCAGCCTGGGCAGTGTCCTGGGGCCGAGCAGCGATGGGCACGCTCAGCAGTTCGACCTCAACCAATTCCGCGCTTCCGAAACGACTCAGGATGGCTTCGCCGTCAGCACGGCACGGGACCAGGGCCATCTACGCTTCGGCGCGCAGTTGTACTTGGACTATTCCGATGACCCGCTTCTCTTCGCGGGCTCAAAGGTTGTTTCTCAGCAACTTACGGGCGAGCTAATCGCGGCGTTGGGGCTTTGGGATCGACTGGTCGTATTCGCGGGGCTTCGCTATCACTTCATGCTTCGAGGTAACGCGAGCGGAGTCCCACTCGGACCGTTGCAGGCGGTCGTTGCGACCGGCTCTGGTTTGGGAGATTTACAGATTGGTGCGCGGGTTCGAGCCTGGGGCGAAAAGAAAGACCTCGTTCAAATCGCGGCCCAGGGCGCGTTCTATGTTCACACCGCGTCCATGGCCGACGGTGATCAGAACTACCGTGGTGGACCGACCGACAGTCCGCGTCTTGGTGGAAATATCGAGTTGCTTGCGACCTTCAATCTCAGTGACGAAGTGCATCTTTCGACCAACCTCGGCTACGTTTTCCGAAAAGACGTCGTCTTGCCGCCCGATTTGAATGTCGGTGATGCATTCACCTTTGGTCTCGGTGCGATCTGGGAGTTACTGGACGACCGGCTTGCACTGATCGCTGAATTCTCTGGCAGCACGGGGTTCGGGAGCCGGCAGAAAACCCCGCTAGAGGTGCTTGCCGGCGCTAAGTATCACCACAAGGTCGGCTTCACCGCAGGCCTGGGTGGTGGCGCTGGCATGTACCGAGGAATCGGGGCGCCGGACTACCGGCTCCTTGGCATGCTTGGCTACGCGATGCCCGAGAGGGTCAGGCCGCCCCGCGTGAAAGATCGCGACGAGGACGGCTTGCCGGACGGAGACGACCGCTGCCCCAAGGACCCCGAGGACTTCGATGGCTTCGAGGATGACGATGGCTGTCCTGAATCCGACAACGATCAAGACGGCATCCTCGACGCCAATGATGGCGCTCCGAACGAAGCGGAGGACCGGGACGACTTTGAAGATGAGGACGGCATACCGGACTACGACAACGACGGAGATGGAATCCTCGACGCCGACGATCGCTGTGCCAACGAGCCCGGCGTCGCCGTTACGAAGGGTTGCCCGGACCCGGACACGGACGGAGACGGTGTGCCCGACCGCGTCGATAACTGTCCGAATGAAGCTGGCCTTCGCGTCAACATGGGTTGCCTCAAGCCACAGCTGGTCGAGATCCACTACGATCATCTCGGGATCAGCAAGAAGGTCTACTTCGGGACCGGCAAGAGCCGCATTCAAAAGCGGTCCAATGACTTGCTGGATAACATCGCAGCAGTGCTGCAAGCCCATCCGGAGATCCTGCTCGTCGAGGTGGAAGGGCACGCGGACCCGCGCGGGAGCGAGGAGTTCAACCTGAAGCTGTCGCATCGGCGCGCAGTGGCGGTGGTGACCTATCTCGTCAAAAAAGGGATCGCCGGCGATCGACTGATCGCCAAGGAGCGCGGTGAGGCTGCGCCCGCTCGTCCCGACGCCGTCACCGACCTGGAGCACGAGGCGAATCGCCGGGTGCAGTTCAGGATCTTCGCGCGCACCACGGGGCAGGTGGAACAAGTCGAGGACCCAGCGCGCCAGGAAGCGTACTGAGCGGTCTGCGTTGGTCACGTCAAGCGAGCGCTAGGCGAGGGACAGACTTTGGCGAAATTGAATCCGATCTCTCAATCGACGTCGAGCGAAATGGTCTTCGTCGCATTGGCCACGACGGTCACTGGGAGCAAGAGCGACTCGCCGCTCTCCGTAGACTTCAGCCTCAGCCTGTGCTTGCCCGCTGGCAACGTGAGCACCGCCGGCGCCTTGCCGAGCAGCTTCGTGCCCTCGTAAATCTCAACCGAGTGGCCCTTGGTGACGATCTTGACCTGCCCTGGGAGCCCTGAGGCAGCCGGTTCTGGCTGCGCTGGCTTGCTTGGCTTCTTTCGAGGGCGTGCTTTTCTCGCGACGTTCCTTTGCTTGGAGGTCTTGGGCTGCTCGGGCTTGGCTTGTTCCGCGGCGGGCGGGATCACCTCCGGCTCGACTCGCGTGGATGCCGGCTCGTCTGACGGAGCCTTCACCGCCGATTCCTGCGTACCAGTTCGTGTCGGTGCAAGCGGCGCCGCTGGTTCAGGCTCGCTCGGCGCGACTGCGGGCTCCACCGTCGATGGAGCGGACTCGGCGGATGGCGGCACCTTGGGTTCCAGGTCCTGGAAACCCCAGACGGCAGCGACAGAAACGAGTAGCACTCCAAGCACAATCGCTAGGCTGAGCCGCTTCCAGACCGGTTTCGACGTGGACCCGGTTTGCGGCTGGACTGCTGCGGTGACGGTCAGTGCTCCGGTGAGCTCAGCGTCCGGCTCTTGCGGGGACTGGAGGGCTTGAAACCCCTCGGTCAGCGCGAGCTCCATGATCTCTCGCTTTTGCGCTTCACCCTGCGGAAAGAGCTCTTCCATCCAGTTGGATAGCTCGGCTGCGCCCACGACAGCCGAATGTTTCGATGCGAACGCGTGGAGGGCCTGGCCCATCTCCCTCGCGGTCTGCCAGCGTTTCTCCGGGTCGCGTTGGAGTGCTTTCATTACGATTGCATCGAGCTCAGGCGGAATGCCCACGCGCCGGTCCGAGGGCAACGGTATGTCGCCGACCAGCACGGCGTACATGGTCTCGACTTCCGTCTCTCGGCGAAACAAGCGCTCGAGTGTCAGCAACTCCCACAACACGACGCCTAGACTCCAGATGTCGAGCCGCCGGTCCGATCCACCGCCTGTCACTTGTTCGGGCGCCATGTAGGGCATGGTGCCTTTGAGGTGTCCAGTCGCAGTGCGATGCACACGCTGACGTGCACTCGCGATGCCGAAGTCCACTATCTGAACGACACCGCTGTACGTCATGAACAGGTTCCTCGGCGACACATCGCGATGAACGACATTGAGAGGCTGGCCACTGGCGTCTCTCGACTCGTGTGCCGCATGCAAGCCTTCGCAAGCTTCTTCAATGATCCGGGTCATCTTCAACGTGAGCAGCGGAGATTCGCGTTGCTCCGCGCTGGCTGCGGCGCGTCGAACGAGCCGGGCCAAAGGCTCTCCGACCAGGTACTCCATCGCAAGGTAGTACTCGCCGCCGGACTCACCGAAGTCGAAGACGCTGCAAACGTTGGCGTGGGTAATGGCGGAAGCGATGCGTGCCTCATCGAGGAACATTTCCACGTAGCGCCGCTCGCTCACCAGATGTGGATGGACCCGCTTGAGGGCGACCAGCTTCTCGAAGCCATGCGGCCCATCCAACCGCGCGAGATACACCGTCGCCATGCCGCCCGACGCAAGCTCAAAGCAAAGCCGATACCGCCCGACCTGCGTTAGCTCCATCTCTTTTGGAGCTCGAGAGTCCAGCGGGACCGGCTCGATGCCGGTCGCTCCCGACATTTCTCTCCACGACGTCGTCATCCTATTTCCCCTCATATTGTATGGATGCGCCAGGTCGGATGCACAATGATTTCAAAATAGTGGCTATCTGCGGAGCCCAGCGCTGCTCGCATCTGGATGCGATCTCAAACACGCCCGCGCGCGTGTACATCGCAGCCGGCATGACCGAAAGCGCGCAACGCACGCCAGTGGCCGAGGAAGGGTTTGTTGAAGGTCTGTTCAGCTACCCACGCGATGCTTGGCCTTCAATACCGACAACACCGCGTCGAAACCCGGCTGGGCGTGCGTTGCCCCGATTGAGAGGATGAGCGTCGAGTTCCACTTCACTTTGGAAGGGTGAGGTTCCAAGCGGTAGCCTGTCGGAATGGACAGGCCGAAGGGTCAGCCTGCTTCGGAGCACATCGAGCTCGACCATCCGTGGTCCTCGAATGACCTCATGCCGATCTACCGATGGACCTATCCTTCGGAAGCCACCGACGAAGAGCTTAAGGCATCTCTTCGGGCACGAGAAGGCTGAGCGATTCGCGCGCGCTACCCGATGGCTTGGGTCATTGACCTCTCCAACGTCACAAAGGCGCCGGCCACCCAACGCAAAGAGTTAGCCGAGCACCTTGAGCGTTTCGAAGAGCTCAGCGTGCCGTGGTATGCGGGCTCCGCGTTGATCGTACCGAGCCCATGGCTGCGCGGCGTCGTGACCGCCGTGACTTGGCTCTCGCCACCGAAGTTTCCCTACCAACTTTTCTCCAAGCCTATCGAGGCAGAACGTTGGGCAAAGAAGCAGCTCGCCGCGAAACTTGCTGAGCTAGACTGATCGAGTGAATCTATCCGTACTTCACAGGCGCGTCTTGGCTGGCCAGCTGCTCCGCGTGTGGGTCGACGAAGCCGTCGCAAGGGCCGAAGCGCTCCGCCAAGGCGACATCGCCGCCGAGGACGGCGCAGCCGCGATTGCGGAGCTTCGGTCGGACCTTCGAACCGTTCCCTCCAAATGACACGATACCGCATTCTCCCACCCGCCAGGGAGGAACTGCGGAGCGCTTCGCGCGCTACTCAATCTTGATGTTCGTGGACGAGGAAGGCACGGCGACGGTACTGGCCTTCAGTCACAGCTCCCGCAATCCGGTCCACTGGAAGGATAGAATTCGCTAACGAGCTCTCAGCGGCCCTCGATTCGGGGAGACCTCTTGCAAAGAAAAAGCCCGGCCGAAGCCGGGCTCTCTGGTGCTGGTGACCCCAACGAGATTCGAACTCGTGTTACGGGCTTGAGGGGCATCTGACGATGCGTTCTCACCGAGCATTTTTCGCCTCTATCGCCGTTTCGATTGCTCGGTATGCGCGGTCTTCAGCCAAGTCGATCACGTTCTGCCGACCCAAATCTGCCACACTCGGCAGACACTCGATCGCATCCTGGTAAGCCTGCTCGAAAAGCTGTGCGTACTTGACGATGACGGCTGGATACCCCCCTTCGGGCACCAGCATTTCAGACACATGGCTACGTGCTGTGGGGCTAAACAGGCTCGAAGAGCGTCTTGCTTGGCCACGTGCCCCGGTGTACCGTGGCCGGAATTGGCCGGGTAATCACTCTAATACGCTCGGAGGAGACTGCAGTGTATATAAACTTTCTTCATAACCGCACAGTGGCGGTCAAAGGCTTGCTGATTGTTGGGCTTGTGCTCTCCCTCCTGATGGCGGGATGCACGGAAAGCTCAGATGTATCCTCGACCACACCGGCCGAGGACCGCGCCTATTATATCCTGCCGCCGGGTAACTACGGCGGTCTGCCGACCACCAGCAATTCGCTCGATCAGCTGCCGCTCTATGACGGATTGACACCGTTGCGCGACAACGTCACCGACGCAGACATCGAGCAGTTCTTCATTCCGGAGAACTTCCAACCGGTGGGCGAAACCATCGAGGAACCGACCGGGCGATCGGGAACGACGATTCTCTATGATGCGTTCGGCGTGGCTCATATCACCGGTGAAACCCGAGAAGACATGGCCTTCGGCGCTGGCTGGGTCACGGCCCGCGACCGGGCGCTGCTGCTGCTCCTCGGGCGGGGTCCTGCCCGGGCCGCAGTGGCTGACATCCCAGGTATCGATGCGTTCTCGCTCGTGCTGAGCGGGCAGTCGTTCGTGCCCAGTGCCGAGACAGAGCAGCTCGTGACTGAGCAGGTCGCTCTCATACAGGAGGTATACGGCGAGGAAGGCCAAGAGATCATCGCCGACGCGCAAGCCTATGCCGACGGCCTAAACGCCTACGAAGAGGCCAACGGCACGGCCGGGGAGCCGTGGACCGTCAACGATGTGGTCGCCGTTACTGCCTTCATCGGGTCGATCTTCGGTGCCGGTGGCGGCAGTGAAGCAACCAACGCCGAGTACCTGTCGACGCTCATCGGAGGGCTCGGGCAGGAGCAGGGACGGCAGGCATGGGAGGACACGATGTTGTTCGACGATCCGGAAGCGCCCACGACCATCGACACCCGCTTTGAATACGGTCCACTCACCGGCGGTGAGGTCACGGGTGCAGTCGTGATCGACGAAGGCTCCGTCGTCTCACTCGACCCTCGGGAGCCGGCGGCTGCAGCGGCAAACGCGGACAATGAGCAAGCGGTGTTTGTCCCCGCTGCCGGTCCGCCGCCCGACCGGCAGGCGTCGAACTTCCTCATCGTGAATTCCCCGCAGTCGGTCAACGACACCAACCTCGCGGTGATGGGCCCACAGCTCGGCTACTACTACCCTGAGATCGTCATGCAGATCCACCTCAGCGGACCGGGAATCGAGGCGCAGGGCGCAGCGGTGCCGGGGCTGGCGATGTACTTGCTCATTGGACGGACCCAAGATTATGCCTGGAGCCTCACTTCGGCCAACCACGACGTGCGCGACATCTTCGCCGAGGTCCTGTGCAACCCCGATGACTCTCCCCCCACCCGCGAGTCAACCCACTATCTGTTCGACGGCGAGTGCCGTCCGTTCGAGATCTTTGACGCGGGAACGCTCAACGGCGATCCGATCCGCTATCCGGTCTCGGTCCATGGACCGGTGATCGGAACCGCGACGTCCAATGGCCAGCCCGTTGCCCTCACGCGCAAGCGTTCGACGTTTGGGCGCGACGGGTTGAACCTGGCGGGTCTCAAGGACATGACCGAGGGTGACGCAACCACCCCGGAGAGATTTTGGGAAGCTGCCAACAAGTTCGGCTTCACCTTCAACTGGGGCTACGTCTCGCGCAGCAACGTGGCCTACTTTTCCTCGGGACGTCTTCCGGTGCGAGCCCCTGGCCTGGACCGACGGCTGCCCACATCGGGCACCGGCGAATACGAATGGCAAGGTTTCCTGGAGCTTGCCGAACACCCCCATGCCGCAGAAGGTCCTTCGGGGCGGCTGCTCAACTGGAACAACCAGTCTGCGCCGGGTTTCATGCACGGCGACGGCACCCCTTATGGCTCGGTGCACCGGGTCGAATTGTTCGACCAGTTTCCCGACCAGGTTGACCTGGCCGGAGTGGTCGGCGTCATGAACCGTTCGGCCACCGAGGACGTGCGCTCCCCCGCGTGGCCGGTCGTGAGTGAGGTGCTGCGCGGCGGCGATGCACCCAGCACGCTGGCAGGCGAAGTCGTCGACCTCCTCGACGCCTGGGTGGCCGACGACGCCCCGCGACTCGACGCTGACGACGACGGATTCAACGACGAGGCCGGCCCGACCATCATGGATGCGCTGTGGGGACCCCTGGTCGCAGCGGCGATGCGCCCGGTATTCGAAGACCTCACGGCTGCCCTCGACGATATTCGAGATCTTGGCGGCACTGGCAACAACGGCAGCAGTTTGGTCGACAAAGACCTTCGCACCCTCCTCGGGAAGGAAGTCGAAGGGAAATTCAATCTCAGTTACTGCGGCGACGGCGTCCTCGACGCCTGCAGAGCCTCGCTGTGGCAGGTCGTCGACGAGGTCAGCCAAGCACTCGCCGCCGAGCGAGGCGACGACCCAAGTACTTGGCGCGAAGAAGGAGCCAGGTCTGGATTCGCCCCCGGACTGATCACTGACACCTTCCGGTCGACGAATCGACCCACGTTCCAACAGGTTCTGGAATTCGCGCCACCGAGTCAGGCCAACTGAGGACGATAGAGTCGAGCGGGACACACTTGGTCTCTTGGTGACCCCATCGATGCGAAGTTGGAACCAATTTCCCGCTTTCGTTGAAGAGTGGGACGAGCTTTGGAGGGCAGCATGGTGAGCTTCGACGACGGCAATCCATGCACAGCCGCGCGTACTGCGTAGGGCTAAGGTGGTTGTCGCGCTCGACTCGCGCATCTGGAGCCGTCCACAACGCACGAAAGGGTCCGAGTTCTAGCCGCCGCTTCACCTTCGCTAGACGAACGCCTCGACAGGAGCGCTTGACGAGTGCAGCGGACGCTTTCAAGTGTAGGAAATGCTTAGATTTCAAGTGCTCCGGGGCGCCCTG
>Ga0316201_10002455_pt1 | contig 13203 bp, 11 predicted proteins | sample CS6wburrow_MG_FD_204516 | JGI IMG/M metagenome (GOLD analysis project Ga0316201, IMG submission 204516) | Coastal sediment microbial communities from Delaware Bay, Delaware, United States - CS-6 worm burrow | ecosystem: Environmental > Aquatic > Marine > Coastal > Sediment | place: USA... | reverse complement strand
CCCAACTGTTCAACCATCCAGATGGTAATGGCCATTGCCCCGATACATGCAATTGCCGGTATCGACCGCATCAACGTCGCCACTTACCAGTCGGTTTCAGGTGCCGGCAGTGAAGGCCTGGAAGAACTGGCTCATCAAACCATGGCGCGGCTGAGTTTCAAGGAAGTCAAGCCAACCGTGTTCGCGCAGCCGATCGCTTTCAACTGCATACCGGTCATTGATACCATGCAGGACAATGAGTACACCCGCGAAGAAATGAAACTGCACTGGGAAACACGTAAAATTCTGCGTGACGGCTCCATCGCGGTTAATGCAACAGCGGTACGTGTGCCGGTGTTTTATGGTCACTCCGAAGCAGTACACCTGGAAACTGCCCGGGACATCAGCATGGAGGAAGTGCGTGAAGCCATGCACAAGGCACCGGGCCTGGTTTTGATCGATGATACCGATGCCAAAGCGCAGGTAACCGCAGTTACACATGGTGCAGGAAAGGATGAAACCTTCGTCAGCAGACTGCGTCGCGACTACACCCATCCACGGGGAATAAATATGTGGGTGGTGAGTGATAATGTCAGGAAAGGAGCCGCTTTAAATGCGGTGCAAATACTAAAAATGATGGTAACAGGTAAAATGCCAGTGGAAACATGAGGTCAGCAAAAGTACACTCTGAAACATCGGTGTTGCATACATGAAATATAGAGTCAGGGAGACTCGGGGAAACAATGAATAGAAGAATCAAATGGACAGTGCTCATCGTTCTGAGTCTTTTCAGTCCGGCGCTGCTGGCTTTGGGGCTTGGTGGGGCAGTCGTGGAGTCGTACCTGGATCAGCCACTGAATGTCAGGGTTGAGATCATAAGTCAGTCCGACGAGGAATTACAGAGTATTACCGCCGGTCTCGCATCTGTTGAAGACTATCAAATGCTCGGTATGAGTCATACTGCAATTACGGTTCCCCTGGAATTCGAAGTAGTCACGGATGCAGACCGGCCCTATGTCCGTATTACCAGCAATCTGAATATCACCGAGCCTGTTGTTCAGGTGCTGGTAGAAGTTGTCTGGTCGAGCGGAAGAATGTTGCGTGAGTACACTTTATTCCTGGATCCGCCAACTATCGAGTCAGCCGCACCACCGGTGGCGGTTAAACCAGCGCCGGTCAAAGTACCGGCCCAGGCACCCAAGCCTCCACCACCCGCGGTCATTCAGAAAACACCGGAGCCCAAGGTAGATACTGTTGTAACACCCGAAACCGTCACGGAATCACCCGGGTCCGGTGCTGAACTACCTGCAGATATTGAAGAACCAGTAAAGGGACCGGAGCAGGAACCAGTTCAGGAGCAGGAACCGGTCCAGGAGCAGGAACCAGTCCAGGAACAGGAACCGGAACAGGAACCAGCACAGGAAGAAGAAACAGAACAGGAAGCGGTATCTGAGCAGTATTCTGAAGATGAGGTCTATGGCCCGGTCGCTCGTGGTGAAACACTCTGGGGCATCGCCCGTGAGTACGCCAGGGGTAGCGGCTATTCGGTCAACCAGGCCATGCTTGCCCTTCAACGCAACAATCCTGACGCCTTTATCAATGACAATATCAATCTGCTCAAACGCGGCGCCATTCTCCGGTTGCCGACGTTTAACGAAATGGGTGAATTGACCTCAAGAGAGGCAATGATTGAGGCCCTGCGGCAGGAAGAGGAGATTCGTACCGGTATCCGGTCAGTTGCTTCGGAATTCAGTGCGCCGACAGTAGCGGACAGTGGTGACTACCAGGCGACAGTCACCGAAGATGTTGCCGAACCGGTGGTTACGGAAGATGAAGGCCATCTTGAACTGGTGCCACCAGCGGAAGATTTTGATACGGATTCATTGATACCAGAGCAGCAACCGCAACAGGACGCTGTTGTTGAGTCTTTGCAGGAAGAACTGTCCCGTACGGAGGAGGAACTGGTTAATGCGCAGCAGGAAAAAACCTATTTAGCCGATCGTATTGAGGAGCTTGAGGAAGCAGCCAGGGCACGGGAAGAACAGGCAGTTACGGTTGAGGATTCGGACCTCGCCAACATGGAATCCAGCCTTTCCCAGGAGCGTGCGGCCGATCAGGATGAACCACCATTGGCAATTACACCAGGTGGTGAAGAACAAGCCTGGTATGCTGGCAAGACCCCCTGGATTGTGGCAATCGCGTTAGCTTTAATTGCATTTATCGTGTTGGGTCTGCGACGCAGAAGTGCCGGTTTGCCCGACATACAATCATCGTTGGATGTGCAGGCCGAGGCCAGTGAAGTGCAAGAGGTTCTTCCAACCCCGGGTGACGAAGACCATGAGGGCGAAACGGCAGTCCAACCTGTAGCGGAGCCTGAGCGTGAACAGGAACCCGAGCCCGAGCCTGAGCCTGAACCCGAGCCTGAGCCTGAGCATGAACCAGAGCCCGAACCAGAGCAGGAGCCAGAGCCCGAGCCAGAGCCCGAGCCAGAGCCCGAGCCAGAGCCAGAGCCAGAGCCCGAGCCGGAGCCCGAGCCGGAGCCGGAGCCCGAACCAGAGCCAGAACCAGAACCAGAGACAGAGCCGGAGCCAGAGCCGGAGCCTGAACTCGAACCCGAGCCGGACGAACATCCGCAAACTCCGGACCTGGAAGAAGGCGAAGGGCCGGGAGTTGTTCCGCCGATATCCGCCACGGCAACAGAACTACAAGAAGGGTCCGGTGCTGATTTCGATGAGGAAGATGAAGGTCAGAAAGATGAAGATCAGGACCAGGATGATCCAGAGATCAAGCTGGACCTGGCAAGGGCCTATTTGTCACTCGGTGATAAAGAGGCATCAAAATCAATGCTTGACGAGGTTATGAAGAGCGGCAACGAGGCCCAGAAAGCAGAAGCCCGGCAAATGCTGGAAGAGCTCTGAACGAAACCTTTTCAGAGCGTCAATATGCGGGACATTTGAGACTGGCTTTACCCGGTCTCTATCCATAGCAGGTTTAATTCATGCGTTATGCACTCGGAATCGAATACGATGGTGCCGGATTTTATGGTTGGCAGAGACAGAGTCAGGCACCATCGGTTCAACAAAGCCTCGAAGCTGCCATCAAGGCGGTTGCCAACCATCCGGTAACCGTCACCTGTGCGGGTCGTACAGATACCGGTGTGCATGCGCGTGGTCAGGTTGTCCATTTTGATACATCGTCCGAGCGTTCGGACCGGCAGTGGATACTCGGAATCAATTCAAATCTGCCGGACAGGGTCTGTGTACTTTGGATTCGTGAAGTAGATGAAAGTTTTCATGCACGCTTTGCTGCACTTTCCAGGAGTTATCAATACAGCATACTGAATCGCTGGGTACGGCCGGCTATCGGTGTTTCCTATTATGGCTGGTGCCGGGATGCTCTTGACGTGGTACGCATGAACGAGGCTGCCCAGGTTTTGCATGGCAGACACGATTTCAGTGCTTTTCGCTCGGCAGGTTGTTCTGCCCAGCATGCGATCCGTGAAGTGACAGCAATCAGCGTCAGCCGGCAGGAAGATGTCGTAAATATTGATATTACCGCCAATGCATTTCTCTATCACATGGTGCGAAATATCGCCGGTAGTCTTATCGCGGTAGGTAAGGGAGAGAAACCAGGCAAATGGTTTGCCGACGTTTTCGAAGGTCAGGATCGTAAACTGGCCGGTGTAACGGCAGAACCACAGGGCCTTTGCTTTATGAATGTGCGTTATGACCCGAAATACCAATTGCCGGACAGCCTGGAACCCTTTCCGTTTTCATGAACAGGGTAAAAATAAAGATCTGTGGTCTGACACGCGATGAAGATGTCCAGGCAGCGATTGAGGCCGGTGCCGATGCCGTCGGCTTTGTGTTTGCCGCCAGTCCACGGTGTATCCCGGTTGACACTGCAATTCGCCTCGGTAACTATGTGCCAGACGGGATTTTGCGTGTAGGCTTGTTCCTGGATCAGGACAGGTCTGAAATCGAGCGGGTGATCAGTTCTGTCCCACTTGACTTATTGCAGTTCCATGGCAATGAAACCGAGCAGGAATGTAGTGTTTTCAGTTTGCCATGGCTCAAGGCAGTGGCAATGGAAAATGCTGACTCCATAAAGCAGGCCGAGCGTGATTTCCCGGGTGCGGCAGGCTTGCTGCTTGACAGCCACTCGAAGGGAAAACGTGGCGGCAGTGGCGAGTTGTTTGACTGGTCGCTATCCAGCCCGGTAGCCAAGCCTGTCTGGCTGGCCGGCGGTCTGAATGCGGATAATGTTGGACTGGCCATCCGTACCATCAGGCCGTACGCCGTAGACGTCTCCAGTGGCGTGGAAGCGGAACCCGGTATCAAGGACGCGACTAAGCTGAATGCTTTTGTCATGGCGGTCAGAGAAGCCGAAAGAGAACTACTTATGGAAAGATATGATGATTGAAGAGCAACAGTCGTGGCCCAATGAGCGGGGCTATTTTGGTCAATTCGGTGGACGTTTTGTCTCCGAAACACTGATTCATGCGCTGGATGAATTACGCGAAGCTTATGGACGTTGGCGAGTGGACGAAGAATTTGTGCAAAGAATGGATGAGGACCTTGCCAATTATGTCGGTCGTCCGTCCCCCGTCTACTACGCACAGCGCTATTCCGAGGCCGCAGGCGGTGCGAAGATCTACCTGAAGCGGGAAGACCTGAACCATACCGGCGCGCACAAGATCAACAACACCATGGGACAGGGCCTGTTAGCCCACCACATGGGAAAGAAACGGGTTATTGCCGAGACAGGTGCCGGGCAGCATGGTGTCGCCACCGCTACGGTCGCGGCCAGGCTAAACCAGACATGCCGGGTTTATATGGGCAATGTTGATATCCAGCGGCAGGCGATTAATGTGTTCCGGATGCGTTTGCTCGGTGCTGAGGTCTGTGGTGTTTCATCCGGTTCTGCAACCCTCAAGGACGCTCTCAATGAAGCCATGCGTGATTGGGTAACCAATGTTGATGACACTTTTTATATCATCGGCACCGTCGCCGGGCCGCATCCGTATCCTGAAATGGTGCGCGATTTTAACGCCGTCGTCGGTCGTGAGGCACGGCGCCAGATGCTGGATTTGTGCGACAGCCTGCCGGATGCACTGGTTGCCTGCGTTGGAGGTGGTTCCAATGCCATGGGTCTGTTTCACCCGTTTATCCAGGATGAAGGAGTGAAAATGGTCGGTGTTGAAGCGGCCGGGCGTGGACTCGCAACAGGTGAGCATGCGGCCTCGTTGTGTGCAGGCAAACCTGGTGTTTTGCATGGTTGCCGTACCTATCTGCTGGATGACGATGCGGGCCAGATCCGGCATACGCATTCGGTCTCTGCCGGGCTTGATTACCCGGGTGTTGGCCCCGAGCACGCCTGGTTAAAGGATAGCGGCCGGGCAGATTATGTCAGCGTCACCGACGAGGAGGCTATCACTGCATTTCATCAGCTTACCCGTCTTGAAGGTATCATGCCGGCGCTGGAGAGCAGTCACGCACTGGCTTATGGCTTCAAACTTGCCGCAACCATGCGTCAGGATCAACGGGTTCTGATCAACCTGTCGGGCAGGGGGGACAAGGATGTACAGACGGTTGCGGAGTTGGAGGGGCTCAGCCTATGAGGCAGAGAATATCAGCTTGTTTCGCGAATGCTGAACTGAGTGGTCGTAAAGTGTTAATACCCTTTATAACCGCAGGAGACCCGCATCCGGATTGGAGTGTTGCCATTATGCATGCACTGGTGGAGGGCGGTGCTGACCTGATTGAATTGGGTGTGCCATTCTCCGATCCGATGGCTGATGGTACGGTTATCCAGTTGGCAAGCGAAAGAGCCATAGAAAAACAGGTTTCCCTCGAAAGGGTTTTGCATATGGTAGAGGCATTTCGCAAGACCGATAACCGTACACCGATTGTGTTGATGGGTTACATGAACCCGGTTGAGCATTATGGTCGGAACCGTTTTCCTGCTGCCGCAAAAACGGCGGGTGTGGACGGCCTGCTACTGGTGGATTGCCCCCCGGAAGAGCGTGACGACCTGGGTTCTGCGATGCTCGAGACAGGTCTGGATGGTATTTGCCTGATTGCACCGACCACCACCCGTGAGCGCGTCAGGGAGATCACCCGTGTTGCCAGCGGTTTTATTTACTACGTTTCGCTCAAGGGAATTACCGGTTCCGGGCAGTTGCGCTCGCCTGAGTTAAGTGAGCCGGTAAATCAGATCAGGGAGTTTAGTGACCTGCCGGTGGCGGTGGGATTTGGTATCAAGAACGCCGAAATGGCCGTCAAGATTGCCGAACATGCCGATGCGGTTGTGATTGGCAGTGCATTGGTTGAAGCGCTTTCTGACGCGAAAACCAAAGAGGATGCCTGTTCAGCGGCAAAGGCATTTGTTGCGCCGGTGCGTAAGTCATTGGACAATACAGGCTGACAGCAGACAGAAATGCGAACGCGCACACAGGAAAAATTAGACTGATATGAGCTGGTTCAAGAAATTCAGACCATCTAGAATTCGCACTGAAGGTGGCAGTAAGCGTAATGTGCCCGAAGGTCTGTGGACCACCTGTTCCGTATGTACGGCGGTTTTGTATCGCCCGGAACTTGAGAGAAACTTGCAGGTTTGCCCGAAGTGCAGTCACCACATGCGCATCGGTGCCCGCACCCGTCTGGAGCAGTTTCTTGACCCGGGTGTGCGACGCGAAATCGCAGCGAAGCTTGAATCGGTGGATGCATTGCGCTTCAAAGACAGCAAGAAATACAAAGACCGGATATCTGCTGCACAAAAGAAAACCGGAGAAACCGATGCGTTGATTGTTCTGGCGGGGCAGCTGAAGGGTGCTGACCTTGTAGCCTGCGCATTTGAATTTGGCTTCATGGGTGGTTCCATGGGGTCGGTCGTTGGTGAAAAATTTGCACGCGCAGGATTGGAGAGTCTTCGGCTTAAAGCGCCGTTGGTTTGTTTTTCCGCAAGTGGTGGAGCGCGTATGCAGGAGGGTCTTTTGTCCCTGATGCAAATGGCAAAAACCAGTGTTGTGCTCGCCAGGTTGAGTGAACAGGGTCTCCCGTTCATATCTGTTTTAGTGCACCCGACCACGGGCGGTGTTTCCGCCAGCCTGGGCATGCTGGGTGATATCAATGTAGCGGAGCCCATGGCACAAATCGGCTTTGCAGGACCCAGGGTTATCGAACAAACCGTGCGTGAGACACTTCCCGAGGGGTTCCAGCGTAGCGAGTTCCTGCTACAAAAAGGTGCTGTGGATATGATCGTTGACCGCCGCAATATGCGTGACGAAATTGCTGCTTTGCTGGCGCTTTTGGGCTCAGGCAGGCTTCCGCGTCCGGTCAGTGGCGAATTAGTGAGAAGTTGATTTTCGGCAGAACTAATCAATTTAAACAAAAGTACTCCTGATGAATCTCGACGCGTGGCTGGGTTTGCTCGAACAACGCCATCCGCAAGCGATAGACCTTGGTCTTGGGCGTTGTGGCGCGGTTTATGAACGGATGGGTTCGCCCAGACCGGCAAACCGGGTATTTACGGTGGCTGGTACCAATGGTAAGGGTTCAACGGTCGCTTATCTTGCAGCGATGAGTGGCGGTCTTGGTCAGCGCTACGGTGCGTTCACTTCACCCCATATTTTTCGGTTTAACGAACGCATCAGCGTCATGGGCGAACCGGTTTCCGATGACTGCCTTGTCCGGGCCTTTGAACAGGTCGAAACGGCCCGTGATGAAGTGTCGCTGACCTATTTTGAGTTCACTACTTTGGCCGCATTGTTGATTCTGAACCAGTCTGAACTCGATTGTGCGGTCCTTGAGGTGGGTCTGGGTGGCCGTTTGGATACGGTTAACCTCGTCGATGCCGATTGCGTGGTCATTACACCGATTGGCCTGGATCACCAGGAGTATCTGGGTCCGGACCTGTCTTCCATAGCAACCGAGAAAGCGGGGGTTTTGCGTCCGTCTACACCGGTAGTTTGTACGGAAATTGATCCACCGCTACCGATACTGGAAACCGCGGCGAAATTGAAAGCACCGGTTTATCGGCGTGGCGCAGACTTCGACCTGGTCGGGCAGCAGGGAGCGGATACTGGCCTGCTCCAGTTTTCGTTGGGCGATCAATCAATGGCCGTGTCGACACCACCCATGGGCGGAAAGCACCAGGTGGATAACCTTGCAGCGGCTTTGGCCGCACTGAGTGTGATGAATCCTGACTGTGCCGTTAAAGCCAATGAGATTTCAGCTGCTATTCAAGGTTGCCGGGTACCCGGCCGGCTTCAGAGAGTTCATTCATCACCTGAAATACTGCTGGATGTGGGGCACAACGAACTGGCTGCCAGGGCCCTGGCCGTCTATCTTGAAGAAAGTCAGCGCTCAAATACAACCTGTGTACTGGCGATGCTGGCCGACAAGTCAGCCGAGAAGGTTGTACTTGCCATGGGTCATGTCTGCAAGCACTGGCTGTGCGCTGACTCGCCAGGTTCCAGGGGACAGACCGGAGAGCAGCTGGCCCGGCGGATAAGTACTGCGTTACCGGCGGCCAAGGTCAGCGCTTTCGGCCCACTGGATGATGCCTTGCACGGTGCGCTTTCCAGTGCAGGAAAGAATGAGACGATCGTGGTCTTCGGTTCTTTTACCACCGTCGCGGCAGCTGCCCGGTGGCTGCAAAGCAGCTTGCAGCGCGACAGGCATGATGCTGATAGAATCAGCGGGGAAGAATCTGGAAACAGTCCCTGAGAAAAACCAATATGGATAAAGCACTAAAACAAAGACTGGTCGGCGCAAGCGTATTGATTATTCTGGCCGTTATCGTATTACCCATGCTACTCAGCGGTCGCTCCGACAGGCTCAAACACGAATCCAACCTGATCGAACTGCCGCCAAAACCGGATGAATTGTCCATTGAGACACGACGGTTCCCGGTTGGGACTCCAAACCAGTCCCCGCCAACTGCAGAGCAGGCGGCCGTTGAAAACCAGCAGCAAACGCAAACCGAAGTGATTGACCTGGCAACCGTCGATATCGAAACGCAGGTTCCCGATCTGCAACAGGAGACCGGCGTTACCGAAGATCAGCTGCCTGTATCGGAGGTCGACGATTCGGGTCCGTCAATTGAAGTCCAGACATCACCGGATACCGAGGCAAAACCACAGACGATCACATCCATTACTTTACCTTCCGGCAAGGAAGAGTCCCTCGAACTCCCCCAGGCTGTTGAAGTTCCGGAAGATACGCCACGTTACCTGGTACAGGTGGCTAGCTTCAGTAATGAGAAGAACGCGAATGCCCTGGCCGGGTTGCTGAAGGCCGATAACTTGCCGGTACTTATGGATGTGGTGGACCGGCCGGCCGGCCGCATGTACCGGGTTCGCGTTGGTCCCTATGTCAAACGGCCTGATGCCGATGCGCTTGTCACGAGTCTTAGCACGAAAATGACCGATTTAAATCCGCGGGTACTGGATCTGAGACCGGAGGAAGGCGCACCGGTTTCAAGACCCTCTGACCCGCTGGTCCGATGGGTTGTGCAGGTAGGCAGTTTCCGCAAAGCAAAAAGTGCTGAGGACCTGGTGGCTAAATTGCGCCTTGCAGGTCTGGCTGCATTTTCAGAAAAGGTGAGTTCGCCATCCGGTACGGTTTACAAGGTTCGCATCGGTCCTGAGCTTGACCGAGACAAGGCGGCGGAACTGGCGCGTAAAGTTAAAGCTGAACACCAACTCGATGCTTTTGTGACAACCCAGGAATAACCGGACAAACGATGCAGTATGCTGATTATGTTGTCTTTGCCATCATTGCCATATCGATACTGGTGGGTTCAATCAGGGGTTTCGTAAAAGAGGCGTTTTCACTTGCTGTCTGGGCTGCTGCCTTTCTGATTGCTTTTCAGTATTCCGGCGCACTGGCCATGCAACTGGAAAACCACATTGCACTGCCATCGGTACGCACCTCACTGGCATTTGCCGGTCTTTTCATTTCCATATTACTGGTGGGTGGTTTGGTGACCTTCCTGGTGGGAAAATTGGTTGAAAAAACAGGGCTCAGCGGCACTGACCGCCTACTGGGAGGGGTTTTTGGGGGAGTCAGGGGTCTGGCGCTCGTGCTTGCTATTATGCTTTTCGCCGGGATGACACCGGTGCCACAGGACCCATGGTGGCAGGAATCGAGAACGATACAGAGTCTGATGCCGTTGGCTGAGTGGTCTGCGCAGTTTCTGCCTGACTACATCCTGGAACATATGGAGCTGAATACAGACAGCCAAGCGGCCAAACAAGTCGCGGTCACTGGCCCATAGCATGGTAGAATGCGCGCGCGATTAGTCCGTTAAGGCAAGGATATTCTGAATGTGTGGAATCATTGGTATTGTCGGTAAGGAGGAAGTCACGCCCTCGGTTTATGACGCGTTGACCATATTGCAACATCGCGGGCAGGATGCTGCGGGTATCGCCACGCTGGACGGTCACAAGATTCGGTTATTTAAAGGCAATGGCCTGGTCACTGACGTATTTCCACATGCCGAATTGGCAAAGTTGAATGGTCATGTTGGTATCGGGCATGTCCGGTACCCCACGGCAGGGTCTTCCAACCTGGATGAAGCCCAGCCATTTTATGTCAATTCACCTTACGGTATTGTACTTGGGCATAATGGCAACCTGATCAACGCCTCAGCTGTTAAACAGGAATTGTTCGACAGCGATCGTCGGCACCTCAATACCGAGTCGGATTCAGAAGTATTACTAAACGTGTTTGCACATGAATTGCATCGAATTGGTCCTGCCGGTATGCAACCCGAAGATGTTTTCAATGCGGTTGATGGTATGCATAAGCGCTGCAAAGGGGCTTATTCCGTTATCGCGATGATCAGTGGCAAGGGCGTCCTGGGGTTCCGTGATCTGCATGGGATTCGCCCCGTTGTATTGGGTTTTAAGGATACGGACAAGGGCAGGGAGTATGCGATTGCTTCAGAGAGCGTAGCCCTGGACACGCTGGATTTCACCCTGATGCGCGATTTGGAGCCGGGCGAATCCGTGTTTATAACCCTTGGCGGTAAGTTGCACACCCATGTAAGCCAGTATGCGGAGGCTGCCAGCCCATGTATTTTTGAGTACGTCTACTTTGCCCGCCCCGACTCCATGCTGGATAAAATCTCGGTTTACAAGGCCCGTTTGCGTATGGGACAGGCACTGGCCAGAAAAATTTTAAAGGAATGGCCGGATCATGATATTGATGTGGTAATACCGATTCCGGATACAAGCCGCACCGCAGCCTTGCCACTGGCATACGATCTGAACGTCAAATACCGTGAGGGTTTTATCAAGAACCGTTATATTGGCCGTACATTCATCATGCCGGGACAGGCGCAACGCAAGCGCTCGGTCAAGCACAAACTGAATGCTGTGAGCCTTGAGCTTCGTGGCAAGAACGTTTTGCTGGTGGATGATTCTATCGTCAGGGGAACGACGTCACGTCAGATTATTCAGATGGCCCGGGAAGCCGGTGCCAGGAAGGTTTATTTTGCCTCGGCCTCTCCACCCGTGCGTTACCCGAATATCTATGGTATCGATATGCCGGCGCCATCCGAGCTGATCGCCAGTGGCCGTAATGAAAAGCAAATTGAAGAAGTGCTGGGGGCGGACCGTCTGATTTACCAGAATCTGGATGATCTGATTGAAGCCTGTCGGGAGGGCAATCCAGGGATTACGCGGTTTGATACGTCCTGCTTCTCAGGTGAATATGTCACAGGTGTGGAAGACGGGTACCTGGAAGACCTGCAGATCAGACGATCCGACCAGGCCAAGCTGGAAAATAATCATGCAGCGAGGGCGCAATTGACAGGTTGAATTCTTTTTTCGCTATGGTAGACAGGCTCGACAGGCCTTATCATGAAGCGACTGGATTGAATTTCTGAAGAGGGGGTTAATTTAATGACTCGAATTTTCAATTTTTGTGCCGGCCCGGCAACATTACCCCTGCCGGTTCTGGAAAAGGCCCGGGATGAACTGCTGGATTATCGCGGTCTGGGTATGTCGGTCATGGAGATTTCTCACCGTAGTTCCGCTTTTGATGAATTGGCAGACTCTTCAGAGGCCTGCCTCAGGCGTTTGCTATCCATCTCGGATGATTATACGGTGCTGTTCCTCGCCGGTGGTGCGACCATGCAATTCGCCCAGGTTCCGCTGAACATGGCGAGTCCGGACCGGCCGGGTGCATACCTCGTTAATGGCAGTTGGAGCAAAAAGGCTTTCAATATCGCCCGGCGTATGGGGCTTGGACAGCTTGCCGCCAGTTCCGAGGATACCGGATTCAAATCGATTCCGTCACCTGGTGAATGGAATCTCGAGGGCAAGCCCGCCTACCTTCATTACGCGAGCAATGAAACCATATCCGGGGTACAGTTCAGAAGGCCGCCTGACAGTGATCTTCCATTGGTCTCTGATATGTCATCCGACATTCTCTCCAGGCCTGTCGATATCGGAAAGTTTGGTGTCATTTATGCCGGCGCACAAAAAAACATCGGCCAGGCCGGCCTGGCCCTGGTGATCGTCAGAAAAGATCTGTTACAGGACCTTCCCGCCGATCAGCCTGATTTGCAGTCATGGAAAATTCAGCACCAGCAAGGGTCACGTCTGAACACACCGCCGACCTATGCGTGGTATATCGCCGGCCTGGTGTTTGATTGGGTCGAAGCCAGTGGGGGCGTAGAAGAAATGGCAAAACTGAACCAGGTAAAGGCGGATACGTTTTATCAATACCTCGATCAGAGTTCGTTCTACCTGAACGATATTCCGCCGGAGTGCCGATCGCATATGAACATCCCCTTCCAGATAGTGGATGAGTCTCTGCATGAACGGTTTATCGCCGAAGCCGAGGCAGTTGGACTCAGCAGCCTGAAAGGCCACCGGTCAGTGGGTGGAATGAGGGCAAGTATTTACAATGCCATGCCTCTAGAAGGTGTTGAGGCCTTGATAGGCTTCATGAAGGAGTTTGAGAGTAAAGCAGGTTGATGGACAACAAAAAGAAACAGACAGAAGGCAGGGACCAGGCAACACTGGACGAGGTGCGACAGGAAATTGACATGCTTGATTCACAAATTCAGGCGCTGATCAGTACCCGTGCCCGACTGGCGCAGGTAGTGCGTGAATCGAAAGGTGAACTTGCCAATGCCGTTGACTATTACCGTCCGGAGCGAGAGGCCCAGGTTTTAAGAGGTGTACTGGAGCGTAATGATGGTCCGATA
>Ga0316201_10002454_pt1 | contig 13205 bp, 13 predicted proteins | sample CS6wburrow_MG_FD_204516 | JGI IMG/M metagenome (GOLD analysis project Ga0316201, IMG submission 204516) | Coastal sediment microbial communities from Delaware Bay, Delaware, United States - CS-6 worm burrow | ecosystem: Environmental > Aquatic > Marine > Coastal > Sediment | place: USA... | reverse complement strand
ACCGTCGGGCCCAGGGTGGTGGTTCTGCTGGGCAGTGCCAGCGACCTGCCCGTCATCGAAAAAATGCTCCCGCTGCTCGACAGATTCGGCCTGACTTACCGGGTCGACGTGGCCTCGGCCCACCGCCAGCCGGCCAAGCTGCACAAGATCGTGGCCAAAGCGGAAAAAGACGGTGTCGAGGTCTTCATCGCCGCCGCCGGCATGGCCGCGCACCTGCCCGGGGTCGTCGCCTCGCTGACCGCCAAGCCCGTGATCGGGATCCCCGTGGCGTCGGGTCCCCTGGCCGGCTTCGACGCCCTGATGTCCATCGTGCAGATGCCGCCGGGGGTTCCGGTGGCGACGGTGGCCGTCGGCAGCGCCGGGGCGCGCAATGCCGCCTGTCTGGCCGCCCGGATGGTGGCCCTCAAGGACCGGCGGGTTGCCGCCGCGGTCGACGACTTCCGCAAGGAACTGGCACGGGGCGGCAGCTGAACGTGACCGCGCCCCTGGAACATGCCGCCGCCGCCGGAATCCTGACCGCCGGCGGCGTTCTCATCCTGGGAACCGACACCTTGCCGGGGTTCCATTGCCGCGCGGACGCCACCGACGGTGTTCGCCGCATCCAGGCCTTGAAGGGACGCGCAGCGACAAAACCGCTCCTGCTGCTGGCCGGCAGCCTGGAGCAGGCGCTCACGGTGGCCGGACCGCTGGACGCCCACCAGGCCGCCCTGTGCGACCGCTGCTGGCCGGGACCGTTCTCGCTGATCCTGCCCGCCCGGCCGCTGGTCCATCCTCTGGTCACCGCCCAGGGAGCAACGGTGGCGGTCAGGGTTCCGGATCTGGAGGCGTTGCGGTCGCTGGTCCGGGACGCGGGCTGCCCGCTGGTTTCCACCAGCGTGAACCGCGAGGGCACGCCGCCGAGCGTTACCCTTCCGGAGGCGGTGGCCGCCTTCGGCGACGACGTTGACGGCTGGTGGGATCCCCTGGCGGAGGAGGGCGCGGACGTCGACCACCACCGGCAGAGCGCCAGCGCCCTGGTGGACCTGATGGTCTGGCCGCCCCGCGTGATCCGCGCAGGCCCCCGCCCGCTGCCCGGGGGGCTGTCGGGGCTGTCTTGACGGGGTTTGCCGTGAGGCCTAACTTTGAGCTTGAAAAAGGGTATGGGTGCTGAGGGTTCGAGGATTTTCTGAAGTCAAAGGCTGGTCGTGGCGAAGCAGGTTGTTTTTCTGTGCACCGGGAATATCTGCCGCAGTCCGGTCGCTGAAGCGGTGGCGCGCGGGCTGTATGGCCACCTTGCGCTCCGGTTCGCTTCGGCGGGTCTGGAACCGAATCCGGGCTGGGGGGCCAGCGATGGATCCCGAGCCTATGCGGCGGCCAGGGGCTGGTCCCTCGCCGGTCATCAGTCCCGGCCCGTCACACCGGCGATGCTCGCCGAGGCAGCCTGGGTCATCGGCATGACCCGGAGCCACGCGGCCATCTTCAGAAGCCGTTCGCGGGGCGTGTTCGGCGGGAGTATCGGCGTTCTCGGCGCGCCGGGCGTCGATCTTGCCGGGTCCGGTATTTCGCCGGCGGTCGAAGAGGTCGCTGATCCCTACGGCCAGCCGGAGCGGGTCTATCGGGACATGGGGGAGCAGATCAGCCGCCTGCTCGAATTGTGGGCGGATGAATTCAGGGCTTTGGCCAGCTGAAGGAAATGGAAAACATGAAGATTGCCATCGGATCCGACCACAGGGGCTACGCCCACAAGTCGTTCATCGGCGCCGCGCTGGTCAAGCGGGGCGTGGCGGTCGCGGACCACGGCTGCCCCGGACCGGAGTCGTCCGACTACCCCGATCCCGCGTTCGCCGTGGGTGAGGCTGTCGCGGCGGCGGAGGCGGACGCTGGCATCCTGATCTGCGGCTCGGGCATCGGCGTCAGCATTGCGGCGAACAAGGTCAGGGGCGTCCGCGCGGCCCTGGTCTTCACTCCCGACCAGGCCCGGATGACCCGCATGCACAACGACAGCAACGTGCTGTGTCTCAGCGGCGATGCAACCGATCCCGAGTCGGCCCTGACCCTGGTGGATGCCTGGTTGGCAGCCGGTTTCGCAGGCGGCCGTCATGCCGCCCGGGTCGCCAAGATCACCGCCTATGAAGATCAACACCTGAATCAGGAGTAGTCCCATGTACGACGAAGTCCGCCAGACCGATCCCGAAATCGCCGCGGTACTGGACCTCGAACTCGCACGCCAGCGCACCCAGCTGGAAATGATCGCCAGCGAGAACTTCACCAGCCGTGCGGTGATGGAAACCATGGGGTCGACCCTGACCAACAAGTACGCCGAAGGGTATCCCGGCAAGCGCTACTACGGCGGGTGCGTGAACGTCGATACGGCCGAAACGCTGGCCAAGAAGCGGGCGATGGCGCTTTTCGGCGCCGAACGCGCCAACGTCCAGCCCCACAGCGGGTCGACGGCCAACATGACCGCCTATCTTGCCCTCCTGGAGCCCGGAGACACGATTCTCGGCCTGTCCCTGTCCCACGGCGGGCACCTCACGCACGGGCACCCGGTCAATTTTTCGGGCCTGCTGTTCAACGCCCTGCACTACGAGGTCGACCGTGACACCGAGACCATCGACTACGACCGTCTGCGTGACCAGGCCCTCGCGGCCAAGCCGAAGATGATCGTGGGCGGGGCGAGTGCCTACCCCCGCTTCTGGGATTACGAAAAGCTGCGGTCGATCGCCGACGAGATCGGCGCCATCTTCCTGTTCGACATGGCGCACATCGCCGGCCTGGTGGCCGGGGGCGTGCACCCGAGTCCGGTGCCGTTCTGTGACGTGGTGACCACGACCACGCACAAGACGCTGCGGGGACCCCGTGGCGGATTGGTGCTCAGCCGGAAGGAGCACTTCAAGGCCATCAACAAGATGAACTTCCCCGGTATCCAGGGCGGCCCCCTGATGCACGTGATCGCCGCCAAGGCCGTGTGTTTCCACGAATGCATGCAGCCGCCGTTCAAGGCCTACGCCCGGGCGGTGGTGGCCAACGCCAAGGCCCTCGGCGAGGCGCTCGGTGAGCGCGGCTTCCATCTGGTCAGCGGCGGTACCGACAACCATCTGCTCCTGGTCAACGTCAGCAACAAGGGGCTGACGGGCAAGGACATGGAAGAGCTGCTCGAGTTCGTCGGGATCACCGCCAACAAGAACACCGTACCGTTCGACCAGGAGAGCCCGTTTGTGACCAGCGGCATCCGTCTGGGAACGCCGGCCCTGACGACGCGGGGCATGGGTGTCGACCAGATGCGGATCATCGCCGATATCATTGACCGCGCGGTGCGTCACCGTGACGACGAAGAGGCGCTGCGCGGGCTGAGCCGGGAAAGCGAAAGCCTGTGCGCCGAGTTTCCGCTCTATCCTGGCCTTTAGAACGACGCCAAACCGGAGAGTGACCCGTGAAGTGTCCCCGCTGCGGAAACGAAGACGACAAGGTGGTCGACAGCCGCGCGGTCCGGGACGGGCGGGCGGTCCGACGGCGGCGTGAGTGTATATCCTGCGGTGACCGCTACACCACCTACGAGGCCGTGGAGACGCGTCCGGTGCTCGTGGTCAAACGCAGCGGCGAGCGCATGTCCTACAACCGCGGCAAGGTGATCGTGGGGGTGACCAAGGCCTGCGAAAAACGACCGGTGTCCCTCGAGCAGATCGAGATCATCGTCGACCGGGTCGAGCAGAAGCTGGCGGGCGCCGGGCGCCGGGAAGTGCCCAGCGAGGCCATCGGCCGCCATGTGCTGGAAGAACTGCGGGATGTCGATGAAGTCGCCTACGTGCGTTTCGCCTCGGTGTACCGCAGTTTCCAGAACGTCGACGAGTTCTTCAACCTGCTGAACGACCTGCGGGACGGGGAAGATAGCCAGTGAGCGACCACCGCGAACCCGAACTCCCTTTCGAGCCGTCGCCGGATTCGCCGCCGGAGGCGAACCCGTCCGTGGACCAACCGGCTGACCAGGCGGGATTCGCGGATCTGAAACCCGGTCCGGGGCACCCGCTGGCCGCGGATGTCGTGGCGGAGGACCCTGCGCAGGAGGATACCGACGGGGCTGATCCCGCCGCGCCGGGCGGGCTGGACGAGCCGGACGAGCCGGCAGGGCCGGACGGGCCGGACGGGCCGGACGACGGGGGCCCCGGAGACGGGGCGGAGGAGCCCGCCGGCGACGATGACCGGATGGGGCTGCTCGATCATCTGGGCGAGCTCCGCTCGGTAATGATCCATTCCTCGCTGGCCGCGCTGGCCGCCACGATCCTGTGCTGGTTCTGGTCCGCGGACCTGCTGGACGTCATGATTTTGCCGATTCGCGACCAGGGGGTCTATTTCAACGCTCCCAACGAGGCTTTCCTCACCCGCTTGAAGCTGTCGGCGGTGGTGGGCCTGTTCGTGGTTGCTCCGTTCATCTTTTTCAGGATCTACGGCTTCATCCTGCCGGGCCTGTACCGCCGGGAACGCAAAGTGGTCACGCCCCTGTTGGTCGCCACGACGGCCCTGTTCTATACTGGGGTGGCATTCGCCTTCCTGGTGGTCATCCCCCAGGTCATGACCTTCCTGCTGAGCTTCGGTACCGAGGTCATGGAGCCCCTGATCGGGGTGGGGGCGTATTTCAGCTTCGTGACCCGCCTGTGCCTGGCGTTCGGGCTGGTTTTCGAGCTGCCGTTGCTGGTGTTCTTCCTGAGCGTGATCGGCGTCGTCAATCCGCGGATGCTCCTGCGTACCTGGCGTTTTGCCATCATCATTATTGCCTTGGTCTCGGCGCTGCTGACGCCGCCGGACGTGATCAGCCAGCTGATGATGGCCGGCCCGGTCATCGTCCTGTACATCGGGTCGGTGCTCGTCTCGATCCTGGCGACATCACGGCAGCGTAAACGGGATGAGGACGATCGGGATTGACATTGGGCGGCAATCGCGAATATTTGAACCAGAACCACCCGGATCGGGGCCGGGGTCATCAACTCGGAAAGTTGGAATCCATGGGACTTGTGGATCGCGAACGCATCAAGCTGATCACCCTGCAGCAGAAGATCGCGCCCGCCTTGAAGCAGGTGGATGAGGAGTTCCGGCTCATCACCGACGGTGACAGCCCGCTGACCAGGGATATCTGCGATCATATCCGGCGGGGCAAGAGCAAACGGTTTCGCCCCACCCTGCTGTTGCTGGCCGCCCAGGACGGCGAGGGTTTCGCCCCCGAAGCCATTTCGGCAGCGGCGAGCGTCGAGCTGGTCCACACCGCGACCCTGGTGCACGACGATTTCATTGATGACGCCCTGACGCGCCGGGGGCTGCCCTCGGTGAACGAGAAGTACGGCGCGAGCGCCGCCCTGATCATGGGCGACTATTTGTACAGCAAGGCCCTGCACAACATGTGCCTGAAGGGCCTGAACCACGCGGTGGAACTGCTGGCCCGCACCACGGTGCTGATGAGCGAGGCCGAGATGCTCCAGCTGGAGCATCGCTACGACATGAACATCACCGAGGAGCGGTATCTGCAGATCATCTACCAGAAGACCGCTTCGCTGATCGAGAACAGTTGCCGGATCGGGGTGTCGTTCAATGAGCGCATGGCCCGGCACGAGGAAAGCTTCGGCGTCTTCGGCAGCAAGACGGGCCTGGTGTTCCAGATCACCGACGACATCTTCGACTACCTTGGTGATGAGCGGCGCCTGGGCAAGCCCACCGGTCAGGACTGGGAGGAAGGCCGGATCACCCTGCCGCTGATCGCCGCCTGGCGCAACGGCAGCGGCGAGCGGCGCGACCGTATCGCCGAACTGGCCGCCGAGACCGACAGCGCCGCCCGGGCGGCCAGCTGGCCGGAAGTGAAGTCCTTCGTCATGGATTTCGGCGGAGTCGACTACGCCTTCGCCAAGGCGCGCGAGTTCGGGGAGGAGGCCAAGGGCGCTCTGGCCCCGGTCGCGTCCGGGCCCCAGAAGGATCTGCTGGCGGTAGCCGTCGAATACGTCATCAATCGCCTCAACTGATTGCGCCGACCGCGGCGAGGGGGATCCTGCTCGTGAACGAAACTGATGAAAGCAAGCAGCCGGTAGCCGAGATGCCCGACGATACGGCGGCCTTCGCGCTGGCCGAACGGGCGGTCTGGCACCTGCTGGAGAAGAAAGGCGAGGATCTGGTGATTCTCGACCTGCGGGGACGATCGGACGTCTGTGATTTTTTCGTCATCGGCTCCGGCAACTCCGATGTCCAGGTGAATGCCCTGGCCAAGCACCTGCACAACGCACTGGTGGCTTGCGGCCAGAAGCCCAAGGGCCTCGAAGGCCTCAACGACGGTCGCTGGGCGCTCCTGGATTTCTTCGACGTCGTGGTCCACATCTTCCACGAGCCGGCGCGGGAGTATTTCCAGCTGGACCGGCTGTGGTCCGATGCCCCCCGCCTGGAAGTGAAACCGGAGTGGTTCGCCGCGGCGGAGGTCGCTGCCCGGCACCCCGATCTTAAGTTCACCATCACCGCGGCGGCGGACAGGCCCGACTGAGAAACGGACGAACCATGCTTGAGGACCTTTTGAGGGAGGGGCTGTTCGCGGCCCTCGAAAAATTCGGTGTCTACGAGGAAGACGTGGACATCGAGCTGGAGAAGCCGCGGGATCGCAGCCATGGTGACCTGAGCACGAACCTGGCCATGGTTCTGGGCAAGCGCCTGAAGCGGAAGCCGCGCGAGCTGGCCGGCGAGATCGCCGCCGGAGTCGACCTGCCCAAAGAGGTGGTCGAGTCCGTGGAGATCGCCGGACCCGGGTTCATCAATTTCCGCGTCGCCAAGCCCTATCAGGTGATGCTGCTGCTCGACCTGCTGAAACCGGACGGGTCGCTCGCGGCCATCAAGACCGGGGGCAACAAGCGGATCAATGTCGAATTCATCAGCGCCAACCCCACCGGACCCTTGAATGTCGTTTCGGCGCGCGCCGGGGCGTTCGGCATGACGCTGGTCCGCTTGCTGGACGCCATCGGGTACGACGCCCACGCCGAGTACTACGTCAACGACGCGGGCCGGCAGGTCACCCTCCTGGGCGAGTCGCTGCGGGCGCATTATCTGTCCCTGGTCGGCGAAAAGGTGGAGTTCCCCGAGAATGGCTACCGGGGACGTTATCTCGAGACCATGGCCGCCGAACTGCTGAAACAGGATCCCGAAGCCATCAGCAAGGCCGCAGCGGTCTTCAACGACGAGAGTTTCCAGCGTATCAGCGTTCCCGACGGGAGCGCCGGCGACTGGACCCAACTCCCGCCGGACGAGTCGATCCGGGCGTTCTCGAAGTACGCCCTGATGAAAATCCTCAGCTGGCAGCGCGAGACCTGCCGCCGCTTCGGCCTGCGTTTCGAGACCTGGTACTTCGAATCGGAACTCCACGAGACCAAGCGAATCGAACGCGCGTTCGACCGCCTGCAGAAGCAGGGCAGTCTCTACGAGGAGGACGGCGCGACGTTCTTCAGGGCGACCGACTTCGGCGACGAGAAGGACCGCGTCGTCTTGCGGGCCGACGGCATGCCGACCTATTTCCTGGCCGACATCGCCTACCACTTCCACAAGCATCAGCGGGGATTCGAACGGGCCATCGATTTCTGGGGTCCCGACCACCACGGCTACATTTCGCGGATGCAGGGAGCGATGGAGGCCCTGGGTATCCCGCGGGACTGGCTAGAGGTGCAGATCCTGCAGCAGGTGTCGTTCATCGAGGGCGGCGACACCATGAAGATGTCCAAGCGCGCGGGTCAGTTCGTGACCATGGACGCGCTGATGGACGAGGTGGGCGCCGATGTGGCCAAGTACATCTTCCTGACCAGGAAGCCCAACAGCCATCTCGATTTCGATCTGGACCTGGCGCGGGAGCAGTCGAACGATAATCCGGTGTACAAGGTGAAGTACGCCCATGCCCGTATCTGCTCGGTGCTGCGCAAGGCAGCCGAGGCCGGCATCGAACCGGGTGAGCCGTCGGCGGCTTCGCTGGGCCGCTTGACCGAAGATGCCGAGTGGAGCCTCGTGCGCGAACTCACCCGTCTGCCGCGGGTCATCGTCTCGGCGGCCAGGGCCCGTGAACCGCACCGGCTGACCGGCTACGTCTTCGATCTGGCCGGTCTGTTCAACCAGTTCTTCCAGGATCCGCATTGCAAGATCCTGGGAGATGACAAGGATGCCACCGAGGCCCGGCTTCACCTCTGTCTGGTGACGCAACACGTTTTGAGGGTCGTTCTGGAACTCATCGGGGTCGATGCCCCGGAAGCCATGGGGGAGAAGGTCTGACATGTCCATACTTGTGGTCGGTTCGGTGGCCTACGACACCGTCGAAACCCCGCGCGAAAAACGCGATCGCCAGCTGGGCGGCAGTGCCAGCTTCTTCGCCATCGCCACGCGCGGCCGCGGCGACGTGCGCTGCGTCGGGGTGGTCGGTGACGACTTCCGCCAGGAGGATCTCGAGCTGCTCGCCGAGCGGGGGGCCGATGTCACCGGGATCCAGCGGGTGCCGGGCAAGAGCTTCCACTGGTCCGGCCGCTACCATGAGGACATGATCGAGAGGGATACCCTGGCCACCGAACTGGGAGTCTTCGCGGATTTCCAGCCCCGGATTCCCGACGCCTGGAAGGAGTCCGAGTACCTGTTTCTCGCGAACATCCATCCGGCGCTGCAGGGCCATGTCCTGGAGGCAATGACGGCGCCGCGCCTGGTGGCTCTCGATACGATGAACCTGTGGATCGAGACCACGCCGGACGAGTTGCAGGCCATCCTGGCGCGCGTGGACATCCTGCTGGTCAACGACGGGGAGGCCCGGCAGTTGACGGGTGAGCGTAGCCTGGCCCACGCGGCCGCGGCCATCCGGGCGATGGGACCGGACCGCGTGGTCGTCAAGAAGGGGGAGCACGGCGCGCTGTATTTCGGGCCCGACTCGGTCCTGGCGGTGCCGGCGATCATCCTCGACGACGTGATCGATCCGACCGGCGCCGGTGACTGTTTCGCCGGCGGCTTCATGGGCAGTCTCGCCGAGGCAGGGGCGACCCGGGACAGCAGCGACAAGGTGTTCCGGCAGGCCATGCTGGACGGGACGGTGACCGCCAGTTTCTGCCCGGAAGGATTCAACGTGGAAGGTCTGCTGAAGATCGATGATGCGGCCTATGCCGCCCGGATGGCCGTCCTGAAGGGCATGATGATCCCCTGACCCGGACCGCATCGATTGGGCGCCCCGCGGATCCTGCTTTCCGGGGGCGGGATCATTTCGTGAAATCTCATGCAGAATCGTCAGATAGGCCCGCCCGGTTGTGCGAATAATTGGGGTGTGGTAACATTGGTCCTTCGTCCCAGCCAAGCATCAAGGATTCAAGGGAGCACGACTTGGATTTGGATTCCACCGAGCGCGACGCCTGGGTCGCCGACGCCCAGCGTTGGATAGGCACCATCGTCGGGGTCAAGCAATGCAAGATCGATCTCGACGCCCAGGGCGGGGTCACGGACGTGCGTGTGATCGCCTCGCAAGAGCGGGACCCCCGCCATATCGTCCGGGACGTGGAAAGCCTTCTGAAGACCCGCTGCGATCTCGACATCTACTACAAGAAGATCGGCGTGGTCCAGGTGATGGACGACGGAGAGTCCGGGTCGGCCGATCCGGAAGGCGCCGCCGCCGTCGTGCGTGACACCTCCGGGGTCACCTTCCATCCGCCCGGTCCGGTACCCGAGGCCGACGAGGAGGATGACCTCCTGCTCGGTGCGGATTCCGCCCCTGCATCCGGCGAGGCGCCGCGGTCGGATGCCCGGTCAGCGGCTCCCGGACCGGTGCCCGCCGAGCCGCGGGTACCCACACCGGCCATTCTCGTGGCCGAGGGCCTGACGCCCCGCATCATCCTGGGCCGGGTCGGCGTCATGGCGTCGGAGAAGCTGCTCCGGGCCGAGGTCAACCTGCGCGCGGGCGGCGTCGAAGCCTCGGCGTTTCGCGAGGGGGCGAACCATGCCGGCAGCGAGGTCACCCTCATTGCCCGGGCAACCCTTGCTGCGGTCGTGCAGCTGGTCGGTGAACCGGTTCTGCTGCACCTGAACGAGATCAGGATCCGCAACCTCGGCGGTGAACAGGTGGTCATGGCGGCGGTGGACCTGACGGAGGGGCGCCGGACAGAAACGCTCTTCGGCACCTGCTCGACCCGCCACAACCGGAACCAGGCCGTCGCCTACGCCCTTCTCGATGCCCTGAACCGGCGGCTGTCCCTGATGGCCGTGAAGACTCCGCAAGACGATTCCTGACCGTCCGCCGCGACCCTTGGCTTGATCCTGGACCCGGGGACTCTTATCATCTGCAGACGTCACACGCCGATTTCCCTGCCAGCGGAGGATTCCCATGAAATACGCCGACAGCGGTGTGAACATCGACGCTGCCACCCGGGCCCTGGCCCGCAGCAAGGCCGCGGTCAAATCCACCTGGGACCAGCGGGTCAAGAACGAGCTGGGAGCCTTTGGCGGACTGTTCCAGGCCGCTGCGGGTGAACCGCTGCTGGTGGCCAGCGTGGACGGGGTCGGCACCAAGGTGATGATCGCCCGCATGATGGGCCGCTATGACACGGTGGGCCAGGACCTGGTGAACCACTGCGTGGACGACATCCTCGTCCAGGGCGCCGAGCCGCTGTTCTTCCTCGACTATTTCGCCACCTCCCGTCTGGAGGAGGATGTGCTGCCGGCGATCATCGAGGGTTTCGCCGCCGGCTGCCGCGAAAACGGCTGCGCCCTGCTCGGCGGCGAGACGGCGGAAATGCCGGGCGTCTACGGCGACAAGGAATTCGATCTGGCCGGCACGATCGTCGGCAGGGTCGCCGAGGAACATGTCATCGACGGGCGGTCCATCGCCGCCGGCGACCGCGTCTGGGGCCTGCCCAGCACCGGCCTGCATACCAATGGGTATTCGCTGGCGCGGGCGGCCCTTTTCGACCAGGGCGGCCTGATGGTGGGCGACAGTCCGGCCGCGCTGGGCGGCGGCACGGTGGGCGACGCCCTGCTCGCGGTCCACCGCAGTTACCTTCAGGACGTCCGTGCGATCTGGAAGGCCCACGGGCGTGAGGCGGTGCGTGGACTGGCCCACATCACCGGCGGCGGGTTCTACGACAACGTCCCGCGGGTGGTGCCCGACGGACTGTGCGTGAATATCGACCCCGGTGCGTGGCAGCCGCTGCCGATCTTCGACCTGATCGCCGACAAGGGCGGGGTGGCGGCCCGGGAAATGTATCGGGTCTTCAACATGGGGATCGGGCTGGTCGTGGTCACGCCCCCGTCGGTGGACCTGGCCGGGATCCCTGGAGCGGACGCCGTCCTGCTGGGCGATGTGACCCGGGGGCCCGCCAAGGTGAGCCTCCCGTTCTGATCGCCGGCTGCGGCCGACCGTTGGCGGCCGGGATTGGCCACCGCCGACCGCGGGACGGATGTCTCGGGCGGGATGATCGCAGCCTGCCGCCGGGACAGGGCCGGGACAGAGGCTGTCTGTCCGCACTCTCCACTTGCCGTATAATATTTCCTAAATAACCTATTTACATGCCATTAAAGAAATTTCGTCGATTAGTGTTCAACCCCCCGCGCCAATAGCCCTCGAGGCACTTTCCGTGCATGGTCTGCCGCCCAACCACGATCATCCGGGAGGTGGCGCTTGGCGGCATTCAAATTCTGGGAAGAAGAAGTCCGGGGTTATCCCCATGGCGGCAAGGGTGCCGCTTTGTGGGTGGTCCGGCGCAATGGCACCGAGCCCGGCACACCGCTGACGGTCCTGTTCGCCTGGTCGGCCGGGACCGGCGCCGATCTGGGGCTGGAGCACTGCCCGCCGTTGGGGACGTTGCTCAAGGCGATGAATCGGCGGCAGGAGGAGCTGGTCTTCAAGGACCGCGACACGGCGCTGTGGGTGGAGCCTCTGCTCGATGGCGCGGACGTACTCGGCTGCATCGCGGTCTGGTTCCAGGCCGACGAACCCTGGCGCGAGGGCATTTTCCTCTGGGGCCAACGCCTGGCCGCCCGTCTGGGTCCGGTGATGGACAAGCTGGAACCGCTGGCCACGGGCCGCGGCTCCTGCGCGCACCTTGTCCAACCCACGCTGTTTCCCCTGCGGCCGGTCCGTGCCGGCAAGCCGGCGCCGGCCGGTGTCCTGGTCCTGCCGCGCCCGGTGACGGTGCCCGGCATTCCGGGGTGTGTCGGGGTCAGTCGGGAAATGGTCAAGCTGGGCGTCAACCTTCGGGACATCGCACGCAGCGGGGTCAACGTGCTGCTGCGTGGCGAAAGCGGTACGGGCAAAGAGGTCATCGCCCGCGCCCTGCATCTGGCCAGCGACCGGAACCGGGGGCCCTTCGTGGGGCAGAACTGCGCCGCCCTGCCCGAGTCCCTGTTCGAGAGCGAACTGTTCGGCCACCGGGCCGGCGCCTTCACCGGGGCGTCCGGCGAAAAGAAAGGGCTGTTGGCTTCGGCGAGCGGCGGAACCTTCTTTCTGGATGAGATTGGGGACATGCCGCTGGCGCTCCAGATCAAGCTGCTCAGGGTGATGCAGGAAAGACGGGTCCGCCGGATCGGCGAACTGCAGAGCCGCGAAGTCGACATCCGGTTCGTGGCGGCCACCCACAAGGACCTTTCCCGTGAGATCGAGCAGCAGCGGTTTCGCCTCGATCTGTTCTACCGCCTCAAGGTTGTCTCCCTGGAGATTCCGCCGCTGCGCCACCGGCCCGAAGATGTCGCGCCGCTGTTCGCGTTTTTCCTGGGCAAGGCCGGCCGTGACCCCGGGGTCGTGAAAATCACGGAAAAGGCGCTGCGCTGCCTCCAGCAATGGCGCTGGCCCGGCAATGTCCGGGAGCTCGAGAACGAGGTCCAGCGCTTTGCGGCGCTGTATCCGCACCGGGAACTCATCACCCGCAGCTGTCTTTCGCCGGAGCTGCAATCTCCCGAGGGCCGGGTGGTGGATGCGGCCGACCTGGGCGTGCTGCGGGAACTCGGACAAGCCAACGAAATTCTCGAACGGTACCTGATCCGCAAGGCCATCGCCGCCACCGAGGGGCGCAAGGCGGCGGCAGCGCGCCGGCTGGGTCTGTCCCGGCAGGGGCTCTACAAGAAGATTCAGCGGTACGGTATGACGGATCTCATCGCCGCCGGCGATGCCTGAGCGGTAGCCGGGGTGAGCGGCGTGGGGTTTGCTGGACACGTCCGCGGCGGTCGGGTATTTTGCCGGACATGGACCACACCAACCATCCGGG
>Ga0316201_10002453_pt1 | contig 13209 bp, 10 predicted proteins | sample CS6wburrow_MG_FD_204516 | JGI IMG/M metagenome (GOLD analysis project Ga0316201, IMG submission 204516) | Coastal sediment microbial communities from Delaware Bay, Delaware, United States - CS-6 worm burrow | ecosystem: Environmental > Aquatic > Marine > Coastal > Sediment | place: USA... | reverse complement strand
AATGTGGTTCTTATTCCTCATGGTACATTCGAAAGTCCGGATACACCAACCTATGAAACAGAATCCGGGCCATTGAAAATAATGACCTTTGGAAAATTTGGCACGTATAAGAAAGTGGAATCCTTAATTCGTGCAGTTGAAATAGTGCGCAAGGAAATCAAACAACCGCTTGAGATTGTAATCGCCGGCACTGATAACCCCAACACACCGGGATATTTAGAAGGAATAAAAAACTCATTTAGCGAAGTTCCTATGTTGACATTTACGGGCTATGTGGAAGAAGAAGTAGTTCCCAGAATCTTTTCAGAAAGCGCTATGGTTGTATTTCCTTATACATCTACAACAGGCAGTTCAGGTGTTCTACACCAGGCGGGAAGTTATGGCAAGGCAGTAGTTATGCCCAATCTGGGAGATCTGTCGAGATTGGTAAAAGATGAAGGCTACCGCGGTGAATTTTTTGATCCGACCAGTGATGAAAGTCTTGCAGCAGCAATAAAGAATTTAGTCACCGATGAGGCTTACCGTTTGGAGATCGCGAAAGCGAATTACGCTGCCGCCACGTCCTTTCCAATGAGTAAGATCGCCGATATGTATGTAGATGAATTCCATGCAATTGGTATTAAAGAAATCAACCGCAATAAGATAGCCGCCTAGTGATTTGATTTAATAATTGTAAACGCTGGCTTCTTCGCCCCACTTATGGTGACTAATCCAAAATTCGATTGTTTGATTTTTCTCCAGGGAGAATTTCCCGAAATGATTTTAGGTATAATTTCAAAATCAAATAATGTCCATGAGAGATAGTGAATGCTATCTCTCTTTTGGATTTTATAGAATGCCTCGTAATACTCAGCTTGATCCTTTTCATCATTACCGAACGGGCTCCAAAAACTATGATTCGTAGATAGGCCGAACTCCTGGAGAACTATTGGTTTACTAGTATTTGATCTTATTCTGGAGATCGCCGATCCCAGCAATTTGACATCCTCATAATAATGAAAGGAAATATAATCTACTTCATTTACCAGGTTTAAGGCGGATTCTGGATTTGACCATCCCACGGTGACCGAATGTTCAGGGTCTATATATTTTATATATCTTAACATCTGAGTGAGCCATGACTTTACAACATTGGAATTTCGATTGTCGAAATCGAGATCTGGTTCATTCTTCACATCCCATCCCAATAAGGCCGGATGTTCTTTCACCGAATTCACTATCGTCTTTGCATGTTCACGGGTGGCCGTCCATTCCTTTATGGAATAATCGCCGTAGAAATCAAAAAGCGTTATTATCACGTTTATATCCTCGGCGTTGGAAAGATCGAGTAGCCGGGATAGCTTGTTTAGTTTGCCTCCTTTTACATCGGCTCCTCCAAAATCTTTATAATTTACAAAGATACGTATGGTGTTTAGTCCCAGATCCTTTATCAGGGTAAGTTCCTTTTTAATTGTAGCCTCATTAAATTTTTCACCAAAAGTATCCCAGGCCGAATCCTGAGGATAGTAGTTTATTCCAGCTATTGGCTCAACTAAAGGAATTGTTTCCCGGATCATTGTTTCAGTTTCTTCAGAAGAAGTACGCACCAGATGGCGAATGCGCCAAAACCCATCTTCAAGCAGCATTATAACTTTGTAACTAGCCGTATTATTTGCTTCATAGACGAACTCGTCATTTTTAGTTACCCTGCTGAAGGCCGTTACATCCTTATCGATAAAGGAAATAATCTTACCATCAGCGCTGAAAAAATCTATTTGCAGATTATGCGATAAGGTGGTTGATTCAATAGAGACTCCTGTTTTTTTGTTTAGCTCTATTAAATTGTATAATTCCTCTCTGGCATTAGCTGTATAGAGGTCGGCAATTCCTGTATCTTCCAGGGAATACAGTGCATTATTTCGAATAAACCATGCTAGTTTATAGTCGTCGACGATATCTTTTACAACCGTGGGTGAAATCTCGAGACCCTTATTGGTTGTGATGTCCCATTTTATTTCCGGATGATAATTTATATCTCCTCTAAGATCTCCATGGAAGATCCCGGCTTTGTCTGCTCCACTATTGAGATAGGAATATACTTCCCCGATTCCGAATAACAATAACGCATTAATAAGCAAAAAAGCAGTCAATATTAAAACGCGATATATGAATCTGTTCTTTTTCACTCTGATTTTAGTTTTAATGTCCTGGAAAGTCCAAGCGCATTAACCGTAATTTCGTTTTCTGCCAATTCAAATTCGTGCTGTCTAAGATCGAAAACTACCACCCCGTTAAGAGATGATTTTCTTGTAATGAAGCGATCACCTGTATATAAAGAGACCTCGGTTCCATCGGGTGCAAGTTGATCCATATAACTGGTAAGTGGCCCCACGAATAATTTTCCATCATCTTTGGAAAAATGAACTTTTAAATACCTCGTAATACTCTCGAATTCTATAGTTATTGGCTCGCTTTCGGCAATTCCCGAAATCACCCCTTTGACCTCCCAGGATACAGAGTGATCAGGATGGAGTATCTGTGCTTCAGCCACCCCGTTGAGGATAGCTCCTGATGTACTTAGTTTATGACCATCCGATGTGATTATTATAAACGTGACCACGGTGCCATCGGCAATAATATTTCCGAAGACATCTTTTATTAACGAAGTGCTGAGTGACACAATTTGATTCCCATCGGCATAATTATGGGTGCGCATGGCAAAAATACCGAAATCAACAGGATAAGAAGGACGTATTTTGGTCTCCATCTCCTTCGAATTTACTCCTAAACATTCTGCTGAAACGAATACTTTTTCAGTTTTTTCGGTGCTGTAAATATTCTTCCATGCATAGCCGTTTACTAAATACAGATCCGTTGAAATGATGGTTTCATCTATTTGTTCCTGCATCGAAACCAAAGTGCTGTCGGGAAGTAAATTATCGAATTCGTCCGTCGGCATTACCACCATCATGGAAAAGTCTTTAGCGCCTGCAGTCATACTTGGCGGACCGAGATAATTTTCCATTATCACTTCGGAATTTGTTTTCGAGGTAATAGTAATAGTTTTAGAATCCAGTAATCGTTTATCATGAATTAAACGCAAATCCAGGTCTCCAGATTTTCGCGCAATCTCTTCGGGAATCACAAAATTCATTCCGGTTTCAGTGATTTGTCCCTGAAGGAGACTGCTTCCATATGCCGAAATCACCAACAAGTGTAGAGTATAAGTCGATTCATTTTTACCTATTGTGTCTGCCAGAGTTATACGATAATCGATGGAAATAGGATCCCCTGCTATGAATGGATCATTCTTAATCAATAGTTCTCCGCGAGTTATCATAATAAGGCTATCCGAAGGCGGTAACTTCTGAAATATCATGGATGAGAATAACAGCTGAAGCAATAATAACACGCTAAATAAAATAATATGTTTTCGACTCAGTATCATTTATCTTGGATTTCCAACGTAATAGTTCAAATTAAAATCGATAAATCTGAAGGGTGATATTGCCTCTTGCAGTTCAAGGTAATACTGCGTCTCTTTCCGTTCAGGTATCAACTTTTTACTGATCTCATTATTAGGCAGACCATTAACAAAGACGTATTCGAGTGAAGTACTCAGTAAATCAATAGATGAAATCTTCGGAATTATATATTCGAACCTATATTTTCTCTGGGCTCGCACACTTTCTTCCAGATACTTTTTTTCTACCCATATCAATTTGCGATTCCTATCTCTGAAGGATACTAATAGCTGAGGTATGGTCGCATTTTCAATACCCGAATTGTAGATTATACCTTCGGCTTTGCCTTCATTAAGAATTAAATCTGCTATTGCCAGGTCATTGTGCAAATCGGTTGTTGCGATATTCGCCTCTACCTGTAGATTGAAAGAACTGATATCGTCTTTTATAGTAACAGGGGTGAACTGTTTTGGGTTAAAAGTAGCCGGCAGTGACTTGGTTTCTTCCCGCCATATCGCATCTTCAAAATCGATTCGAAAAACGGATGTTTCTTTAGGTAATAATTTATGTTTCAATATATCTTTAGCATTGTAGGTGGTTAATTCCCTGTTGTCTTTCGAATACAATGTTCCTCTCATAGAAACATCAGCCGGAATATTATCGATATTCTGTATTTCACCCACAATATGATAGGAGTTGTTCGCATAAACAAGACTGGCCGACAGGACTTCAATAACCGGCTGTTTTAAAACATCTTCATGATAGGTTTGTTCTGAAGAAATCCGTCTTCGCCCATGTTTAAAATAGTTTGCCTTTTTACGAATAAATAATTGATCCGGCGGGATATCAACATCTTTATCCGAAGGTTCCAGGAACCATTTACCTTTGATTTTCCTCAATTGGTGTTTCACAGATTTGTTATAGGTCTCCAATGGAGTTATCCATTTCATTTTGGCTTCTGCGGTCGCTGTGGAATCGGTTTCCAACAACATTTTCACTTCAATTGCATCTAATTTCGCATACGAGCTAAGAAGCCCGTCGGTGACGGAAATTTCCAACATGTATTGATCTAGTGTTTTTTCACTCTTAGGATTAATCAAACCATACGATTTTTCAAATTCTTTAAAGTCCAATGCGTCGTAATAGGCAATAACCGTATTTTCCGGGGATATCTGAGTTGCATTTTTCATATAAAATGAATAAACCCCAAACAAAACAAGAACTGAAATAGTCACAGCCCATATCCGGCTTACGGCCATAAGATGGCTATTGTATTTAAAGAATTCTTTTTTGAAGGCCATATAAACTGGTTGCTCATGATTACCAATTTTGAAGGACCTTTTCCATAACTGATTTATGTTTAGAAAAAATGCAATAATTACAGTTAATATTGGAATTATCCCCCACATCAATTTCTGATAAAGCGGCACCTCTTTCTTTGAAATTTTAGAGGGCATTGGAGAAACACCTTCCCTTTCCCAAACCATGATACCATTTTCAAGTCGCTGAAGTCTGTGCCATCCGGTGAAATATAAGATGGGATCATAGAATTTATCGTTCGAGAAAACGTACTTGAGATGATATTTTTCGGGGATCGTTAGAAATTGTTGCAACGACCCGAGGCCTTCAACTCCTCTGAATTTTGAATTCTCCAGTCGTTCGACAGCCCTTGAGGTCAGCTCTGGCAATCGCCGAGCAGAATGATAATTACCGTCTATGGTAGAAGCCTTGGTTTGTGTGGAAAGCCAGGCCATTTGATCACCAAAGCCCAAAGGCAAGTACCGCCACTTATCATGCTGGTCCTGATTCAGAAAGTTGACCAGTGGCAGCGTATCGATCTTTTTGGGTTGAGATGGTCTGAAATATCCCAAACTCATCGAAAAGACAGTCATAAATAAAAAAACAGTTAACAAAATTCCACCACTCAAACGGTGATAAACTGCTCCCCATTTATTTTGCATATATCGTTTGAGATCTCCTTCTACAAAACGATAGGTAAATTCCCCGAACATCGGCAGTGCCATAATTGAGGCCCATAACGTGAATCGATCCAGCGTTAAGATATTGAAGGCGTTTTCACCCAGAATCTTCAATGGAAGGGGAGTGGTTCCCCCTGTACCCAAGAGAGTTAAGAGCGAAAATGAAAGTCCGAAGAACAGATAACGTTTGCTGTAATAACGATAGAATAGGTAAGGTAAAAGAATAAGTAATGCACCCCATGGAATTAAAAAGAATACCAGCCCGGATGAACTTACCTCTATAAAATTATCCCTCGAGCCATGTGGTATTGGAACCTGGGTAATCGGATTGTCCTTTGTGTTGATCCAATAGGGGAGTATACAGATAATAATAAGCACTAATGAACCCAACCCGAATACCAGAATCCTTTTCAGATGGGTATAGAATGATTTCACAAAAACCTTTAATGTAATTTGTTCCCATCCCGAAACCCTTTCCCGGGACGCGTCCATAAGTACCATCCCAATTAGTGGAAAAATAAAGAATACCATACCAAATATGGGTGTGACATGATGGGAGGTAACCGTAATGGACAGCAACGAAAACGAAGTGACCAGGTACCAGTATTTACCTGTTTTAAGCCATAAATAGATTTCCGGTAAGGCATGCAGTAATATGGAAATGCCAATGATGCTTGTTAATTGTCCGAATAAATGAAGGGTCTCTACAAATGAAGATGAAAATACAGCCAATATGGCTGCATAACCCCCAATAGTCCTGTTCGAAGTGAGTATAAGAGTAAATCGATATACACCTGTAATAAACAGAATCACCCCTGTGATGGCTATCACAAACATTCCGAATTTTAATCCTCCGAGACCCGAAAGTAATGCGATAGCCTGATGCACCAAAGGAGGATAACCCATCACCGTGAAACCAGTATACCAGCTTTCGTTCCATGGTTCGAACCAGCTTGTTGCGTAGTGATTACCAAAAAATACATGGATAAGTGCATCATAAGTGGATTCCAAAGTGAAGAACATCGAAGTCCCATGAAACGCTATCCCGAAAAGTAAGGCAACTATCAAGTATTTATTGGATCGATTCTCCATTAAAGTGATAATAAAAGCATTAAGGTTTTACGATTCCAAAGATAGGGGATTCGTTCAATGGTACGTCTGTCGATAAACGGCATTCGTCTATACTAATCTTTCACCCGTCGAAAACTCGACAGAATACCTGCATGTTCGAGATATGTTTGCACTGTAATTATTGAAATAAATCTTAATCCAAAACTTATGAAAACTGGAATTATAATTCCCTGCTACAATGAAGAAAAGCGACTTAATAGTAGAGCCTTCATTGATTTTATTAATGAGAACCAGGACTATCACCTCTGCTTTGTCAATGACGGCAGTAAAGATAACACTTTGGGAGTACTTCAGAATATGAAAATGGCCGCTCCTTATGGGATCAGCGTCGTGGACGTTAAGAAAAATGTTGGAAAAGCTTCTGCTGTCCGCGCGGGCGTTCGTTATTTATACAATAAAAAGGATATTGCCAATATTGGTTTTATCGATGCAGATCTGTCAACGGATTTCAGGGATTTCAAGGATTTGGTAAACACCTTGAAATCCAACGAGAACGTGTCAGTGGTATTTGGCTCACGCAATTCTGGGGGGGATGGTATAAAGCGAGATTTCGTTAGAAATCTTTTATCCAAGACCATAAAGACCTTCATTCTTTTCATCCTGGGTCTGCCTATTAGAGACACTCAATGTGGTGCAAAAGTATTTTCAAGAAGCATTGTACCTGTTGTATATGGGGATGCATTTATTAGCCGGTGGTTGTTCGATGTGGAGATATTCCTACGTTTGAAAAAATACTTCGGCAAGAAGAATGTTATGAGCCATATTATAGAACAACCGCTCATGAGATGGGTGCACGTTGACGATTCAAAACTGGGATTGAAAGATTCCTTGGAGATTCCAGCAAGATTACTCCATATCTGGACAACTTATAATTTGTTGCCGAAACAACGACTTGTTCAACCGGCTCCCGAATTGATCTCGAATATGGAGATCTTCGAAACGGCACCAATGACAATCGCAGCATAATAAACTAGTTAAATCAACAATTATGAAAACATATCCAATTAAATTCAATCCCATACTTAAAGAAAAGATATGGGGTGGTACAAAAATTGTCTCTGAATTCAAAAAGGGCAATTCCGATCGCCCGATAGGTGAAAGTTGGGAGATATCCGGCGTGGATGGAAATATTTCCACGGTTGTAAACGGCGATTACAGTGGAATGACGCTGAACGAGCTGCAATCGACATTTACTTCCGAGTTTCTAGGAGAAGAGAATTATTCTCGATTTGGAAAGGATTTTCCCTTGCTAATAAAATTTCTTGATGCAGCTTCGGATTTATCGATCCAGGTTCATCCCGACGATGAAATGGCCAGAGAAAGACATGGGGGATACGGTAAAACGGAAATGTGGTACGTGATGGATCACGAAGAGGATGCTTCGGTAATAATGGGATTAAAGGATCAACAAACCGATTTACCTACTAAAGAAATAGACACACCTGCAATTGAGACAGTATTTAAAAGAGAAAAAGTAAAAAACGGAGATACATTCTCCATTCCAGCAGGAATGGTGCACGCCCTGGGTGCTGGTGTCATGGTAGCCGAGATTCAGCAGACATCCGATATCACTTATCGAATTTTCGATTGGAACCGAAAGGATACTGAAGGAAAACAAAGACAACTTCATATTGATCTTGCACAGGAGGCGATAAAGAACTGTGATGATACAAAAAGCGTTTCGTACCATGCATCCCCTAATTCCGTGGTGAAAACCGTGTCTAACGAATTCTTCACTACCAATGTGGTTGACGTACGCTCTAAATACATAAGGGAGCTTTCAGAGGTAAATTCATTTGTGATCTACATGTGTGTAGAGGGACGTATATCTATCACCGTCGATAATCACACAGAAATAATAAGGACAGGAGAGACTGTTTTATTGCCCGCCAATAGCTCACAGGCTATATTCTACGGTCCAAAAGCACGACTTCTGGAAGTGTATGTGGATCCGCTGATGCACACAACTATGGAAGCAGCAGCCTAAGAAATGCCAAACTCCAATTGAATATTCCATTTAAACACGCTTCCGGGGCTTAGCGTTTTAAGTCCGATCTTATTATTGAATGCGTCAGGAACGCAAGACATAGGTTCTAAGGCAAAGGATCGTTTGTCTATTGGGTTATAAAGTTGAAGATAACTTTGCTTAGGCACTATTAATTTCAACTCGCGATCGTGACTTCTAAGCAGAATTTGTGAATTCGTTAGGCGATAAGCATTGTCCACTTCCATATTTGACGGATTGAATTTGGAATCATTTACCGGGTTCGAATGATCCGGGATCATATTTGCATTCGTCAGGTACTTTTTATCAGCTTCGAAATGCAGGCTGAATTTCTCCTGGTCATCAGTTACAAAGTAAGGGTGCCATCCAAGTCCGAAAGGCATTAGATCTTTACCTGTGTTCGATACTTTGAATTGAAGTTTTAGCCCATTTGGGCTGATGCTATATTCTAATTCAAGAATGTAGGGAAACGTGTAGCCGGGACTTTCGGTGTGGGTAAATCTAAGGACAAGCGAAGTATCACTTTGAGAGATCACCTCAGGACATTGCGTAAAAGCGAATCCGTGAATGGCGTTACCATACTTCGAATCATTCCTGTCGAGATGAAAATGCTTATCACCAAAGGTATATGATCCTTGCGCAACTCGGTTGGGAAATGGGAACAGTATGGCGGAGTTGCAGAATTCTTTGTATTTTTCAAATCCTTCCTTATCAATAGAAACGCCTTTAATAATAGCCTTTTCCTTAACAACTAATTCCTGGATGCTCCCTCCGAATGCAGGAACTATTTTGCATGATAGCGCATCATCTGTAAAATGATAGAAAGGAATTTCGAATTCAACAAAATTACAGGTCACTTTATGATCTACCGCTGTTTAGTTTCGGAGTAATCTAAAGTACGCTTTTTTGTTTTTTATAAAAAGCGTCTGCCTGCATTTGCATGAGTTCACGTGCTTTTTTACGCTTGTAATCGTACAATTCCTGTTCTTCGGCGATATCGGCGTAAACACGGTTGTTCACATCCCTGTCTGTTGTAACAAGTATATCACGTTGCGTTTTTTGCTGCGTCACCCAGGATTTTACGGCCCCTTCCTGCTCTGCGAGCTTGAGGTCGTAAGCTCCCTTTGGAGATAGTAATTTTGCAAGTATAGGTGATGTCTCTATCGCGAGGAACAACAGGAAAATAAAAAGAGAAGGGATTATCGGCAGCTTGTTCAAGGCATTCACCCGGGCCATTAATCCATCGAAACCGTCAATTACCGGCTGTGTCTCTGCAACCTTGGCCTGGTATTGTTGTGTTAGATCTGCAATTTGTAATTCAGCAGCTTCAATTTTAGCGGCATTGGAAGTTCTCAGTTCCTGCAAGGCAGCGAGCTCGGCATCATGCTTTTCGCGCTTTTCTTTGTATACCGGCCCCTTGCCAATTATTTCAGTTCCTTTACGGCCTTCTGCTTCTGCGATATAGGTTTCATAAAGATCATTTACGGAGGTTTCTTTTGCGACAACCTCATTTTTTAAATTCGTGATCTCGGTATTTAATGCTTCAATGGAAGGTTGATATTGTAAGGCCAACTGGTCCTTATTCTCCAGGGTCAGGGTATTCTTCTCCTCCAATAGAACCTGGTCGATCTCTTTCTCAAATATTTTTAATTCCAATGGTTTCGCGATCACGATCGCAATGATGATCGCAAGAAATATCCGTGGTGAAGCCTGGATGAGTTCATCGAAGAAATTGTCGCGTTTTTTGAGGGTGGAGACGATAAATCGGTCAAGGTTAAAAATAAGCAAGCCCCACACTAATCCGAAGAATATCGCTGTATAATAGTTGTCAAAAACCGTATATAACGCATAGGCCGAAGCGATGGTAGCCATGACGGCGGTGAAGAAAACAGTTGCGCCGATCCCGGCATATTTGGTGCGTTCTCCGGGGGAACATTGTTCGAGTATATCGGTATCTGCACCGGAGCAGAAAATGAAAAATCGTTGTAACATAGAAACTTACGTTTTGATTGATGAACTATTAGAACGTGTTTTTTAGGGAATTGTTACAAAAAAAGCCCTCAAAAATGAGGGCCGGATTTATTTTGAATCGGGTTATTTATTCCAGATGCGTACTTCAGGCTTCCCATTTTTTCCTTCTACCACCCTTACTGTTTTGATTGCATCGCTATCCTTTACGATTTCCTTTGCTTTGGCAGTTGATATCTTTTTATCGTTCAAATAAAAGGTAGCACCTTGTAAGATCTCTTCCGAGAAATCTATGATAGGCGCATCGGGAGCCGGAGGTGGTGGTGGCGGAGGTGGAATATTATCATCCGTGTCGTTAACTCCTTTGATCACTTTGACCGGTTCTGGTGCATCAGACACATTGGGTGGCGGTGGTGGAGGCGGTATATTAGGAAATGGTTCCGCGTCTGCCCGTTGTTTCGGCGACATTTTCTGATAGATATATTCCATGCGGTTGAGCTCCTTTTTCTTGATGAACATATTGTCCTTGGACATGTTATTGTATTTCCTGGCCAATTTATTGTACTCCTTCATTTCCTCCCGGGAGGCACTGGTTTGTACAAAGTCTTCTGTTGAATTAATTTCAGTTTCTATTGGAATCTCTTCACGTTCTACAGGAATTTCTTCCCTGCCGCTAAAACTGAGTAGTGTCAATGTAATAATAGGGAGCAATAATAAGGTTCTCACCCACATTGCCTTTTTCGATGTGTTTGCCTTCATAACTTTAAATCGTTTTTTGATGAATGAATAATTAATGGCGTTTGCCAGTATTGGTGAGCCGGCGTCTGATGAGTACGCCAACAATATTTTTTGATAGGTAGTGGTGTCTACACCCCTTCTTAATACGGAATTGTCTGCCAGGAATTCATGATTTAACTTCACAGAATGTTTATAGTAGTGGAGCAATGGATTGAACCAGAATATCACTGCCATTATCTCCACCAGAATGATATCGATACTATGTAGTTCCCTGGCATGGGTAATCTCGTGATCCATAACTTCTCGCGGAATCGAATTGTCCTCGAATCGCTTCCTGTTAAGGAATATATATCGGAAGAATGTATGTGGTACGATCTTCTCATTAAGGAATACAGTAATAATATTCCTGGTTCGTTCCTTCGGATTGAAACGAATCTTACGTAACATATAATGGAGGTTTTTGCAGAACCGTATCCCGAAATACAGCACGCCTAGTCCATAAACCGACCAAAGTACGGCGGACCAATTAAAGGCAGCCTCTTTTACGATTCCTCCGTCTAAAAATGCCAATGAGTTAAGATCTTCAGCTCCGGCTGGTATCTCCACATAGGTAGTGAAAGTGATCAACGGAATACCCACGGAAAGTAATAAAGCACCTAACAAGTAGAATCGTTTGAAAACATGGACACTGGTCGATTCCAATAACGTCTTATAAAATGCGAAAAAGATGGCGAGGCATAGAGCCGATTTCAATACATACATTTCCATCACTACTTCTTTTTAATTTGTTGATCGATGATTTTCTTCAGTTCTTCCAGCTCTTCTTTTGACAGATCGGTTGATTCCGTGAAGAAAGATGCAAACTGGGAAGCACTATCGTTAAAGAAATTCTTTATGAGTCCATTTACGTGCTTCGAAAAATAGTCCTTCTTCTTTACAAGCGGAAAGTACTTTCTCGATCTTCCCTCCTGCTCATAATCGACAAATTCCTTGTCCTGCATCCGTTTTAACAAAGTGGCCACTGTAGTAGCCGCGGGTTTGGGATCCGGATAGGCGTCTATAAGATCCTTCATAAAAGCTTTCTTTTGCTTCCAGAGGATCTGCATAAGTTGTTCTTCGGAATTCGATAAATGCATCTGAATTAGATTTTGTTTCTACAAATGTAGAATAATTTTTTAATTCTACAAGTGTAGAAGCAAATTTTATGAAAAAATTCTGATTTGCCTTTCGAATCAATTCGGCTACCTTTGGCAAAAATTTCCAGTATGAGCCTTGAACGTACGCTTAAACAAAGAAGCGATTCTAAATGTGAGTTATGCTCCAGTCCAGAGAACCTCTCTGTTTTTGAAGTCCCATCTTCTCCGAAAAAGGGCGAAGAAGCAAGTATATTAGTATGCTCTATTTGCGAAGAACAGATTGGTCAACCTGAAACTATGGATCCCAATCATTGGCGTTGCCTGAATGATAGTATGTGGAGTACAGTTCCGGCTGTGCAGGTGATGGCCTGGCGCCTGCTGCATAGGTTAAAAGGTGAAGGATGGCCTCAGGATCTCCTCGATATGATGTACCTAGATGAAGACAGACAAGCATGGGCAGAAGCAGCAGGAGATGGTAAAGATATGTCGGATCAACTGATCCATAGAGACAGTAATGGCGTGGTTCTTCAAGCAGGTGATAGTGTTGTTCTAATAAAAGACCTTAAGGTAAAGGGGAGCAGCATGGTAGCCAAGCAGGGTACTGCTGTGAGGAGAATATCACTGGATCATGAAAATGCCGAGTACATTGAGGGAAAGGTAGACGGGCAGCAGATCGTGATCATCACCAAATATGTAAAGAAAATTTAAAGGCTCCCCTCTTTTTGAAGGAGCGGTGGCTGTAGCTTTGTTTCAGACGCGGTGGTTTGGGTTAGGGATTGCAGCGGCATCCCCTGAAGTAGTGTAAACTC
>Ga0316201_10002452_pt1 | contig 13212 bp, 9 predicted proteins | sample CS6wburrow_MG_FD_204516 | JGI IMG/M metagenome (GOLD analysis project Ga0316201, IMG submission 204516) | Coastal sediment microbial communities from Delaware Bay, Delaware, United States - CS-6 worm burrow | ecosystem: Environmental > Aquatic > Marine > Coastal > Sediment | place: USA: Delaware... | reverse complement strand
CACAGCGTAGGAGCGCAGGTTGACGCGACTCATGTCACGAAACTCGAAGCCCGCAACCGGTGTCTCGGGAGGTAGCAACTGCTTCCACAAGCCGCTGTCCGGCTCGCTCGTCATGATCAAGGGAAAGGTCTGGTTGCCCGATTGCAGACCGAGGTGGAGTCCGCCCAGCACATCCGGCCAGTCTAGAAACTCGGGAAAGGCGTCCAGCGTCTGTTCATTGGCTGTCTGTGGCGTCAACCGCGGCGAGACCACCACGGACACGCGCAAATGACCGGCGTGCCGCCCCGAGTCGAAGCGCCCGTTCGGTAGTACTGTCCATAGAATAGTCTGTTTCGCCATCGGCTTGGGCCTCCACCCAATCCAGTTCAGGCAAACGCCTCGCAGTACTCGCGCCAGGCGTAGTCTGTCTGATCATTGATGAGTAACAGTTCCTGTTCGAGTGGAACGTCCGGGTCGTGACCGAGCATCTCCCGCAGGCTGGGGTCGCCGTTCGAGCCGGCGAACTTACGCTGACAGGTGATGGTGACGCTGCCGGAAAAGATGAACACAGATATCTCGATCGTGAGCTGGGCCTTGCCAACACACTTGCCGCTTTCAAACTCGTAGCGCAGTTCTAAGTAGAGCTCCAGCGAAGCGGTGATCAGGCCGAGCACGTCGACATGGCCGCCGAGTCGGAAATAACCGGTCAGCGATGCATCATCCGACTCCATGCGGAAATAGATGCCCGCCATCACATGCACGCCGCCGGAGGCGACACCGAAATCGACCGACAGGCTCGCACCGAATTCGAATGCGGCCTCGAGGACCTGTACGCCGTGAGGGTCGATTGTCACACCGAAAAAGCCACCGCCGCCGAACATATAGACCGTCAGCAGGAACGGCTGCTCGCGGGTGCAGAAGTTGAACCGCACGCTTAGCGGCTGACCGATGAAAGGCACGCTGAATCCGGCGCCCAGACTCAGGTTGCTGATGTTGAGTACGCCAACCGCGATCGTCGGCAGGGCCACGTCGAAGCCTGCATCGATGCCCTTTGCTGAAATATCGAGATAGGGTGGATCGGAGAACCCGTCGAGTGGGATCAGGTCACGCAACGTCTCGACGAAACTCAACGGGCCAATGAATTTGATATCCGACAGCAGGACATCGACATCCATCTTGGTCCCGCTGTCGACCTTGAACTCGATCTTCTCGAAATTGATTTCCAGGAAGCTGGCGGGTGCGATAAGGATCAGGTCGAAGTGTTTCAGGCTACAGACCACGCCGATCTTCGGCGCGCTGGCACCGTTCTTCTTTACCTTTGCTTCAACCGCGACAAGGAAGCCGCGTTTGTCGTTGGCGCGGAAGATCGGGTCGTCACTGGCAGGGTTTGCCCCCGGCAGCCACCAGCTGTCTATCTCAGGATTCCAGTCGAAGCGGATGCTCAGTTCGTCGCCGCTGAGCATCTCGACCAGCTGCAGCAGATCGGCGGCGCCACCGAGCACCTGCTCAATCGCCGACAGCGCGTCCAGCACAATCTGATGCGGCGCGCCGGCCAAAAGATGCATGCCGGCCAGGGTTGATTTGAACGGGCCGATTGCGGCGGTCACCGCCTGCAATCGGGTCTTCAGCAGCGCGGCATCAGAGAACAGGCTACTGATCTGTGCGGGTTGCCCTACGATATCGTCCAGTGCCGAGTACAGCGTCTGGGCCTGTGCTATCAACGTAGGCAGCTTCTCAAGGTCGGCAAGGAAGCGGTCGAGCTGCTGGCCGAATCCGAGGATGGACTGGCGTAGCCCGGCAGGCAGGGACACACCGGCCACGGGCGTGTTGGCGGCGGTGATCAATGCGGCGACCTGGGTACGGGCGCTGCCGATGCTCGCGGGCAGTGCGCCCAGGGGTGCCTGGATCGCCGCATCATCGACCAGTTTGTCGACCAGCAGCTGGGCCTCGCCAAGCACCTGGTTGATTGAACTCTCGACCTGGGCTGCGGCGGCCTGAATGGGTGCCGCCTGGGCTGCCGACAGCGCGACGGCCTGTGCGAGGAGGTCGTTCAGCGTGCCCTTGAAGACAGCTATGGCAGCTTCGGCAATGCCGGCAGGTTGTGAGGCGATATTGGCGATCAGTCCGTAGCCGCGCGCCAGACCGTTTACAAACGCCTCGAGTTGGGTGCCGGCCTCGCTGGCAAACTTGGGCATACGATCTGTGTTGCCCGAAAGGTTGCTGACCAGCTTGATCAGTTCACCGAGCGGGATACAGCCGAACAGCAGGGGCAGGGGGAGATCACTGACGGAGGTCGGGAAACCGCCGCCTTTCGGTATCTCGCCACCGATCAGCTTGCCGACATCGCCCATCACCGGGCCGGCCAGACGGGACAGGGCCTTGGGTTTCAGGTTGGGCTGGACATAGCCCCCGGAGCGGTCACCCTGGGCGGAGAAGTCCAGCATCGCCATGCCGGGCTTGTCGCTGACATCGACAAACACTTCAGCTGCATTGTTTTGGAAGCCTTTTTTTACATAGTGCGCATTCCAGCTCAGCTCGTTGGTGCCGCCGCTGCCGGTCATGTGTGCGAGTGCGCCGATGCGCGCCTCGATCGTCTCGATGCGCGGGAAGAACACCGGTCGCGACAGACCATCGCTGGCATTGCGGAGGTAGCTGTTGTTCTGCTCGACCTCGGCGTCAAGGGTCAGCTTCTCGACCTCGACCGAGGTGTCGCCGGCCTTGGTACTGGCCGCCAAAGCGATGCGTTGGCGTTTGAGCGGTACGACCCGCTTGGCTCCACTGGCGCGATAGGTGATCCGGGCTGCGCGGGCGTGCTCTTCCGCGCTGTCGAAATCCGGCGGCGCAATACCGGTGACGGGGTGCGGCGCAAGGCGCGGCCCGGCCAGGGTGTTGTCCATGAAGATCATCGGCAGATCGAATGCCGCATCACGTCCGTCCAGATCGGTGGCGACACATTGGAATCTGAACGCCTGTCCGACCACGTGTGGCCAGAACATCAGTTGGCCATACTTGGGACCGGTTGGATTGTCGTCGTTGTCGAGACGATGGATTGCCGAGGGTCCCTGGGTGGGCATGTCAAGGTTCGGTGTGACCTGCGTGAGGATGCGCACCTTGGAAAACGGCAGCTGTTTGATGAAGCGCCGCGTATTGGCCATATCCCGCAACTGACTGTAGCTGGTCAGATCGAAGGGCCGCTCGCGTTCACGCACGATGATGAACAGCCGCTGGCGCAGATAGGCGGTGTTGCCGCTGACATTCTCGATGGTTGGATTTCCGTTCTCGTCTTTGGCGCCGTTGTGAAACTTGCGTTCGCTGACCTTTACCAAAGATACGCGGTGGCCGAACGGGAACAGAAAACCGCGATAGACAACGCGTACATAGTGGTCGCGCGCCATGCTGGCCCGATGGATCCATTGTTCGACCGACATTCCCGGAGGATCCCAGGCACCGCGTGAATCCAACCAGCCGCCCAGTGACGTCAGCATCATCAGATCCGTGTCGACGGGTTCGGGCTGATAACCGCTCAACGAAAAATTGGACGACAGATGGCTGATCTGAAAGCGGTCAAAGTCGTCCATCGGCATCCGAAACGGCGACAGGCTGGGTACCGGAAGCTCGCTCGTTGCCGGCCAGTTGCGCTGCATCGACTCGGTCGATCCTTCGCCACTCAGTGCCCAGATCGCACGCAGTGTGCGTTTCCGGTCCGGGTAGGGTGGTTCGATCACGTGACCGTCTGGCTGTGGGGCCGTCAGGCGTGTGTGCCACAGTTCGGTATGACCGGTGCTGGCCGAGGTCACCGGGGTTGCGGCGTGCTGCCAGCGTTCGTCGGCGTGTGGCGAGACAATCAGACGCCAGGGCATTTCGATGGCGGTTCTGACCGACGAGGGTATGCCAGGCCTCGGCGGGTATTTGATGCGGCTGAGGTCGGGTGCACGCACCAGTTGTTTGTCCGGGATTGTACGCACCGCTGGCCCGGCCGAGACCTGGCGCATGCGCAGCGTCGCCTCGTCGTCACGGATGCTTGCCAGGTGCAGATTGCGGGTTGCATAGCTGCTCAATGCTGCGCGCTGTGCCGGAGCGAGCTTGTTCAGGGCGCCGGCATTGAACAGGTCGCCCAGATCGATGACGGCACGGGGGTTGTGGGGTGGCCGCGCGTTGGACGTAACACTCAGCGCGAGCGTGCGACAGGCCTCGAGGATGCCCTCGAGCGTATACGGCACATCGAAGCCGTTCGGCACACGAAACGACACGCGAGACTCACCGGCTATCCGCGCCCGAATCGGTGGTGGCCGCAGCGCTTCGCTTGAATCACCGTCTTCCGGGTCGTCAGGGTCGCTCGTGCCCGGCTGGGCCCCTTCGAAGAATGTCTGTTCCGTGATCGCCTGTGGCGGAAAATGCAGAATCAGGTAACTGGAGCCTGAACCGCTTTTGACCAGTCGCGGCGGGTTTCCGGGGACGATGTTGAGGTTCTTGTGTTCAATACGAAGCGCCAACAGATCCTCTGGTCGCACGACGGGTCTGCCGCGTCGCCCCGGCTCGAACAGGTTGCCGGTGTGGTCGAACTTGAACAGCGGTGGGCGAAAGCGGTCGTCGGGCAGGATCTGCAGGTCGACACCTGGCGCTACCTGGGGTCTGGTCTCAAGCGAGGCATCAATTACGGGCTTGGTGACATCGTTGCCCTGCAGCAGCGGTCTGTCGATGGCCGGTGCGCTGGTGACGGTCTTTTCAGACCTCGACGACGCGGAACCGGGTTTGTTGCGCTTAGTCGCCATTGGCTCCCCCCTGCGCTATCTCCCAAGAAACAACGCCGGTCGAGCCATCATGGCCGGCCGAGCAACCTGATTCACTCTGCTTTATGGTTATCGTATCGGCAGTGTCACCGCAGGCCACTGTCGATCCATGCGGTGTCGTTTTGTCAACGAGCGTCGGGCTGTCGTTAGTTGAGTATTGCACAGTTTCAGGGGAGCGCCAGCCGGGCCCGTGGGGCGTCAAAATCTGATCGTTTGGTCGGTTTGGTTGGCGATCCGAGGTTGGATACAGTCGGCGGCATCCTTTCCGTTTTGATGCACCGGGCTCAGTGCACCAGCACTACCTTTCTTTGCCATGCCGCAAAGAAAAGTAGCCCAAAGAAAAGGAACCCCACGGCTAGGTCTCCGCTTTGCTCCGACTACCCTGAGCTCCTCGGCAAAAAACCGGCGCTGCGGAACTCGCTCCCTTCGGTAGCTCAGACAGTCCTCGCTTCTCCCGGTTTTGGCCTGCGATGCTCAGCTGCGCCAAGGGGAGGGGCACTCCGTCGGCTCACCAGTGCACCCCGGTCCCGTTGATGCTGCCGAGCGCTATCGAAACAGTCCGCCGGTTAGCGCACAGCAAGAAAACCGTGTTTCAGCCGTACGCCAGCCTCCAACTGTGCCCCACGGTGCTGACTTACGTCGCATACACGCTATATACTCGCGCCTTCAACAATTTCTGAGATCACCGCGTCACCCGCACGGTCTCTTCACGTGGCCTTTGGTAGGGGTCACCACTGGACGGAGATGCTGCAACATGCCTGTTGTAACCCTTCCTGACGGCTCCAGCCGGAGCTATGACAGCCCTGTAACCATTGCCGAGGTGGCTGCGGATATCGGCCCCGGTCTGGCCAAGGCGGCGCTTGCCGGCAAGGTCGATGGGGCGGTCGTCGATACCTCATTCAGTATCGATGAAGACGCGGAACTGGCGATTATCACCGGCAAGAGCGAAGAGGCCCTGGAATTGATCCGCCATGACGCTGCGCATGTCATGGCACAGGCGGTACAGGAATTGTTTCCCGGTACGCAGGTGACGATCGGGCCGGCGATCGAAGACGGGTTTTACTACGACTTTGCGCGCGAGGAGCCATTCGGTCCTGCTGATCTGCAGAAGATCGAGGATCGCATGCGTGAGATCGTCGGGCGCGATCTGCCGATCGAGCGCGAGGTATGGGACCGGGATCAGGCCAAAAAGGCCTTCGGCGATATCGGTGAGGACTACAAGGTCGAGATCATCGAGGACATCATCCCGGAGGGTGAAGAAGTTTCCATCTACCGCCAGGGCGAATGGTTCGATGTGTGCCGCGGACCGCATCTGCCGAGCACCGGCAAGTTGCCCAAGGCGTTCAAGCTGATGAAGTTGGCCGGTGCCTACTGGCGTGGTGACTCCAACAATCCCATGCTGCAACGGATCTACGGCACCGCCTGGCGTGACAAGAAAGAGCTCAAGGGTTATCTGCACCGTCTGGAAGAGGCGGAAAAGCGCGACCATCGCAAGATCGGCAAGGCGCTGGATCTGTTCCATGCCCAGGATGAGGCGCCGGGCATGGTGTTCTGGCACAACCGGGGCTGGATCATCTACCTCGCGGTACAGCAGTACATCCGTGACAAGCTGCGTGATCACGGCTACGAGGAGGTGCATACGCCGGAGATCATCGATCGTTCGCTGTGGGAGAAGTCGGGTCACTGGGACAAGTTCGGGGACATGATCTTTTCCACCCATTCCGAAAACCGCGACTACGCGATCAAGCCGATGAACTGCCCGGCGCACATCCAGATCTACAACCATGGTCTGAAGAGCTACCGAGATCTTCCGTTGCGCCTGGCCGAGTTCGGTTCCTGTCACCGCAACGAGCCGTCCGGCACCCTGCACGGCCTGATGCGGGTGCGCAACTTCGTGCAGGACGATGCGCACATCTTCTGTACCGAACAGCAGATCCTCCCCGAGGTGCTGGCCTTTAATGATCTGTTGTACGAGGTGTACCGGGATTTCGGCTTTGAAGAGGTCCTGGTAAAGCTTTCGACGCGACCTGAAAAACGCGTGGGTGCCGATGAGTTATGGGATAAAGCTGAGAAATCACTTGAAGATGCCCTGAACGAACGCGGTCTGGATTGGGAGCTGCAGCCGGGCGAGGGCGCCTTCTATGGCCCCAAGATTGAATACTCTTTGCGTGACTGCCTCAACCGCGTCTGGCAACTCGGCACCATCCAGCTGGATTTCTCGATGCCGGAACGTCTCGGTGCCACCTATATCGCCGAAGACAACAGCAAGCAGGTGCCGGTCATGCTGCACCGGGCCATCCTCGGCTCGATCGAGCGATTTATCGGGATTTTGATCGAACATCATGCCGGCGCTTTCCCGCTGTGGCTTTCACCCGTGCAGGTCGTCGTGCTGAATATTACCGACCGACAGGCCGATTTTTGCAAAGAAGTCGCGAAAAGCCTTCAAGATAAAGGATTTAGGGCGGATTTGGACTTGAGGAACGAGAAAATTGGCTTTAAAATCCGCGAGCACACATTGCAGCGCACGCCTTATCTTCTGGTGGTCGGCGATCGAGAGATGGAAAATCGCAGCGTGGCGGTACGTACCCGCAGCGGCGAGGATCTTGGATCGATGACCCTGGATGAATTGATTCAGCGGTTTGAGGCGGAAGTCGCGAGACGCGCATGATGTGAAACCCCGGCATATGCCCATGCGTGCATTTGAAACCGGGAGTGTTCGGGCCTGAATCCCAGAAAGCACTGGCGTTTGCCGGTGCTTTCTTGCTTGTCAGGCCCATGGTTTATTTTGGAGGAAAACGGCTATCGCCAGACAACCGGAGAAGCGGAATCGCCTGAATGGGGACATAACCGCTCGCGAAGTACGCCTGATTGGCGCGGACGGAGAACAGGTAGGCATCGTTTCAATAGAAGAGGCTGTGGCCGCTGCCGAGGCGGCAAGCATGGATCTGGTTGAGATCCAGCCAAATGCGGAACCGCCGGTCTGCCGGGTCATGGATTTCGGCAAATTCGTGTTTGAGCTGAAGAAGCAGAAATCGGAAGCCCGCAAGAAGCAGAAGCAGGTACAGGTCAAAGAGGTTAAGTTCCGTCCCGGAACCGATATCGGCGACTACAACGTGAAGCTGCGTAACCTGCGCCGATTTCTCGAGGAAGGTGACAAGGCCAAGGTGACGATGCGGTTTCGCGGTCGCGAACACGCACACCGTGATCGTGGTCTTGACCTGCTGCAACGAATTGAAAAAGACCTCGAGGATCTCTCGCTGGTCGAGCAACGTCCGATGATGGAAGGGCGCCAGATGATCATGGTGCTCGGACCGAAACGGAATAAATAGAAAACGCGATCTTCCTTGCGAAGGTCGCCGGGCGGTCGGGCCAATAGGCATTGCCTTGGCTGTCCTCACTATAAACCTTGATTGTTTAGGGAGTAGAAAATGCCAAAGATAAAGACCCTTCGTGGTGCTGCGAAACGTTTCCGGATAACTGCCGGCGGCGTCAAGCGTAACCAGTCTCACCGTCGTCACATCCTGACGAAGAAATCGACCAAGCGTAAGCGTCAGCTGCGTTCGCCTTCGATGCTGCACAAGAGTGATGTGGCAGCAGCGCGTCGCATGATTCCCTACGCCTGATACGAGGAGACTGAGAAATGCCAAGAGTAAAACGTGGTGTACAGGCGCACGCCAAGCACAAGAAAGTTCTGGATGCGGCCAAGGGTTACTACGGCGCGCGCAGCACTGTTTATCGTGTCGCCAAGCAGGCTGTCATCAAGGCCGGTCAGTACGCTTACCGCGATCGTCGGGTCAAGAAGCGCGAGTTCCGCGCGCTGTGGATCCAGCGTATCAATGCGGCAGCCCGCATGTGCGACATGTCCTACAGCCGCTTCATCGACGGATTGAACAAGGCTGGAATCGAGGTCGACCGCAAGATGCTGGCCGACATCGCCGTGCATGACATGCCGGCGTTTGAACAACTCGCAGAGAAGGCCAAGGCTGCCCTCGCGAGCTGATGACGATAACCGGGCGTTTGCGTCCGGAGCGTCTGTGATCGATTGAGAAGGGGGAAGGCCGGGCCGGTCTTTCCCCTTTCTTTTGCTGGTTTGCAGGTCGGGCCGAGCCCGATATCAATAGACCGCTATCGACTGCCCCACGAAGAATAAAGGCTTTGAAGTAATGAGCGTCAATCTCGAAGATCTCCTGTCCGAATCTCTCGACGCGGTCCTGGCCGCGTCCGACCTGCGCGTATTGGATGAGGTGCGGGTGAAGTACCTTGGCAAGAACGGATCGTTCACCGAACGACTCAAACTATTGGGCAAGCTGCCCGCCGAGGAGCGCAAGACTGCCGGGCAGGCGATCAACAAGGCCAAGCAAGCCTTTCAGGCCGCAATCGAGGAGCGCAAAGGTGTGCTGGAGCAGGCCCTGCTGGCACAGCGACTGGCCTCCGAACGTATCGATGTGTCATTGCCGGGGCGCGACGTCCCCGAGGGTGGGTTGCATCCGGTGACCCGAACCATGCAGCGCATCCAGGCCTTTTTTGCCAGCGCCGGCTTCGAGGTGGCAGAGGGGCCAGAGATCGAAGACGATCACCACAATTTCGAGGCGCTCAACATACCGGCGCATCATCCTGCACGCGCGATGCATGATACCTTTTACTTCGATGAGCACCTGCTGTTGCGTACCCATACCTCGCCGGTACAAGTCCGCCACATGCAAGATGCCGAGCCGCCCATCAAGGTGATCGCGCCAGGACGCGTGTACCGTTGCGACTCCGATCTTACGCACACCCCGATGTTTCATCAGGTCGAGGGATTTCTGGTCGACGAGCAGGTCAGTTTTGCCGATCTGAAGGGCATCCTCAATGCCTTCCTGCACAGCTTCTTCGAGCGTGAAGATCTCGAGGTACGTTTCCGTCCCTCGTATTTCCCGTTTACCGAACCATCTGCCGAGGTCGATATCCAGTGCGTGATGTGCAGCGGCAAAGGATGTCGCGTGTGTGGCCACACCGGCTGGCTCGAGGTACTCGGTTGCGGAATGATCCACCCGGAGGTGTTCCTGCATGTCGGCATCGACAGTGAAAAGTACCTGGGTTATGCCTTCGGCATGGGTGTCGAGCGACTCGCGATGCTGCGCTATGGCGTAAACGATCTGCGCCTGTTCTTCGAAAACGATCTGCGGTTCCTCAAGCAGTTCGCTTGAGCGATCCGGGTATCGCCGTCAAAGATTCAAAGTTAGGAAACCACAATGAAATTCAGCGAAGCCTGGCTGCGCGAATGGGTCAACCCCGATATCAGCACCGAAGCATTGGCCGATCAGTTGAGTATGGCCGGACTGGAGGTCGACGCGATCGAACCGGCCGCGCCGCCCTTCAACGGCGTGGTGGTTGGTGAGGTGCTCAGTCGTGAGCAGCATCCCGACGCGGACAAGCTCAGCGTTTGCAGTGTGAACATCGGTGCCGACACACCATCGCAAATCGTATGCGGTGCGCGAAATGTTGCGGCAGGCATGAAGGTGCCGGTGGCCACCGTGGGTGCGCGCCTGTCGGGTGATTTCAAGATCAAGAGGGCCAAGCTGCGCGGTGTCGAGTCGCTGGGCATGATCTGCTCGGCCTCCGAGTTGGGGCTGGCCGAGTCGTCCGACGGGATCATGCCTTTGCCGGCCGATGCGCCGGTCGGGACGGACTTCCGTGCCTATATGGCCTTGGATGATCAATGCATCGATGTGGATCTGACGCCGGACCGTGCCGATTGTCTCAGCCTTGCCGGTGTCGCGCGCGAGGTGGGCGTGCTCAACCGGGTGCCGCTGAATGTGCCAGAGATCGCGCCTGTCGCGGCGACTATCGAGGACGAGTTCGCGGTGCAATTGGAGGCCCCGGAGGCCTGTCCGCGCTACCTGTGCCGGATCGTACGCAGCATCGACCCGGCTGCGACGACGCCCGACTGGATGATCGAGAAGCTGCGCAGAGGTGGCGTACGTGCCATCTCGCCGGTTGTTGATATCACGAACTTCATCATGCTCGAACTGGGTCAGCCGATGCACGGTTTCGATCTCGCGAAACTCGATGATGGAATTCGCGTACGCATGGCGGATGAGGGTGAAAGGCTCATGCTGCTCGATGGCAGTGAGGTGGCACTGCGTGCCGATACCCTGGTCATTGCGGATCAGAATCAGGCGCTCGCGATGGCCGGCATCATGGGGGGTGAGTCCTCCGGTGTTACGGCAGAAACCCGTGACGTCCTGCTCGAGGCGGCGTTCTTCGCGCCGCTGGCCGTGGCCGGCAAGGCGCGCAGCTATGGTCTGCACACCGATTCCTCGCATCGGTTCGAGCGTGGTGTCGATTCACGTCTGCAGCGGCAGGCAATGGAGCGCGCCACCGCGTTGTTGCTCGAGATCGTCGGCGGCCAGGCCGGGCCGATCACCGAGCAGAAATCCGATGCACATCTGCCGGCCATCGAGCCGGTCATGTTGCGGCGTACACGCGTAAGGCGCCTGCTGGGTGTCGATATCGATGATGCGACCATTGTCGAGATCCTCGAGCGACTGGGTATGCAGCTGGGCGATACTGATGAGGGCTGGTCGGTAACTGCGCCGAGCGCACGCTTCGATATCGCGATCGAGGCCGATCTGATCGAAGAGATCGGGCGCATCTATGGCTATGCGAACATCCCGGCCAGCCTGAGCTCGGCGCCGGTCAGTGTGGTCGTACGACCGGAGGCCGAATTCAACCTGGAGGCGGCCAAAGAACTGCTGGTCCATCGCGGCTACTATGAGGCGATCACCTACAGTTTCATCGCGCCTGAGCTGGCCGCCGTGCTGACTCCGGACGCGCAGCCGATCAAGCTGGCCAACCCGATCTCGGCCGATATGTCGGACATGCGCGCCAGCATCTGGCCGGGACTGATTCAGACGCTCAAGCACAATCTTGCGCGGCAGCAGAGCCGGGTGCGGGTATTCGAGGCCGGCCTGACCTTTGCCCGGGTCGATGGTGAACTGCAGCAGTTGCCGAAACTGGCGGGTCTGATCTACGGCGAGGCAAAGGCCGAGCAGTGGGGCCTGCCCGCCCGCAAGACTGATTTCTATGACCTCAAGGCCGATCTCGAGTCGGTGCTTTACCAGGTTGCCGAGCCAGGCGAGTTCCGCTTCGAGAGTGCGGAGCAGGCGGCGCTTCATCCCGGGCAAAGCGCACGTGTATTGCGCAACGGTGTGCCTGTCGGCTGGATCGGGCTGCTGCATCCAGCGGTGCAAAAGGCCCTGGATGTGCCCGCCGGCGTGTTTCTGTTCGAGGTGGAGCTGCAGCCATTGCAGCTCGGTGGCATCCCAAAATTCGAGCCGCTGTCGAAGTTTCCGGGAATCCGGCGCGATTTTGCCCTGGTGGTCGATCGCGACCTGCCGTACCAGGCAGTACTCGACTGCGTCCGGGATGCCGCACCCGCAATTGTGAAGGACATTCAGATTTTTGACGTCTATACTGGAGACAACATAGATTCCAGTCGAAAAAGCCTTGCTTTGAGCTTGATTTTACAGGAATCTTCTCACACTCTTACGGAATCGGAAGTGGAAGAGGCGAGCAGCACGGTGCTGGCGGCACTGGCTGATCGTCTGGCTGCAAAACTGAGAGATTGAGTTGATGGCATTGACCAAGGCAGAGATGGCAGAACACCTGTTTGAGGAACTCGGGCTGAATAAACGCGAGGCCAAGGACATGGTGGAGATGTTTTTCGAAGAGATTCGCATGTCGTTGGAGAACGGTCGGCAGGTAAAGCTGTCCGGATTCGGCAACTTCGACCTGCGCGAGAAGAAACAGCGTCCCGGGCGCAACCCCAAGACCGGCGAAGAGATCCCGATCTGCGCCCGCCGGGTTGTGACATTCCGTCCTGGACAGAAACTTAAGGCACGAGTAGAGGCATATGCTGGATCCCAACAGCAGCAACGTTGAGTTACCGGCGATCCCGGGCAAGCGTTACTTCACCATCGGTGAGGTGAGTGAGCTGTGCCAGGTGAAGCCGCATGTGTTGCGATACTGGGAGCAGGAGTTCCCGCAGCTCAAGCCGGTTAAGCGGCGTGGTAACAGACGCTATTATCAGCGTCACGACGTCGAGATGATCCGCAACATCCGCAGCCTGTTGTATGAGCAGGGGTTTACCATCGGTGGCGCCCGTCAGCAGCTCGCTGGGGATGGCCCCAAACAACACGATGAGCAGCAGCTAAGGCCCGAGCTGATCCGTCAGCTGCGCGGTGAGCTGGAGGAGCTGCTGGCCATCCTCAAGGCCTGACAGGGTCCTTTCATTGACAAAAAAGCGCCGCGTCCCTAGGATGCAGCGCTCAGTTTACGGAGCGTAGCGCAGCTTGGTAGCGCACCACAATGGGGTTGTGGGGGTCGGAGGTTCGAATCCTCTCGCTCCGACCAATAAGATCAAAGGCTTAGGAGTGAATTCTAAGCCTTTTTCTTTGTCTTA
>Ga0316201_10002451_pt1 | contig 13214 bp, 10 predicted proteins | sample CS6wburrow_MG_FD_204516 | JGI IMG/M metagenome (GOLD analysis project Ga0316201, IMG submission 204516) | Coastal sediment microbial communities from Delaware Bay, Delaware, United States - CS-6 worm burrow | ecosystem: Environmental > Aquatic > Marine > Coastal > Sediment | place: USA... | reverse complement strand
GGTTTGTGTAGGACTATCGAAAACATTACACCCACCTAAAATAATTAAAATGATTAAAAATTTACACATTCGAATCATTTTAGTTCCAATTTCCTAACGAGCCACCAAATGCACCCATATCATTGCGGGTACCATCAGGATCATTAAAAAGAGGGTCAGGATTTCCTGCATCAATACAAACTGATCCAGGCAATAGATGAAAATATTCTCCTAATAATAATTCACCGGAAATATTTGTTATATCTTGTATACACCAATATGTCCCCGCATATGAATACTTAACGGTTGGCAAAGGGTTAGAATGAATATCGATTCCACTATATACTGCATTAAAAATTGAATTTTCTATAGAAACATCTGGGGATTCACTAAACAAATTGTTGTCATCCCCAAAAGTACAATTAGTAATATTGACGGAAGATGCAGTATGTGCTACATATATACCTTTCCCAAAATCGTCAGCACCATTGTTGCTAATAATACAATTTGATATGTTACTATTCCCTGTTAAGTACAGTCCACCGCCAAGCCCGCCGTTATATTGTATTCCTGCATAATTTTCGGTTATTATGCATTGTTGGATTGTAGAATTACCGGACGTATAAACACCGCCCCCATAATATGCTAGGCCGTCTTTAATTGTTAATCCTTTTATCGTTCCTCCGGTCATTCTTACAAAGGTGCTATCATGAATAAGTTTGTCGCTTTCAGTATACGTAGGTAGAAATATTAGTTGTGTTTGCTGCGCCCCTTCTAACCCAATTAAATGCACATTTTTATCGAGAAAAGAAAAAGAATGAGTTGAATGTTCTCCCGGAAACAAAAGAACAGAATCACCATCGTCAATTATATAAGATTCTACTGCAGTTTTTACATCAATATAATCATTAGGGATAGTTAAATAAGTAGTTGGGCGTATTGTTATTGCTGCTTCCGCCCTGCGATAATTATTATCCGTGCTATAATAGTCGATTTTATATAGAAAGGTTTCATCATCATCAACGATGTCAATATAAGATGTTGTGAATTCATTTTCTATTGTTGCAATTGTTATCCAACCGTTTTCTGTAGTTCCTATTGGATAAGAGCCGGGTTCTCGATTTTCATTTAAACGTGAAATTTTTATCACTTTAAAATTTTCTATTGTGATTTCATCCCAAGTTAATTTCACCATTAAAGTATCAGTAATTCGCCGGTTTTGATCAAATTCAATTGTTAAAGTAAATAAATTATCTAATGAAGTATCGGTATCAAAGGGGGATTTGCAAAACCACACTGTAACACAAAGTGTACTTATTAAAACAATTTTTTTAAACTTCATAACGAGATTTTTAAAGTAATAATTTCACGATGTACGTCAAAAAAGTCATATGGTGTAATGCTATGAATATCGGGATCGGCGAATACAGGCTCAGTAGAATATAAGTTGTGAATTACATAGTGCAAAGAGGCATCAACTTTCCATATCTTTTTCCGGAATATTAGTGTAAGATTTGCGGTCTCCTGACCCTGATAAGTATTGCCAACGAATCCATTATACACAACAAACTTTTTCCCATCTATTAAATGGTCGTAGCCCAAGAAAAGCCATTTATACCCAATATCCCCATGAAATGTAAATCTTGATTCCGGCTTATTAGGATAAATCAGCGGATTGTCAAGATTGATTTTTTGGTATCCAATTTGAAAATTAAGTTGATCGTTCCAAAAAGAAGAACCAAAGCCAATTTCAAAACCCGAAATGCGTGACAAGTCTACATTATAAGGCACAGGAGGAGAGTCTTCAGAATATTGATATGCAATTTTATCAGAATAATTATTAATAAACATATTTCCAGATACAGCAATATTAGAAATATAAGATATAGTTGGAAACGCTTCTTGATTAACCTCAAAGCCAAATTCGGTTGAACTTAAACTTTCGGTTAATGGAATTGATTTTATGGCAAATGGATTAGCATTGTGATGTAGAAAAATATCGTTTGGTGTAGGTAGTCTTTTGCTTCTACCCTGGTTAAAATAGAAATTATATTTTAGATTTTCATTTTCCCCTTGAGTGTTTACTCCAACTTTAAAACTTCTAATAATATCATTGAATGTAGTATCAATATTAGCAGGTATTAGATAGTTTATATTTGCAAGACTGTCAGACTGCTGCATTTGAAACGTTTTATTGTAATCTAGACGAAAACCAAACTCCCATTGAATATTATCTAGCACACTGTTTTCAATATTGCTTAGCCACTGTGTCGCCGTCGACATACTATATAATTGTCGGTTAATTTCTCCAAATTCCCGAGCAGAGTATAAATCATAATTATACAAATTGTCTCCAGTAAACGATTGGTTTTCATATTCGATTTGAGCAGTAGTGTTAAAATGCTCAGATATAAAATTATGGCCAACTCTTCCGGTAGTATTGATATCTGTTAAATCTCTATCAACATTGGAAAAAAATTCATCATGCCATTTCCAATTCCTTGTTCCTAAGAATAATTCCCAATTAGGAGAGCCTAGAATTGAGCCAAAATAACGTATCATACCCATTTGAGTTGTAGCATTTTGTATCACATCCTGTGTCGGAAATTTTAAATAATTTTGCAATTCAAATCCCTTTAATTGCAGTTCTCCAAATTCAGGATTTGCTTGAGCAGTCAAATTTTTAAAAATGGTTGTATAAACAGATCTACCATGATATCTTCTTGCCTTTCCAGAATATCTGGCGCCTATAGATAATATCCCTTTATTACCTGAAGCATTAATACTTAAGTCTTGATTTGCGTCATCTAGTAATCCGGATCCGCGAGCTAATTCAAAAGAATTATTTGTTTGAATTTTAGTGTTCATGTTTAAAACGCCACCAAAGGCTCCCGCGCCATATAGTGATGTATTGCCACCCTTGATCAACTCTATTGAGGACAAATCGTTTTGATCGATTGTTGCGAGGTTTGCAATACCTGTGTTTGCATCATTTAGACGAATTCCGTCCAAATAAACGGCTACTTCATTTGGATTGCTACCACGAATACTGATAGTTTGGTTTCCACCCTCTGCTTGTTCAATTTGTATGCTACTTAAAGTTCTCAAGGCATCAGAAATATCACTTGCTCCTACTTGTTCCATTTCTTTTAATGTTAGAATATCTACACCTGCGGAGACTTCTTGATTTGCTTTAGATCTTGTGCCAACTACAGATATATCGTCACTAGGCAAAACAGCAGGAGAAAGCCTTATCTTAATAATCTCTGATGACGATAGTGCAAATTGTTGTGGTAGATATCCAATATGGCTTACCAACAGGGTAATGGGATAGTCTTGGTCAGTGTAAATTTGAAAAAATCCTTGATCGTCGGTCGCCGCACCAACAGTTGTACCCAACAATATAATATTAGCTTTTGAAATTGGACTGCTATCATCTGAATTAGATACATAACCCTCAATGACATGTTGTGAATAAACCCAGGACAATAAAAACACGTAAATGGCAATAATTTTAATATTCATTTCTTCTATAAAAGTTCAAACATTATATTCTATAGACACAAGTAATATTATTTAGTTGTACTGAATAATATGAATTTGCAATTATTCCAAAAATTCTTTAGCTTGTCGGTTTTAAAATATATTAGAGGATAAGATGAGGAAATATGTTTGGTTATTATTATTAACATTTATATTTGCACAAGACACTACTGCTGCAGATATAGCTTGGCAAAAAGAAGCCATAGGGTCGCTTAGTTTTAGCCAAGCCAACTTTGACAATTGGGCATCGGGTGGTGAGAACACCTTGGCTCTCCAATTTAACCTTGGTGGGAAGCTGATTAAAAAAAGTAAAAGATATATTTGGACCAATACTGGAAAGATTGCTTTTGGCAGCTCTAAAATTGGAGACGCAGAATCCAAAAAAACTATAGACGAATTAAGAATTGAAAGTTTACTAACTTATTTGTGGAAATACCAACCAGATCCATATTTATCAATAAAAGGTGAAACACAATTAGCTGCCGGATATTCTTATGGAGAAAGTGATAAAACACAAGTATCAGGATTTTTAGATCCCGGTTATTTTACCCAAAGCGTAGGATTTATTTATGTTCCAAAGGAGGGGCTTTCTGTCCGTTTCGGTGCGGCAGTAAAGGAAACAATTACAAAAGATTATCCCTCGCCATATGCTGACGACATTGAAACAGAGGAAATTGAAACAACTAAAATTGAGCCAGGCATGGAATCAGTGATAGCGTTCTCTAAAAAACTGAACGAAAACACAATATTTAATTTTACTGTTGATCTTTTTAATAATTTTACTGGTTTTAATGCAACAGATGTTAGGTGGGACACTGATATCACCACAAAAATAACTAGATTCATAAATATAAAGTTCAATATCAGATTATTTTATGATAAGGATATATCAACTAAAAGACAGTTAAATCAATCATTGTTATTGGGCGTTTCATATGCTTTTTTATAATCTAAAGTCATTAATTATATCATAACAAGAGGCAGAAGTCTTAAAATAACATATAATTACGGACCAATTCTTTGAAATTAGTATTTCAAATTATATTGTTTCTTTGGCATATTTAGCATGCTCATTTTAGAGCAATTTAATAATTACATGCATATTATAGGAGAATAGTACTATGGGATTTTTTGATTTCATGAAAAATGTCGGCACCGATCTTTTTAAGGGCGGAAAAGACGAAGCTAAAGAAGTTCAAACATTGCTTAAGACTGAATTTGGTGATAAAATTGCCGACTTAGTTGTTAAACATAATGATGGAGCAATCACCTTGTCCGGCTCATGCGTAGACGAAGCCACCAAAGAAAAGGCAATCTTATTAGCCGGGAATATCAAGGGCGTAGGACAAGTTAACAGCGATAACTTCACCGCACCCACAGCCTCGGAATTCTACACAATCAAATCAGGCGACTCACTTTCAAAGATTGCAAAACAGTATTATGGTGATGCAATGAAATACCCTGTTTTGTTCGAAGCTAATCGCGAAGTAATCAAACATCCTGATAAAATTTATCCAGGACAACAGATTAGAGTTCCCAAGTTATAAAATTTAGAAATTTACAAAACATTAAATATTAAAAGACTTTTGCAGTGGTATAATACAATAAAAAATATCACTGCAAATATCTGTAATAAATTTTAACATAAAAGAGGAAAGAAATGGCAAATTTTATTGATGAGTTTATGAAGACTCTTGGACCGACGGTTGCAAAGGAATTGTCTTCAAAAATGAATATAGATCAAAAAACAGCACAAAAATTAATTCCACAAATTGCACCGTTGATACTTGGCGGGTTAAAGAAACAAAAAGACGAATTCGGCGGAGCTGAAAGAGTAGATCACATATTAAATAAATATGGTAGTGCAAGCGCGTTGGATAATATTGCAAGTATTTTTTCAAAAGGTGTAAAAGAAAAGAATCCAGATCCCGCATTGGGCGGCTTACTTGGTGACTCCGGCTTGCAGGCAGTAAGTCTATTGACTAAACAGTTTAATCTAAAAGGAGACCAAGTTAAACAATTAATTCCTATGTTGGCTCCAATTATCTTAGGTTCTTTATCAAAAAAACGTGATGCTGATGGTGCTGGTTCTTCGGGCATTGCTGCATTATTAGATCAAGATGGTGATGGAAGTATATTAGATGATGTAGCAGGTTTTTTAATGAAAGGATCGGGCTCATCAAAAGGTTCTAGTGGCATACTAGGTGGACTAATCGGCGGCTTATTAAAAAAACGCCGTTAATTAAAATATAGATATAACATCATGCAGAACAATTTCCGCACATTTTTCTTGATGACCTTATTAACGGTGTTTTTCGTTTGGATTGGTGGTCAAATTGGCGGTCAACAAGGATTGGTAATTGCGTTCGTAATGGCAGCCGTAATGAATCTTGGTGCATATTGGTTTTCTGATAAAATGGTACTTAGGCAATATCGAGCCAACGAAGTTGGTCCGGATAGTAATTCGAGATTGTACACTATAGTTCAGAAGTTAGTTGATAATGCTAAAATGCCCATACCAAAGGTATATGTTATCCCAACTAATAGCCCAAACGCTTTTGCTACCGGCAGGAATCCCAGCCATGCTGCTGTTTGTGCAACGGAAGGCATTTTGCAAATTCTTAATGACGACGAACTAGAAGGTGTAATGGCGCATGAGTTAACGCATGTGAAGAATCGAGATATTTTAACGAGTACTATTGCAGCAACCTTTGCAGGAGCAATAACAATGATCTCTCGTATGGGCATGTACAGTGGATCACGGAACGCTTCTGGAAACCGTTCTAATCCCTTGTTTTCGATTTTAATACTAATCGGGGCACCTTTGGCAGCAATGGCAATTCGAATGTTGATTTCTCGCACAAGAGAATATTCTGCTGATGCAGGAGGCTCGGAAATGTCAGGTAAGCCATTATCACTGGCTAGTGCTTTGAAAAAACTCCACCACGGAGTTCAGCGTAAACCAATGCAGAGAGCTAATCCTGCCCACGCACACATGTTTATTACAAGCCCATTTTTAGGCGGTGTTCAAAAAATGTTTGCAACACACCCACCAATGGAAGAACGTGTACGCAGGTTAGAGGAATTGGCAAATAGTCGCCAATATCAAAATAGGGAATATCTAGATAGTTAATATAAAAAACTTGCGAAGTAAATAAAACGCTTCGCAAGTTTTTTAACAAAGTTAAGTTATTTTATTAATCTATCGCCAAAATATCAACATTATCAGGGCGACGGACTGGCATCTCTTTTATCAACCCCTTTTTCATTTTTCTACGTAGCAGCATCCTTTCCAGTGTGAAGTAAAGTACCGGAATTATTATCAGGGTAAAAAAGGTTGAGGCTGTTAATCCACCAATGACAGCACGCGCCATTGGTGACCAGATCTCAGCGCCGGAGCCAAGCTCTAAAGCAAGGGGCATCATTGAGAATATTGTAGTAAGAGCCGTTAATAAAATTGGTCGCAATCTGCGTTTACCACCGACCATCACTGCTTTCCATAATTCATAATCATGTTTCTCGCGCAACTGATTCATATAATCAATTAACACAATCCCATTATTAACGACAATTCCGACAAGGAGCATTCCTCCTATCAGAGCTGTTATAGTCAGCGTGGTTCCTGTTAAGAAAAGTCCCCAGATTACACCGATAAATGCCAATGGAATCGTGAAAATAATGATAAACGGATTAAGCAATGATTCAAATAAGGAAGCCATGACCATGTATACTAAAAAGATGGCAGCCAATAATGCTAATCCGAGATATCCGAAGGACTCCATTTGGTCTTCTGCCGCACCGCCAATTTCCCAACGGAACTCTTGAGGTAGGGTTAGTCCCTCAATTTTTTCAACGACAGCTTGTCTTGTAGTGCGCAAATCAGAACCAGACACCATGCAAGATACTGAAACCATTCTTTCTTGGTCCTCTCTGACAATTGTTGTTGCGCTTTCTCCCGGCACAATATTAGCAAAATTGCTTAGAGGTATTTGTCCGCCTGTTGGCGCAGTGATGTAAATGTTTTCCAGGTCAGTAGCGGATTGACGAAATCCTTCATCAAGCTGGACTAACACATCAATTTCTTTACCGCCTTCGCGATAGACAGTTGCGATAGAACCCTTAATACTAGATTCAATGACCATTGCTACTTGCGTCACACTTAATCCCATTGCTGAAATTCTATCACGGTCAAGAAAAATTTGGTATTCCGGACTCGGCTTCGCATATGATTTGTTAATATCAACAACACCATTAACTTGTTCCATAGCATCGGCAATTTGGTTGCCTACAGCAGTTGCAACGGCCCTATCGTACCCAAATATTTTTATTGATATATCACCTCCACCACTCATCCCAGGCATACCACCATTCTCTTGGTAGCTTATTTTTGCACCGGGAATATTACCGAAGTATTGTCTTAGACTATCTTGAATCTCGAATTGCCCGCGATCCCTGTCCTTTATATCGGGCAATGAAACCATTATTTGACCTTTATTCGATCCGGCATTGCCAAAAATAGCATTAAACACATCACCCGTTCCAAATGCGAGATAAACATTCTTCGCCTCAGGAACGTTCTGTTTAATCATTTCTTCAACTGCCAAGAATGTTTCATTTGTCGACGTTAAACCAGCGCCACTCTCTCTTTCGACATTAATACTAATAAATGACTGGTCAGCATTGCCAAGAAAATCACCCCCGACCTTAGACGATAACAATATTGTTATTATAAATAAAACGGAGATCCCGATTAACATTGTTTTTCTTCTTATCATAAAATAATCTAGGGTTTTTAAATAAACATTATCAATTTTATCTAAAAATGATCCTATGGAATCTGATATTTTGTGCAATAGTTTATTCTTAATTTGTTTTTGTTCGGACTTAAGCCATCTGGAAGTCAGCAGGGGAATCAAAGTCAATGCGACTATCAGTGATATAGACAACGAAAAGACGATAGTAATTGCCATATCGTTGAACATTATACCAGCAATGCCTGGAACAAATAAGATAGGTACAAAAACGGCTAATGTTGTTAATGTTGATGCAATAATTGCATTAGAAACTTGAGACGTTCCATCATCTGCAGCTTGTCTAATTGGAACACCTTTTTCCTTAAAACGAAAGATATTTTCAAGAACAACAATCGAATTATCCACCAACATTCCAACTGCAAGAGCTAACCCAGCCATAGATATAATATTTAAAGTAAGCCCTGCGCGATTCATGACAAAGAAGGTTACTATAACGGAAACAGGAATTGATATTGCAACAATTACTGAACTGCGGAAATTGCGAAGGAAGAATAATAGTACCAGGAACGCCAGTAAAGACGCCTGAATCGCCGTTGCGCTAAGATTGCTAATAGATTTATTGATATATTCAGAGAAATCAATAACTGTTTCAAACTTTACACCATTACCAACCTTCTCAGTGATTTTCGGTAGTTCTTCCATAACAGCTTTGGCAACCTTAACCGTATTGCCATCAGTTTGTTTCATCACATAGAGCATAAGAGCAGAACTACCATTGTTTCTTAACACCATTCGCTGTTCTTTATAGCCATCTACAACACGTGCCACATTTTTTAAATAAATCGGCACACCATTTTTTTGACCGATTACAGTGTTCTCTATTTGTTCGATGTTTGCATACTGTCCATAGGTTTTTACTGAAAATTCCTTTGCGGTTTCGTCAATTATTCCACCTGGTATTTGTAAATTTTCCATTCGTAAAATCTGTACAATTTGTTGTATTGAGAATCCTTGAGCAGCTAAAGCGTGTGGATCAATCAATACGCGAATTTGTCGTTCAAGTCCACCTTGTATGTCTGTACTTGCCACGCCCGGTATGCGCTCGAGAAGTGGCGATACCTGCTCTTCTATCAATCTTCGTAATTCTGCCATACCAAGCTGATCTGAGCTGGCGGCAAGATACAAGATTGGTTGCATAGCAGGATTAAATGCAAAAGTAATTGGATCTGTTGCCCCTTCTGGCAAGTAGTCTCTTACAAAATCAATATTTGTACGTACATCATTTTCTGCCTTCTCCATATCTGAACCCCAATCAAATTCCATTATAATAACAGAGGTTCCAGCACCTGAGCGCGATGTAATTTTTTCAACGTTTTCTACGGCAGTTACCGATTGTTCCAGTGGACGTGTCAAAACTTCTTCAATATCCTCTGGACCAACACCTTCATATTGAGACATAACTGCAATAACAGGGAATGTAATATTCGGATATAAATCCAACTTTAATCCTGATAATCCAAATAACCCAAAACCAATGGCCATTAGATATACCATGGTAAAGGTAATCCCTCTTTTTATGGCAAGTTTAGATAAAATCATAAGTTTTCCTTAAAATACTATTTGTTGACAATCTTGACTAGCGACGAATCAAGTAAAACATGTTGTCCCTGTGTTATAATTATATCACCAGTTACCAGTCCGGATGTGATTTCTACAAGATTTTTATTTTCTATACCGGTTTCTACCTTTCGCTTCACTGCGATGCTATCGTGAATGGTATATACGAATTTTTCAATTGTAACTTTTCCGGTACTTATTTTGCCGCCCGAGTAATCCAATGCAGTTTTTTCAATTATAGCATAATCAGGTATAACTAGGACATTTTTTTTCTCTTCAGTAATTACTTCAACATTTGCAAACATTCCCGGTTTGAGCTTAAGATTTTTATTATTTATTATTATTTCTACACTTGCGGTACGCGTCATTGCGTCCAGGGTAGGATTGACAAGACTTACTTTTCCCACAAATATTTCATTCGGATAGCTATTTACTTTTATATTTGCAGTTAATCCGGGTTTAATGAACCCAAGATACCTTTCAATGACATTAATGGAAACTTTTACCGGATCCATATCAACAACCTCAAAAAACGGTATTTGTGGGGCTGCCATATCACCTAATTCATAATTTTTCATAGAAATAATACCTGAAATAGGAGATGCAATACGAGTGTCCTGATATTGACTGCGTGCCGATGACAGCATTGCTTCCATTTGTTTGACTGCGGATTTTGATGCATCTCTTTGTGTTTTTACTGCATCATAATGTGATTGACTTACAACGTTTTCATCGTACAATTTTTGTACGCGTTGAAATTCAGCTTCTGTAGTATTGTATTGAGATTGGGTTGCTTCCAAACCGGCTTCTGCTTGAGTGACAGCGTCCGAAATTTTATCGGCGTTAATTGTAGCCAACAGCTGTCCCCTGCTTACGCGGTCTCCAATATTAACATAGATACCGGTAACACGATTTGGTACTGTTGAAAACACTTTTACCGACTGGTCTCCGCTGATATTCCCAAAAAATTCTAATACACTCTGAATGTTTTGGTTCTTTACTTCTTCGGTTGCAACGGCAATGGCGGCTATTTTCTCTAATTCAGATTTGTTTTTACCACCACAATTGATAATTAATAATGGTAATAAAATAATTGGAAATATTTTAAATAGATATTTCATCTTTTGTCTCCTATAATTCATTTAAAGCTTTTTTTAATTGAGCAATAGCAATATTATAATCGAATAATGATTGCTGATAATTCATGCGTGCCTGATTCAGTGCACCTTCGGCATACATTAGGTCTAATTGGGTGCTAAGTCCTTCGGCATACCGTAGCCGAGCAAGTCGCAACGCTTCTTTTGCCTGATCAATAATTTTTGACTGCGTAGCAACTGATTGTTCTTTTTCGTTGATTGCGAGATAGGCGGTTTCAATTTCTAGATTTACAGCTCTAAATAGGGCATCAATTTGGTAGTCTGCTTCTCGAACGCCTACTTTTGCTTGTTGAATTTTTGAGGTCTTTTGGAATCCAGTAAATAACGGTACACTCAAGCTAATGGAGGAATTGAAAGCTTTGAAAAAATCGTCACCGGTGAAATCCAAATCGTCACGTTGTCCCTGAAATTGATAATTAGTACCGAAAACCAGACTTGGCAACATAGCTGAACGCGCCAATATTACCTGTCTTTGCAAGATGCGTTTTTGCTCATCCATAATTTTGATGTCAGATCTGTTTTGTAATGCGCGATTATTCAAATCTTCCATTGTAAGTCCGCCGAATTCATGAGGCGCAAAGGTCAAACTGTCTAAAGTAACAATTTTTGGATTGTTGTCAATTCCAAGAATCATTGATAATTGCGATTCTGCTAACTTCGAGGTGTTTATTGCTGAAGTTAAAGTTGGTTTTAAATTGGCTAATTGTACCTCAGCACGCAGGACATCAAAATCTGAAGCCTGCCCAACAGCTCGAATCTTATTTACCTGGTCAAGGTTTTCTTTGGCAGTTTCGTAGGCTTGTTCCATAACCCTTACTACTGATTTTGAAAACAACAGACCATAGTAAGCAGATGTTGATTGTAAAAGCACATTTTGTCTTGTAGCCTCGAATGATGCTTCGGTGATAGCATACCCATGCTTGGCCATTTTATATCCGTTCCATATAGCCCCACCTAAGAATATTGGCTGTTGAAAGCTTAGTCCATAAACTAATGAGTGCTCTGTTCCCATTTTAAATTCAATTTTACCATCACTGAATGGGTCATCAAAAATAACTGTTGGCAATTCCCAAGCTCGTTGATATTGTGAAAATGCGCTGAGCGATGGAAGCATACCACCGCGCGCCTCAGTTACCTGCGATTTGGCTTTAGATAATGCTTCTTCAGCGAGTTTATATTGAATATTGTTTTCTAATGCGATCATTTGCGCTTTATTTATATCTAATTCTAAAGTTTGAGCGACTAAAGAATTGATGGATAAAAATAAAAGCGATAATACCGATAGAAATATTTTTTGTTTTTTCATATAAATAACTCCAAAATTTTATTTTTTTATACCATTTAATAAAAGATTAACAACTTGTTCAGCTTTTTGATCGCTTAACTCTTTTGTATAACCTTTTAGATAGCTCATTATATACATGTTGATTGTTCCAATATATATCATCGTGAAATCAATATCAGCTAAATCTTGTTTTAATAGTCCTAGCCGCTTACCATTATTAATAATTTGACTAAACCATTGTTGATGTTTACTAAACACTTGGCTATGGTCAAGATCAATTGTTTTGTGAATATTCCCAGCGGTTAAATCATAAATGAAGCGCATCATTTCAGGGTTTTCTTTAGTTGATCTAAAACGTGCAATCGCTAAATCTTTTAACTGTTGAATCGGATCACTATTTGAATTGGCAATTTCCTCCATGCGTTGTTTTGATATCTCAAAGGAGGTGTTTATCAAGTCTTCAAATAAAGATTGTTTATTTGCAAAATGGTAATAAATAGCCGGTTTTGATACACCGGTTCTTTCCGCTATCTCGCGCATTGAAGTGCGTTCATAGCCCCGTTCAGAGAATAGCGATGCCGCCTCTTTTAAAATGGTTGCTTTAACTGATTCTGTTTTTGTCATAATGTGGTTACTTACCGGTCGGTAAGTTAGTGGGTGTGAAATTTTATTGCAAATATAATTTATTAAGAAATAATGTTTATTTTAAAACATTTGATATTTTAGAGAAATCGCCATCGTTTGGCGATGGATCAATCTCTAAAACCTTAGCCATTAAATTATAAATCTGAATATTTTCAAAGGCAGGAACAGTAGCACCTGAGTTAAATGCCGGTCCATGAGCTAAGAAAAAAGCGTGCATATCAGGATGGGCAGGAT
>Ga0316201_10002450_pt1 | contig 13217 bp, 13 predicted proteins | sample CS6wburrow_MG_FD_204516 | JGI IMG/M metagenome (GOLD analysis project Ga0316201, IMG submission 204516) | Coastal sediment microbial communities from Delaware Bay, Delaware, United States - CS-6 worm burrow | ecosystem: Environmental > Aquatic > Marine > Coastal > Sediment | place: USA... | reverse complement strand
GTTTTTTCTTGGACATCTAAGACGGAACTAATTCCTCCCAAGTTCATAAATTTTCGGATTTTAAGTGTAAAATACTTGACAAAATATTCATTTGCAGATTCATGAATCAATGGGGAATTACTTCTATTTCATCGATCAACGGTCAGGAACAGAGCCAAATCATTACTTTTGGCAGTAATCAAAGTAATTTCATTGTAAATCAGCGAGGATGAAGTTTTTAAAAGATCTTTACCATCATTATATGAGAAGCAACACCTTTGAGAAGGGTGCTGCGCTTTCCTACTATACCGTCTTTTCCTTCCTGCCTATCATTATGATTATTACCTCCATTCTGGGCATAATGGTGAAAGAAGATGCCATCTCAGCAGAAGTGCTTAAAGTACTTAAGAATATTGTAGGACCCCAGGGTGCAGATCAACTGGAGAACATTATTATCAAGCAACATTTGTACCACGACAACCTGTTTACGACCATTGTTGGTACTGCAACCTTTCTGCTGGCCGCCACCGGGATGTTCAACCAGATCCAGAAATCACTGAATGGGATCTGGGGATTGAAAGCTAAACCGGAAAGAGGTATTCTTAATTATTTTGTCCGCCATATTACTTCCTTTGTTATTTTACTTAGTATCGGATTTATATTGTTGGTAAGCACCGCGCTCAACAGCTTGCTTTTGACATTTTCCTCCAAGCTGCCCGATGCTTTTGTTAATGCTCCCCTTTATGAACATCTGGGTTCATTTTTCCTGATCACTTTGCTATTTGCCATACTTTTCAGATTTATTAGAACTGCGATTGTGCCCTGGAAAAATGCCTTCGTCTCGGCAGGATTTACCACCATACTCTTTCTTATTGGAAAAGTTGGGATCGGTTTTTATATAGCACACAGTAATATTAATTCCACTTTTGGGGCAGCCAGCATCCTGGCATTGCTTATGATTTGGGTGTACTATTCTTCTCAGATTCTGTTTATGGGGGCTACATTTGCCTTTGTTTTCGGACAAAAAACTGGTTATGAGATCAGGCCAACGAACCAGGCAGTTCGATTTGTCCAGAAAGAACTAAGAGATAAGTGAAAAATGGTATGAAAATTACCTTCGTAGTAGTTCAAATGTTCCTGTAAAAACTTTATAACATTCCTTCTAATATCATCGGCATCGAGCTTTCCGAGAAGTTCTATATGAAATTCCATCCTCAGGTCTATTATCTTCGAATGGGCAAGGAAGATGGATTTTACCTGACGGGGATGTGTTTGTTCGGAATCTCAGCCTGGATTACTCTTTCAATGAGGAGTATCATTAAACCTTCTTTTGCATTTAGCATCTAATTATCAGTTTGTTTACGATTGAATTTGTTCCATGAAAAGTAAAAGTTCACCAAAGCAACTATCAGGATGAAATCTATGAAAAAAAGAATATCTAGCTCAATGCTTCTTGTATTGATTTTTTCTGTCGCCACTCTGTATGCACAGGACTGGCCTCAGTTTCTCGGTCCAGACAGAAACAGTACCTCTCCACAGGAAAATATTCTGCGTTCCTGGCCCGAGACCGGACCGGAAGTATTGTGGACCGTGGACCTGGGTATCGGTTATGGCGGACCCGTGGTCAAAGACGGTAAAGTGTACTTGCTTGACCGGGACAACGCAGTGGGCGATAAAATGCGTTCTTTCGACCTGAATACCGGCGAAGAGCTCTGGAAATATGAATACGATGCAGCGGGCGAAGTGATGTTTCCCGGATCGCGCAGTGTACCGGCGGTTGATGGAAACTATCTTTATTCCTGCGGTCCCTATGGTGATTTGTACTGCCTAGACATTCGAACGCATCAGCCGGTCTGGAAAGCAAACATCTGGACGGATTTTGGAGGGGATCCGGGGAACGGTTCGGAAGACAGGGGAGGATTTGGCGGTCGTGGAAATTTCCCCATTTGGGCCGTATCTCAATGTCCGCTGGTTTATGGCGATTTACTCATTGTATTATCGCAGGCTCCCGAAGCCGGCGCCTTAGCTTATAACAAAACTACCGGGGAGATGGTGTGGAAAACCCCCAACCTGGGAAATGAATCCTATGCGAGTCCTTCGATTGCAAAAATTGATGGTCAGGATCATATTGTTTTCGTTATCTCCTCCACCAATCCCATCGGGCGCAGGGATATGCCGCAGACCCTGGGTAACATAGTTGGAATAGAGCCTCTTACCGGAAAGGTCCTCTGGAACTTTGATCAGTGGGAATGTCATATTTCAGTGCCCAGTGCAGTGGATGCCGGAAACAATAAGGTGCTGGTCGTGGGCGGATATGAACTCGGAGCAATGATGATAGAGGTCAAGAAGCAGGCGGATGGAACCTACGGTACCACGGAAATATTCAGAACCGAAGAATTCGGTGACCAGACTAAGCCACCTATTCTGCATGAAGGATATTTCTACGCCCAGTTTGGGACCAACAATAAAAGGGATGGCCTGAGCTGCATGAGCATGGAGGGTGAGATCATGTGGAAGACCAAGCGTGATCCTGATTTTAATAAAGGCAGTATGATCCTGGCGGATGGTCTGATTCTGGCAACCGACGGTGCGAAAACCCTGTATCTGTTTGAGCCCGATCCCTCCGGATTCAAGCCCCTCGCCTCAAGCGAACTGCTGACGGCCCAGGAGAATGATGATCCCCGGGCTGCACGATTTGGAACGCAGAACTGGGCGCCTATTGCACTGGCCGATGGGAAGCTCTTAATCAGAGATCAGGCGCGGATGCTCTGTGTGAAAGTGGCCCAATAAGGCCAGGCACTGAACAGTCCCCGTCCTGCTTTGTTACAAGAATGAAATGAAAAGGGGAATCCTCGTACTTTGTTGGATCATACTAATCGCTGTAAATTCCTGCGTGACGGGAGACCAGGGGGAATCGGGAACCTTTGTTCCTGATGCGGACAATATACAGATCGTCCTGTTTCACCTTGCGCAACGCTGCGAATCCTGCAATGCAGTGGAACAGGAAACTCGGGACCTTCTCGAGCTTGAATTCAGGGAGGAGGTCCTCGCGGAGAAGATAAGGTTTATCTCCCTGGATTTCCAGACCGAAAACGGAAAGAGGGCAGCCTCCTTCTTAGGAGCTTCAGGACAAAGCCTTTATGTCGTCAGGGGAGCCCGAATGGAAAATCTTACCAGTGCGGCTTTCATGTATGCCAGTACACATCCTGAATACTATCATGAAGCCCTGAGAAAAGCTCTGGACAATTTCCTGGAGTGATGCAGGCATTCCTGACAGAATTATATGCCAGTGCTCCTGGTCCGCTGATTTCCGCCATCTTGCTGGGCTTGTTAATTGCCATTGCTCCCTGTCCCATGACCATCAACATTACAGCCATGGGTTATATAAGCAAGGACATCACCCGGCCGCGCAAGATTTTTTCAAATGGTGCATTTTATGCCCTGGGAACGATTACTGCCTATACCGGACTTGCCCTTGTTCTTTACCTGGGAGCAGATCAAATCAGGATTTCAACCATATTTCAGCAGTATTCTGAATATATCATTGGGCCTCTCTTATTTTTGATTGGCCTGTATATGGTGGGGGTCTTCCAGATTGACTTCCCCGGATTTAAATGGCTCACCGGCAGATTTCAAAACCGGAGCTCTTTCCGGGCCTGGGATTCCTTTCTCCTGGGTTTTATTTTCGCCCTGGCTTTTTGTCCCTATAGCGGCATGCTCTATTTTGTCATGCTGATTCCTCTTATTATCACTACCGGTTCGCCCTGGCTGAGCCTGCCCTTTTCCCTGGCAGCTGGCATCCCCGTGGTGATCTTTGCCTGGCTGCTGGCCTTTACGGTTTCTGGTGTCGGAAGGGCATTCAACCGGCTGAAATCATTTGAATTCTGGTTCAGAAAAGTCCTGGCACTGCTGTTTATGGGCATTGGTACTTACTATATCGTTCAACTGATCCGCTAGGGTACTCCTGGGTTCCCTTATAATATGAAGCCCGGGTCTGTTAAATTACTGTTAAAAACCCTCCTGGCATGGATTTTTCCTGGCCCGGTTTGTTTTTAGTTAAGCGCTTGAAAATAAAATGCATACCTTGCAGAAAGCAAGCAGATTCACTAGATCATATATGTAAAAAGACATGGCAATATTCAATCTGAACATCAATGGAAAAGTACGGGAGGTGGATGTGGATCCTTCCACCCCCATGTTATGGGTACTTCGGGATCACCTCCGCTTACTTGGCACTAAATTCGGGTGCGGAGTTTCGGTGTGCGGTGCCTGCACCATCCACCTGGGGGATGTTGCTGTGCGTTCCTGCCAGCTGGCCGTCTCAGAAGTCGGCGACCAACGCATTACTACCATCGAAGGTTTGTCTGAAAAGGGAGATCACCCGGTTCAAAAAGCCTGGCTGGAGCATGATGTCTCTCAATGCGGCTATTGTCAGCCGGGGCAGATCATGCAGGCCACAGCCCTTTTGAAACACAATCCGGAACCTACAGACAAGGAGATAGAGGAAGCCATGTATGGCAATTTATGCCGTTGCGGCACCTATACCCGGATCAAAGCAGCCATCAAAACCGCTGCCTCATCTTAAACATTTTAATTTGACCCGATATGACTGTTGTAAAAACCACATTCGATAGACGATCCTTTTTTAAAAGCAGCCTGCTGGCAGGCGGGGGTTTAATGCTGGGATTCAGCTGGCTGGCTTCCTGTAAGGTCCGGCCCGAAGAGGCCCTCACTCTTCCCGATGAATGGTTTGAGATCAATGCCTATTTGAAGATCGGGAACAACGGGGTAGTGACCATTTATTCGCCCAATCCCGAATTTGGATCAAACGTAAAGACCTCCATGCCCATGCTGGTGGCCGAGGAACTGGATATCAACTGGGATGTGGTCCTGGTGGAACAGGCTCATTTCCATCCTGAACGTTATGACCGCCAGTTTACCGGGGGCAGCCAGGGCGTTCGCCGGGGCTGGGACCCGCTCCGCATGGCAGGGGCTACCGCCAGGCAGATGCTCCGGCAGGCCGCTGCAGAGGCCTGGCAGGTTCCCTTGGCGGAAATCAGCACCAGGGAGGGTGTGTTGTACCATGAAATCAGTGGAAAATCAGCCGGTTACGGAGAGATGGCATCAGCAGCAGCTCAAATCCCGGTCCCGGAGGAAGTAGAGCTGAAGGAACCCAAAGATTTCAAGATTATAGGCACCTCCCGGAAAAATGTAGACGCGCTTAAAATGGTAACTGGCAAACCCTTATACGGACTTGACTATTATAAGGACGGGACTCTCACAGCCATGATTGTCCATCCTCCGGCTTTTGGATTGAGATTAAAATCCTTTGATGACTCAGAGGCAAGGTCCATGCCCGGCATTAAAGATATATTTCAGATCAAGACCTTTCTGGACGATTATGAACGGAACTTTTTTGATACCAATGCCTTTCCTGACCTGGTGGCCGTGGTGGGGAACTCTACCTGGGAAGTAATGAATGCCCGGAAAGTACTCCGTGTGGAATGGGAGCCCTTCGGTGAACAGAGCTTTCAAATGGCGGGTTTCAGGGGCTCGCAGACAGTCAGGGTGCCAGGAGGACTTGAAAACACGACGGAGCATAAGGCTCAGATGGCAGCCATGGCTGCCAAACCCGGAAGAGAAGTAAGAAGGGACGGCAATCCGGAGCAGGCCTTCAGGGATGCAGCGAAGGTTATTGAACGGACCTATACGGCGCCTTTTCTGCCACATGTGTCCATGGAACCCCATAACTTTTTCGCCCATGTTACGGAAGGCCGTGCAGAGGTGGCCGGCCCTCTTCAGGCACCCGAATTAACAGAACAGGCGCTGTCGGCCCGGCTCGGAATCCCCCTGGACAAGATTGAGATTCACCTGACCCGCATGGGCGGGGGGTTCGGCAGGCGTGCCTATGGGCATTATGCGGTGGAGGCAGCAGTCATTTCCCGGAAGGTGGGGGCTCCCGTCAAGCTGGTGTATACCCGGGAGGATGATATCACCTTTGGTGTATTCCGGCCCACGTATCACATGATCTACCGGGCTGCCCTGGATGCGGATAATAAGCTGACCGGGCTCCATATCCGGGGAGGCGGAATTCCCGAAAGCCCCCTGCATGCCAACAGGTTTCCGGCAGGTGCCGTGGATAATTACCTGGCTGAGGATTGGTCCATTGCGTCCAACATCACCATCGGGGCTTTCAGGGCACCCAGATCCAATTTCAACGCAGCCGCCGAGCAGTCTTTCCTGGACGAAGTGGCCGAAGCTGCCGGAAAAGATCCCATTGACTTCCGCCTGGAACTTCTGAAGCGGGCACAGGAAAATCCGGTGGGTGAACGCAACGATTATGAGGCAGCACGTTATGCCGGAGTGCTGGAGCTTGTCCGGGAAAAATCCGGATGGGGGACGGAAGCACCCGGTGTCCATCGGGGTGTTTCGGCCTATTTCTGCCACAACAGCTACGTGGCACAGGTCCTGGATATGGTGATCGAAAATGGCCAGGCCGTGGTGGACCGCGTCAGCTGTGCCATTGACTGCGGCATTGTGGTAAATCCCGATCCGGCTGCCAACATGGCCGAAGGGGCTATTGTGGACGGTATCGGGGTGGCCATGTACGGCGATATGAGTTTCACCGATGGAAAACCCGACAGGGATAATCTGGATAGCTATGAACTGATCCGCACCAGCGATGCTCCCAGGAAGATCGATGTTCATTTTGTGAAAAACGAGATCGATCCCACCGGAATGGGAGAACCCCCTTTTCCCCCGGTTATGGGCGCCCTGGCAAATGCCCTTTACAGGGCTACCGGGAAACGACATTATCACCAACCCTTTATTAACGGCGAATGACGCATGAAATAAAAGAATTGTTCCAGACATCCCTGCTCTGGAGGCAAGCCGGAAAAAGGAGTGTGCTGGCCACGGTAGTCCACCTGGAAGGATCCTCCTACCGGAGACCGGGGGTCCGTATGCTGATCAGTGAAACGGGAGAAGCTGCAGGGGCTATCAGCGGGGGCTGTGTGGAAAAAGAGATTATCCGTCAGGCACAGCGTGTAGCTGGGACAGGCACCCCGATAATAATGAACTACGACGGTCGCTTCCGGGTAGGCTGTGAAGGGATCATCTCCCTGCTGCTGGAACCCCTTTATATATCGGAGGATCTCTGGAAGGACTTTGATGCGGTTTTGAATAAACGCCAGGCATTCAGGACGGAGAGTTACTATTATCCTGAGCCCGGAGAATATGAAGGCATTGGGACCAGTTTGATCCTGGAGGGAAGCACGTACTCCCTGAATCCTGCGTTTAAACCGGAAGGGAAGGCCGGGGTAGAGTGTTTCAGTCAAAACTTTCCCCCTCTGTTCCAGTTGTATATATTCGGAGCAGAACATGATGCGGTCCACCTGTGCCGGGCAGCCTCTCCCCTGGGCTGGGACCTTACCATCGTGGCTGCACCGGATGAATCCAAATCCCTGGATTTTTTTCCCGGAGCGGCCCGCCTGCTCACGCCCTCTTTTCAGGACATAGATGTTTCTATGCTGGATGAGCAGACGGCAGTGATTCTTATGTCACACAGTTTCCATAAGGATGTGCAGTACTTAATTGCCCTGAAAGATGTAAAAACCGCCTATTTTGGCCTTCTGGGCCCCGTTAGCAGAAGGGAACGCCTGCTAGAGGAGCTCATCAACCATTGTCCCGATGTATCCTCTGAGTTCCTGAAGCAAATGCACGGTCCGGCAGGGATCAGTATTGGCGCCGAAAGTGCCTCTGAAGTAGCCATATCCATCCTGGCCGAAATTTTAAGCGTGTTGCGCAATCAGAAGCCCGTGGCTCTGAGGCAGAAGAGTGGTTCGATCCATGGTTGAGGTACCAATGCTCCTTCTGGCAGCCGGAGCTTCGCGCCGTATGGGTCAGGCCAAGCAGCTACTGTCCTGGGGCACGCAAACGCTAATTGAGCACCAGCTTCAGACCCTTTTAAAAACGGGGCAGCCGGTGGTGGTGGTTCTGGGCCATTTATCGGACAGGATGGAGACAACTCTGGAAAGATATCCGGTACTGGCGCTGACAAACAGGGATTGGAAGCAGGGAATGGGAACTTCTATTGCATTCGGGATCCAGGAACTGGATAAAAGATTTCCCAAAGCTGCCGGAGCTCTGATCAGCCAGCTGGACCAACCTTTGCTCACGGAAGAACATTTTCATAAAATGCTAAGCATGTTTCATCCCGGATCAAAGGAAATTATAGTCTCGCGCTCGGAAGAAGGATGGGAAGGCGTCCCGGTACTGTTCGACCGGCATTATTTTAAAGCGCTGGGGGATCTCCGGGGCGAGGAAGGGGCCAGAAAGATCTTCCGTCAGCATCCCCGATTTGTCAGGAGCATGGAAAGCGGGGACTTGCTGGAGGATATGGATACTCCTGAAGCTTATCAGGACTTACTGGCAAAGTACAAGCGCAGGTCCTGAGCACTTCCGGATCCGGCTTTTTTCTTCAGGGATCAGTGGCTGTCAATGTCGTTCACCATAAGGATCATATGCCAGAGACTTTTTTGGATCTCTTCCATATACTCCTTGATGGCGCGGGTGGAGCCAGGCATTACAAAGATCAGAGTTTTCCCTGCTGTTCCCGCGATGGAGCGGCTCAGAGCAGCATTGGGATTGACCATGCCGTGTTTCACCCGGATCAGCTCCATAATCCCGGGGATTTGTTTTTCCAGGTGCTGCATGGCAACCTCCGGAGCCATATCCCGGGAACCCAGCCCGGTGCTCCCGGTTGTAAATATGAGGTCCATGTGCTCCCCGATGGCCCTTCCAAGTTCGCCGGAAAAGGCTTCCCGGCTGTCAGGAAGAATCACGGTGCTGACCTTATGCTTCAGTTTTTTCTCCTCAAACCATTTTTCCATCTCCTGCAGGATCAGGGGTCCGCTACGATCGGAATAGAAACCGCTTGAAGCCCGGTCACTAAGGGTGATCACTTTCAGCCCGAAGGTCCTGGGAACATAGTGCAGCCGGTCCCCGGCTTTCAGGGTTCCCCCCTGAATCACCCGGCAGAAGATTCCTTCATCAGGCATGATGCACTCCCCGGTATCCTTGTAGATGGCACACCCTTTCCCGTGGCACTTCTTACCGACCTGGGTGAGCTCGAGCACCACTTCCCCGTGGATAAAGCGATCCAGCGGACGGGCATGATGAAGAGCTAATCCCGAGGTGGTGATGTTTTCACCAAAACCCCCGTCAGGAACACGGGATCCGGTATGGCTTTCATATTTCCGGATACTCTCTTCGGCCAGAAGACTTACCTGACGATGCCAGGGCCCGGCATGAGCATCTCCTTCAATACCCTCCTGGTTGACCAGGACCTCGGGGACCGGGGTTTTGGCTTTTCCCTTGGTGCCGGATAGATTGACCGAACGGATGGTGACCAGTTGTTTCATACCGGGAGATCCTCCTTTATTTTATGAACCAGCCTGATCTGATCCATGACCATCTGCCTGTCCAGGGCCTTGCACATGTCATATACTGTTAACAGCGCCACTGATACACCGGTCAGCGCTTCCATTTCTACCCCGGTACGGGCCTGGCAGCTTACTTCACAACTGGCAATTATCCCCTCATCGCTGAATTCAAAGTCGATGTGGACTGCATCCAGCGGCAGGTTGTGACACAGCGGAATCAGGTCCGGCGTTCCTTTTGCAGCCTGGATCCCCGCTATTCGGGACACAGCCAGTACGTTCCCCTTTTTCACCTGGTCCTCCCTGATGGCCTGAATGGTTGGGGCCGCCATCCGGATCAGGCCCCTTGCCCTGGCTGTCCGATGTACGATCTTTTTGTCCCCCACATCTACCATACGCGCATCCCCCTTTTTATCAATATGGCTCAGATGCCCCTTATTCTCTTGCTTAACACTCATCATAGGTCCGTTTTTATCCCCGCAGGGATCCATTATCCCCCGATTCCGTAAAAGGTGTTCCTGGAATTTACCCGGCCACGCTCCGGCTTTTGTTCCACAGCTCTTTTAAAGGCACCTTCAATTCCGTATTCCTGGATGTGGAACTCCTTGTCACTAAAAAGACAGGGAATAAAGCGGCCATCGGAAGTCAGCCGGATCCTGTTACAGATCAGGCAGTGACCTCCTTCTCCGCCTTCCACTTTCCAGAATCTGCCTGACCCCAGGCTCATCTGCCGGATGAACCTTAAGTCGAGGTCCCGGGCCCGGGAGAATTCTTTCAGGTTCTCCATCTCTTCAGCCGTGGTGTCCGGAGTGATCACACAATTGATTTTTATGGGATTCAATCCGGCTTCCATGGCGGCCTCAATGCCCCGTTTTACCTGGCGTATATCCCCACCCCTGGTGATCTCCCGGAATCGCTCCGGATCCAGGGTATCCAGACTGATATTCACACGATCCAAACCAGCTGAGGCGAGCTTTTCAGCCATACCGGCAAGCAATATACCATTGGTAGTCAGGGTGAGCTCCCGGATCCCCTCCGTCCCTGAGATCCTGCCGACCAGTTTTTCCAGTCCTTTCCTTACAAGTGGTTCACCCCCGGTAAGCCGGATCTTTGAAATTCCCAGGGGAACCAGGGTACGGACGATCCGGGCGATCTCTTCAAAACCCAGGATCCCGTTCCTGTCCGAAAAGGCGGCCACCTGCTCGGGCATGCAATAGTTGCAGGCCAGGTTACATCGGTTTGTTAACGAGATCCTCAGGTAGCTGATCTGCCTGTTAAATGAGTCGTACATACACCTCTTCTCCTTTCTTAATGACTGTTTGTCCGGCGGCCATTTCTGCAAAACCGATCACCTTTTCCAGGGCGTGAAGGTGGCCGGATCCGTGGTATTTAACTGCTTCACAGCTCCCCTTTTCCGTAAAACATACAGGGAGAAAAAAATGCCTGCCGGAACGCTGTCTCCGGTACTCTTTCTCCCAGGTAATTTTGATCCGTTTATTTACCGGAATGGCCCCGGCGCAAAGTTCCAGGTATGGTTTTACCAGTACTTCGAACTGTACGAAACTGGAAACAGGATTGCCTGAGAGCCCGAAAATCGCCTCCCCGCCCTTATAGGCAAAGGACACTGGTTTCCCGGGCTGAATGGCTACCCGGTCATATTCCAGCTGGAACCCAAGTTCTTGCAGGACACCGGGAACCAGGTCCAGTTCACCCACGGAGGCCCCTCCGGTTAGAATCAGCAAGTCTAGGTTCTCCATGGCTCCGGAGATCTTCTCAGCCAGAGTCTGCGGGTTATCTTCAACAATTCCCATGTTTTTTGGGATGTGGCCTGCCCGGCGAACCTGCCCTGCCAGCTGGTGGCTGTTGGAGTTCCGTATCTGAGTTTGTTGAGGGATCTCAGAGGCTTCGACCAGTTCGCTGCCGGTGGCCAGGATGCCGATGGCCAGTTGACGGGCCACATGTATCTGTACCTTACCAGTGGATGAAATGATCCCCAGGTGTCCGGGATTCAGGATGGTTCCTGAAGGTAGCAGGAGATCTCCCGCTTTCAGGTCCTGTCCCCGGAGGTCAAAATTCCGATCAGTTTCGCTGCCGGAAAAAAGAATAGTGCTGTCAATCGCGACTTCCACCTGTTCCTGCATGATCACACAGTTAGCCCCTTCCGGGATCATCGCCCCGGTCATGATCTTACTGCACTGCGATTTTCTGACCTTCTGAGTGGGCAGAGTCCCGGCCGGAATCGTTTCCAGCAGGGTCAGGGGTCCGGGCAGATCCTCCCGTCTGCAGGCATATCCGTCCATGGTGGCACGTGAGAAGGGAGGCACATCCCGGTCTGCATATATCCCCTCTGCCAGTACCCTGCCCAGGGACTCATTCAGGGGAATCCTTATCGTCCCCGGTCGGATCGGGTGTTCCCCTGCCAGTGCCAGTGCCTCCTTCAGTTGAATCATCTTTCTGTATTTCTGTAAATGTAAAGGATTTCTGTTTATATAATGAAAAGCTTGATACTCGCAATAAGTAGTACTGTGGTAATAAGGTATTTGAGCTGAATTGCCGTAAGCCTGAACCCACCCGTCCAGGATCCCAGTAAACCACCCGCCATCACAGCTACGATCCACAGGGCAATTTTTGGGGAGACTTCCATCCCGGCCACGATATGACCGCTCAGGCCCGACAGAGAATTCAGGAATATAAAGGCCGACGAGGCCGCTGCTGTTTCCTTCATACCTCCCCAGCGAGTGAGCAGCAGGAGGGGACTGAGGATGATCCCCCCGCCGATCCCGATCATCCCTGAAAAGAAGCCAATCAGGACTCCGGCAGCCAGGGCAATGGGAATGGACAGCTTTTTGCGATCACCATTTTCCCCCGTGCGGATCACGATCCTCAGGGCAGCCAGGAAAAGACAGACCCCCAGGATTTTTTTGTAAAGCTCGGGGGGAACCTCCAGGGAGGCGCCCAGGAAGGCCATGGGGATGGAAGTGATAACAAAGGGGAGGAGTAGCCGGGCCCGGAAGTGCCCTGCCCTGTAAAAAGCGATAAATGCCAGGGAAGAGACAAAGAGATTCAGGATGAGGGCCGAGGGCTTCATCAGGGCCACCTCCACGCCAAACAGAGCCATCAGGGCCAGGTATCCGCTGGCTCCGCCATGACCCACCGATGAATAAAGGAAAGCGACCAGGCAGATCGCCAGGATGAACAAGATCTCCAGCTGCATCAATCTCCGGATCAGATGGCGTCGATGGCCTGCTTCACCCGTTCCGGTGTCAGAGGCTGGCGGAACACCCTGGCGCCCGTCGCATCAAATACTGCATTGGCTACAGCGCCTCCCATGCAGACTATGGGCGGTTCTCCTCCTCCGTGGGGAACGTCATGGGGTGAATCCATAAGGACCACCTCCAGTTCAGGAGCCATGTTGAACTGGGTGATGGTATAGGAGTCATAATTACGGCTCAGCATTTTCCGGCCTTCAAACTGGATCTCCTCCCTGAGCGCATAGCCCAGTCCCATTAACATGCAGCCTTCTGCCTGCTGAATGGCTCCCTGTGGGTTGACTATCATACCCATGTCCTGGCAGCATACCGCTCTTTTTACCTGCACATACCCGGTATTCTTGTCCACTTCAGCTTCTACGAAAACCACCACGTAGGTCCCCACATCAATACCCAGTGCAAAGCCATAACCCCTTCCGCTGGGACCTTTAGCCGGGGTCCAGCCAAATCTTTCCGCGCCGGTCTTAAGCACATTTGCCATTCGCGGGTCGTGTTCCAGGTGGCGTAACCTGAACTCCACAGGATCCGC
>Ga0316201_10002449_pt1 | contig 13221 bp, 9 predicted proteins | sample CS6wburrow_MG_FD_204516 | JGI IMG/M metagenome (GOLD analysis project Ga0316201, IMG submission 204516) | Coastal sediment microbial communities from Delaware Bay, Delaware, United States - CS-6 worm burrow | ecosystem: Environmental > Aquatic > Marine > Coastal > Sediment | place: USA: Delaware... | reverse complement strand
AATGCGCTTTCCATCGCCGACAAATCAGCGCCGATAAAGCCGTCTTCAAAATCCAGCCGAATCAGTTGTTGATGCCGACTCATGACACGCAACTTGGTAATCGTTGGATTGTTCGGCATGCGCACCAACCGGGTATTAACATTGGCTGCCTGCAGGTGCGATTCAAGTGCATTGGCGGCATCATCATCACCGCTCAGACCGATCACGCTGGAATGCGCACCCAGCACGGCAATATTCAGCGCAACATTGCCGGCACCGCCGGGACGTTCTTCAATTTCATTGACATGTACTACCGGCACCGGCGCCTCGGGTGAGATACGCGACGTCGGGCCGTGCCAGTAACGGTCAAGCATCAAATCGCCGACCACCAGTACGCGCGCATTTTCGAAAGACGGGATTTTTATGTTCATCAGCTCAATAGTTGTTGAAGGCGATTAATTGTGCGCCGGCATCACACCCGCGAACGCACTCAGTCCTTCAGTACGTATTCAGTGCCACAATAAGGACACTTCGCATGACCGGTTTCTTCCACCGGGATATACACCTGCGGATGCGAATCCCACAACGATGAGCCTTTCATCGGACAATGAATCGGCAAAATACTGCGCGACACTTCGTAGCGCTTGTCCTGGTTAGGTGTTTCCAGGTCTGTCTGTATCGCGGTGTGTGGATTCGGCATATTGTCTTTCCTTCAGGAAATAAAAAATTATCCACAGATGAACGCAGATAAACGCGGATGTAAAACAAGTTCTAATACTTTATTGCTCATCTGTGTTCATCTGCGTTCATCTGTGGACTAATTAGCATTAGCTATTCACCAGCGTGAGCCAGTCTTTGTGCATATCGAGTCGGCCATGGACCAGGTCGAAATACATGGTCTGCAGTTTTTCCGTGACCGGGCCGCGGCCACCGTTGCCGATCTTGCGGTTATCGACTTCACGGATGGGCGTCACCTCGGCGGCGGTGCCGGTAAAGAACACTTCGTCGGCGATATATACTTCGTCACGCGTGATGCGTTTTTCGCGCACTTCGATGCCGACTTTGGCGGCCAGCGCAAACAATGTATTGCGCGTTATGCCATTCAGCGCTGATGTCAGGTCCGGTGTATAGATCACATTGTTTTTCACCAGGAAAATATTTTCGCCACTGCCTTCGGCGACATAACCTTCGTTATCGAGCAGCATGGCTTCGTCATAACCGTCGGTCATGGCTTCGCGTAGCGCCAGCATGGAATTAATGTAATGGCCATTGGCTTTGGCCTTGCACATGCTGATGTTGACATGATGGCGGGTATACGAAGAGGTGCGTATGCGTATGCCTTTCTCGAGGTTTTCCTTGCCGAGATAAGAACCCCACTCCCACGCAGCAACAATGACATGCACCTTCAGGTTGTCAGCACGCAGGCCCATGCCTTCGGAGCCGTAAAAAAACATCGGCCGGATGTAGGCAGATTCGAGTTTGTTTTCACGCACTGCCAGCTTGTGCGCTTCGTTAATCGTTGCCTTGTCGAAAGGTGCCGGCATTTGCATGATATGCGCAGAATCAAACAGGCGATCAGTGTGCGCCTGCAAACGGAAAATCGCAGTACCCTGGTCGGCCTTGTAAGCGCGCACACCTTCGAACACGCCCATGCCGTAATGCAGGGTGTGAGTGAGCACATGGACTTTGGCCTCACGCCACGGTACCAGCTCACCATCAAACCAGATAACGCCGTCACGATCGGCCATGGTTTGCATAACAATCTCCCGAAATTAATTTTGAAGCTCTGAGCGCCTTGGCAGCCTGACAGAGCGGGTCTGTTTAAAAATACATTTCTACCATGATTAAACCCATGGCGGTGTTTTCAATGCGCCGGGCCATCAAAAATAGTGCATCAATGCGCCGGCTCTGCGCCGGCAAACAGGCGCTGCCAGATGGCGCTGACCTGTTCCCTGTGCTGTTCAATACTGGCCGTCTCTTCGGCCGATAGTTCAATCTGCAATGCGCGCTGGTTGAGCTGATGACGATACAGCTTGTAGGCCGCCTGCATGCGTTCAACTTCGTCCGGCTGCAACCAGCCAATGCTTGCCAGGCCTTCGAGCAACACCAGGGTCGACGTGCTCTGCAGCAATGCACTGTGCTGCGCCGCATTCAGCAGCACCCCGGCCTGGGTCATAAATTCGATGTCGACAATGCCGCCCGCGTCCTGCTTCAGATTGACATCCTGGCTGCTCTTGCTACCGAGGTGATCGCGCATTTTCGCGCGCATTTCGGCGACTGCACTGAACAGTTCAGCGGGCTCATATCCTCGCGACAGCACGGAATGGCGGATTCTATCAAATTCCTCGCGCACGTGGTCATCTCCCGCGACCACGCGGGCGCGAATCAGCGCCTGGTGTTCCCAGGTCCATGCCTTGTTGAACTGGTAGTCCTCGAATCCGGTGAGACTGCTGACCATCAGGCCGGCGCGGCCGTCGGGGCGCAGCCGGGTATCGGTTTCATAGAGCAGCCCGGCATAGGTGCGGGTGCCGAGGATATGCAGCGCGCGCTGCGCCACGCGGGCGAAGAAATTGCTGTTATCGATGGATTTTGTGCCCGTGGTGTATTCATTTTCACCGCGGCTATTGTGCAGAAACACGATATCAAGGTCGGAACTGTAACCCAGCTCGTAGCCGCCCAGCTTGCCATAGCCGACAATGGCCATGCCGGGCGTGCGGATCTCGCCATCGACGCTGCATTGCGGCTCGCCATAACGCGGCACCATCTCGTTCCAGGCCAGCTGCAGGGTGCGCTCGAGGATGACTTCAGCCACATAACTCAGCACATCACCCACCCCCATCACATCGATCACGCCGCCGATATCCTGTGCCGCAGTGCGCAGCAGGTGGGCATTGCGGAACTGGCGCAGCCGGTCCATGTGCTGTTCCAGGTCAGCTTCGGGCACGACTGACATAACGTAGTCGAGTTCCTGCGCGATGCCGGCGCGATCAGCGACCTGGTAGAGCTCGCCCACGTCCAGCAGCTCGTCGAGCAGCAGGGGATTGCCTGTCAACTGGCGTGCAAACCAGTCGCTGGCAGCGCACAGCTTGAGCATTTGTTCACGCGCCACGGCGTATTCCAGCAATAAATTCACATACACTGCGCGGCCGACGATGGCGCGCAGCAGGTCCAGCATGCGTTCGAGCAACACCGCCGGCGCCGGGTAGGCGACGATTTCGGCCAGCAGGCTGGCGAGCAGTTTCTGCAGGCGCCCGCTGGCGGCTTCACTCAGTTGTGACACCTGCGCATGCTTGCTAAAGCGCGCCAGTTGCCGGGCGATGTCGGCGGTATCGGCATAGCCCAGCTCGGCCAGCCAGCGCTGCAGCCCTGTGTCTTCCGCAGTATTACGCCAGAAGGCCTGCAGCGCGGCCTGCGGTTTGGGGGTGTCAGCCGTCTCGGAGACAATACTTCTGAATATTTCGCTGACCTGGGCGCGCATCGCGGTCAGCGCGGCGTCCAGTGCTGGCCAGTCGGGCAGCCCCATGGCGAACGCCAGGCGCGTGCGGTCAGTGTCGGATTTGGGCACCACGTGAGTCTGCTGATCTCGCAGCATCTGGATACGGTTTTCCAGCCGGCGTAAAAAACGATAACTCTGATCGAGCCTGGCGGCCTCGTCGGCATCCAGGCATTTCAGCTCCACCAGCACGCGCAGCACGTGCAGAATGCTGCGAATTTGTAACGCGGTATCACGACCGCCGCGGATCAGCTGGTAGGTCTGGCCGATAAATTCGATTTCCCGAATGCCGCCGCGACCGAGCTTGACGTTGTCGGCAATCCCCTTGCGCCTGACCTCGGCTTCGATCATGTCTTTCATTTCGCGGATCGAGGCAATCGCCGAATAATCCAGGTAGCGGCGGTAGACGAAAGGCCTGAACAACTGGTCGAGGTAGGCAATATCAGCGGCCTCGCCGGCAATCGCGCGCGCCTTGACCATGGCATAGCGTTCCCAGTCCCGGCCCTGCGACTGGTAGTACTGTTCCAGCGCGGCAAAACTCATCACCAGCGGGCCACTGTCGCCGAACGGTCGCAGCCGCGCATCCACCCGGAAGACAAAGCCATCGGCGGTAATCTCGTTGAGTGCGCGGATCAGTTTTTGCGCCAGGCGCACAAAAAATTCGTGAATACTGAGGCTGCGCCCGCCCTGGGTCTGGCCGTCCTGCGGGTAGCCGAAAATCAGGTCGATATCGGAGGAAAAATTCAGCTCGTAGCCACCGAGTTTGCCCATGCCGAGCACCAGCAACTGCTGCGGCCTGCCGTTCTCATCCAGCGGTGTGCCGAATTGTGCGCTGGCGGTCGCGTGCAAATGATCCAGCGTCACCGCGACCATGGCTTCGGCAAGAAAACTCAGCTCAGCCAGGATTTGCTCGAGATCTGCAAACTCACCGATATCGCGTATTACGAGTCGCAGCATTTCGCGCTGGCGCAGCTCGCGCAGTGCATGCATCAGCGCTACTTCCGCCGCGGCATCATTTACCAGGCCGGCGACTGACTGTTCAATTGCCGCTTTCACCCGGGCTGAATATTGCGCCAGGTCGCGGTCGGTGTGTACGCCTTCGTCCAGCACAGCACGCAGTAAAGCAGGTTTGCGGGTGCAAACCAGTGCGGCGAAATCACTGCAGGCCCAGATTTTTCCCATCACCGGCAAATCTATCGCCGCATCAATGCCGGCATCTACGCAGGCATCAGACCAGTCCTGCCAGTACGAGGAAACAATTGCCTGCAGGGACTGCGGCACATCGGCTAATAACGGCTCAGGGATAGCACTCATCGAACAAAAAGGTCACTGGATTGAATCGGGTTCACGTACAGTATTGATTACTGGCTGACTATTTGACAACAATCATGCAAGGCTGCATTCGCTGCATGACACATACTATATGCATTATTATGCACCAACTCGACATGTCAGGTATGATTTGGCTGAAATTTCGGAACCTGACTCACCCGCCGCGGAAAAACTTAATGAATCTGGAAGGTAAAAAAATCCTTGTCACCGGCGCAGATGGCTTTATTGGCAGTCACCTGGTCGAAGCACTGATCGCCCGGGGCCATGATGTCAGGGCATTTGTTTACTACAACTCGTTTAACTCCTGGGGCTGGCTTGACACATTACCCAGCGAGCAGCTGAGAAATCTCGATGTATTTGCCGGCGATATACGCGATCCTAACGGGGTGTTGACTGCCACGAAGGGCTGCGATGTAGTGTTTCACCTCGCGGCCCTGATTGCGATCCCGTTTTCGTATCATTCGCCCGATTCATATGTCGATACCAACATCAAGGGCACGCTCAATATTCTCCAGGCCGCGCGCCAGTGCGAGCTTGAACGCGTGCTGGTGACGTCTACCTCCGAGGTGTACGGCACTGCACAATATGTACCGATAGATGAAAAACATCCGTACCAGGGGCAGTCACCCTATAGCGCCACCAAGATTGGCGCTGACCGCATCGCCGAATCATTCTATCGCTCGTTTGATACCCCGGTGACCATAGTGCGGCCGTTCAATACCTATGGCCCGCGGCAGTCGGCGCGCGCGGTGATACCCACCATTATTACGCAACTGCTATCCGGCGAAACTGAAATCAGGCTGGGCAGTCTCGAACCCACCCGTGATTTTAATTACGTGGTCGATACCGCGGAAGGCTTTATCGCGCTGGCCGAATCAGACAAGGCGGTTGGACAGGAAATCAATATCGCCACCGGCACTGAACGCTCGATTGGTGACCTGGCACATTTTCTTATCAGCCAGATGAATCCTGACGCAGGTATACGACTCGACGAAGTCCGCGTCCGGCCCGACAAGTCCGAAGTCGACCGCCTGCTCGGCGATAACACAAAAATCAGCAGATTGACCGACTGGTCGCCCGGCCACGATCTTGAGTCAGGGCTGATCGAAACCATTGCCTGGTTCAAACAGGACAGCAATCTAAGCCGTTATAAAGCATGGCTATACAATATTTAATGAAGAGGCCCGCTGCATGCGCGCAATAATTCTCGCCGGCGGCAAAGGCACCCGCCTGCGTCCCTACACCACGCTGATTCCAAAACCGCTGGTTCCGATTGGTGGCAAATACTCCATCCTCGAAGTAGTGCTGATGCAACTGGCCGACGCCGGCTTCAGCCACGTCACGCTCGCGGTCAATCATCTCGCCAACCTGATACAGGCGTATTTCGGTAACGGTGAAAAATGGGGCCTTAAAATTGATTACTCGCTCGAAGATAAACCGCTGAATACCATCGGGCCATTAACCCTGATAGATGATCTGCCAGAGAATTTCCTGGTAATGAATGGCGACATCCTCTGCGACCTGGATTATAAAAAGTTTCTGCAGGGCCATATAGAAACTGATGCCGATGTATCGGTATCGGCATTTCGCAGGGAAGTCAAAGTTGACTTTGGCGTGCTCGAATACAACGCGCAAAACAGGCTGACTGCGTTTCGCGAAAAGCCCGAATACAATTTTGATGTCAGCATGGGCATCTATTGCCTCAACCGGCGCATGATTGAAAGACTCGACAAAGGCGCGAGTTACGGTTTTGACCAGCTGATGCTGGACGGCATTGCGCGCGACGATCATATTTCGATCCAGCCGTTCGACGGTTTCTGGCTGGATATCGGCCGCCCGGATGATTACGCCTACGCAGACGAACATTTCGCTGAATTTTCAGATCGCTTCAAGTTTTTGCAGTGAACGTTCTTGTCACAGGTGCATCGGGTTTTGTCGGCAGCCACCTGCTGGCATACCTCGGCGCACACCTGGAGGCAAACCTCAGCGGCCTGACAAGAATCGCGTCGGACAATCCCGGCAATGTCAGCTGCGAACTCACAGATTCGAAGCAGGTAAACAGCATCATAAAAAGTTTGCAGCCCGCACTGGTGTTTCATGTCGCCGGCAGCTTCACCAATGATTTCGAAACAGACTATGCCAGTAATGTACTGGCAGCAAAAAATATTCTCGAAGCCTGCGCCCTGCACAGCAGGGACAGCCGGGTCATGCTCATGGGCAGCGCAGCCGAATATGGTGAAGTCTGTCACCAGGACAATCCCGTCAACGAGGACAGGCTGTTAAATCCTGTTAGCGTTTACGGCTGGTCAAAAGCCGCCCAGTCACTGCTGGCACCCCTGTATGCCAATAAATACGGAATTGCGGTAATGGTCGCGCGCACCTTTAACCTGTCAGGCCCGGGCATGTCCGAGCGGCTATTCACCGGACGTGTCGAGCGCCAGGTAGCCGACATTCTCGCGGGCAAGGCCAGCCGTATTTCGGTTGGTAACCTCGATGCGAAACGCGACTATATCGATATAGAAGATGCCTGCGCGATGTATTTATCGATTGCAGCCAAGGGCCAGCCCGGCGAAATTTATAATGTGGGCAGCGGCATCGCGATCAGTATGCGGGACTTGTTACACACCCTGCTTGAGGCACACGGGCTGGATGAATCAGTGGTTGACGAAACCCGGGAGCATAATCCCGGCAAGGAAGTCAGCATGATTTATGCCAACATCAGAAAAGTAAGTACCCTGATGAAATCAGGTTCACACACCTGAGTTGTGGCAGTTTATTTTGATGATAAATATGTCCACAGATGAACGCAGATGAACACGGATGCTAAAAACAATATCTGCCGCGAAAAACGCAAAGGACGCAAAGGACGCAAAAAAGATTAATTATTAATTCGCGTCCTTTGCGTTTTTCGCGGCCAATTGCTTTACTGTGTATCCGTGTTCATCTGCGGATAAATTATTCATTCATTTCAGCGTAGATCCAGTCATCCGCCCAGTTGATGCCGTGGCTGAATGTTTTGATGCTGTAACCGTTTTGCTTGAGTATAGAAAGCACTACTTCCTTAGTGCGATACCATTCACCTTCATTATTATTTGCCCTGAAATCATGGCATGAAATTATAAATCGCCTGATAAAACTGAAGTCATCGATATGTTGCAGAATTTCTTTTTCTGCGCCTTCGATATTCATTTTGAACAGGTCAATACGGTCAATGTTATAGCGTTGTAAAAATGTTTCCCACTTCATCGTCGGGACTTCGATATAGCCTTCGGGAATTTCACCGACAGATGCATACGAGAACTGGCTGATGAATTTAACCATGTCACGGTCTGAGATCACGTAGGGTGATGCGGTGAAATTTTTACCCAGGTGGCGATAGGTATTCGCCAGGCACTCGTAGATCACCGGCTGCGGTTCGACGCCGATGTACCTGACCTCGGGCGAATCCGTGGCGATGTAGGCGGTTTCCTCTCCATAGCCTGCACCCAGATCGACCACAACGTCTGTATTTGATGGCCGGTAGTAGTGAAAGAATACTTTTTCACACAGCCATAGCAAGTCCTGTTTTTTTAGAAAATGCCTGGGATGCCTGATATAAATATAATCGCCGAATCTTTTGTAACGGAAAAACCCGGTTGCAGTATCAAACTCGACATTGGCAGCCCAGTTAATTCTTTTTTCTATGCTTTTATAGATTCCCATCCGTCACGCCCGTGTTAGCAATTGACATTTATATTCGTTTTGTATTTTTCAGGATTATACAGGTTGGGCGCAGCGATAGAAAATTTATGGCCGCATGGAAACCTTGTAAGGCGCAAATAAGTAGCGTTGTACATAAAGGATGTAATCTTCGTGGATAGCGACAGGCAGGGCCATGTTACGCCCCAGGATGCCCCCCCGCGATGTCTTTTGATTTATTCGCGATCACGTCCTGCATGCTGAGCACTTATTCACAGCACTTTTCTGCACCAACAGCCCAACTTCAACATAAGATGCTGTTTATTATGGCACTATCAGCCTGCCCGCTAACATGCAAATCACCGCCAGGCGCAACAATCCGTTTTGTATCTGACACGGGTCAATATGTCTAGATTTTGCGTTTTAACCTGATCGTCATATCAGCGTCATCTCATGTTCACAAAGGCTTCACAGCTGTGTAACAAATCCACGCCAGAATTGCGCGCATCACAAACCGCAACTTCAGGAAATAAAAATGAAGAAACCCTTCTTGGCAGCAATGGCTGCGTGCATCGCCAGCGCAGCGCCTTTATCTGCACACAGTAGTGGAATCACCGTATACCAGGACGGTGACAAGTACGTAAAAATTGGTGGCCGCATCCAGTTCCAGTACCACCAGTTTGATCCCGCTGTTGGTGACAGCAGCGATGAAGTACTGTTCCGTCGCCTGCGCCCTTACCTTGAAGGCAGCCTGCATAAAGACTGGAAAGGAAAAATTCAGTTTGACCTGGGCAAAGCCGAAGAAGGCAATGAAGTCGCAGTCAAGGATGCCTACATGCAGTACAAGGGCTTCAGCAACATGAAAGTAACCGTCGGCAACGCGAACTTCCCGTTCTCACGCGAGTTTCTTACTTCATCAAAATATCAGCAGCTTGTTGAACGCACCTTTGTCGGTGATCACGACTACGGCACACCGGACCGAAACGCAGGCATACATTTGACCGGGCATTCAGAAGATAAACACATCGGCTGGGCTGCCTCAGTTGCGCAAGCATCGATTGATCCTGACGCCGCAAAACTCGACTTCGATACACCGGTAAATCGCAACGATGATTTCAACGAAGGTTTTATCGTAGGTGGACGCGTAGATTTTCACCCGATGGGCCCGCTGAAGTTTTCACAGGGTGATTTCGATGGCGCCACAAAAGCCACCATTAGTCTTGCCGCGTTTAGCTGGAGCAATGACGATGACAACAATACCTACACAACGGCAGGTACGTCGACCAGCACCAGCAAGGCCGATGTCGATTCTGTCACTGGCGTAGAACTCAGCGGCGCGTTTCGCAGCAACGGCATTTCCATCGACATTGAGACCAACAAGTTCGATGCCGACAGTGTAGACACAGCATTTACGGGTGGACTATACCGTAACGGTTCGACCTCACTGAAGAACTCTGCGATTGAAGCCGGTGTGATGTTGCCCGGCAACACGACCGAACTGGTACTGGCTTACCAGACACAGGATGCTGACAACTATGCTACCGCGTGGAACCGCACATCTGCAGGTGTTAACTGGTTTCTGCACAAGCATGATATCAAGGTACAGCTCAGCTACCGTATGGGTGAAAACCTCAAGGGTGTAAATGGCGTTGATGCAGACGAAATATTCCTGCAATCACAGTATGTTTTCTAAGGAAACCCTGAGGAATTCAGGGCTTACATAGACCAGAATACCCGTAACGCACAAGGACTCCTGCTCGCCATGGATGGCTTTATTTTATTGATATGCGTTTATTTCCGCATGCCATGTTGCATGATTGGACATGCTCAGGTCAGACGAAACTGCCTGACAGCATTGATAAATGTATTCTCTGTTTCACGATCTCGCGATACCCCGTAGACCAGCGCCTGGTATAACTTAATAATCATGCCTGCCTCGTCTGCATGGCCCGGCACGCGCTGCACAATCCGGTCTACCAGCTCCTGCGGCGTGTCCTGCGGCCTGACTTCGATACCTGCGCGCGCAATTTTATTCCTGAATTTATCGTAGTGTATTCGCACACGGTCTCTTTTCTTATACCTGCTATCACCGATCACCCACCATGCTACCAGCAATCCTGCTACGCTCATGGCGGCCACCAACCATAGTGCCAGCTCGGATTTTTTAATATTATTTACACCAAATTTTCTGAACAGCTCCATTTGTTTATGTTCATCAAAACCAATCACCCACTGGTTCCAGTTGTGCTGAAAACTATCAATCGCAAAGCGCAGGCGCCTGACAACATCATGCTCGCCCTGGAACATTGCCGGTAGCAGGTCGGATTCCAGGCCCGCATTCTGTATGCCCCGCTCTATTCGCTGTGGCGCCACTGCTGCCGTGGGATCTACGCGGCGCCAATGACTATTATCCACCCATACTTCGGTCCAGGCATGCGCATCTGATTGCCTGACTATCATGTATTCGTCGTGGGGGTTCATTTCACCTCCCTGGTAACCAATAACAATGCGCGCCGGCAGCCCGGCTGCCCGCATCATGTAGACAAAGGCGCTTGAATAATGCTCACAGAACCCGCGGCGGGTATTAAACAGAAAGTCATCCATGGCATTATTATTCAACAGCGGCGGTGACAGCGTGTAATAAAATGGCTGCTCGGAAAAATATCGCAATACCTTATTCATGAACTCGGTGTCATCGTGTGATTGTTGTTGCATTTTAATTGCGAAGGCCTGCGTCTCCGGATTCATGTCAGCAGGTAATGAAAGATATTTTTTCCGTTCGAATGAATTAAGCCCTGTGTTGACTGCATGCAATGATGCGCTCATTTCATAACTCAGCACATTGTTAACCAGGTCAGTCGAGAATACGGTTAATTCTCGACTGACCGTTAAGTCTTCATCAAATGAGTTCAGTTGTTCAAGCGCAAACAACCACTGCCGCTGATGCGGCTCCAGGGTAACGCGATATACGATTTCTTTATCGTTAGCAGGCGCTGCCATTAACTCAGGCGTGGTATAGCCTGGCGCATCGTAACGCCTCCATGTTTTACCGTCATAAATTGATAGCACCAGTCCGCGCCAGTATAAATCCGATTTCGGCGGCGGTGATCCTTCAAACCTGACACGAAATGCCACCCTGGATGAACTAATCAACTTGTTTATACTTCCCGGGCTCATTTCATCGCTAATGCCAATGGTTGAAGTCAGGGCATCTTTCGGTAAGCCCCAGAGCGGCCCGGGTATCCGCGGAAATAACAAAAACAGTATCAGCATCAATGGCAGTGACTGCAATACCATCCGCGTTGAATAGTGCAATCGCGCACGCCAGTCTACACTTCCGATGCGATCAGCAAGCATCATTAGCAAGCTCAACAGGTATATCACCAGCACAAACACGTACAGCGCAATCCATACTGACTGGCTGTGGAAGAACACGCTTGAGGCAAGAAAAAATTCCAGAAAGATTATGACTGCAATATCGCGCCTGCTTTTGATTTCAAACAACTTGAGATAGGACAGAAGGATGGCCATCGAGGTACCCGGGATCAATCCGAATACCGTACCGTATGATGTGAGCAACACCGCGACTACCAGCATCGCCAGCACGAACCGCATCAATGCGCCCGGCGGCTTCACTATGCGACGAATAATGAGCACGCTCCACACAGAGAATACCAGCATAAACCACAGCACCAGCCATGACAGGTATGCATACAAGGGCAGACCGACCAGCAACATACCAAGCAGCACCGGCATCAGGCGATCTACCGACAAGCTGTCAACGCTGTTCACATCAGTGCCCATACAAGGCCAGCGCACGCAAACATTGGTGATAATGTGTATTGCCAACGTCAGGACTGATCTCTACTGAAGGCAGGCGTAAACCATAGTGGCTAGCAACAGCCTCAGCGTCGATCACCAGGCGCGTCATAATCGACAGCCGATGTTCGTTATCTTTTGCAACAACGGCATTCCAGTCTATCCACACCTGCTCAGGCCGGCCGCCGACAAATTCTTTTGTATACAACATATCGCTACGTGCAGATGCCTTCCATGAAATACGACGCCAGGAATCCCCCTGCTGGTACGTACGCAGACCGGAGAACTCTTCCAGCCCGGCACCATTGAATGCTTCACTGCCCTCCTGCGATGCACCGGATGCAACCAGCTCAGCCTTATCTACCGGCTGTGGATATACCAGGGCAGACATCTTGAGCTCTATCCATGTCCAGGATACAAACAGGCCCGTCGGGTAACGCGAGTAAAGCCTGAACTTGCCCGACTTTTGCACACCCCGGCGTGTTGTTTGCACTTTAAAATGTATTTGTGCAGTGGCATTCGGTGGCACATCAATGACTTCATACTCCACCCCGTCATGACTCACCGCAATTGAACGACGACTGATGGCATCCGTGTTTTCCAGTTGAACAGCAAACTGCACTGACTGGCCAGAAAATACCGGCGTGCCACCGCCGGCGCGTAATGTCAAACCAGCAAGATTGCGCCAGGTAGCAATCATCGCAACATTAGTAGCCGCCGCCAGCAAAAACGTCAGCATAAACCCCAGGCTTTTTCCGTAATTGATCGAACCGATCAATAGTATGAATAACAGCACTGTAAACAGCACGCCGGTTTTCGTTGGCAGGATATAGACGCGACGACGGTCGAGCACGATAGAATCGAACGGGCCACTGCGCTTGCTGATGAAATTAAAAAACGGCTGGCGGGTAAAATTCATA
>Ga0316201_10002448_pt1 | contig 13222 bp, 5 predicted proteins | sample CS6wburrow_MG_FD_204516 | JGI IMG/M metagenome (GOLD analysis project Ga0316201, IMG submission 204516) | Coastal sediment microbial communities from Delaware Bay, Delaware, United States - CS-6 worm burrow | ecosystem: Environmental > Aquatic > Marine > Coastal > Sediment | place: USA: Delaware... | reverse complement strand
AACTGTCTGCTCACGCAGAGCCGCAGAGCCGCAGAGAATGAAAGAAGATTGATTAAAGGTGTGGGTATTTTAATTTTTTGGAGTGACCTAACTGATAACTGATAACTGATAACTGATAACTGAAAAAAGATGTCAAATACTGAATCTATCAATATACTGATTGTCGATGACAATAAACACAATCTGTTTACCTTGCATACTTTGATTAAGGAATATCTTGAGGTTAATATTTTAGAAGCCAATTCTGGCCTGGCTGCCTTAAAGCTCTTGATGACACAACGGGTTGATTTGATTATTCTGGATGTGCAAATGCCTGACATGGATGGATTTGAAACGGCACAAGCCATCCGTTCCCGAAAAAAAAATCAACATATTCCAATTGTCTTTTTAACCGCAGCCTATAAATCGGGTGAATTTCAACAAAGAGGCTTTGCTGTTGGTGCGGCCGATTACCTCACTAAACCGATCGACCCTCCCCAATTGATCACTCGAATTAAAACCTATTTGCGTTTTATTGAACAAGATCGCCAACATAAAATGGATTTGGAAAACAAAGTGCAAGAACGCACGACAGAATTTATCAAAGCCAATCAGTTGCTTAAGCAAGAGATTATAGAACGTCAACAGGTAGAAGAAGCACTGAACCAAGAAATTATAGAACGTCAACAGATACAAGAGGCTCTCAATCAGGCTAAAGAAGACGCTGAAAAGGCTAACCTTGCTAAAAGTCAGTTTCTGGCGAATATGAGTCATGAGCTACGTACCCCTTTAAATGCTATTCTTGGCTATAGTGAAATGCTACAGGAAGATGCAGAAGACTCGGGACAAGATGATATCATTCCTGATTTAGAAAAAATTTATGCCGCAGGTAAGCATTTATTAGGACTGATTAATGATGTGCTTGATTTGTCTAAAATCGAAGCGGGTAAAATGGAGTTGTTTATTGAGCGTCTTGATATTGAAATGCTTCTTGACGACGTGATGGCTACAGTTCAACCCTTGGCGGAAAAGAAAGCGAATCTTATCAAAATAGAACGTCCCGATGTGCTAGGGGAAATGCAAACGGACATGACTAAATTACGCCAGATGCTTTTAAATTTAATCAGTAATGCCGCTAAATTTACAGAAAAGGGTATTATTATTCTTGAAATTAAGCGTGATGAGGATTGGGTCAACTTTTGTGTTACTGACAACGGTATCGGCATGACAGAGGAACAAGTTCAAAAACTGTTTAAGCCCTTTACTCAAGCTGATTCTTCCACCACCCGCCGATACGGCGGCACTGGGTTAGGGCTCAGCATTACCCAACAATTTGCCCTAATGATGGGAGGCCGTATTCAAGTCGAAAGCGAATTTGGACAAGGTAGCTGCTTTACAATATCTTTGCCTACACAAACCAAAGTAAAAGAAACCAAATCCATTGTTGAACAAGAAACAGCCGATTTTTTAATAAAGGGTGAGGGGATTATCCTGGTCATTGATGAGGAAGCTACCGTGCGTGAGCGCCTTAAAAAAGAACTCAGTCAATTCGGTTATGCTGTCGCGGTGGCTAAGGATAAAGATGAGGCTATCAAATTGACTTATAAACTGCGGCCCGATGCCATTGTGCTTGATGTCCATAAATCGGAGATGGCAGGATGGCAAATACTCTCTCTCCTCAAAAATGACTCACTCATAGCCGATATTCCGGTGATTCTGATTTCTATGGTAGAAGATAAACAAAAAGGCTATGCTATGGGGGCAACGGATTGCCTTGATAAAACGGTTGCACATGCTCAACTCAAAAGCATTTTAGAGAAATACCATATTGGTGATCCTTCAAGCTGTTTAGTCATGGTGGTTGATGATGATAAAATATTTCGCGAAAGCTTAGCTTATATGCTTAAAGCTCAAGGTTGGCGTTTTTTCCAAGCTGAAAATGGAAAAGTGGCCCTTGAACATCTTGAACATAAAAAACCCACTTTAATTTTATTAGATTTGACCATGCCAATAATGGACGGGTTTGAATTTATTGCGCATTTGCAGAACGATGAAAAATGGCATGATACACCCATTGTCGTTTTGACGGCGAGACAACTCAGTGCAGAAGAACTGGCACAATTAAATCAGCATGTAGAAACCATCTTTAACAAAAACGCTTTGAATCAAGAAGACTTGGTTTTGTCGATTCATCAACTGATATCAGAATCCGCTTCAGTACACCATGAGGACCTTCAAAAACAGGAATGGGAATAAGAAGGGGGCATGGAGAATGAGTGATTTTCCCTTTAAAACGATGATTTTGGATTGAGCAATAACAAATGATCAAGCACTATTTGAACAACCATTTTTACTATGTAGAATATGTGATAGGCCTATTACTGCTAGTCGGTTTTTATCTGGCGAGTACCTATCATTATCTCCTGTTTCATTCTCTCATTGAAATCAGCAGCATTATCATCGCCAGTGGTGTTTTTATGGTGACTTGGAATAGCCGTCACTTTGTTAAGAACGACTATTATCTGCTGCTTGGCGTGGCGTACTTGTTTGTTGGCGCTTTTGATTTGCTCCATACTTTTGCTTACCAAGGTATGGGGATATTCGATGGTGACAACGCCAATCTCGCAACCCAATTATGGATTAGCGCACGTTACCTTGAGAGTACCAGCTTGTTAATGGCCTCTCTTTTTGCCTTGAAAGGGCGACAAATCTCACCATACCTGCTTTTTACCGTTTATTTATGCCTTTTTATTGTCGTACTCTGGGCAATATTTTGGTTAAGGATTTTTCCCCTTACCTATGTAGAAGGGATCGGATTAACTCGCTTTAAAATTAGCAGTGAGTTCATTATCATCGCGATTTTGGGTAGTACCTTGTTTGTTCTGTATGGCCAACGTTATCACTTTGATGCGTTGATGTTGAAATGGTTAATGGTTTCAATTCTCTTTTCTATCGCCGCAGAAGTGTTTTTCACGCTTTATCAAGACGTGTACGGATTAATGAATTTATTCGGTCATTATTGCAAAATCGTTTCTTTTTATTTGATATACAAGGCGGTGATTCAAACCAGTTTATTACGGCCGTATGCGAGCTTATTTCATGACATCAGCGATGAAATTGAAGAACGCAAGACAATAGAAATCGCTTTACGGGAAAATGAAAGATATCGTCATACCCTCATTGAAGAATCATTGATTGGACTCGCTTTATTTGATGAGCAAGGCAAGATTATTGATGCCAATATGGCTTTTGCCAAAATCATAGGCTACGACATTAAAGAGATCATCGATCAGTTAAATGCGACAGACATCACACCACTCAAATACCGAAAATCTGATCAAGAACAAGCACATTTGATTAAAACAACGGGTCGATTTGGGCCTTATAAAAAAGAATATATTCATAAAGCAGGGCATTGTGTGCCCGTTAGGCTATCAGGATTGATGATTGAACATCATGGGCAACATTTTATCTGGAGCAATATTGAAGACATCACTGAGCAAAAACAACATGAACAGGTATTGCAACAAGCCAAACAAGCCGCTGAATCAGCTAATCAGGCTAAAAGTATTTTCTTGGCTAATATGAGTCATGAGTTGCGTACACCGCTTAATGCCATTTTAGGTTATACTCAAATACTCAAACGAGACAATAACTTAAGCCTCATCGAACAACAAGAAGGCATCAATATCATTCATCGTAGTAGTGAACACTTATTGACGTTGATCAATGATATTTTAGACATTTCAAAAGTTGAAGCCAGCAAATTAGAACTCGAACTAACCGATTTTCGTCTCAATGAATTTATGAAAGAGATTGTTGACTTATTTCAGATGCGCGCTCAACAACAACAAATTGATTTTAATTATAAAGCATTGTCTGATTTACCGGCCATCATTCACGCCGATGAAAAAAGACTGCGGCAAATTCTCCTGAATTTGCTCAGTAATGCGGTTAAATTCACCACGGCAGGTGCCGTGACTTTAACAGTCAGTGTTATAGAAAAGCAAACCAAGGAGAATAAACCATTAGATAAGACAAATGCTCAATCACCCATGACAACAATCCATTTTGAGGTGGAAGATAGCGGCATTGGCATGGCACCTGATGACATTGAACACATTTTTTTACCTTTTCAACAAGTTGGAAAAATAAGCGCCTATAAATCATTGGGCACCGGCTTAGGCTTGTCTATCACCAAAAAATTGGTCAAAATAATGGGCGGAAAAATACACGTTGAAAGTGTGCTAGGACAAGGCAGTCGATTTTGGATAGAACTTGATTTACCCGAAGTGATTACAGAAGCACCATCCACTGTATCACCCCAAGAACAGAGGATTATTGGCTATGAAGGGCAACCTCGCAAAATTCTAGTCGTTGATGATATCAGTGAAAATTGTTTAGTGCTCATCAATCTCTTAAAACCTTTAGGTTTTGAGATAAAAAAAGCGAATAGCGGCCAAGAGGGTGTTGAAAAAGCATTACAATGGCAACCTGATTTAATTTTGATGGATTTAATCATGCCAGGGGGAGATGGTTTTGAGGCCACTCGCCAAATTAAACAAATACCACTACTCAAACACGTTGTGATTATTGCGGTGTCAGCCAGTGCTTTTAAGGATTACAAACAGAAAAGTAGGGAAGCGGGCTGTGATGATTTTATTGACAAACCGGTTCGTGCAGAAGTGCTATTCGATTGTTTACAGAAGCACCTGAACCTAACTTATCTTTATGAGGTGAATGAAAATCATCATGAAGTCTGTCAAAATGAAAGCCCGCTTGTTGGCCCGAATAGCGAACAAGCCACTATTTTATTTAACCTGACTTTGCGCGGTGATATAGAGGGTATTATTGAATATGTGAAAAAACTTAAACAGAATAATGAGCAATTAGCCCCTTTTGTCCAAAAAATTGAGCAACTCACAAACGAGTTAGCAATCAAAAAAATTCGTGAGTTCGTTAAGAAGTACTTATGAGCTTCGGGTTGCCCATTGAACTGTGGGCAACAATCTTTTCCCACCTGACTTATGATAACAGAGCAACTGAAATGAAAAAAGATACGTTATTGATTATTGATGATATTCCTAATAATGTCAAAGTCTTACGTGCTTTCCTAAACCGTGTTGGCTTTAACGTGTTGATTGCTGAAGAAGGTGAAGAAGGTATCCAAGTCACAGAACATGCCCATCCGGATTTAATTCTGTTGGATATCATGATGCCGGGCATGGATGGTTTTGAAGTCTGTCAGCGATTGAAATCGCAAGACAGCACCAAAGACATTCCGATCATTTTTATGACGGCATTAAGCGATACCGTTAATAAGCTGAAAGGTTTTGAATTAGGCGCGGCCGATTACATTACGAAACCGTTTCAGCAGGAAGAAGTGCTTGCGAGAGTTAAAGCGCATATCACAATTCGCAAACAGCAAGAGCAGTTACAACAACGCCATAAAGAACTGGATGCTTTTGCCCATACGGTAGCACATGATCTGAAAAACCCGCTCGCTGCCATTATTAATTTGGCCGATATCTTTTTGTTAACTTATCCCGTCAACACCCCAGTAGATGATGATGGCCTCAAAAAAATCGAAGTGATACATAAAGCGGCACAACGGACAATCACTACCATTCAGGCCTTACTCACCTTATCTGGTGTCTCCAGACAACCTGATGCCGTACTTCAACCCTTGGAGATGTCTTTTGTTATTGAACCAGTACAGCAACACCTGAGTGCTATGGTAGAAGAATACCAAGCTCAGATCGATTTGCCTCAAACTTGGCCGATTGCACAGGGTTATGCACCTTGGGTTACAGAAATTTGGATGAATTATTTGAGCAATGGGCTCAAATACGGTGGGCAACCCCCTCATTTAACACTGGGCGCGGATAGCCTTAACAATGGCATGATACGGTTTTGGGTGCGCGACAATGGGCCCGGCCTCTCACAAAAAGCAATAGCACAGTTATTTACCCCGTTTACTCGCCTACATCAAAAACGGGCTGAAGGGCATGGACTGGGTTTATCAATTGTGCAACAAATTGTCGAACATTTAGGCGGAGAAGCTGGGGTAGAAAGTGAAGTGGGTCAAGGTAGCTTGTTTTATTTCACTTTGCCAAGTTGTGATAAGTCGTGAAGCCTAAATTTTAGGGTAATTAGCCTTTTATAGTCGATTTTCATCAAAATCATTTTTGGGCAACCACAAGGGATTCTTTTTACGAAACCGCGAATTGTAGAGACGCACGGCCGTAGAGACGCACGGCCGTAGAGACGCACGGCCGTGCGTCTCTAATTTGAAAACGAGAGGTCAAAAAATTGGATACGATATCAATACTAATTGTTGATGATAATAAGAACAATCTTCTGACTTTACACGCACTGATTGATGAATACCTTGATAATGTTCAGGTGATTGAGGCCAATTCAGGCATGGATGCCTTAAATATTATTATGAAAACAAAAGTGGATTTGATTATTCTTGATATTCAAATGCCTCATATGGATGGCTTTGAAACGGCTAAAATGATCCGTTCTTGGAAAAAAATGCAATATATTCCCATTGTCTTTCTAACGGCTGCCTATAAAGCGGAGGAATTTCAGCAACAAGGTTTTGCTGTGGGTGCGGCCGATTATCTCACTAAACCTATTGATACTTCACAATTAATTAATCGAATTAAAACTTATCTGCGTTTTATTGAACAAGAACGCCAGCATCGCAAAGAATTGGAGCACAAAATTCAGAAACGTACCGCTGAACTGTCACATGCCAATCAGCAATTACAACAAGAAATTAGTGAACATCAGATCACAGAATTGGCTTTACAGCACGCTAAACAAGCTGCTGAACAAGCTCAAGTTGCTGCCGAAAACGCTAACCTTGCTAAAAGTCAGTTTTTAGCCAATATGAGCCATGAACTGCGTACCCCGTTAAATGCCATCATTGGTTACAGTGAAATATTACAGGAAGATATCGAAGATATTGGGCAAAACGATTTTATTCCTGATTTACAAAAAATTAATGCTGCTGGCAACCATTTACTCGGATTGATTAATGATATACTTGATTTATCTAAAATCGAAGCGGGTAAAATGGATTTATTTCCTGAAACGTTTGATCTGGAAATGTTCCTTAACGAAGTAATGAGTACCGCCCAACCCTTGATCGAAAAAAAGGGCAATATTCTGAAAATAGAACGTCCCGATAAATTAGGCGAAATGCATACGGATGTCACTAAATTACGTCAGATACTTTTAAATTTACTCAGTAATGCCGCCAAATTTACAGAACAAGGGATTATTTTGCTTGAAGTCAAACATCATACCCAAAATAAGGAAGAGTGGGTCAAATTATGCCTGACTGACGATGGCATTGGCATAACAGCAAAACAGCAAGAAAAATTGTTTCAACCTTTTACTCAAGCCGATTCTTCTAGCACTCGCCGCTACGGTGGAACCGGTTTAGGGTTAACGATTACCAAAGAATTTGTCGAAATGATGGGGGGAACTCTTACGGTTAAGAGTGAATTTGGACTGGGTAGCCAATTCACGATCTCGTTGCCGGCCAAAATCAAAACGGGGCAAACTGATACGCAATACCAACAAGTGAAACGAGAAAACACGGTCTTGTTAGAAGGTGAAGGGATTCTGCTCGTTATTGAAGAGGATACCCATTTGCGTGAGTGGTTAAAAACACATTTAAGTCAACTGGGTTATACTGTGGCCATAGCCGCTAATGACAATCAGGCTATTAAACGGGCTAAAAAATTGCGTCCCGATGCGATTCTGATTAATATCAAGAGAGCTGTTCAGGCCTTATGGAGACTCTTCTCTGAACTCAAAAATAACCCGTTTTTGGCACACATTCCAATTATTATGTTCAGCTTAACGGCTGAAAAAAATAAAGGTTATGCCTTATGCGTGAGCGACTGTATTGATAAAACAGCGGATCGTGATCAATTTGCAGCGGCCTTAGAAAAATATCGTCTGAGTGATGATTTTCATAAAGAAGTTGATAACCCAACTGAATTGATTCAGCATATTCATCAACTGATTACAAAGGCTTCATACCCTAAACCTGATCAAGAACAGGAAAAAATTAAGGCCTTTATTAAAAATATCAACAGCGATTTTCGCTCTGTTTGAATTGGCGTTGCAAACTGGATTATTCAGATAATTCTTTTCTCACGCAAAGCCGCTAAGACGCTAAGTATAATGATTTGGCACCGAAGCGCCTTTGCGTCTTGGCGTGATATTAAAAAAGTCAACCTTTTCAGGGTTGTGCGGTTGCTTCAATTTCTTCAACTGATGAAAAATAACATGACATTGAATAATAACGTATTGATTAAACTGATTATACTCCTCTCAATTGGGCTGTTTGCCAGCCTTGAAATTTACTCGACATTCAACAGGATAACACAATCATACCAGCAGACTTTCATGCTCAAGAATGCCGTGCGCGATATCACTCTCAATCTGAACAACATACACCTTAAAATAGAAAAGCTTGTATTCGTTCATGAAAACGATGCCGATTTAAAATCGGCTTTCAAAGGAATCAGCAAGGAGGAAAAACAAATTGAACACAGCCTTCAGATCATCAATGAACACTTTAAAGGTGCTCCAAAAGCAGATGAATTGATAAAAACGGCCAATCACAATGTGAACAAAATCTATTTCTGGATAGTGTGCCTATTTGTGGTCGTTATCATCATTGACAGATTGCTTCGGCAAACGGCATTCCCGCAAAGTGATTGCCGCTATCGTGCAATACTAGAAGAACAAACAGAACTGCTTTGCCGATTTCTACCCGACACCACCTTAACCTTTGTCAATAATGCCTATTGTCGTTACTTTGGTGTTCAAGAAGCGGATATTTTAGGCCATAAATTTTTATCACGGGTACCTGAAGCTGCGCATCAAGAGGTGCTCAAACATATACACTGTCTTCTGAAAAATCCGCAACCCACTAGCCTGACTTATGAACATCCTGTCAAGACACCTAACGGGAAAATCGCTTGGCAACGCTGGACTAATAGCGTCATTCTGGATCAGAATGGCCGGATTATCGAATTTCAATCTGTCGGTATTGACATCACAGATCGTAAAGAAATGGAAGAGGAGTTAAAACAAAGCACTGAACAATTGTCTCTGCTATTGGAACACTTACCCATTGTGCCTTACATGACTCAAGTCGAAAATCATTTAGCGATGACTTATATCAATAAGCATATTAAAGCCGTCAGTGGCTATGAACCAGAAGCGTTTATGGATAATGCCGCTTTTTGGGCAGATCATATCCATCCTGATGATAAAGCGACTGTATTTGAAAACCGGAATCAACTGTTTGAAAAGGAAATATTGGAACTGGAATATCGTTGGCAAGTGGCTGATGGTTCATACAAATGGTACTTAGATAGCTTACGTCTGGTGAAGAATGCGGACGGTACACCCAATCATATTGTGGGCACTTGGCACGACATCACTGAACGCAAACAGATGGAAGAAGCACTACGGGAAAAAGAGCAAATGCTCAGTGCAATCGTAGAGGGTTGTAGTGATACAATTGGTTTAGTAGATGGAAACGGTACTTGTATCACTATCAATCCAGCCGGTGCGGCAAAATTAGGGAAAACTGTTGAAGAATTGCTGGGAGAATGCGTTTACGATTTCTTACCGCATGAAGTGGCTGAAAGAAGACGATCTGTTATCAACAAAGTCATTGATACTGGGAAATCGATACTCATTAATGATGATAAACGGGGAGAATTTTGGTTTGAAAGCCATTATTGCCCCGTTTTTAATAAAAAAGCGGTTGTCACCCGCGTGGCCGTTATTGCGCGTGAGGTGACAACACGAAAACAAGCAGAAGTGGCATTGCAACGCAGTCAAGTTGCTTTAGAACAAGCTCATGCCAGATTGAAATGGTTTAAAACAACCTTGGATATGACATTAGACTGCCTCTTCATGATAGAAAGTCAAAGCTTAAAGTTTTTTTATGCTAATCAAGGTGCCACCAAACTCTTAGGCTATACTCCAGAAGAACTGTTGCAAATGACGGTAACAGATATTGGTTATCTCTCCATGGCACCTGAGTGTCATAAACACTTAAACGAATTATTGGATTCACAAGCTGCATTAACCTTTGAAAGCATTTTTGTGCATAAAAATACCACATTGATTCAAGTCGAAATTTTCGCACAATGTATTCAATTACCAGAAAGAAAACGACATTTTCTGATCATTGCGCGTGACATCAGTCTACGCAAAAAAGTGGAAGCGCAATTGCAACAAGCGAAAGAAACCGCAGAAGTGGCGAATCGTGCCAAGAGTACTTTTCTGGCTAATATGAGCCATGAAATCCGCACCCCCCTAAACGGTGTGCTAGGATATACTCAACTATTACAACGGGACAAGACATTAACCGCTGCACAACAAAAGGCGATTGATGTCATTCATCGCAGCGGCGAATATTTGTTAACCTTGATTAACGATATTTTAGAAATCGCTAAAATCGAAGCGGATCGGATAGAACTTTATTCAAGTGATTTTGATCTGAATACCTTTATCAAAGACATTGTCGATTTATTTAAGATACGCACTCAAGAAAACGGCATTTTCTTTCATTACAAAGCCTTATCGCCCCTACCCAAGAGCATTCACGCTGATGAAAAAAGACTGCGACAAATCTTGATTAATTTACTGGGGAATGCGGTCAAATTTACCAAACAGGGCGGTGTCACCTTAAAAGTCAGTGTAATAGAACAAGTGGAAAACGAGAAGGCAAAGCGGGAAGCGGATGCAGACCAAAGGCCAAGTAGCCAAATCCCAATACCCATCTGCTTTGAAGTGGAAGATACCGGTGTTGGCATTGCTATAGAAGATATCAACAAAATATTTTTACCCTTTCAACAAGTCGGCGATCATGATGATAAAGCGCAAGGCACCGGCTTAGGCCTCACGCTCACCAAAAAACTGATTCAACTGATGGGAGGAGAATTACAGGTTGAAAGCACATTAGGACAGGGCAGTCGCTTTTGGATGGTACTTGAATTGTCAGAAGGTCAGATAAACCAAAAGCAGCCAAGCAAAGGGCCAAGCATTATTGGTTTTGAAGGGCCCGCCCGCAAAATATTGATTGTTGACGACAGTTTGGAAAACTGTTTATTGCTGAGTTGTTTGTTAAAGCCTCTTGGTTTTGATATCAAAGAAGCGCATAATGGCCAAGAATGTCTAGAAATAGTGTGTGAATGGCAACCGGATTTTATTTTAATGGATTTACTGATGCCCGTCATGGACGGCTATGAAGCCACCCGCAAAATCAAGCAAGTTCCCCTACTCAAAAATACGATTATTATTGCCATTTCAGCCAGTGCTTTTGATTATCACAAACAGCAAAGTGAAGAAGCAGGCTGTGACGGTTTTATTGCCAAACCCATTTCTGCCGAAAAACTGTTAAACTGTTTACGAAAACATCTCAATTTAACTTATGTGTATGAACAACACACTGATCAAGCAAACCGTGCTGAACCACAGACGGATGCTTTCCTCATCGGCCCTTCTGTTGAACAAGCAACGGCCTTATTTAATCTCACCTTACAAGGTGATCTTGATGGTATTGTTGAATATGTAGAACAACAGCAAGACAAACAATTAGCCCCCTTTGCTCATAAGATTCAGCAATTAGCCCAACAATTTCAAATCAAACAAATTCGTGATATTGTTAAATTTTATGTTGATAAAGGGTAATCTGGCTATAGCGTTTCCCGATTTTTCTTTCAGTACATTTAGGCTCACGCAGAGCCGCAGAGACGCAGAGGCAAGAGGTTTCTACCGCCGGCTTGTCTAACCCTTAACTCAATCTTCTCTCATTCTCTGCGTCTCTGCGGCTCTGCGTGAGCGTTTTTTTAAGATTATGAACAACAAAATGAATATAAATCCCAAGTTATTGATTAGTTTAGTTATTTTAATGGCAATCGGCCTCTTTGCGATCATCCAAATCTATACGGCCTCAAACTTGGTGACGCAATTGCACCAACATCCTTTTATGGTGAGCAATGCTGTGCGCGATATCAATCTCAATATTCTCAAGATGCACCACCGTATGGGAGAGGTTGCATTACTTCAAAAGCAGGCAGACTTAAATGCCGTTGTGAACACCATCACTCTACACGAACAACAAGTCTACCAACAGATTGCGTTAATTAACGAACGTTTTCTGGGCGATAAACAACAGGTTGAACAGTTGAAACAGTTAGTCATTGAATGGCAACCTATTCGTCAAGAAATCATTGGTTTAATGAAGGCGGGTCAACGAGAAGAAGCGGCTGCTCTGATTGAAGGGAAAGATCATGCTCACGTTGTTCGCTTAGAAAAGGCTATGCATTATTTGCTAGCCTTTGCTAATCAAAAAGCGGATGAATTTCTAAAACATGCCCATAACCAATTTCAATTCTCATACTTCTGGGTTTTGATCGTCTTTTTAGTCGTCATCATCATGGCGAGATTGATTAAACAAGTCAAAAAGGCATTCCACCAAAGTGAGGAACGCTATCGGGCGATAGTCGAAGGTGAGACAGAATTGGTGTGCCGATTTTTACCCGATACCACCTTAACCTTTGTCAATCCTGCCTATTGTCGCTATTTTTGTGTACAGGAACAGGACATATTAGGGAAGCCATTTTTATCGCTGATTCCTGAAGAAGCGCATCAAGTGAGTTTAGAACTCATACAAGGGCTCCTCAATAATCCACAGCTCATCAGCAAAACGGTTGAGCATTCTGTGATAGTAGAGGGTAAAATCACTTGGCAACGGTGGACGAATCGCGTTATTTTAGATCGCGATGGCGCGATTATAGAATTTCAGTCCGTCGGAATTGATATTACCGAACGCAAAAAGATGGAAGAAGCCTTACGTGAACAACGCGAATTTTTGCGTTTAATCATAGATAACATTCCCCAATATCTCTTTTGGAAAGATATGAACTGTGTTTACTTGGGATGTAACAACCGTTTTGCCCAATTTGTTAATCTCAAGAATCCTGAAGAGATTGTCGGTAAAACCGATTTTGATTTAATCTGGGAAGTACAAGCAGAGTCGATCTGTCGTATTGAGCGCCGTCTGATGGAAACGGATACACCTGAATATCATCTGATTAAGCAGAACCGTCAAGCAAATGGCAGCGTGCAGTGGACAGAAACCAATAAAATACCCTTGCATGATGTTAACGGCAAAGTCGTCGGTATTTTG
>Ga0316201_10002447_pt1 | contig 13225 bp, 8 predicted proteins | sample CS6wburrow_MG_FD_204516 | JGI IMG/M metagenome (GOLD analysis project Ga0316201, IMG submission 204516) | Coastal sediment microbial communities from Delaware Bay, Delaware, United States - CS-6 worm burrow | ecosystem: Environmental > Aquatic > Marine > Coastal > Sediment | place: USA: Delaware... | reverse complement strand
AGGTAACGCCATGGCGGCAACAGGGATTCCCGCTCCAGTACAGCGCGAAAAACGACGCCGTAACGGCGCAGGAGAGCGTCGCACAATGCCGCCAGCCTCGCCTGGTCGAGAAACAGTTCGTTCTCATCGGCTGCAGATGACTGTGAGCCGTCTGTGACGCTCCAGCGGCCCAGAAGTCCGGCCTGGGCTCCGCCCCTGCGAGCGGCTTTCTGCTTGCGTCGTTTCTGGGCTTCCGAGCGGACCAGCCAGCGCAATGGCGAAAAAGCATCTGAAGTGATCAGTCCCCGCGCGACCAGTTCGGCGATCGCCTGCTCGACCTGGATCGCCATCAGGCCTGAATGGCGCTCGATGTCGATAGTGAACATGGCGCCCCGTTGGACCAGCAATGCCAGCACCCGTGCAGCAAGACTTCCCGGTTCGGAATCCGAATCGGCTGCGCCGGTCCGCCAAAAGATGGCCTGCCGCCTGGGCACCAGCGCGATGGGCGTGGCGGCAACCAGTTGCTGCGTGCCCTGCCCCTGGCTTGCCGGCCTGAACCAGGTGGCGAATCCAGTCAGGAACTGTTCATCGAGACGTTGCGGTGAATAATCCGCACAACGTTTGGCCAGTAAACCGTGTTCCCATGCCGCCACCGGTGCTGTCCAGCCCTCGAGTAATGACAATGCCTGCTCCAGTTCGCCTGCCGAATCGTCCACTCCGTGCCAGCTGAGCAGAAAACGCATGAAGGCCGCGGGCGCGACCGGCCGAGCCGACTTTCGGCGGCGCTCGCGGCTGTAACGGTGTATGCGGGCCAGCAGGCGGCGCTCACACCAGGTTTTCGTCTCCCTCTCGCTGGACATGACGAGAACATAGCCCTGGTTTTGCAGCGCCAGCAGCGCCGTGTCGATCTCACCGCGAGACAAGGCAAAATCCTCAGCGAGAATAAGTTCATCCACCGGACCCAGACCCGAAAGCCGGCTGCGCAGCAGTTCGACCAGCGCCTCTTCCCGCTCTGCCGGGGCGCGCGGGTAAACTCCGGAGGGATCCGGAATGACCTCCGCTCCAGGATGAACCGCGAGGAATTCCCCCAGCCGCTCGGTTGCAACCCACCAGCGTTTGCCGTCTATCGCGACACTGGCGGCCCGCATTTCATGGCTGAGTGACTGGAACCAGGCACTCCAGTTACCCGGTTCGGAACCGGCCGCTGAGGCCGTGCCGGTGCTGGATGTGCCGGTCGAAAATTCCTGCTGGGTCAGGAAGCCCAGCTGCAGCAGACCGTCGTGCAGTTCGTCCGGATTTCGCGGCCGGATCCAGGCCTCGGACTGCACTTGCCGGGTCGCGTCCACCGAGATGATGCTCAGCGTTGCAGCATCGCCCAGGTCGTTGGGATTTTGCCGGATGGCGCGGGTCCGTCGATTTTCAGCCTCGCCGTCATCGAGGAAAGCGTACGGCCTCGCGTTGATGATCTCGGCGGACAAAGGCGAGGGTTCGGTCAGGTCGAGGCAGCGGATCTCGATCTCGTCGGCCTCGATGCGCCGCAACAGCGCTTCCAGTCCGTCAATGTCCATGGATTCGGTCAGGCAGTCGCTGATGGTCTGGTTGACCAGCGGATGGTCGGGTATCTCACGTTCCCCGCGAATGTTTTCGAGGCAGGCCAGCTGATCCGGAAAGACGACGGCCACCAGGTCCTCGGCCTGGTTGCGCTGCCACTGCGGTGGAAGTTTCTGGCCGTTTCGCATCCGCTGCACGGCCAGCGCAATGGTCGCGTTCCAGCGCCAACGGGCTTCGAACATCGGCGCATCGAGCAAGGCCTGCACCAACACCTGCCGGACACTGGCGGATTTCAGGTAGGCCGGCACGTCTTTGGTTTCGAAGCTGTGGGTTTCGCCCAGGGAAAGAATCAGGCTGTCCTCGAGCGCCGCCGCCTGCAGCTCGAAATTGAAATGCCGACAGAACCGCTTGCGCAACGCCAGTCCCCAGGCACGCATGATGCGCGATCCCAGCGGTGCGTGGACCACCAGGTGCATATCGCCGGTGTCGTCAAAAAAACGCTCCAGAACGATGCTGTCGTGCGTCGGGATGACTCCAAGGGCCTGCCTGGCCGCATCCAGGTAATTCACCATCTGCAGCGCTGCGGCCGGTTCAATGCCGTCCGCAACGAGGTTGTTCAGCGCAGCCTCCGTACCCGATTGCCTCAACAGGTCATCCATCTCCCGCCGCAATTGGGACACGGCGACCGAGAGTTCGTCACTGCGACCGGGTGCGTCACCAAACCAGAAAGGAATCGTCGGCGGCTGTCCATTGGCGTCCTCGACGAGCACGCGGCCCTGCTCGATCTTGAGTATCCGGTAGCTGGTATTGCCCAGTTGGAAAATATCGCCGGGCAGGCTTTCGAAGGCAAAGTCCTCATTCAGCGTGCCCACGCGGTAACTTTGCGGCAGCATGACCACTTCGTAGTCAAAATGGTCCGGAATAGCGCCGCCGTTCTGCAGGGCGGTCAGCCGCGCTGCGGGACGCGGGCGCAAGCGGCCGTTGATGGCGTCGTGATACAGGAATGCCGAGCGCCGGCCCCGGCGCGTGGCGTAGCCGTTGGCCAGCATTTCGATCACGTCGTCGAAAGCCGTCCTTGCCAGTTCGTGGTAGGGCCAGGCTTCACGCACCAGCTCGTATAAAGGTGCGGTTTCCCATTCCCGGGCACTGATCTCAGCGATCAACTGCTGCGCCAGTACATCCAGCGGTGATTCAGGAATGATGACCCGGTCGAGCAGGCCTGCGCGGACCGAGCGGATCAAGGCGACGCTTTCAACCAGATCGTCGCGCGATACAGGGAACAGGCGGCCCTTCGGTGTTTCACCCACGGCATGGCCGGCCCGCCCAACCCGCTGGATGAAAGCCGAAATGCTGCCCGGTGATCCGATCTGGCACACCAGGTCGACATGGCCGATGTCGATGCCGAGTTCCAGCGAAGCCGTTGCTACCAGCGCCCTCAGCTGGCCGGTTTTCAGTGCTTGTTCGGCCTCCAGCCGATGATCGCGCGACAGGCTGCCGTGGTGTGCCGTGACGGCATCCTCACCGATCCGCTCCGCCAGGTGGCGCGCAAGCCGCTCCGCCAGTCGCCGCGTGTTGACAAAAATAAGGGTGGTCTTGTGTTGTTCGATCAGTGCTTCGAGACGGTCGTATATTTCTTCCCAGACCTCGCCGGACATGATGGGCGATAACGGCGAGGACGGGATGACCAGCGCCAGGTCGCGCTTCCGTTGATGGCCCGTGTCCACGATTTCACAGGGTGACCCGCCGGTGAGAAAATCGGCGATTTTCCGAATGGGGTTCTGCGTGGCTGAAAGTCCGATCCGGCGGGCCCGTTTTGATCCGGACAAATCGTTCAGTGCATCCAGACGTGCCAGTGACAAAGCCAGGTGGCTGCCGCGCTTGCTGCCCGCGACCGCGTGTATTTCATCGACGATGACGGTGCCGGCGCCTTTCAGCATGGCTCGGCCTGAATCCGAAGTCAGCAGCAGGTAAAGGGACTCCGGCGTGGTTACCAGTATTTGCGGGGGCTTGCGGCGCATCTTGTCCCGCTCGCCCGGTGTGGTATCGCCCGTTCTGACCATCGCACGAATACCGGACGAACGGCCCGTATTTTCGCTCAGCCAGCGTTCAATGCCTTCAAGCGGCAGCTGCAGGTTGCGTTCGATGTCGTTGGACAGCGCTTTCAGCGGCGAAACGTAAATGATCTGAACACTGTCCGGGAGTGGCTGCTGCTGGCTCTTGACGACGAGTTCGTTGATGGCGCACAGGAACGCGGCAAAGGTCTTGCCGCTGCCGGTTGGTGCGGCAATGAGTACATTCCGGTCCGAATTGACGGCTGACCAGGCCGCCTCCTGCACCGGGGTGGCGGTATCGAAGGCGTTGCTGAACCAGGAGCGGACAGCCGGATGAAAGCCAGCGAGAGTCATTCGCCTATATTACCCGATGGATTCTCAAAAGCTGAGAGCGCGACCGCGCCTATTGCAATGCTTCCTCGAGCGCAACGGGCGACCAGGCCGCCGACTGCAGGAGCCAATCGCCGCCAACCAGTCCCCAGCGCGTCTCGAAGTCGTACACTTGTCCGCTTTCCGGGATCCAGCCTGCTCCACCGGTCACGAGCGCCCGGAAATGCGCCGTGGCGGCGCCTTCACCCAGGTCGGTGACGCGGATGGGCAACAGCTGAGCCTGCAGACGCTTGTGACGGTGCAATTGAAAAATCACCATTGCCCTTACCTGGTCCCGGGTCATGACTTCCTGCTGCCCGGAAAAGTCATCGGCGATATGCTCCATGAACGAGCGGCTTTCACCGTTCTCGATTTTTGCCTCCATCTCGCGGATGGTCGCGATGACCCTCTGCTCGACCGTGAGAGGCTGGCTGCAGGAAATCAGTCCTGTAACGGTCAGAATGGCCGCTACTGCGGCGCCGCTCCGGTTCATCAGTCCTTGGAATCCAGTGAAGACTCCAGCAGATGGGAAGCGACAATGATCAGGTCGTGTTCGGTAACGATTCCGACCAGCTTGTTTTTGCGCACGACCGGCAGGCAAGCCAAATCGTGTTCACGCATGAGTCGAATCGCGTCTACCGTCGGCGTGTCGGGGCCCACGGTCACTGGTTCCCTGTTCATGATCTCTTCCACAGCAACGCTCTCGTTTTTACCGATCCGACCCTGGGCCATCAGGCGCAGCAAAGCGCGATGCGATACCAGGCCCACCAGCTTGCCGTTGTCGTTTTCGACGGGAACATGACGAATATGGCGCCAGTCCATCAGGGTCGCCGCAAAATCCACGATGTCGTCGGGCCGCACGGTGAACAGGTCCTGGGTCATGAATTGGCCAACCGTGCGGTAGCTGTCCCGCCAGTCCTGCTCGATGCAGTACGCAGCCAGATCCCACTCGGCTATCGGTTTGCCGGAAGATTGCTGTTCCACCATGCTGCTGACAATGCAGCGCAGACGCTGGTCCTGCGTGCCCTCATCCTTCATTTCTTCCAGTGACTCCAGCGCCCAGCGTGAGCCGGTGCGGCGATGGGTGACGCGATCGTGCAGCACACCCAGGTAGCGGTCGATATCGTCCTGGTCGATTCCCGACTCCTGCAGTCCTTCGCGCGCCAGCGGCAACAATTGCTCGAGGATGAGTTGCCGGGCCGGCAGGTGCGTATCGTTGAACCAATTCATCTGCGCCCTGATTCCATCGCGGGCAGCGGCCAGAAAATTCGCTTTCACATCAGCAAAAGGCAATAACTCCCTGATATCCTCAATCTGTTCTGTCATACCTGACATCATTCCATAGAAGAACGCGGCATTGGCAATTTCGTCAATAATCGTGGGGCCGGAGGGGATCACGCGGTTCTCAATGCGCAGATGTGGAACGTTATTGTGTACGCCGTAACAGGGCCGGTTCCAACGGTAAACCGTCCCGTTGTGCAGACGTAATGCGTTCAGCGAAGGCATCTGGCCGGCGTCGATCATGCCGAGTGGATCCTCCTCCGTGTCGGTGGTCAGAACAACCCGAAATCGCGCGATGTCCTCCTTGAATATTTCGGTAACGGATTCTTCCAGCCAGCGGTCGCCGAAATGGACACGCGGCTTGAGCCCCCGTTCCTGGTGGGTTTTTGACCGGGTGTCAATTGAGTATTCAAACACCGCGATGCGTGTTTCGTGCCACAGGCGTTTACCGAGCAGAATCGGCGAATTGACCGCTGCGGCCAGCAGTGGCGCCGTAATGACCTGTGCGATGTTGTAATTCTTGGCGAAATTTTCCGGACTGACCTGGAAATGCACCTGGAAACTGGTGTTGCAGGCTTCCAGCATGACGTTGTCGTGCTTGACGGACAATTGGTCGATGCCGTTAATGGTGAAACGGAACTCGTCGCCACGCAGCGCACGGATCGCGTCGTTGAGCGCGTAGTAGCGGGGGGTGGGCACCATCGATTCCAGGCCGAGATTGTTCTTGGTCAGAGTCGGCAAAATCCCGACGAGCGCAATGTCGCAATCAAAGCGGGCGGCCGTCTCCCGTGCGTGCTGGTAAACCTGCTGGGCTTCCTGCTCCATCAGCCGCAGGCAGTTGCCCCCCAGGCGGTGCGGAGAGAGATTGGCTTCGAGGTTGAACAGGCCCAGTTCATGGGTAAAGCGCTCGTCATCGATGACGTCGAGAATCTCCATTGCCCGTGTCGCGGGCTTGTGCGCCTTGTCGATCAGGAACATCTCCTGTTCGGCGCCGATTCGGTGCACTCCGGATTCTATCAGTCCCCGGTCCAGCATTCTCTCCAGGGCCTGTACTTCGCCGAGCAACGACCTCATGAACTCCTGGTGAATTGCTTCATCGTTAATTTTTTTGACGTTCTGTTCGCCCATGAGGCGTCTCCTGGCTGGAGGTAGTGCTAAATTATCACAAATGGCCGCTCGAAGAACGCTTCGCATCCCTCTCCTGCTGTCCTATTGCCAGCCGTCGCACGTGAAAGCACGGAGGAGACGGTCCATACGATTTGTTACGGAGGCTGAATCAGCTAAGATAGATTGTTCAACTTTGCGAGGAAAAATCTGTGAACCAGCCATGGCTTGAAAGCTACCCGGAGGGTGTCCCGGCAGAAATCGATCTAACCGGATATTCATCTATTCTGGATATTTTCAATGAGAGCATCGAGAAATTCGCCGACCAGACGGCCTATGTGAACTTCGACAGGGAACTGAGCTACCGTGACCTGGAGCAACGAACCCGGGACTTTGCCGCCTGGCTGCAAAGTAAAGGCCTCAGGAAAGGCGACCGCATTGCGCTGATGATGCCCAACATACTGCAGTATCCGATTGCGATTTTTGGCGCCCTGCGGGCCGGCCTCGTCGTCGTCAACACGAACCCGATGTATACCGCCCGGGAACTCAAGCATCAACTGAACGACTCCGGTGCACGCGCTATCGTTGTCGTGGATAATTTTGCCCACGTTCTTGAGAAAATTCGCGGCGACGTCGGTGTCGAGCAGATCATCACGACGCAGATAGGCGACTTGCTGGGTTTTCCCAAGAGCCTGTTGATCAACTTCGCGCTGAAATACGTGAAAAAGGCGGTGCCGGGCTTCAACCTGCCCGGGGCCGCGCGTTTCACCGATGTGCTGACCCAGGGTGCAAAACTGACTCTGGAGCCGGTTGAATACGAACTCGATGATATTGCCTTTCTGCAGTACACCGGCGGCACGACCGGTGTCGCCAAGGGCGCCATGCTGACGCACCGCAACCTGGTGGCGAACATGCTGCAGGCAAAGGCCTGGATGATCCCGGCGGGTGTCGGCCAGGATACCGAGACCGTGATCACTGCCCTGCCGCTATACCATATCTTTGCTTTGACCGCGAACTGCCTGGTTTACATGGCGATGGGCGGGGTCAACGTACTCATCACGGACCCGCGGAACATGTCCGCATTCATAGAAACGTTGAAGAAAGTACCGTTTACCTTCATTCCCGGCGTGAACACGCTGTTCAACGGGTTGCTGAACGAACCTGAGTTCACCAAGCTGGACTTCAGCACGCTCAAAGGTGCGCTGGGTGGCGGCATGGCGGTGCAGCGGGCGGTGGCGGAGAAATGGCTGGAAGTCACCGGCACACCGCTGATCGAAGCCTACGGGTTGACCGAGACGTCACCCGCGGCCTGCATCAATCCGATGGACATCGAGGGCTTCAACGGCTGTATCGGGTTACCGATTTCATCGACCGAGTGCGGCATCATGAACGACCAGGGAGCGTTGCTCGACCAGGGAGAAGTCGGTGAACTGGTTATCCGCGGGCCACAGGTCATGAAAGGTTACTGGCAACGGCCCGAAGAGACAGCCAAGGTAATGACCGAGGACGGATGGCTGCGGACCGGCGACATCGCGTTGATGACCGAAGACGGCTTTTTCAAGATCGTCGACCGCAAGAAAGACATGATCCTGGTTTCGGGCTTCAACGTGTTCCCGAACGAAATTGAGGATGTCATCGCGCTGCATCCGAAAGTGCTGGAAGTTGCGGTCATCGGCGTGCCTGATGCGAAATCAACCGAGGCGGTTAAGGCGTTCGTGGTCAAATCCGATCCTTCACTGACGGAAGAAGAGCTCCGCGCCCACTGCAAGGAGGAACTCACGGGCTACAAGCGTCCCCGTCACATCGAGTTCCGCGACGAGTTGCCAAAATCGAATGTGGGCAAGATTCTGCGCCGGGAACTGCGCGACGAGGAACTCGCAAAACAGGCCTAGTTTTTCTTTCTCCGCAGGGTCTGGCCGTGGACTACACCGGCGTCGCCGTAACGCCGGTTGATGCTGTCCAGGACACGGTCTATCGCCTGCTCTGCCGGATTTTCCGCGAGATCACCGGCGCGGTGCCCCGACCCACTCTGCTCGATGCCGGTGACGCCCATGCCCAGCAGGCGAACCGGCGTTGAGCGGTGAACGGCACGCCAGTTAAGGAACAGGGCGCGGGCCATGCGGTACAGCGTTTGGGTGCTGTTCGAACAGGCCCTCATGGTACTGCTGCGCGTCACGGTATGAAAATCCGAATCGCGTATCTTAACGACCACCGTCCGGGCCATCAGTCCTTTTTTGCGTAGACGCCGCGCAACCGCTTCCGCCTGGCGCTGCAGCTCGGCGAGCAGATCGTCCCGTTCCTGCAGATTCTGGTCGAAGGTAACCTCGTGACTGATGGACTTGTCCGGCCGTCCGGGCGTCACGTCACGGTCATCTTCGCCCCTGGATAACCGCAGAAAATGCCCGCACCGGTTACCCAGTGCCGTTCGTAACACTGACGGGTCCGTTCGCCTGAGCTGTCCTATCGTCAAAATTCCAAGAGCCTTGAGGCGGGGAGCGGTCTTCTTGCCGATGCCCCAGAGGCGTGTTACCGGCATCGGGTCAAGAAACGCCTGAACCTGTTCCGGATCGACCCAGACCAGGCCGTCCGGTTTCTGAACGTCGGAAGCCAGCTTGGCCAGAAATTTGTTGGAGGCCATTCCTACCGACGCTGTCAGGCCGGTTTCACGCTTGATCCTGGCCTTGATCTGACGGCCAATTTCCTGCTGGCTGCCGAATAATTTCAGGCTGCCGGAAACATCGAGGAAAGCTTCGTCCAGCGAAAGTCCTTCCACCAGCGGCGTAAATTCATTGAAGACGGCAAAGACCTCGGCCGATTTTTCGCGATACCTGGGCAACCGCGGCCGGATGAATACTGCCTGTGGGCACAATTGCCTGGCCCGGCTCATCGGCAACGCTGAGTGCACGCCGTGGGCCCGCGCCTCGTAACTGGCGGTCGCCACCACGCCCCGCCGCCCCAATCCGCCGACGATCACCGGCTTACCGCGCAGGGCAGGATCGTCGAGGCATTCGACCGCTGCATAGAATGCGTCCATGTCCACGTGAATAATGGCGCGTCGGTCTGATTGATTCATTGAGGGTTTGCCCGCCATCGTGTTCGGCTTCATTATATCCTCATGACGACATCCGAACGGACCGGCACGAGCCCTTTATCTCCCCTCGAGCAGTTTCCAATTCTCGACGCGGGGCTGTACTTCAACCATGCTGCGGTTGGCCCCTGGCCACGCTGCACAGCCGAGGCGGTCCAGAGTTTTGCCGAGGAAAACCTGCGGCAGGGCTCAGCCGGTTATCGTCAGTGGTATGCACGGGAGAACGCGTTGCGTGTCAGGCTGCAGGAGATGACCGGAGCCGCCTCCGCTGATGATATCGCTTTACTGAAAAACACCACGGAAGGCATCTGCACCGTGGCATTCGGGCTGGATTGGCAGGCCGGTGACAACGTGGTTCTGCCGCTCGACGAGTTCCCGTCGAACCGTTTGCCCTGGCTCGCCCAGGCCGCAAGGGGCGTCGAAATCAGGGAAGTAGATATCCGGACAGCCAAAAACGCTGAAACGGCTCTGGTCAGCGCCATGGACAGCCGCACTCGGCTGCTGGCAGTCAGCTCGGTGCAGTGGAGCGACGGGTTTCGTCTTGATCTGCACAGACTGGGCAATGCTTGCAAAAAACGGGATGTGCTGTTCTTCGTGGATGCCATACAGCAGCTGGGAGCATTACCGCTCGATGTCGAGGCGTGCCATGTTGATTTCCTCGCCGCCGATGCGCACAAATGGCTGCTCGCCCCCGAAGGTATAGCGGTTTTCTTCTGCCGTGATTCGGCACGGCCGAGACTCCGTCTGCTTCAGCAGGGCTGGCACATGTTCGATTATCCCTGGGAATTCGAGCGGGATGAATGGGAGCCGGCCTGCAATGCGAGACGGTTCGAGGCGGGCAGTCCCAATACCGTGGGCCAGGCGGCGCTGCATGCCTCGGCAGGACTGTTACTTGAATTCGGAATCCAGCACGTGGGCGACCGCATTCTCGCCAACACCGAATCCCTGCTGAAAATCCTGCGGGAACTGCCGGGGATGGTGCTAACCAGTTCGACAGACCCACATCGGCAATCGGGCATCGTGAGTTTTCGCCACGAGCACATGGCGGTTTCCGGTATTCATCGGGAATTGACGATGGCCGGCGTCAGCAGCGTCATCAGGGGCAGTTCGATAAGGCTGTCTCCGCACTTTTACCAGGGTGAGAAGCAGCTCGGGGATTTCGCCGAAATTCTGGAGCGAATTCTGAAGAATGCAGAGTGACCCGCAAGGGCTTTTTTACATCGTGTGCGTACTCTTGTTGCTCTTCAGCTGCGCTGCGAGATGCGATTCGATGACCGTGCGCGCATGTGCCCCGTCCTGGGTGTCGGCAAACTGAACTCCAATTCCAGCTTTGCGGTTGCCGGCGGCGCCCTGCGGCGTGATCCAGATGACTTTGCCGGGAATCGGCAGGCGCTCCTCGAATTCCATAACCGTCAGCAGCAGAAACACCTCGTCGCCCAGCCGGAATTTCTTGGTGCTGGGTACGAACAGGCCGCCGCCGCTGACAAAAGGCATGTAGGACTTGTACAGGGCCTGCCTGTCGGTAATCGATAACGAGAGTATCCCTTGCTGTGCCATGGTTCCTTCCTAAGCTCCGAGCCGGCTCCATTGTATCAGCCAATCCTGAAGAAGGAAGTCTTTACGCACCGGTGTCGAAAGCAGCCTGCGATTGTGGTCGGCCTGTGATTGCAACAACGACAGTTCCTTTGCCAGCGCCGGCCGGTTGATCACCGCCTTCAATTCAGCGGCTGCGAACAGGGAGATCCAGGACCACAGCAGTTCGGGATCAAGCTCCGCGAACAGGGACATTGCGGCGGCTGGACGGGTACGCTGCAGCCGCAGTTCCTGTAGGGCCCTCGTGACTTGCCGGTACTGTTCCAGGCTGCCGTCCCGGATCATCTGCGCCGCTTTCAGCGGACTGCCGGCAGCGGCGGCCAGGGCCGCGGCCGCCTCCTCTGCGTTTGCCGTTGTCGTATCGCATAGCCAGCCGGCGGACAAGTCTTCATCAGGTGTCCTGACCAGGAGATTCTGGCAGCGGCTTCGGATCGTGGCCGGCAGGCGGGCCGCGTCGTGGACGACGAGGATCAAAACGGCCTCGCCGGGCGGCTCCTCCAGGGTCTTCAGCAGGGCGTTGGCTGCAGAACGGTTCATCGCCTCGGCCGGGTGAATCAACGCCGCTTTACGGCGGCTGATCGTATTCGTCAGGTTCAGTGAACTGATCAGTTCCCGAACCTGGCCGATCACGATTTCCTTGCGCAAATCCCCCGTTTTACGATTGATTTCAAAGCTTACCTGGTAGCGGTCCGGGTGCGCACCGGAGGCCAGCAACTGACAGGAACGGCAGGCTCCGCATGCAGGATATCGGTTTTCGAGGCATAGAAGGCCGGCAACGAATTTCGTCGCGATCTCGGTCTTTCCCGTATCCCGGGGGCCGGCGAGCAGGATAGCGTGCGGCAGTCTGTTTTCACGCAGACGCTCCGAGAACTCTGCCTCCACCGCGGCTGTCCAGGGATAGCTCATCGACTGAGCCGCTCGGTCATGACCTGCTTGATTTGCGACCAGACTCCGTCCGCATCCTGCGAGGCGTCGATCACAGCGAAGCGCCCTGGCGCTTTTTCGGCCCGCCTCAGATAGGCTTGGCGGACGCGCTCAAAAAACTCCCGTGACTCCTGTTCGAAACGGTCGGCCGCGCTGCGTGCCGAGGCACGCATCATGCCCTGTTCGACCGGAAGATCCAGCAGCAGCGTCAGGTCCGGCTGCAGGTCGCCGTGAACCAGCGTCTCCAGCACACCGATATCCTCAGCCGGCAGACTCCGTCCACCGCCCTGGTAAGCCCACGTGGCATCGGTAAAGCGGTCGCACAACACCCAGTCGCCGCGGGCCAGCGCGGGCCTGATCAATTCCTGAAGGTGCTGCGCCCTGGCGGCAAACATGAGCAGTAACTCCGCCTGGCCGGACAATGCCAGGTTATTCTGATCCAGCAGGATATCCCGCAGCTTTTCCGCCAGAACCGTGCCGCCCGGTTCTCGCGTGCTGACAGTCCGACGCCCGGTCTGCTGCAGCCAGTTGGCCAGGCGAACCATCATGGTTGACTTGCCTGCGCCTTCGCCACCTTCAAGCGTAATGAATTTTCCCTGTTTCATTTTTTCTCTATCAGTTTTTTGACGGCCCGCTGGTGTGCTTCCAGGGTTGCTGAAAACGTATGCCCCCCCTTACCGTCCGCCACAAAGTAGAGTGCGTCTCCCGGCGCGGGGTTGGCCGCTGCCTGCAGTGACCCCCTGCCCGGCATGGCGATCGGAGTGGGAGGCAGACCGTGCCGGGTATACGTGTTGTAGGGTGTGTCGGTTTGCAGGTCCCGGCGGCGAATATTGCCGTCAAAACGATCACCCATGCCGTAAATCACCGTGGGGTCTGTCTGCAGGCGCATGCCTTTCTGCAGCCGGCGGGCGAACACCCCCGCAACCATCGGTCGTTCTGGATCCAGGGAGGTTTCTTTTTCGATGATAGATGCCAGTATGAGTAATTCATAGGGGGAACCGACCGGGAGAGCCTCGGCACGTGAGCGCCAGGCGTCTTCCAACGCGGCCTTCATCGCACGATTGGCCCTGATCAGTATGTCCCGGTCGGAGTCTCCACGTGTGAACAGGTAGGTTTCCGGCAGGAACCAGCCTTCCGGGTGCGTGATGCCGAGTTCGGACAGAAACCCGGACATTTGCGCCTCGTCGGCCAGGTCGAGTTTGTGCAAGAGCCGCTGGTTATCTGCCAATGCCGCTGCGAATTGGTTGAAGGTCCAGCCTTCCACCAGCGTAATGGGGTATTGCAG
>Ga0316201_10002446_pt1 | contig 13227 bp, 14 predicted proteins | sample CS6wburrow_MG_FD_204516 | JGI IMG/M metagenome (GOLD analysis project Ga0316201, IMG submission 204516) | Coastal sediment microbial communities from Delaware Bay, Delaware, United States - CS-6 worm burrow | ecosystem: Environmental > Aquatic > Marine > Coastal > Sediment | place: USA... | reverse complement strand
CGGGTGCGTATCGTCGCCGGCCGGCACCGCGGCCGGCGCCTGCATTTTGTTCCCGGCCGCGGTCTGCGCCCGACACCCGACCGGGTGCGCGAAACCCTGTTCAACTGGCTACAGGCTGAAATCCGCGGCGCACGTTGTCTGGATCTTTTTGCAGGCAGTGGCGCGCTGGGCCTGGAGGCGCTTTCACGTGGTGCCGGCGCTCTGTACGCGGTGGAACAGAATCGTGTCGCCGCGCAGCGCCTGCGCGAAAATATCGAGCTGTTGGGTGAAGATTCTGTGACCACGGTGATACAAACGGACGCCCTGCGGCTGCTGAAGTCCCCCCCGGATGCCCCCTTTGATATCGTTTTCCTTGACCCGCCCTTTGCCGATGGGTTGCTGCCGGCGGTGAGTGCGCAACTGGAACAGCACGGCTGGTTGGCATCCGACGCAACCATTTATCTCGAGCAGGACTCGCAACACCCCTGGTCGGCCGTGCCCGCCAATTGGACGCTGCATCGCGAGGGCTTTGCAGGGCAGTCTAAGCAGCGTTTGTTGCGCCGCAGCATCCCGCGCTAGAATGACGTCCGTCACCGACAAACGGAAGGCAGACGCGCGGGCCTCGCGAAATGGCGCCCGCAATCTGACATAACGCAATGAAGATAGCGGTCTATCCGGGTACATTCGACCCGATTACGAACGGTCACAGCGATCTTGTTTCGCGTGCCGCGCGCCTTTTCGACCGTGTGATCGTGGGGGTGGCCAAGGATACCGGCAAGACCCCGGTCTGCGGCCTCAAAGAGCGGCTGGAGCTGGCCCGCGTCGCTCTGGCGGATGTTGCCGGGGCTGAGATCGTGCCGTTCGAGGGGTTGCTGGTGGATTTCTGCCGCCATCACAATGCTGGCATTGTGGTGCGCGGACTGCGCGCCGTTTCGGACTTCGAGTTCGAGTTCCAGCTGGCCAGCATGAATCGCCGTCTGGCTCCGGAGATCGAGACAATCTTTATGACGCCTGCCGAACAGTATTCGTTCATATCCTCGACTTTGGTGAGGGAAATAGCGCGGCTCGGCGGGGATGTGTCAGAATTCGTGCATCCTGAGGTGCAACGCCTGCTCGCCACCAAGCGTTGCTCCTGACACCCGATCAACCGATGTTTTTGGAGTAGCCAAAATGGCCCTGATGATTACCGACGAATGCATCAACTGCGATGTCTGCGAACCCGAGTGCCCGAATGGCGCGATCTATCAGGGTGACGAGATCTACGAGATAGACCCGGATCTGTGCACCGAGTGTGTGGGGCATTACGAGACCTCCCAGTGCGTCGAAGTATGTCCGGTGGACTGCATCCCGCATGATCCGGACCGCGAAGAGACGCAGGACGAGCTGATGGCCAAGTACGAGCGGATTACCGCCGCCAGTGCCTGAGCTTCCCTGGCGCGTATCCCGGCAAAAGGCTCCTCTGCGGAGCCTTTTCACTGTATGGCTCGTCTTCGCCTCGGCCGTAGGCTGGGCCTCAGTGCCCGATGGCGAAGCCATCGCCTCGGCGCATCCCCTGGCCACAGAGGCGGGGGTGCTGGTGCTGCAGGCGGGCGGCAACGCATTTGATGCCGCGGTCGCAGTGAGTGCCGCGCTGGCGGTGGTCGAGCCGTATGGTTCCGGTCTGGGAGGTGGTGGTTTCTGGTTGCTGCATCGTGCGCGTGACGGTCGCCAGGTGATGGTCGATGGGCGCGAACGCGCCCCATACGAGGCCAGTGCGGACATGTACCTCGACGCGCGTGGCGAGGTGATCCCCGGCGCCTCGATTGATGGTCCGCTCGCCGCCGGTATCCCCGGGGTGCCGGCGGCGCTGGCGCACATTGCCGCGCGCTATGGCCGCCTGCCGCTTGCGATCAGCCTGGGCCCGGCAATCATCCTGGCCGGTGATGGATTTCCGGTCGACCGGGTGTATCGCAAAATGGCGGGCTTTCGGCTGCAGGCACTGCGCCGGTCCGAGGCTGCCAGCGCACAGTTTCTGCTCGACGGCGAACTGCCGCCCGAGGGTCATTTGCTGCGGCAGCCGGCGCTGGCCGATACCCTGAAGGCGATCGCCAGCGGCGGGGCGGCGGCGTTCTACGAAGGTGAGATCGCGGAGCGGCTGGTCGCGGCGGTGCGTGCCGGCGGTGGCATCTGGACACACCGGGATCTGCGTGACTATCGGGTCATCGAGCGTGCGCCGATCGTCACCACTTATCGCGGCTATCGTGTGATCAGTGCGAACCTGCCCTCGTCGGGAGGCATCCTGCTGGCGCAGATGTTGAACATGCTCAAGTCGCGTCCGCTCGATGGCCTCGATGAGGTCGCCCGGGTGCACCTGCTGGCAGAGGTCATGCGCCGGGCTTACGCCGACCGCGCCCGCTATCTCGGCGACGCCGACCATGTTCGTGTACCGGTCGCGGGTTTGCTCAGCCCGGCGTACGCGCATCGACGTGCGCAGCAGATCGATCCTGAACGCGCCACGCCGAGTGCCATCATGTCAGGAGCACACGGCGAGGGACAGGACACCACGCATTTTTCGGTCCTGGATCGCGACGGCAACCGGGTGGCTGCGACCTTGAGCGTCAACTACCCGTTTGGCTCCGGTTTTGTCGCTGCCGGCACAGGTGTATTGCTGAACGACGAGATGGATGATTTTTCTGCCAAACCTGGTGCGGCAAATGCCTATGGCCTGATCGGCAATGATGCGAATGCCATTGCGCCCGGCAAGCGCATGCTGTCTAGCATGACGCCGACCTTCGTCGAAGGAGCCGATCGGGTGGCGATTCTCGGCACCCCGGGTGGTTCGCGCATTATCAGCATGGTGCTGCTGGGACTGCTCGATGTCGTCGATGGCCGACCAGTCGCCGAGTGGGTCGCCCGTGGCCGCTTTCATCATCAGTATCAGCCCGACCGGATCGAGGCCGAACCTGGCGCCCTCACGGAGGCGGCGATTGGCGCGCTGCAGCACAAGGGGCACCGTGTACGGCGCTTGGATGATGGCTACGGCAATATGCAGGCTATCTTGTGGAACCCGGTCAGCGGTGAGGTGACGGCGGCCTCTGATTCGCGTGGGATCGGCAGCAGCACCGTGCTGCCTATTGCGCAGCGGGCCGCTCGTACCGCACCTTGAATGCGTTTCAGTGCTGGCAGTTGGGGCAATAAGCGCTGGCGCGCTGCCCGATCTGCCGGGTCCGGATTGCCGTGCCACAGCGCTTGCAGGGCTGCCCGGCACGTCCGTAGACAAACAATTCCTGGGCGAAATACCCCGGTTGGCCGGACTCGCTGACGAAATCTCTTAGTGTGGTCCCACCGCGCTCGATAGCGTACGTGAGTACCGTCTTGACTTCGTTGGCAAGGTGCCCGAGGCGCTGGCCCGATATGCGTTGGCTGGCGCGTTGGGGGTGAATGCCGGCGCGGAACAGCGCCTCGGTCGCATAGATATTGCCGACGCCGACGACGACCTTGCCGTCCATCAGCAGGCTTTTGATCGGCAGCCGCCGGCCATGCGCCGCGGCCTGCAGGTAAGCGCCGTCGAAGTCGTCAGACAAGGGCTCTGGCCCGAGGTGACGCAGGCGCGGATGGTTGAGCGGATCGCTTTCAGCCCATAACAGGGCACCGAAACGGCGCGGGTCGTGCAGCCGCAGGCAGCTGTCAGCGAACAGCAGATCGACGTGGTCGTGTTTGCGTACCGGGCTGCCGGCCGGCAGCACGCGCAGACTGCCTGACATGCCCAGGTGCACGATGAGGGTGCCATGCGCGAAACGGATCAGGATATATTTCGCGCGGCGCTCGACTGCCTTTACAACACGGCCGCTGAGCAGCCGGTCGAGTTCGGGAACCGGCCAGCGCAGCTGCGACTGGCGGACCACCGCAGAGCGAATGGCCTGACCCAGAAGATGTGGCGCGATACCGCGACGGGTTGTTTCCACTTCCGGTAGCTCGGGCATGCTCAGCCACCGATGAAATGCGCGACCGGAAGGGTCAGAAAATTGAAATACACATCGTCGATGACCCGGATCCGACCATCCACGAGGACGTAGCGGCTGCGCTGGCCGGGATCGCGCTCCCCAAATGAAAGTCGCAGCTGATCGAGCTGCAATACGGCGCTGGGCGCATCCAGTCCGTACTGCGCCAGGGATTCGTTTGCTGGGAATTCGTTCTGCACCGGCGCGTAGGCGATCGCCAGGAGTTGTTGGACGCGGTGGTCCTGCGCCACCGCCACTTGCGGATACGCCAGTTGCCAACCGCTGTCATTGCGCTCGAACGAGAGTACCAGGCGGTTTCTCCGTTCAATCCGGATCGAGGAAACATCGGCGGCGTCAAGGGCGGTGAGTGGTGAATAGCTTGGTGAATCTGCGGGCCACAGATGCAGAACCAGCAGGGTCGCCGCCATCGCCGCCAGCAGCAGGTTTATGCGGGTCCAGCGATTCATGCGCGGCGCCGCCTGCTGCGTGACCACAGTCCCAGTGCCACGTAGGCCAGGGGGAGCAGACCCATGCATGCGATCGCGAGCATCGCCGCAATCTGCGGTGACCAGTGGATATCCAGATCCTGGGCGACCGGCGCGCTGCCAAGCTGTGCGTTGCTGCCGAGCCAGCGCAGCAGGCCGACCGCCAGGGCCGAGTTGCCGGCCTGGCCGATCTGGTCGTTGCTGATGAAGTGGTGGCTGCCGATGATGACAACGCGTTGCCGCCCGTCCGCGTGAGTGCGTTGCAGCGACAGGCCAACGGTCAGTGGTCCGGCCAGCTCGCCGAGTTCCGGATTGCGTTCAAGCTCGCCAACCAGCTCAGCGGTCTCGTTCCAGCTGAGTGGACTGCTGTACAGGTGCGCTACCGGCTGCCAGTCGTCAGATGGCTCGAATATCAGACCACGCGATCGCTGCAGCACACTGTGACCCGATGGTGCCTGTGGCAGCAGCTCGGCCGGGTAGTCACTCACAATTGTATTGTCGGGCTTGTCGAGGCCATGCCGGGCTGCGGCCGCATCGACCACGATCCCGGGCAGGACGCCGACCCCGAGGCGGTCGAGTACGACGGGTGTCGGGTCGTCCCCGAGCAGCCACAGCAGCTGGCCGTTCGCGGCAAGATAACGTTCGATCAGCGCCCGGGTGTGGCCGCCGTAATCCTGTTGCGGGCCGGCGATCAGCAGGATCGCGGTGTTGTCCGGCAACTGGTCGACATGACGCGGATCGATGGCGATGAATCGATAGCCGAGACTCTCGATATGGCTCACAAAGCGGTCCAGGCCGGCGCCGCTGTCGTTGACGGTCTTTTCGCCGTGCCCCTTGAGGCTGACAATCCAGCGCTCACCCTGTAGGGCGAGGCGGTTTAGTGCCATATCGATCGCCGGCGCACTCGGCAGCTTGATCACCTCCTGCCGGGACCCACTGCGCAGCAGCAACTCACCATGCCGGGCGGCGCCAAGCTGGCGGGCCCGATCCGGTTCCCGGACCGGGTCGACGAAGCTCAACTCTGGTCGGCTGGGGTGGGCCAGGTAGGGGGCCAGCAACTGCTCCAGCTGCGCCCGTTGCACCGGATAATCCGGTATCAGGGCCGTCATCTCGAGCGGGGCAGGGAGTGCGTGCAGGGCACGTTCGGCCGAGCGGCTGAGCGAGTTGATCTTTTGTGCGCTCAGGTCCAGGTTCCAGTTGTACTGTTCGCTGACGCGCGCGGTCAGGACCAGGCAAAGGGTAAGCAGGCAGAACAAGAGGACACGGCGCAGCATCAGACCTCTCCCCGTCGACGCGCCAGGGAGTAGGTGCCGAGCAGAGCGGCGGCGGCGGTGGTCGCCGTGAAGAAGATGAGGTCCTGACTGCGTAGCAGGCCCTGCAGGCTGGGTTCGATGTGTGGCAACAGCGCGAACCAATGCCAGGGCGCCCCCGGGCTGCTGAACGAGTCCAGCAGCCACATGAAGACCAGGACACCGTAGCTGGCGGCCAGTGCTGCCGCCGGTCGGTCGAAAAGGCCGGAGATAAACAGGGTGAGACTGGCCAGCCAAAGGCTGAACAGCAACATGCAGCCGGTAGCCAATGCGAAGCGCGGCCAGTCCAGGTCGACCCCCAGGCCGAAGGCCGCCAGGGTGAGGGTGGCGCTGACCACCAGCGGCAGACTGGACAGCCAAAGGCCGAGGATCTTGCCCAGGACCATCTGGCCACCGCTGACCGGCGACGACAACCACAGAGCCATGCGCCCACTGTGGGTCTCGCCCGCGAGGCTGCCCATCGCCAGCAGGGGGACGCTCAGCAACAGCACCAGGACCAGGCTATTGAAGGTGGGCATTATCACCAGATCAATGACGCCTAGTGCCGAGCCGGCGGCCTTGAGTTGCGGTGCGATCTCGGCGAACACCTCCAGTTGCGAGAATCCCAGCCAGGCGATGATCAGCTGGCCGAACGCGAGCAATATCCAGAACATCATGCCGGCACGCAGGCGGCGCAATTCGAGCAGTGCGGTGGCACCGATCATGCCGTCGTCCCCACGGCCTGGCTGTGCGCCTGCTGGCGAAAATACTGCAACAGGTCGATATCCGGCGTCACCTCGTGTTCCGCGGTCTTGCGTCCCTCATCCAGCAGGATCACACGGTTGCACAGCTGCTGCACGTCATCCAGCAGATGTGTTGCGAGTATCACACTGGTATCGGCGGACAGGTTCCTGAGCAGGTCGCGGACCTGTTCTGTCTGCAAGGGGTCCAGGCCTGCGGTGGGCTCGTCGAGAATCAGGATGTCGGGCTGATGCATGATCGCCTGCGCCAGCCCCAGGCGCTGCTCCATGCCGGCCGAGAGCCTGCCAGCCAGCCGTCTGCTGAACGCGCCCAATTCGACCTGTTGCAGTGCCCCTTCGGCTGCCGTGCGTAACGGCTGTCCCTTGAGCCCGCGCAGCCGACCGGCCCAATCCATATTCTCTCGCACCGTGAGTTCGGGATAGATCGGCACACGCTGGGGAAGGTAACCGATGTGCCGACGCAGTGTCGGCCCGGCCTGGTCGAGGCGTTGACCCAGTATCCGTACCTCCCCGTCCGATGGCGCCAGGATACCGGCCAGTACCTGCATCAGAGTCGACTTGCCGGCACCATTGACGCCCAGCAGTCCGAGCCGGTCGCCACGCTGGAGTTGCAGATCGAAATTGCTCAGTCGTGGCCTGGAAGCCACCCCATAGCTGAGTTGTCGGGCGAGCAGAAGCGGTTTCATGTGGCGCAAGGGTACCGTGCCCGGCGTCGATTGCGAACCCTGCTGAGCAGTCTGGAATGATTCGCCCTTACAATACGACCCATGTTGAGACTTGGCGTGGATACCGGCGGCACCTTCACGGACTTCGTGCTGCGTGGCGCGGACGGATCGCTGCAGGTGCACAAGGTCCTTTCCACCCCGCACGCCCCGGAAGAGGCGATTCTTCAGGGCATCGAAGCGATGCGGCTGGACAGATCGCAGCTGCAACTGGTGCACGGTTCAACGGTCGCCACCAACGCGGTGCTCGAGGGCAAGGGCGTCAGGACCCTGTACATCGCCAATCGTGGGTTTGCCGACCTGCTCAGTATCGGGCGGCAGCAGCGTGCAGATCTGTACGATCTGCAGCCTCCCGCGTCGCCGCCGCCGGTACCATCTGAGTTGTGTCTTGAGACCGGGGGCCGCCTTGGCGCCGACGGGCGGCTTGTGGAACCGCTGTCTGACGCCGACATCGAGACCCTGCTGAGAGAGGTGACGCGGCTGGCGCCTGAGGCAGTGGCGGTAAATCTGCTGTTCTCCTATCTGGATCCGACACTCGAGGAACGTATCGCCGCGGCGTTGCCCGAAGGGGTGTTCGCGTCGCTCTCGTCTCAGGTACTGCCGGAGATCCGCGAATACGAGCGCGGCATGGCGACCTGGCTGAATGCATGGGTGGGGCCACGGGTGGGCGGCTATCTGGGGCGTCTGGCGGCCGGCCTCGAGGATGTGCCGGTGTCGGTGATGCAGAGTTCGGGCGACACGGTAGCCGCCGGGCAGGCGGCTGGCAACGCGGTACGGATGCTGTTGTCGGGCCCGGCCGGCGGTCTGATCGGTGCACGCCACGTCGGCGTTGACGCGGGTATTGATCGGCTGCTGACGTTTGACATGGGAGGCACGTCGACCGATGTGGCGCTGGTCGATGCTCAACCGCGTCTGACCACCGAGGGCCGGATAGGGCGATTCCCGGTCGCTGTGCCGATGGTGGACATGCATACCATCGGTGCCGGCGGCGGTTCGATCGCCTGGCTGGATGCGGGTGGGATGCTGCAGGTCGGTCCGCAGTCAGCGGGTGCGGCTCCCGGACCTGCCTGTTACGGTCAGGGAGGAACGCTGGCGACGGTCACTGATGCGAACGTGGTATTGGGGCGACTGCAGCCGGAGGCCTTTTTGGGTGGGGAAATGCGGCTCGCTCCCGCTGCGGCCACGTCTGCAATCGCCTCCCTGGCCGCGGGGATGGGGCTGCATCCCGAGCAGGCGGCGCAGGACATTGTGGCGGTGGCCAACGAACACATGGCGCAGGCCCTGCGCGCCATATCGGTCAAGCGCGGCGCAGACCCACGCGAACATACCCTGGCGTCGTTTGGTGGCGCTGGTGGTCTGCATGTCTGTGAGCTGGCGGCGCTGCTCGATATGCAAACGGCCATGGTCCCGATACACGGTGGGGTGCTCTCCGCCCTCGGCATGCTCGTGGCGCGTCCCGGTCGACAATTGTCGCGTACCTATATCGGCCTAATGCAGGAAATTCCGGTGAGCGAGCTCGAGGCTGTCCTGGCGGACCTGCGTCGGCAGGGTGTCGAGGCCCTGCGTGGCGAGGGTTTCGATGCTGTTGATTGCGATGCCCGGGCATCGGTGGACCTGCGTTACCAGGGCCAGTCGTACACCTTGAATCTGCCTTGGCGTGGCATGGCCTTGACCACTGACGATTTTCACCATCGGCATCTGCAGCGTTACGGACACCGGCTGGATCTGCCGGTGGAGCTGGTCAATCTGCGTCAGTGGGTGCGCGGGCCGTCGTCGGAGCTGGTGCTTCCGCAGTTGCCCGAGTCACCTGCGGCGCAGCCGTTCAGTACATGCGCAGTGGCCGGTATCGACTCGGCGGTGCCGCAATACTGGCGTGGCAACCTGGTAGCGGGGCAGGTGCTCGAGGGGCCTGTCCTGATCAGCGAAAAGGTGGCGACCACCTGGGTCGCACCGGGTTGGAGCATGCGTGTGGACGCGGTGGGCAACCTTCAGCTCAGGCGCCGTCCAGTAGCTTCATCGCGCTGAAGGCGGACTCCGAGCTGGCGGCATAGGCCTCGAGCAGATCTGCGGCCTCGATGCCACCGCGGGATCGCCGCGGCGATTCGTTGCGTTCCATGCGCAGTGCATCGTCGAGCAGCTGACCGTATTGCCCTTCTTGCAGCGTGATAGCCCGTTTCACCTCGTCCGGCAATGGCAGTTCTTCCATCAGATCGCCCATCGGGCGCGATAACATGGCATCCAGCACCGATAACAGGCCAACGGTATAAGCGGTTTCCGGCACCCCTTCTCCACGCAGGCGGCATAGTCGTTCGCACAGGTTTGCACGCAGCAAGCCGAGGTTCAGGATCTCGTTGGGACGGTCGTCCAGTCCGGCCATCGCGAACAGGGTGGCCCAGGCGCGGATGCGGGCGAGTCCCATCAGGACCACGGCACGCTGGATCGATTCAATTCGGCTGCGCAATCCGGCCGCAGCCGAGTTGACGTAACGCAAGACCTTGAAGCTCAGGCCAGGGTCCTGGCTGACCAGTGTCACCACCTCATCCATGGCCACATTCGGATCATTGAGTCGCGCCAGGAGCTGGACGACCATGGCCGAGTTTTCGCTCACCCGGTCAGATCGAAGCAGACTAGGGCGGGCGAAAAAGTAGCCCTGAAAATAGTCGAAGCCCAGTGCTTTGAGCTGCTCAAACTGTTCGGACGTTTCGACCTTTTCAGCCAACAGCTTGGCGCCGGTTGCGCGCAATTCCGGCATGCGTCGCGCCAGTTGCTGCATGTCGTCTGGCAGGATCTCGACCTTTATGTACCGGACCAGCGGCAATATCGGTGCGAGTTGCGGCTGGAAACGGTAGTCGTCCATTGCAAGATCAAAACCCTGCGCGGACATATTGGCGATACCGTCGAGCAGCGCGTTATCCACCTCGACGTCCTCCAGCACCTCGAGAACCACACGCTCGTGGTCGAAGGGGATGGGTGGCATGTTGACGAAGAAATGCCGGGTGAGGTTGATGAATGCCTTGTGAGGACCGGCAATGCGCTCCAGTCCTATTTCCATGAAGGCGTTCAGCAGTGTCAGGGACGATGCCTGGTCACCATCGACGATGGCGCAGTTGCCTCTGGCGTCCCGGTACAGGAGTTCGTAGCCAAAAACCGTCAGTTCTCGGTCGAATATGGCTTGACGGCCGATCTGGATGGTATCCGTCGGTTGATCGGTCGTTTGGGTCGCGGTTCGCATGGATCCCTTTGCTGGACCGGGTTGTCACACTGTTCAGGATAACGGCCGTTAGCTCCGGCGCTTGAGGTGTGTCATGCGTGAGGCCAAATCGGTTCGACAGCGTTATCATGGGACGACAGAGGCGGATTCAGATATCGCAGGTCGCGATAGATCCGGCAAGCGGCGCATGTGACGCCGGGAGAAGTTTGATGATTGACGGCATACTCGATCTGTCCTGGTGGCAACTAGTGCTGGTCGTATTGGGCATGACCCATGTGACGATTGTTGGCGTGACCGTGTACCTGCACCGTTGCCAGGCTCACCGGGCACTGAACCTACATCCTGTGTTGGCGCATTTTTTCCGCTTTTGGCTTTGGATGACTACCGGCATGGTGACCGGGGAGTGGGTTGGTGTGCATCGTCGCCATCACGCTCGCTGCGAGACACCGGAGGATCCGCATAGCCCCCAGGTGCTCGGCCTGCGCAAGGTGCTGTGGCAGGGCGCTGAACTGTACCGTGAAGCGGCGGATAAACGCGATTTGGTGCAGCGTTATTCACACGGAACACCGGATGACTGGGTCGAGCGCCATCTATACAGGCGTCACCCGATCCTCGGTATATCCATCATGCTGATTATCGACGTTGTTTTGTTCGGTATCCCGGGTATTGCGGCGTGGGCGGTGCAAATGATCTGGATCCCGTTTTTTGCCGCAGGCGTGGTCAATGGTATTGGTCACTACTGGGGCTACCGCAACTTTCAGTCACCCGATGCTGCGACCAACATTTCGCCCTGGGGTATCCTGATCGGCGGCGAGGAACTGCACAACAATCATCACGCATTCCCCAGTTCGGCAAAACTGTCGGCGCGCCAGTGGGAATTCGATATCGGCTGGATGTACATCCGTCTGTTTGAAACGCTGGGCCTGGCACAGGTAAGGCGTGTGGCGCACAAGCCGGGGATGGATGACGGCAAGATGGCGATCGATATGGATACTGTGAAGGCGGTGATCACGCACCGCATGTATGTCCTCGCCAATTTCGCACGCGAGGTGATCAAGCCGGTTGCCGACGCCGAGTTGTGCCGATCGGAAAGGCATTGCCGGCGCTTGGCCCGTCAGGCGCGCAGACTGCTGGTGCGTGAGGAATCATCCATGGACGAGTCGAGTCGGCGGCGGCTCGAGAGTATTCTGAGCAACAGCCAGGTACTGGCGACGGTGCATCGTTCGCGCAAACAGTTGCAGCAGGTTTGGGAGCGTACGGCGACCAGCCAGGAAGTCCTGCTGAGCTCACTCCAGCAGTGGTGCAAAGAGGCCGAAAGCAGTGGTATTAAGGCCCTGCAGGACTTTGCGCACAGCCTGCGTGGCTATTATCCAATACCCCACTGAGGAGTTTCGAGGTCTGCCGGTGGGCAGGCAGCGGATCTGCGCGCACAAAAAAACCGCCAGCCGGCGGTTTTTTTCAGGAGGGATCAACGTTTATTTGATCTTGCCTTCCTTGTACATCACATGCTGGCGGACGACGGGATCGTACTTCTTGATCTCCATCTTGCCTGTCATGGTCTTCTTGTTCTTGTCCGTCGTGTAGAAGTGACCGGTACCGGCACTGGAGTTCAGACGGATCTTCTCTCGGACTGATTTGGCCATGCTGGTCGCTCCTCTAGACTTTCTCGCCGCGCGAGCGCAGCTCGTTCAGCACCGAGTCGATGCCCTTTTTGTCGATGATGCGCATACCGGCCGCGGATACACGCAGGCGCACGAAACGCTGTTCGCTCTCGACCCAGAAACGATGGTGATGCAGGTTCGGCAGGAACCGGCGCCGCGTCTTGCGGTGCGAGTGGGATACGTTGTTCCCGGTTATCGGCCGTTTGCCGGTGACCTGGCAGACTTTGGACATGGTTAAAGCCTCGAAAAATCTCGTTGAAATCGCTTTCGCCAACCGCGGAGGTGGCGGAAAGGCGGCAATTTATACCGGAACGGACCCCGGGGGTCAACCCTGGAGGCGGTTCAGAGCAGACCTCGCTGTGCCATCGAGCAGGATTCCCCGTCGCCGATTACCAGATGATCGAGAACCCGTACGTCGACCAACGCGAGCGCGTCGCGCAACCTAACGGTAATGCGCTGGTCAGCCTGACTGGGCTCAGCGACTCCGGACGGATGGTTGTGACTGAGAATCAGTGCCGCGGCATTGTGCCGCAAAGCCCGTCGGACAACCTCGCGCGGATGCACGCTGGCGCCGTCGATGGTACCGCGAAAAAGTTCCTCGAATGCCAGCACCCTATGGCGGTTGTCGAGAAAAAGCGCCGCGAACACCTCGTAAGGGTAGTCACGCAGGCGTGCCTGCAAGAAGCGCGCGGTGTGCTCGGGACTCTTCAGCGGAGCACCGCGCTCGAACTGCTCCGTCAGGTGGCGTCGCCCCATCTCGAGTACGGCCTGCAATTGCGCAAATTTCGCGCTGCCGAGCCCCGGGGCTTCACAGAACGCGCTGCGTTCGGCTGCGAGTAGCTGGCGCAGGCTGCCGAAGCGATCGAGCAGGTCGCGGGCCAGGTCGACCGCACTCTTGCCCCTTACCCCCGTGCGCAGGAAGATCGCCAACAATTCGGCGTCACTCAGACTCTGCGGGCCTTGTTCCAGGAGCCGTTCTCGCGGTCTCTCCCGAACCGGCCAATCCCTGATTGCCATGTCCATCCTTCATCCGTGAAGTTGGTAAAGCCTAACCGAGCAGGCCTTGGTGGGTAAAGGCTGCTTTGCCAGAAGGGTCCGGTCGGTTACTCTTGCGGTTTGCCCATCACCTATGAAGGAAT
>Ga0316201_10002445_pt1 | contig 13232 bp, 8 predicted proteins | sample CS6wburrow_MG_FD_204516 | JGI IMG/M metagenome (GOLD analysis project Ga0316201, IMG submission 204516) | Coastal sediment microbial communities from Delaware Bay, Delaware, United States - CS-6 worm burrow | ecosystem: Environmental > Aquatic > Marine > Coastal > Sediment | place: USA: Delaware... | reverse complement strand
GGCGGCTATCAGGGCGACGGTCAGACCTGCTCCGACATCAACGAATGCGCCAGCGATCCCTGCGGCAGCGATCAGACCTGCAACAACACGGTGGGCAGCTACGAGTGCGTGGACAACCAGCCGGCCGACTGCACCCTGTGGGATTACACTGCCAACGCCCCCTGCCCCAGCGGCGTCTACAACTGCGACTGCAGCAGCCACTGCGGCGCGACCAGCCCCTGCGGCACGACCGATCCCCCGGACACCACCTGGCCGCCGACAGACGCAGACGAGATCGCCAGCTACCACGGCCGCTACAACGGCGACCGGCCGACCTGGTACTTCAGCCAGGTGATGAGCGCCTACCCGGCCACCTTCACCGTCATCGTGGTCGGCTGCGGCACCGTCAACGTCGTGAACAACGGCGTGCGCTACGAGAGCAACGGCTACATAGTCAAGCAGTCGGACGTGGCAGGTCGCGGCATGGCCGTGGTCGCGCCCGCGTCGTGCCAGAGCGAGCGCTGCTACCTGCGCTACTGATTTTTCCCGCCCCTCAGCTGTCGCGAGTTAACGTCTGTACATGACCTTCGCCTGGCCGATCCTGCTGCTGCTCCCCGTCGCCACTTGGCCGCCGCCCTACCTGAACGCCGATGAGGCAGCGCGCGTCGTGCGCGGCGAGACCGTGCAACAGCGTGCGCTGCGCGACAGCGCGATCGTTTTATCGACCACCGCGCCCATCGACGCGCCCCCGGCCGAGGTCGTGCCGGGTCGCCAGCTCCCACCGGGTCCTCTACGTGTACTGGCAGGCGCCGGGGCGCTTGCTGTTTCCTGCCATGAGCGCGCTGATGCGCCGGGAGGAGCTGGCCCAGGCCGACGGCAGCTACCTGCTGCAGAGCCGGCAGGTGGCAGGCGGCATGGGCGAGAACGCAAAGATGGACAGCGACCTGCGACTGCAGCCGCTGCCGGGTGGCGCCACCGCCTGGTCGGTGAGCGGCGTGTTCGGTATGCCGAGCTTCATCCCGGACTTCATCATCAAGCGGATGATGAACACGCCCGACGACAAGAACCCGCAGCTCAAGGAGTTGGAGCGGCTCAGGGCGCAGGTGCGCGCGCGCAAGCCGCGTCCTCCTCTGCCATCTCCATCCGCTGCTCCTCCCCACCGAGCCCGGCCGTGAATTCCGGATCGGACGCCCGCAGTCCCTCGGCCATCGCGCCACAGCCCAGGAGCCGATGAACCATGCAGTGCGCCCTGTGCCAGGAGTCGATCGAGGACTACAGCGTCGAGCTGCACCAGCTGAAGCTCGACGAGCAGCGGGCGGTGCACATCTGCGATGCGTGTTCTCGCAAGTTCGTGGCCTGGCACGGCCAGAAGCTCGCGAAGCTGTTTCCGACCAAGGCCATGAAGCGTATGCAGGGGAAGAAGAGGGGACTTTGATCCAGTCCTCAGTCGAGCTGGCCACGCTGACGTGCAGACCTCATCTGATTGAGGCTCTCCAGGATGCGCATCGCCGCGTCGGCCCCTGAGTCGATCTCCGACTCGGTGCCGCACATGGTGAGCCGCCCCGACGCGCCGAAGGGCTGGATCTGCACCAGCTTGATGTTGGCGGCCTTGAGCGCCTCGTTGCAGGCGATGGCGAGGTAAGCCGCGGGGGTGGTCTCGAGGATGAAGACCGACTCACCGGAGACCACCATGTTGCCGCGGGAGGTGCCGGTGAAGTAGATGGCGTGATCCTGCTCCACGCTGCGGATCACCTTCCTGGTGACGATGTTCACCTCGGCGCGGTCGTGCTCCTCGAGACCGGTCTCGCGCAGCACCGCGCGGCCCGCCTCCAGCACCTCGCCCTGGTCGGCGTGGTGGATCTGCATCATCCCGAACTTGCGCTCGGTCACCACCGAGCCCAGCCGCGCCCTGGTGGCCTTCAAGGCCATGTCGATCATGCGGTGGATCTCCATGGCTGGCGCGATCTCGATGAACAGCGCTGCGTCGTACTCCGCGGGGTCGTAGACCCTGTTGTCCTTGGCGGTGAACTGCGCCAGCTGCGGCTGCAGCTGGTCGATGAAGGTGAGCGTACGGAGCTCAAAGCCGGTCGGGGTGGTCATGATCTCTCCTCGCGCGTCGCGGCCGCTGGTGGCTCGTGCGCGGTATGGGCCCGCATCGTAGCTCGTGTCCAGGCTCTCAGGCCAGCCGCAACCGCCGCGAGTGGTCCTGACCCGGCGCGCTCCACTCTTCGCATCAGCCCGCCCGCTTGCGCTCGTCCGACACGATCTTGCCGTCCACCAGCTTGACCACCCGGTCGGCGTGGTCGAGCACCATGGGATCGTGAGTGGAGAAGACGAAAGTCACGCCCTGCTCCTTGTTGATCGCGCGCATCATCTCGACCAGGGACTCGCCGGTGCTCTGATCGAGGTTGGCGGTGGGCTCGTCGGCCAGCACCACGGCCGGCTCGGCCGCGATGGCGCGCGCCACGGCCACGCGCTGCTGCTGACCGCCGCTCATCTTGAGCGGCATGGTGTTGATGTAGTCCGACAGCCCCAGCTGCTCGAACAGCTCCTTGACCCGCTGACGCCGCTTGGCCGCTGGCACCCCCTTGAGCTCCATGACGTACTCGGCGTTCTCGGCCGCGCTCAGGATGGGGAAGAGGTTGTAGGCCTGGAACACGAAGCCGATCTTGTCGCGGCGCAGATCGCAGAGCTGATCGGCCGAGAGGCCGGCCTGCGACAACCCATCGATCTTGATCGTGCCCTGGGTCGGCGAATCCAGCCCGCCCACGATGTTGAGCAGGGTGGTCTTGCCCGATCCAGACGGCCCGGCGATGGCCATGAACTCGCCCGCCTCTATCTCGAGGTCGACGCCGCGCAGCGCCTTCACCACCACCCCATGGTCGACGTAGTCCTTGGTCAGGTCCTTGATCTCGAGCACTGACATCTCTCACTCCTCCAGCAGCCTCAGCTGGCGCGCAGCGCGTCGGCCGGCTTGAGCTTGCTCGCCCGCCAGGCCGGGTAGAGCCCGAAGAGCACCGTGAGCACCCAGACCATGGCCGTGGTCTGCAGCGCCTTCCCCAAGGGCAGCACTGGACGGAACAGGGCGTTGATCGTGGTGCCCATGTAGTCAAAGCCCTCGCCCGCGGCGGTGAAGTCGAGCCAGCCGTGCTCGGCCGCCGACCAGTTGACCAGCACTCCCAGCACGAAGCCGACCACCACGCTCAGGGTCGCGATCCAGAAGGTCTCGCCCACCACCATGGCCACCAGGCGCCGCGGCCGGGTACCCACCGCCATCATCACGCCCCACTCGCGGGTGCGCTCCATCACGCTCATCAGCATGGTGTTGAGGATGCCCAGCCCTACCAAGAAGAAGATGCCGAAGACGATGAAGAAGAGGAACGTGTCGAGGATCTCGTCCATGGCCTTGAGCCCGGGGTAGAGCTCGGCGAAGGAGAGCACCTGCAGCCGCTCGCCAAACTCGGCCTTGAGCTGGACGGCCATGGGGTCGGCGAGCGCGGCCTTTGGCAGCTGCACCACGATCTCGTGGGCCACCTCGCCCAGGCCCAGCATGCCGCGCGCCGCCTTGGCGGTGATGAAGACCCTGCTCAGGCTGGCGCTGGGCGAAAGCGCCTTGAAGATGCCACGCACCCGGAACAGCTCGGCGCCCACCTCGCCGTCCGCGCGCTGTGCCATGAGGGTCAGCTTGCTGTCCACCTCGAGCTTGAGCTTCTTGGCCAGGCTGACGCCGACCATGATGCCGCGGTCATCGCCCGCCTCGAGCTGCGCCCCCTGCTGCACGGCGCTGAAGAAGTCGGTCAGCTCGCGCTCGCTGTCGGGCTCTACGCCGTGCAGGGTGACCCCGCGGCTACCCCAGGCGCTGGATACCAGGCAGCGCGACTCCACCCGCCAGCCCGCGCGCGAGCCCTCGGGCGCCCTGGCCAGGATGGCGGCCACCACCGCGTCGGGCTCCGCAATGGCCTTGCCCACGTCCCGCTTGATCCGGTAGTCGGGCGCGTTGACCTCGACGTGGCCTCGCCCGGTCGGGCCCATCTCGTTCTGGGCGTCGCTGAAGAAGGCCTCCAGGATACCCAGGCCAAAGAGCAAGATGAAGAGGCCGAAGCCGACCGCGCTCATGCTGATGAGCGTGCGGCGCCGGCTGCGCCACACGTTGCGCCAGGAGATCCGCAGCAGGCTGACCATCACACGTACCTCACCGCGTCCACTGGCTTGAGCCGGGACGCCTTCCAGGCCGGCCAGATCGCGCCCGCCAGGGTGGTGAGGACCACGGTCGCGGTGGCGTTGATGAAGGCAGCGCTGGTCGGCCGCGCCTCGATGTGGCTGGGGAAGCGGAAGCCCATCAGATCCTGCTCGGCCATGGCGCTCAGGTCCACGGTGCCGACGCCGTAGAGCAGGGCCAGGGCCAGCGCGATCCCCACGACCAGCGACACCGCGCCCAGGAGCATGGCCTCGGTCAGGATGAGCCCGACGATGCGGCGGCGCCGGGTGCCGAGCGAGGCCATGATGCCGAGCTCGCGGGTGCGCTCGAAGGTAGACATGGCCATCACGTTAAACACCCCCAGCCCCACGATGAAGAAGACGATGAAGTCGAAGAACTTCCAGCCCCCCCGCTTCTGCCGCACCACGGCCTCGAGCTCGGGTGCGATCTCGTTCCAGGACAGCACCTCCAGCGCCTTCAGGTCGAGGGCGCCGCGCAGGGCGGCGAGCGGCCCGGAGACCTCCTCTGGGTTTCCGTCCAGGTTGACCAGGATCTGATGCACGCCGTTCTCCAGGGCGAAGAACTCCTGAGCGTCGGCCAGGTGGAGGAAGACCGCGCCACCGTTCATCTCCTGGGTGCCGGCGTCGGCCAGCCCGACCACCTTGTAGAGGTCGTTGGCCATGGAGCCGTCGGCCGCCTGCCCCAGCAGCACCAGCTCCTCATCCAGCTCCAGCTCGAGCTGGGTGGCCAGGTCTTCACCGACTACGATCTCCCTGGCCGCGACGTCGCCGAGGTCCCGGCCCCGCTGGATGGCCAACAGATCGCTGCTGCCGCGCTCGCGCGCCGGGTCCAGCCCCATGATCATGACGCCGGTGGAGAGCTCCTCGCCGGCCGCCAGGCCAAAGCCCATGACCCGCGGCAGGGTGGCTGCGTCAGGCAGGGTCTGCTTGAGCGCGGCCTCTACCGCGATGGGATCGGGCACGGTCTTGTAGATGGCGGGCTCGTCCTCCCAGCCGTTGCCGCGCACCTGCATGTGGCCGAGGAAGGCGCTGGTGGTCATCTTGATCACCGCGCCCCACACGCCCTCGCCGAAGCTGTGGATGAACATGATCCCGAGCACACCGCCGGCAAGGGCCGTCATGGTGATCAGGCTGCGCTTCTTCTTCCGCCAGATGTTGCGCCAGGCCATCTTGAGCAGCACGCGGACCTCCTGCCGACCGGGTCGAGAGGCCAACCGTAGCTGTGGTCGAGCCTCGCCGGCAAGGCGCGCCGACTAGCGCAGGCAGATCATCCTTCTCACGTGCCCTGGTGATGGCCAGGCATGGAGACCGTAGACGGACGACGGACGACGGGAGAGGGATGATCGTCCGGCGCAAACACCAGATCATGGCGCGCGGTCAGCTTGTCCTCCAGCGCCGGGAGGTCGAGCTGCGTCCTGGTGGCATCACCAGCTCGGATCGGCCTCTAGCAGCGCGCGCACATGCGTCCTCAGCACGTTGGGCTTGACGGGCTTCTCCAGCATCCGGTCGCGCACGGTCTTGATGAAATCCTGTGTACTGGGTGTGCACGCTCCGCCGGTGAGGAACAGCACTCTAACGGGCAGGTGCGGGTGGTGATCCTCGAGCCAGCTGTAGAGATCCGCGCCGGTGACCTCCGGCATCATCAGATCGCACAGGAGTGGGCTGATGCCCAACATCGAGTAGCGCACGATGACGTAGAAGACCCCCAGATCCCAGATCGGCAGGACGAGGGGCGCGAGGCCTGGAAAGCGATGCACCTCGAGGAACCGGAGCCCCAGCCCGACGATCAGCAGGAACCTGAACAGCAGGGGCGGCGTGGTGGCCCATCCGAGCACGGTATAGCGGTACCAGAACCAGGCGCGCTCCTTGTCGGGCGCGACGACGAAGAAGGCGAAGCAGAGAACCACGAACACGCGCTTCGGCCGCGACCTGGGCTCGAGCGCGATGGCGTAGAAGGCCAGGGCGGTCCAGGCGAAGCTGGCAACGAGTCCCAGGATGGAAACTGTGCTGAAGTTGACCAGCTCGACTCCCGTCGCAGTGGCCGCGAAGGGTCGCTACAAACTCGCCACACTTCTCTGTCGCGATTTGCGTGCCGTCACTTTCTCGCCCGCATCGCGCGAGCACGAAGGTGAGGAGCGCTGATCTTTCACGACACCTGTGGTCGATCTGGAACGTGCTTGTGGCCCGGAAGCAGTACGGGAAAGCACGCCCGGGGTACTACGCGGTGCAGCCGGTCACGGCCGTGCAGAGCGAGTACTCGCTGTGGTGGCGTGAGCCAGAGCAGGAGGTGCTGCCCACCCTCGAGGAGCTCGGCATCGGCTTCGTGCCCTTCAGCCCGCTGGGGCGCGGCTTTCTGGCCGGCGCCATCGACGCCAGCGCGAGCTTCGAGAGCAGCGACCCGCGCAGCACCCTGCCGCGCTTCGCGCCCGAGACGCGTCAGGCCAACCTGGCGCTGGTCGAGGTGATGAAGCGCCTGGCCGTAGCCAGAGACGCGACTCCGGCGCAGATCGCCCTGGCCTGGTTGCTGGCGCGCCAGCCCTGGATCGTGCCCATCCCCGGCACCACCAAGCTTCACCGACTGGAGGAGAACCTCGGCGCGGCCGAGCTTCAGCTGGGCGAGGGCGACCTCGCCGAGATCGAGGCGGCGGTGGGCGAGGTCGAGCTGCAGGGCGAGCGCTACCCGGCCTTCCTGCAGCACGGGGTAGGGCGCTGAGTGGCAGCCCGGCGCGCCCGCTGTGGACTCACAGGAATTGTGCACAAGACGCACGCATGACGCCCACCATGGCGCGGGTCCGAGCGCTTCGTCGGTGCTCTGAGCTCCAGGTTTTACCTTCCATTCTCCGTCGCCACCACCATACAGTGATGTAGCGACGCACGCTAAGTGTCCCTGACCGGCGGAGGAGATTCCCATGCCACAACCTGTGTCCAAAGCACCGCTCAGCCCCCTGCGCTCTTTTCGCCGCGGCATGCCGCTGGCGGCGCTCGTGGCAGCCCTGGCGCTGGGAGGTCTGGCGCGCGCGCAGACCGGCGTCTCCGACGACAGGGTGAGCTTGCCCGAGGGGCCAGGATCGCTCGAGGGCGTCGGCGAGAACGTCAGCATCGATCCCAACATGGGGACCATGAGCTACAGCGTGAACATCCAGGTGCCGGCGGGCTACCCCAGCATGACACCTGGCGTGGCGCTGTCCTACAGCTCGGGCGCTGGCGGCTCGGTGGTGGGCATGGGCTGGTCGCTGACCCTGCCAAACATCGAGCGCATGACCGCGCGCGGCCTGCCCGAGTACGACCCGGACGACGAGTTCGCGGTCAACGGCAGCGAGCAGCTGGTCCAGATCCCGGGCACCGACCCGCCCGTCTACCGCAGCCGCTTCGAGCGCGGCTTCGTGCGCTACACCTGGCTCGATGTCGGCGACGGCACCGAGGGCTACTGGCGCGCCGAGCACCCGGACGGCCGCATCTCCTACTACGGCGCCAGCGCCGACGGCACCCTGCTGCCCGAAGCGCGTGTCGCCGGCATCAACGGCACCTTCCGCTACCACCTGGTCGACACCGTTGACCGCTACGGCCACAAGATCCACTACAACTACAGCCTGTTCGGCAACGTGACCCTGCCGCTGCAGATCGGCTGGGTGTACCAGGACGACACGCCCGAGTACCAGGTCACCTTCCAGTACCAGGAGCGGCCGGACGCGCTGTCGGACTGCAAGCCCGGCTTCAACGAGCTCCTCACCCAGCGGCTGTGGCGTGTCAACGTGTTCGCCCACGGCACAAAGATCCGCTACTACGATCTGAGCTACGAGGACGAGGCCACGTCGGGCGGCTTCTCGCGTCTGAGCGCTGTGCAGCTGTACGGCGTGGACGGCAACCCCTACGCGGTGCAGCAGCGCTTCACCTACTCGCGCGGCCTGGGCGTGCAGTGCCAGGGCGGCGACTGCCAGCGCCCCTACATGACGAACATGGGCAGCATCGGCGGCGGCCTCAGCGCTGGCCGGGCGACCCTGGTGGACCTCAACGGAGACGCCCTGCCGGACATCGTCGACGCCTCGCTCACCGGGCCGCAGCGCATCTACCTGAACCTTCTGGCGGCCGACGGCGCGCACAGCTTCGAGGCGCCCTTTGACAGCGCCGTGGCCACGCAGAGCTCGCACGGCCTGGGCGGCTCTCCCATGGTGCAGGTGCTGGACGCCGACGGCGACGGGCGCACCGACATGCTCAACGTGCAGACCGGTCAGGTGCTGCAGAACCTGGGCGGCGGCGACTGGGACGCGACCGTGCTCACCCTGTGGAGCTCGGGCGAGACGCCCTTTGACGAGTCAGAGATGAGCGCCATGCACTTCATCGACTACGACAACGACAAACGCATCGATCTCATCCGCAGTCAGGGCGCGGGCGCCGCCAACGACACCGCGATCTACCGCAACATGCCCGACGGCACCTTCGCCCTGGACCCTGGCGTGCAGAACATCGGCGCCGGCTTCGACACCGACAAGATCGAGCTCAACGACATCAACGGCGACGGCCTGCTGGACGCGGTGCACGTCTCCCTGGACGAGGTGCGCTACTGGCTCAACCTGGGGCGTGGGCGCTGGGACGCCGAGGCGTCCATCCCCGGGGTGAGCTTCACCGACATGCCCCAGGCCGAGCGGGCCGAGCTCGAGGACCTCAACGGCGACGCCCTGGCCGACCTGGTGCTGGTGGAGGGCAACCAGCTGAGCTACTGGCTCAACCGCAACGGCAACGTGTTCGACCCCGTCGAGATCGTCGTCAGCGACGATGTGGACGGCGAGCTGCCGGTGCGTGAGGCGAGCACGGTGGTGCTGTTCGCCGACATGAACGGCAACGGCTCCAGCGACGTGGTGTGGGTCGACGGCAGCGGCAACGTCGACTACCTGGAGCTGTTCCCGGTGCGCCCCAACTTGCTCAGCGTGGTCGAGAACGGCCTGGGCAAGATGAGCGAGGTCATCTACGGCAGCTCTGTGATGCACATGGCCCGCGACCGCGAGGCCGGGGCGCCGTGGCCGCACGCGCTGCCCAACGCCATGCAGGTGGTGGAGCTGTTCGACACCTGGGACTCGTTGACCGACCTGCACGAGACCACGGCGTACACCTACCACGACGGCTTCTATGACGGCGTCGAGAAGCAGTTCCGGGGCTACCAGCAGGTCGAGCAGCTCGAGCCGGGCGACGTCCACACCGAGGAGGGTATGCTCCTGGAGACCTACGACGTGGGCGTCGTCGACCCCTACCGCTACGGCCTGCTGCTGACCCGCGAGCTGCGGGGCGAGGGCGGGCGCAGCCTGGAGTACGAGACCCACAGCTACGACGACTGCGACCTCGCCGGCGTGCCGGCCAGCGGGCTGCGCTTCCCGGTGCGCTTCATCTGCGAGACCGGCGTGGTGAAACAGCTGCGCGAGGGCCGGCCCAGCGACGAGTGGGTGACCGTCGAGACCCGCTACCTCTACAACGGCTACGGCCAGCGCACCCGGATCGCCGAGCTCGGCATCACCGCCATCGGCGGCGCAGCCTGCGGCGCCTGCCCGGCCACCCCCGACGCCCAGGGCGCACCCTGCGGCGCCCAGTGCCTGGGGGACGAGCGCTACACCGCCGAGGACTTCGTCGAGCCGTACAGCAACCAGGACCGCTGGATCCTCGACAAGACCGTGCGCAAGCGGGTGTACGCCGCGGCCACGGCGTCCTACGAGCCGGTCGACGACCAGTACAGCGAGGTGAGCAACTACTACGACGGCCCCGACTTCGTGGGCCTGCCTTACGGCGAGGCCAGCCACGGCACCTTGACGCGCACGACCCAGCGCGTCAACGCCGGTGGGGATCTGGTCACCAAGCTGCGCAACCGCATCGACAGCCACGGCAACGTGGTCGAGACCCTGGATCCGCTCGGCGATCCCGCCACACCCTCCCACCGTCGCGCCTGGACCATGGACCCGCTGGGCTTGCGCACCATCCGCGCCGAGCTGCTGATCGAGGACGCCGACGGCCCCTACCGCCTGCGCAGGGACATGGCCTACCACCCGCTGCTCGACCTGCCGACTGACGGCACGCGCTGGATCAGGGTGGTCGACGACGTCGAGCAGACCCCGCGCGTGGTCACCACCATCGAGTACGACGAGTTCGGCCGTACCAGCGCGCGCATCGAGCCCGGCGACAGCAGCGCCGCGCCGAGCACCACCTACACCTGGGAGCTGAGCGATCCGGCCAGCCGGGTGATCGCGCGCAGCCGCAGCCAGCGCGGCGGGCCGCTGGACCTCGAGGAGGTCTCTTGCTTCGACGGCCGCGGCAAGATCTACCAGCGCCGCGTCAAGCTCGGCGAGGGCCACTACCGCGTGGACGGCTACAGCGTGTTCAACGCCAAGGGCACCAAGCAGCAGGTCTACCAGGCCTACACCGGCGCCAGCGGGGTCTGCGACCAGACGCCGCCGACCGACGCGGAGTTTCTGCGCTTCGTCTACGACGCCATGGGCCGCGAGGTGGAGCAGCACCATCCGGACCCGGACCCGGCCGACGGCCTGGCCACGCACACGCTGACCGAGTACCGCCCGCTGTACACGGCTCGCTACGACGCCGCGGACAACGCGGCTTCGAGCCCGTACCACGACACCCCCCAGATCGACTACCACAACGGCATTCAGCAGCTGATCGCCCACGAGGCGCTGCTCGCGGCGGGCGGCACACCGCTGAGCTACACCTACGGCTACGACGCCCTGGGCAACCTGAGCCGGATCGTCGATCCGGGCGGCAACACCCGGACCCAGACCTTTGATCTGCGCGGTCTGCTGGTGCGTAGCGAGGATCCCGACCGCGGGGTCACGACCCTCGAGCACAACGACGCAGGTCGGACCGAGCGCGTCGCCACCGCCACGGGCCAGGTCCAGCGCATCGAGTACGACGGCGCCATGCGCCGCCACGCCGAGTGGTTCGAGGGCGACGAGGACGGCAGCCGCATCGAGTTCTTCTACGACAAGCCCTGGCTGTGCGCGGCGCCGGACTGCGACAACCTCGCCGGCGCCCTGGTCGGCATGCGCCTGCGCCAGGACGACGGCAGGGTGGCCGAGGAGCGCCGCGGCTACGACGCGCGCGGCCGGCTGCGCTACCTGGGCCTGCTGCTCGACGACCACCTGTTCGAGCAGCGCACCGAGCACGACAACGCCGGCCGGGTGCTGTCCGAGACCATGCCGTCGGGGCTGCAGCTCGACTACCAGCATGACGGCGGCGGCAAGCTGCAGGCTGTCTCCGGCTACATCGACGCGATCGTCTACGAGCCGCGGGGGGGCATCACCGATATCGAGTTCGACAACGGGGTCGATGTCCACTACCGCCACGATGTCCGCCAGTTCCTCGCCGAGCTGCAGCTCGACGACCCGGCAGGCGACCCGCTGCTGCAATACACCTACCACCGCGACCTGCAGGGCAACCTGGTCGAGCTCGTGGACGACCGCAGCGGCCTGGTGGGACCGTCGAGCGCCGCGCGCTTCAGCTACGATGCCCTGTACCGCCTGACCGAGGCACAGCTCGACCCGGACCGGGGAGAGTTCGCCGAGGTGATGAGCTACGGCTACGACGCCATCGACAACATCACCAGCAAGACCTCGAGCCTGGGCGCCGCCAGCCCGGCGCACGTGGGCACCATGGTCTACGGCGAAAACGGCGCCGGGCCGCACGCGGTCACACAGGCCGGCGACCTCGAGCTGGAGTACGACGTGGCCGGTCGGGTGACCCGACGCGGCGATCAGAGCTTCAGCTGGGACGGCGAGGGGCGGCTGCTGCGCGCGGACCGGGGCGAGCAGACCGCGCGCTACGTCTACGACGAGAGCACCCAGCGGCTGATCAAGCGCGAGGGCAGCCGTACCTCTTACTACATCACCCCCAACTTCGAGGTCCGCGACGGCGTGGCCGTGACCTACCTCAGCGTGGACGATCGGCGCGTCGTGAAGATCGAGGAGCCCACCTTCGCCGCCGAGGTGTACTCGGATGTGGCCCCGGCCAGCGGCGCCGACCAGAGCCTGGTGGCGACGCCCGACGACGTCATCTCCGCGGCCGACGCCTGGATCGCCCAGGCCGTGGGCGAGGGCGTGCTGGCCTTCGCCGAGAGCACCTCGACCACTGATCCCGCGGTCCTGCTCGAGGCCAGCCTGCGCCGTATCCTCGACGGGCTCGACCCCAAGGTGCGCTACCTGCACCAGGACCACCTGGGCAGCACCGTGGCGGTGACCGACGACGCGGGCAACCTGGTCGAGCGCTACGAGTACTACCCGTACGGCGTGCAGCGCTTCGCCAGCGGCGACGGGGAGGACTACGGCTACTCGGGCAAGGAGCGCGAGCAGCAGACCGAGCTGATGTACTTCGGCGCGCGTTACCTGGATCCCTGGACGGCCCGCTGGACCGCCCCGGACCCGCGCTTTGGCGCCCTCGACACCGACAAGATCGACACGCCCGACGAGGCCACCGCGGCCTACAGCTTCGCCGGCAACAACCCCGCCAACTACCGCGACCCCGATGGCCAGTTCATCAAGGCGCTCAAGAGGCTCAACGCCAAGCTGGGCGCCGCCGTGGCGAGGAAGGTCGCTGGCCCGATCATGCGCGAGGGCATTCGCCAGTCGTACATGAAGAACGCCAAGTGGTCGAGCATGCACGCCGCGGCCCGGACCACCACCGCCGCCAACGTGTACACGCGCGAGTTCATGAAGATGGCGGTGAAGACCGGCGAGAAGTGGGGCCCGCTCGGCGGTCTCGTGGCCGGCCTCAAGCACTCGATCGAGGCCGTCAGCCGCTTCACCAAGGTCGTGAAGAGCCTTGACGCGGACGTCGGCGACGGCACCATGGCCTTTCAGAACAAGCACCAGAACAACAACTACGACATGGGCCGGGGCGACATCGGCATCAGCGCGGGCCTGGACAAGGTCCAGCACAAGGCCGAGATCGCCAAGGTCATCAGCTCGCCGCTCGGCAGCGGCAGCTCCACGGCGCGCATCGAGAAGGTCTACGCCATGTCCCGCTTCAAGGGCTCCGAGAAGTCCGTG
>Ga0316201_10002444_pt1 | contig 13232 bp, 11 predicted proteins | sample CS6wburrow_MG_FD_204516 | JGI IMG/M metagenome (GOLD analysis project Ga0316201, IMG submission 204516) | Coastal sediment microbial communities from Delaware Bay, Delaware, United States - CS-6 worm burrow | ecosystem: Environmental > Aquatic > Marine > Coastal > Sediment | place: USA... | reverse complement strand
TGCCGCGATTCTAAACGCTGATGACCCTTTTTGCATGGCCATGCTCAAGGCGGTCAAAGCAGAGAAGGTCTGCCTGGTTTCCATGGAGCTGCCGTTTGCAGACCTGGCCGTTCGTGCTGCTGGCCGGAAGGCGTGCTTCTGTGTGCTTGAAGCCGTCGACAGCAAGGAATGGCTCGTGATTCATGATGATGGCAAAAGGCTGCCGGTCATACCCGTGGACGGAATTCCGGCAACTTTTAATGGCATGGCCCGCTTCAATGTCAGCAACGCCATGCACACCGCTGTGGCCTGTTACCTGGCCGGTGTCGACGTCAACAGCTTGGGCCAGGCCTTGCAGTGTTTTACCAGTGGCTATGACACAACACCCGGCAGGATGAATGAGTTTGATGATTTGCCGTTTCGCATCATCATGGATTTTGCACATAATCCGGATGGTTTTCGCAACGTGGCTGAATTTGTTGACCGGCAGAGCGTCAATGGCCGCAAAATGGTGGTGTTCGCCGGCACCGGCGACCGCACAGATGAAACGCTTGAGAAGATGTCCGCGGAGTTGGCCGGCCATTTTGATTTTTACTTTTGCAAGGAACACCTGAGGCTGGAAGATGCCAACGAGCGGAAACGAAGGCCGGTAGCGAAAATCATGCAAAAGGGCTTGTTGGACGCGGGTGTTCCTGAATCGCGAACGGCTGTTTTAATGCACGGCGAGGAGGTGATTTTCAGTATTTTCGATGCCTGTCATCCGGGTGATTTGCTGATCATGTTGCTTGGCCATGTTGAGAAGCACCTGTTGGCTGGCTATATCAGCAAATATATCCGCCAAGGCACTTAAGCGTTTCTTGCCTGAAATGGCTTGATAAGAGCATTTAAGTAACTATAAAACAGTCAGTTATTTAATTTCATCCTTCGACGTCCGCTCCGCTCGAGGTCGGACTATTGCGCCGGGAGGCTGCGTATTGCGGTATTGAATTTCAGCTCAAGTTGGATCTGGCCTGGCTTATCCAGGCAGGTATTCTGGTAGAATTCACAGCCGTACATTACAGTTTTATGATATATTTTTTACGTCCAGATAGCGCATATATCGGCTGGGTTGGGTATAATTCGCGACTGAATGGGAAGTCTGTAACTCTCAGAGATGTTAGAATTCGCTATCGATACAGTGCCGTTATGTTACATAAGGTGCGGAATTAAAGCGGGAAGGTTTACATTTAATTAACGTATTTATAAGTAAAATCTGCGAAAATTGCTGGAATGAGCTCGGGTGGGGAAAGAGCGGGTTGAGCCAGTAGTTGGGACAGAAGCCAATAATTTTAAAATTGAGGCCTACGTAGTGGTATTGAATTACTCTTTTTTGAGCGCGCATTGCACAAAGGTGTCTTGGTCATGAGTCACTTGAAGCCAACTCCTGCCAATACTCAGTTGCCGGTGAAGATTACGCCATACACCAACCTGGTGGATGCGCTTGAGTACGCTGCGCAAGGCGATACCGGTTTTAATTTTTATGATGGCCGTGGCAACCTGTCAGCGGTATTACCGTATGCTGACTTGCGTGATGAAGCCCAGGTCATTGCACGGAAACTGCTGAGCCTCGGTTGTGAGCGTGGCGCACGGGTCGGGATTATTGCTGAAACCGAGCCCATGTTTCATCGCTTCTTTTTTGCCTGCCAGTACGCCGGTTTGATACCGGTTGCCGTGCCTGCCGGAATTCAACTGGGTGCGCATGGAGCTTACGTGAGCCAGGTGCGGCGCATGTTGAAAAGCTGTGGCGCGTCAATCGTGGTCGCTCCCGATACGCATGCCAAGTTCATGGAAGAAGCAGTCCAAGGCCTGGATCTGCTCATGGCCGGCACGCAGGCGGATTTTGATGGGTTGCCTGAGGCCGAAGATGAATTTGTACCGTTAGGCCAGGATGATCCTGCTTACCTGCAATACACTTCCGGAAGCACCAGTTTTCCGCGTGGTGTTGAAGTCACCCAGAAAACCGTTTTGAACAACCTGATGGAAATCGCCAGGTATGGCCTGAAACTGACGGCGGAGGACCGCTTCGTTTCATGGCTACCTTTTTACCACGACATGGGCCTGGTCGGGTTTATCCTCGTTCCATTGATTGGGCAGTTGTCTGTTGACTATCTCGGTTCACGCACGTTTGCGATGCGGCCACGGCTCTGGTTGAAGGTGCTGTCGGATAACGGCGGCACGATTTCTTCCGCGCCGACCTTCGGCTATGCGCTGTGTGCCAAACGCCTGCGGCCTGCGGATGTCGAGGGTTATGACCTCAGCAACTGGCGCGCGGCCTGTGTGGGTGCGGAAAGGATCAATCCGGAGCCGTTGGAGGAGTTTGCAAACATTCTCCAACCCAGTGGCTTCGATCAGAATGCATTCGTGGCCTGCTACGGCATGGCGGAGTGCGTCCTGGCCACCAGTTTTGCGCCACTGGGCGAAGGTCTCAGCGTCGATGTGGTTGACAGAGCGCTTATGGCGGAAACCGGTGAAGCGCGGCCGTCCAATGGCGATGCCGTCTCCACTTCAGGATATGTTGACTGTGGCAAGCTCTTGCCCGGATTCGAGTTTTCAATCCTCGATGATAATGGAGTCGAGCTAGGTGATCGCCAATGTGGCCATATTTACCTGAAAGGTCCGAGCGTCATGCGTGGATACTTTCATGATAAGCAGTCAACATCGGAAGTCCTGTCTCAAGACGGCTGGTTGAAGACCGGCGATATTGGATACCGTATCGAAGACCATGTCGTGATCACATCCAGAAGCAAGGATGTCATCATAATCAAAGGCCGGAATATCTGGCCGTACGACCTGGAAGTCCTGGCCCAGCAGGTTGGTGGCGTGAAGCTCGGCGGTGTCGCCGCGTTTTCCATCAGCACCGGAACCGGTGAAGAACAGGCCGTGCTGGTCGTGGAAACCAAGGAAAAAGATGACGACAATCGCCGCCAGATTACTGCGGAAATCAGCAGCTCCATCCACGAGCATTTCGGCATCAATGTCCTGATTGATCTGACCCCGAGGGGAACCTTGCCCAGGACTTCTTCCGGCAAACTTTCCAGGTCACAATCCAAGCAGGACTATCTTGCCCGCAAGACCTTGCATGATGTAGAGCAGTCAGCGTCCCAGGTCGGCGATTCCCTGACCGCCTGAGTTGCCCGCGTCTACCGCATCTGTTCTTGTTACCGGTGCAACCGGCTTTATTGGCCAGCGCCTGGTTCGCACACTCCTGCACAAGGGTTTGAATGTCCGGGTGCTGGTCCGCCCCGATAAATCCCCTGATTCGCGCATGCCTGACGTTTGTGAGCAGGTTCCTGCGAGCCTGACTGATGTTGACAGCCTCACGACTGTTGTTGCCCGCAGCAGCGCGGTGATCTATTGCGCCGGCAGTGTCCGGGGGCGCAGCCTGGCTGACTTTAAAACTGCGAATATCGAGGGTGTGCGGGCCATGCTGGAGGCGCTGGAGCAGACGGGCAATACAGCTCCGCTGTTGTTGCTCTCCTCACTGGCGGCAAGCCGTCCGGAGCTATCTGACTATGCCCGCAGCAAGTTCGAAGGCGAACAGCTATTGCAGGATCGGACTTCATTGAACTGGACAATTATCAGGCCGCCCGCGGTGTACGGACCGGGTGACCGGGAAATGCTGCCGATTTTGAAGATGGCCCGCAAGGGATTGCTTGCCCATGCCGGGCCGGTTGACCAACGCCTCTCCCTTCTGCACGTTGACGACCTCGTCAATGCCATCGTTACCTGGTTGTCGGCACCAGAAAAGTGCCAGCACCAAATCTATGCCATTGACGACGGAACAGCCGGGGGTTATAGCTGGAGCAATATCGGAGAGGCTGTCAGCGACAAACAAATCAGGCTCATTCCCGTCCCCCGGTTGCTGTTGAAAACCGTTGCACACCTGAATCTGCAACTCGCAAAGATATTTGACTATGCGCCCATGTTGTCGCCCGGCAAAGTGCGGGAACTGGTGCAGGCAGATTGGTTGTGTGACAACAGCAGTTTTACGGAGGCGACCGGCTGGACACCAGAGTTGAACCTGGAGCAGGGCGCCGAGCAACTATTTGGTGCCCCTGAAGACGGCTCTAAAACCTGAAAATTGCGCAAATTTAACGCATAAGCATCTATCCTGCGATACAATTCCGGTTTGTTTTGAATAGGGCGAGGCGGAGATTCAATTGGAACATTCTAGAGCGGCGGTCGGTGAGAAACTCGCTGAAATTCTGACGATATATCTTAAGCACAACTGGGCGGATTCGCCTTCCAGCAGCAGGACCATCACGCCGGCTACGGATATGGTGACAGAGTTGCAGCTGGACTCTTTCCAGGTGATGGAATTCATGTTGGAAGTGGAAGACCATTACGATATTGCCGTCGATCTCGATAGCCTTTCAAATATTCACACCATCAATGACCTCGCGGCTGTCGTCATTGCAGCTCAGCAGGATTAGGTTGTCATGTCGCTGCTTGAAAAGTTTGCCGCTGCCGGACAGCTGAAGTCGGGGCTGGCGCTAGCCGGGAAGGATCCGACCAGCGTGGTATTTGATGCCATCAATTCAGCCACTGAAGGTGTTGTCGAGGGTCGCAAAACCATACTTGCGGGCACCAACAACTACCTCGGCCTGACATTTAACCCGGAATGTATCGGCGCGGGTGTTGCCGCGATGGAGACATTCGGCACCGGCACCACCGGTTCGCGAATGGCCAACGGCAGTTATGCGGCTCACGGCAGGCTGGAGGCTGAATTGGCGGACTTTTTCCAGGTTCCCAATGCCATGGTGTTTTCCACGGGCTATGCCGCCAACCTCGGTGTCCTGACTGCATTGCTCGGTAAGGGCGACGCGGTTCTGCTGGATTCAGACGCCCACGCCAGCCTTTACGACGGGTGTAATATGAGCGGCGCGGATATCTATCGTTTCAAACACAACGATGTGCACAGCCTGGAACGCCGGCTTGCCAGGTTGGGCGACCGTGCCGATCGCTGCCTGATCGTCGTGGAGGGAATGTACAGCGTCCTGGGTGACAGTGCACCACTGGTGGAAATCGTGGAGATCAAGGAGCGCTATGGCGCTTGCCTGCTTGTTGATGAAGCGCATTCACTGGGGGTTTTTGGCGAGCATGGCTGCGGTATCGCTGAAGCACAAGGCGTAATGGACAGGGTCGACTTTATCGTCGGAACTTTCAGCAAGAGCCTTGGTGCCATGGGTGGATTTTGCGCCAGTAAACACGACGTGCTTGGCTTGTTCCGCTACGTTTCCCGGCCATTCATGTTTACCGCATCACCCAGTCCGGCGGTCATGGCGACAACCCGGGAAGCCCTGCACCAGTTGCGGACGCGGCCCGAGTTGAAAGACCGGCTGTGGTCGAATGCACGGCTTCTCTACAACGGCTTACATGAGCTTGGATTTGAACTGGGACCGGAAGTCAGCCCGGTCATAGCGGTCCGCTGCAAGGACAGGGAGTCGGCCCTGGCCAATTGGAACCAGCTGCTGGAAGCGGGCGTCTATGTCAATATGATGTTGCCGCCGGCAACGCCTGGCGGTCAGAGTTTCTTGCGCTGCAGTATCAGTGCGGCTCACACCCCGGAACAAATCGAGGCGATTATCAGCAAATTTGCCGACCTTTGATGCGGAAAGATTTACAGATTTAGACGGTCAAGTTCACCAGGCCGCACTAAGAACCCTGTTCATCATTCCGGCTTGGCAGCACTCTGAACATCAATACCAGGGTCAGAAGTGTGCCAACACAGGCCGCAACACCTGGCCCTTCAAGGCCCATCATGGGCGTCAAGAGATAGAACAAAGCGAAAAATACGATGATCCCCAGCAGGTGTATGCGCAGAATCGGCGCCACTTTACCCATGGCATAGGCCGCGGCTCGCAACGGCGACCCGGCGAGTTCGAATGTTGCCGCGAGCAGCATCAGCGTCAACAGGGTTGCCGCATCCGTATAATCCGGCCCGATCAGACCAAGCAATGGTCCCGCCGCGGGTATTGAAAGCAGCACCATTAACAAGCCGGCCACACCTGCTGCCTGCACGGCCCGAAATCCCAGTTTATGAAATCCTTCAGCCTCCTTGTGCAAAATACGGCTCAGGTCAGGAAATAACACCTCGCGTAACATCATTGCCGGCTTGCTGAGAATGGACGAAAAATCGCGTGCCAGCCTGAACATGCCGGCCGCGGCCGGGCCGAGCAGGCTGCCGGCGAGCAACACTGAGACATGCTTGGGTAGCAGATCTATATTGGTTTGCCAGTAAACCACGGCGATAAAGTGCCGGAATTCGCTGCTGGTTTCACGGAGTTCCCGCCAACTCCCACCCCGCCACATATGTCCGGCTGAGTGGCGCTTGAGTTCGAGGTGGCCGCGCACGATCAGCCAGGTGTTTTCCAGTACAAAGGCGGCTCCCCAGATGAAAATGAACACATGCATTTCGGCATTCAATAGCCACGCGATCAGCACGCCTGTTAAGCGGATAGAGGGGCCCACGGTGTAAAAAACACTGAGTGCATCGAAGCGATCGTACAGGCGCAGGATACCATTCGGGGTATTTATAACGGTGGTCAGCATAACCAGGCTGTAGATACCAGCCAGGGAAATCATTTGCGCGTCCCAGTGCAGGAAATGACCTGCCAGGCCGGCTGCGAATACGCCGGCGAGGGTTGCCGCAATTCCCGATAACAGATCTATCAGTGTCGTGACCCGGAACAGTTTCCTGAGTCCGTTGTTATCGCCGTCCTCGTGCAGCGGAACACCAAACCGAACGACGGCCTCGTAAGTGCGGAAATTGAGTATGCCGCGCACAGCAAGGACGTAGGTATGCAACAGGATGACCAGTCCAAACTCTGTTGCCTGCAGGGCGTTGGCCATGAGCGCCGTTGCCAGCAGGGTAAAAATTGCGGCGATACCGCGGCCGCGCAGTACAATTCCGAAATTCCTGAGTACCCTTTTCGAAGCACTTTGGGTCATTATCTGAAAGCTCCCCGACGGTGGAGTTTCCACAATAATGGCCAGGCAAATATCAACGGGTGTTTAAGCTGCCGGGGGGTTGGTTCGATATATATGCCTGTATGGCGTTCTATTTTCCACAGCAGGTATTGCAGTGGCTCATTGAATGTCAGAGTGGCCTTGGAAAGGCGCAGTACCGATAGCAATTTGCCCTGCACACGGCGCAACCACCACGTCAACGATGAAAGCTTCCTTGCAAGGCCGCTGCATTGGTTGTGATACTGCCCTCCGGTCGCAGCCATTGAAATTGTCCCGTTGTCGCGGGCATAGGAGCCTGTGACTCCATCGTAATACGCCGGGTTGAAATCATAGATGGAATCACCCCGGTTGCTGCTTTCCGTGCGCAACTCACATTGATAGGTCAGCGACAGTCCGCGGGTCCATAATTCACTGCTGGTGAAACTGTCTTCCATGGCAGGCAAAACCCGCCGAATAAACGTTGCTGATGCTGTCTTGAAAGCATCTTCCAAGACTGCCTGTACCGATTCATCCCGGGCGTAAAGAACCTCACAGGGTTGGGCGAAACGCGCCCAGAAATAGGAATGAAAATCGTGCTGCATGGCGCGCCGGAAGCGGTTCAGGGTCAGCAGGGCATACTTGGCCCGGGATTCATGGGTATCGCCGTTGGCATCCTTTGCATCGTGGTGAATGTGATAGACGTTGGGTGGCAAAAGCCGGCACATCCATCCCTGCCAGGCCGAATCCAGCTTACGGTAATCCTCGACCAGCACGTAAAAATCCAGCATGGTATCGCGCTTGCCACGCAACCAGGATCCGTAAACGAGGATGGCCAGCAGGGCAGCGCCGTGTTTGAGCCTGATTTCTTCGAGCAATGGCCCAAGGCTCTCATCCTGATGCGGTATTTCATCCGCCGTTTTACCTTTGACTTTAACTGGCGATGAACGGGTCCGGCCTGCTTCACTTTCGTGCATAGGCACCCCGGGTAGCTCCAAACATTGCGTATGATCGGGCATTCGGCCCGCTTGCCACGTCGTCCTCATTGAGCCATGAATTCAAGGGTCCGCGCATTATCCTGACGAAAAATGCCTGGAGCAGGCGGAGCAGGAGAATGATCGTGGTCAGGGCGGACCAGAACGTAACCGCAACAAAACCCCATTCCGGCTTGCCCAGCACGGCGCTCAAACTCAACAAAATCAGGCAGGGATTCCGTCGCGCCGTGACCAGCCTGAACCAGGCATCAAAGGGGCGCCATGTAAATATGCCGCAGTTTCCCAGCAAGGAAAAAACACCTTCGACAATCCGCCCCGCTATATAAGCGATAACGATAATCCAGTACATCTGCTCCTGTCCCTGGCCGAACACAGGTTGAAAGTTAACCAGTGACATACCCCAATAGATATACCAGAACGGTGGATGAACCAGGTCGATGATATGGTCATACAAGTGGCCGAACTTGCTTGACTGGATGGTCACCCGGGCGAGTTTGCCGTCCACCGTATCGAGGAAAGTCATAAACCAGGCGGCCAGCAGGCCCAGGCCGTATTGGCCCGAGTAAAACAGGTAGCAGGCAAGCACGACCAGCAGCAAGCCGAAACTCGTCACCATGTTCGGAGATATGTGCAGGCTGGCGCACAGGTGTACGAAGCGCTTGGCGGGCCTCGGCCAGACGAACTTTGTCACCAGGTCGGTAATACCCTTGTAAGCATTGCCGTACAGGTTGTTTTCAAGCTCGCTCTTACGCTCGGGGCTGACCGGCTCCAGCAGCGGTTGTGTCGACCGGCTTAAGGTCAGGTCAAAAGCCTGCATCTCGTTCGTTTGCATGACTTTCAGATCCTTCGGCGGGTTCAGGCTGCTGTCTTCGATGAAGGCCAGAACCGCTTGTACATGGGCGGCGTCGACAAAGGCTGCTGCTGCTTCGGTATCCGAGAACTGCAAAATACAGTTGGCATGGTCCAGCACCCGCCTGATGGTGCGGCTTTCAAACAGAAACGTACCGTTCAGCAACAAAACCTGGCCCGTGGCGGGCAGGTCAGCGGTGCTTTCAAGCCAGCGAATGTCACGAAACCCGGGACCGGATTCCTTGCTGATCTGTTCTAACTGCCGCTTCAGGCGCTGTTTTGAGCTAAGTCCCCAAAGAAGAACCGGTGAATGTTTAGGAACAAGTGCGTAAATGGTCATGTTATATTGCGACTCGAATTTGAAGTGAGGACGGCCGGTTGGTGATTCGGGTGCTTATGCAAGGTTGGATTATAGACAGTGCTGCATTTGTCGGCAAAGACAAGGGCAGGGTTTGATGAGATTGGTACACCTGACCGACCCGCATTTGAGCAACCTTGCCGGTGAAAAATTCACTGCGTTAAGGGGCAAGCGCTGGTCCGGCTACCTGTCCTGGCGTAAGAACAGGAGCAAGCGGTTTCTGCCGGCGGTGCTCGATAAACTGACAGCGTCGGTCAGGGCGGAAAATGCTGATCAAATACTGTTGACCGGCGACCTTGTACAGATTGGCTTGCCAGCAGAAATACACCAGGCTTCTGAATGGTTAAGGTCATTGGGTCCTGCAGAGCAGGTCATGCTGGTGCCGGGAAATCACGATATCTACGCAGAGGGGAGTGCGGGGTCAGTCAGCGGGGCATGGTCAGAGTACCTCTACAACGGCGCCGAATCTGCTGACCTGGGTGTGAATGAACAATTTCCGGTCATGCGCAAGCTCGGCAGGTTGAGCCTGGTCGGGCTTTCCAGCGCCTGCGTTACACCGGTGTTCATGGCCACTGGTAAATTGGGGGAGGTGCAGCTGGAGAAACTGGCCGGACTGCTCGAACAGGAAGCCGAACAGGGTCAGTTGGTTTGTCTGTTGATTCACCACCCGCCACTGACCGGCATGACAAAATGGCGCAAGTCACTGGATGATGCTGCCAGGCTACAGGCTGTAATGGAGCGCCACCCGCCGCTCTTGCTCTTCCACGGTCACCTGCACCATAACCGCGAACTGCAATGGGGGAATTCACGCATCTATTGCACCGCAGCAGGATCGAGCGTTGCCGATGCGTCTTATCGGGTTATTGATATCGATGACGATGGCGATGCCTGGAATTTTCGTATGACGCTGAAATCGATCGCCATCGGGGAGCGCAAGGAAGTCGAATTCCTGGCCGTCGACGAGCAATCCTGGCAAGTTCCAAAAGCGTGAATTGCGCAGGTATTGTTAAAGAGTCCGGTGGCGAATTGCAGCGATTGCGATTGCCAGCAGAACCAGCGGCGGTGTCAGGATTACCAGTAAAGGGTTCAGTCCCAGGATACCGGCGAGGTGGCCGCTGAGCTGTTGTAACAGGTAAAAACCGATACCGATCAAGCCGCCGGTCATCGCTCTCTGGCCGGCACTCACCGACCTGACCGAACCCAGTAAAAGCGGCAGAGACAACAGGGACATGGCCAGCAAGCTGGGTAACAGGCTCACTTGTTGCCACAAGACGACTTCATACTGGTGCGTGTCAAGCTGATTGCTCTTGAGGTTCTTGATGGTATCAATCAGATCATCCGGGGCCAGGGCTTCCAGCGGCAGGATCAGTATTGAGGCCTGCCTGGTAGAGAGCAGGGAACTCCACTGCATCCGGTCATGGGTGGTTTCAATCACCTGGTCATCCTGGAATTGGCTTTCCAGCACATTGATGAGGAGCCAGTTTTCCTCGCCCGTGTAGAACGCGCCGGATGCCTGGGTCAGCCGGGTCAAGCGTCCGAGCTCATCGGTGGAGTAGATTTCCACGCCGGACAATGAACGATCCGGATTGACGTTGTCGACATGGATGAATTGTTGGTCGTTTCTTGTCCAGAAGGCCTGGGAATACCGGCTCCTGGACTCCGTGTTTTGTAACGCCTGTCCCCTCAAGGTGGCAGCTTCCCGCTCGAATCCGGGAACGATGGCAAATTGTAATAACGTGATGAATACACACAGCAAGCCCGCCAGGGCGGCTACCGTCTGCGCGATGCGTTGCTTGGAGATTCCGACCGACCGGATAGCGATCAGCTCACGGTTATTGGCCATGGCCCCCAGCCCGATCAAACCGCCGAGGAGGGCGGTAACCGGTAGCAGTTCTACGATGCGTTTCGGGGTGGTCAGTAGTACGACCATGAAGGCATCGGGCAGCGTAAACGTTCCAGTGCCGACATTTTCCAGTTCTTCGGCAAGTGACATGAAACTGAACAGGATGGTCAGCAGCAGCAACACCGGTAAGATACCGGCGAGGAATTGCTGCATGATGTAACGGTCAATCCTGCGCACGTCTGTCCTTTCTCATTTTCAAAAACGCCGGTGCGTAAAGGACGGCTACCACCATTGACAACAGTCCGGGCACCCACCAGATATAGTCACTGTTGCCCTGTTCGACCCAACTGCGGCTGACGTCGAGCAGGTTGAAGTAAACAGCGTACACACCCAGTGCGGCCAGCATCTTGGCATAGCGGCCCTGCCGCGGCCGGCTGCGGCTCAGGGGGATGGCTGCCAGCGCCAGCAGCAGTGCTGAAACGGGTGTGGACAGGCGGAATTGAAATTCCGCCCGGTCAACACTGTCGGTCGATTGTCGGAGTTGATTTGTTGAAGCGGATTTGACCTTGTAGCCGGGCGGTTCGGGAGTCCTGGCCGCCAGCAAAATGGTAAAAGTGCCGAAACGTCCTGAAAAGTCGGTTCCGTAAGGGATCTTCTTCAGCACCCGCGCATCCGTTAGTACCAGGCGATGGTATAAGGGATCGTAAAAGTATTCGAAGACGCCCTTGCTGGCCGTAATGACCTGCAAGTCGTCGCCTTTGCGCGTCCTGACAAAGATACCATCCAGGCCACTGCCGTTGTCCGCGATGTTCTCAATGAACACCGTGCGTTTATCCTCCCCAAAGCTGTAAAACTGTGCTGCACGTATACGCCCGGTCTCGGCAGAGGCCTCCGCGGCCGCCCTGACCGCGTAGGCCTGTTCGTATGCCCATGGCCTTGCCAGGGTCGACAATGCCCCGACTACGATGGCCAGCAGCAGCGCTAACCGCATTAGCGGACGCAGCAGGCGGGCCTCACTGACACCGCTGGAGCGCATCGCGTAAATCTCTGAATCACTGTAGAGGCGGCCCAGTCCTGTCATGATGGCGAGGAAAAGGCTGAGCGGCAGCAGCACGTCCAGTGAGATGATCGATTTAAACAATGTGAGCAAAGCCACTTCACGCGGCTGCAACAATCCGGCATCGGCATCCAGCAGGAACCTGCTGAGGCTGAAGGTGATGAATATGATCACGAGAATCAAGCAGATGACTGCCAATGGCTGCGCTACTTCGCGGATCACGTAATGATCTATGATTTTTTTTGCAGGCATTGGCGCTTTATTTCTGTGTTAAGTGCTCTGAGCGGGGTTGGTTGCGGGCATAATTGTTATGATTAACTAGCCAGGGGCCCAAATCCAGTATTAAAGTATGAAAAAGGCAGTCCTTTATTGTTTGTTGACATTGGTTTGCTCTCACAGCAACGCAGTTTTGTTGGGCGTGGACGAGTTTGACATGATCAGCATCAGCGCCGACGTGGCCGAAGAAGATGAGCGCCCCGGAATATTACATTTCAAAGGAAATTTCCTGCTGCAAAGCAACGATTGGCGGTTGACCTCAACACAGGCTACGGTTTACGGCAGCCCCGACCGGCCTGACAGGGTTCGGCTCGAAGGCGCGCCAGCCCGGTTTCACGTCCGCCGGGAAGATAGCCCCGAACCGGAGTTGGTAGAGGCAGCAGCGATGGTGGTCGAGTACGTTCGCGCCACCGGCAAGCTGACTTTGTCCGGCAACGCCACGCTTGTGCTGGACCGTGAAATCATTCAAAGCACAGAGATAGAATACGATATCGAAACCAGGCGCTACCGGGCCGGTGGGGCCGATGGCGTATTGATCGTCGTCCCACCAACCGGTTCTGCAGATGCGCCGTCACCACCTGTAAGACATTAAAAACCCGTAGGTCATCGGGTCGCCCCAATTAGCCAGAAATGTTGCGATGTCGGGCTGTTCCTCGGGGTTGTAGATCATCACGTTGTTAAGGGTGTCGGCCTCTTCTATGTTCTCCACGTAAAACTGGAAATTGATCTTGTTGCCTGGCAGATCCCAGAAGAGCCTGAAATCAGTTTTTGTCTGGGAGCCCTGACGGGCGCCTTCGAGGTTCAGGTCATTGGCGTAATGTTCACCGACATACGTCGTTTGCAGCATTGGTGTTAACCTGCCGCTGCGTTTCAGGTCAAATACATAGCAAG